>TARA_R110002072_G_scaffold291008_1_pt1 | contig 67115 bp, 53 predicted proteins | sample TARA_R110002072 | Tara Oceans TARA_R110002072 (sample SAMEA4397118) | marine metagenome | biome: Polar Biome; feature: [SRF] surface water layer (ENVO:00010504); material: water (ENVO:00002006), including particulate matter (ENVO:01000060) such as... | depth 5 m | reverse complement strand
TAGCTTTTTCTGTCATTTTACTTAGACAACTTTAAACAACTTCAATAAGAATGATACCTCCGCAAGATTTATGCCGAAAAACCAAAAATTGGCCATGTTGTTTAAAGTGAGGTCATTAGTTAGTTCTTGCTCAACTCTAAACACTTTTTCTGTCAACTGGATCGTATTTTTTTCGCAAAAATCATTTTACAAAATCATTTCAACCAAAAACGTTTAATGACTCTTTCAAAAGAGATTTAATTATTGTACATTGCCCATCGATTTTAAGAACAAAAAAGGATGCTAAATTATATTAAAGACGTACTAGAGAATATGCCAAATGGTTGGTTGAACTTAACCACCCATCGATTAGATATTTATGATGAAAAGTTGGCGAAAACAGAATTTTTAGAACAGTTTGAGATTCTATACAAAGCAAAGAATTCTGAAAAAACAGCACTCAATGAATTACCCACGGCTTTTGATTACATTCGATTAGGACATCCGCTATCTTGTTTGCTAGAATGGGCTGTTGCCAACTTAAACAACATAGAAGCAGACAATGTAATCAGTTTCTCTTCAAATACGGTTCCGATATTGGCTGTTTTAAGAACAAATTTATTGGCAAATAGAAACACGCAAATCGTTTACAAGGATAGTTTGCCTGAGTTTTTTGATACAGAGATTGTAAAAAACATTTACGGCTATCGTTTTGAATTAAAAAAAGTGGAGAGAATGGAAGAGATTGCTCCATTTAACGGAAGCACAATTTTTATTTCCCGCCAAGATGACCTCTGTCAGTTTGATCTTTCTGAAAATGTTGACTTTTACATCAACACGCAGACTCATTTAGGGAGTGTTTTAGTAGTAAATAGCCAGTCTAATTTATCCACAGAGAAACAAAACGAGGAATATATTTCAGCAATTCAACATGTCAGAAGAAGAGAGACTATTGCAATGACACCTGCCAATACGCTTGTTGCGTTACAACAGTTGGTTGGCTCGAACTCTGGAGAAAACAACCGAACGGATTACGCATCCAATAAATCACTTGTTCTAAATTCGATCAAAGAAATAACAGAAACAGACATAAAAGCGCTGGTTGGTTCAAGCGGTCTTTCTATTCAATACGCAATTGTGATGGGGCTCGTTCACGATGCACTCACCAATCACAAAGGGAAAGCCATCAAAATCATTGTTCCGCCCAATTGCTACGGAGGAACAAATGACCAAGCAAGACGAGTTGTGGCATGTAATGAGAATGTTGAAGTAATAGACCTACCCGTTGATGGCGGAAACGATATGGTGCAAAGTATTGATCTTGTTTTAGAAAAAATAGCGAGCGAAGATGCCGTTCCATATATCATTGCAGAAATTCCGACCAATCCACGCGTAGAAGTGCCAAACCTTCTACAACTAAGAGATGTATTAAGTAAAAAGAGAGAGACCGCAGAAGGTGAAACCGCCATTGATCCTGTTTTTATATTGGACCAAACATTTTGTCCGAATGTTCACTTTTTAGGAGAAAACGAAGTTCTTTCTTCCGTTAGAACGATCGCTTATGTGAGTGGATCTAAATTTCCAAGCGGTGGAAAATGCACAGCAGGTTACTGCGCAACGAATAAAAAGGCAGCGGCATTGATGGAGAAAATTGAAACACACCTCCAGCTTTGTGATAACGCCGCGACTCATCTACAAATGGAGATATTGGCAAAACAACTGCCGTCTATGAATCAAAGAATTGATGAAGCTTATAAATATACCCGAGAATTTGTCACTTTCATTGAAGAGACCTTGCCGAATGCCAAAATCAATTTTGTATCACAAGATTTAGTAGAACAAGGATTTACACCGTCTGTTTTCTCACTGGATCTTCCAACCAAAGGAAACACGGAAGAAGAACGAGAAACCTACAAAAGAGCCTCAAACCTTAAATTGATTAACCTAATGATCAATAATATTCCAAACGAAAGCAAGTTTTGTGTGAGTTATGGGCAGTTAAATGGATGTTATTGGACTATTCCCGCAACTTCTACTCAAGGAACAACAAAAGAAGGCGACAAAGATTATATTGTCCGTGTGGCGCTATCTTCTGACATGGACTTAGCCCTTCATAAGAAAGTGTTTTTGGAGTTCGTGGAAGGGAATGATTATTCAAAACTCAAATAGAGATACAAAACGACTGAAGCCACTAGAAATGATTTTCTTCTACAGGAGTTATGCGCATTCCTGTATTTTCGTTTCCTCTCATTAGCGCTCCCCTTTGGACCATTCTATCAACATCCCTGAGCCATTTTCCACTTTTCCAAACGCATCTATTTTTACAAGAGAGTTGCCATTCTTGTCTTGCAGGACATTACCATCAGTTAATTTAGCAAGCAATTTCCCGTCATGATCATTGAAAGTTCCGTCTTCGTTAATCTCGCCAATTACTTTCTCATTAATTGTTTCGTTTCCTAAATTGTTTACTGCTATTCCCGTAAGACCATTCCCGTCTTTAATTTAAAATTCAGAAAATTGAAGTTTATCAGAATTAGTTCTGCAACTATATAATAATGTTGCTATAAATAGTAAGCAGATATGGTTTTTCATTTTTTTTGTTTAAAACACTTTTAGTATAATGAATTGATATACAGTCTGTTTTAAGTTTAAAAAAATAAAATTGCGCATTTTTACTTTTCTGAATATACAATGAATCTTTCAAAAACCCGGTATATGATATTTCTTTTTTAGAGTATAGTTGCTTTATGGTTATTATTAAGCATATCGGTTTTCAATGAGGAAGTCAAGCAAATTTTTTACTAAAAATGTCTTTCGAAGATACTAATGACTTTCTAACTACGACTCACTTTATGAAGCAAAAGTCCGTATATTTTTTACGTGATGTTATTAATTATTAGTATATTGATCTGGCGAAAGGTTCTGGCATAACTCTTGTAATTAACAAATTATCAGACGAATACAGATAGGCTCATCGAGAATACAATGATTCCAGTTTTTTGTCTAAGAATAAAAACTATTACACATGAAAAAAATAATTTACATTTTAACGATTTTACTACTTGGAACCCATTTCACGTACTCTCAATGGTCTCAGAAAGGAATTGACATAGACGGAGAACTAACTTTGGACAATTTTGGATACTCTGTAAGCATTAGTTCAGATGGGAATACTATGGCTGTCGGTGCCCAGGGAAATGATGGGAATGGACTAGGAGCAGGTCATGTCGGTATATATGTATGGAGTGGCGGAGTTTGGATTCAAAAAGGGACTGATATTGACGGTGAAGCGGCAGGTGATGGTTCGGGACATGCAATTGACTTAAGTGCTGATGGGAACACGGTCGCTATTGGTGCATGGCAGAATGGTGATAATGGAACAGATGCAGGGCATACACGAGTTTATGAATGGAATGGCGCAAACTGGATTCAAAAGGGCGCAGATCTTGACGGTGAAGCTACTTTTGACAGGTCAGGCGAATCTGTGAGTTTGAGTGCGGATGGAAATACACTTGCTATTGGAGCATCCTCAAATGATGGGAACGGAGCAAATTCCGGTCATACTCGGATTTATGAATGGAGTGGAGCAGCATGGATTCAAAAAGGAACTGATATTGACGGCGAAGCTGCAGGCGATCTTTCAGGCAACTCTGTTAGCTTAAGTTTAGATGGAAACACTCTGGCGATTGGTGCCTATTCCAACGATGATGGCGGAACAGATGCTGGGCATACAAGGGTTTATATATGGACCGGAGCAATATGGACTCAGAAAGGAATGGACCTTGATGGTGAAGCATCCGGTGATCGAGCGGGATATTCAGTTGATCTTAATTCGGATGGAAATACCCTTGTTGTTGGTGCAATACAGAATGATGGAAACGGATCGAATTCAGGACAAACAAGAATTTATGAATGGGGAGGAGTGTCCTGGACTCAAAAAGGGGGTGACATTGATGGAGAATCTTCTTTTGATCGTTCTGGTTACTCCGTGAGTCTTAGTTCCGATGGGAACACTTTAGCAACAGGCGCCTACGGTAACGATGATAATGGGTCAGGCGCTGGTCACACACGATTATATGAATGGAGCGGTGCTTTGTGGGTTCAGAAAGGATTGGACATTGATGGTGAAGCAGCGGGTGACAATTCTGGGTTTGCCGTTAGCCTTGATTCAACTGGAAGTACTGTCGCGATTGGTGCACTTTACAATGACGGAAACGGATCTAATGCTGGTCATGCTAGGGCATATGAATTTGCATTAAGGCCCGCAGCTTGTTTTTCAGCAACTCCAAACCCGTCTGCATGTGGGCAGTTAGTTTCATTTGATGCAACTTGTTCTTACCATGAAGACGTTACAAAAACGCTTGTTCTTTACGAATGGGATTTTGACAATGACGGAATATATGATGCATTTGGTAATACAAGCTCAAACGCTTTTTCTCCAAATGGCACATTTTCGGTAAGACTCAGAGTCACTGACAATGTTGGGGAAAGAGATTCTACCATCGTATCGGTTGTCATCAATGACCTCATCAACCCGACGGCATCGAATTTAGTCACTGTCACTATTGAATGCATAGGCGACATCCCCGCGGCAGATATTACGGATGTTTTGGATGAAGCGGATAATTGCGGAGTGCCAGTTGTTGCATATGTGTCTGATATATCTGACAACAATTCCTGTCCTGAAACAATTATACGAACTTACAGTGTCACAGATAATGCGGCAAATCAGATCACAGTCACTCAAACGATTATTATTAATGACCTCACAAACCCAACGGCTTCAAATCCAACCATCATTAATGTAGAATGCATAGGGGATGTACCTGCCCCTGACGTGACGGTTGTTACGGACGAAACTGACAACTGTACAGCTGTTCCAATTGTTACATTCGTAAGCGACGTGTCCGATAACAACTCCTGTCCTGAAACAATCACGCGAACATATAGCATCGCGGATGATTGTAGCAATCAAATTTTAGTCACACAATTAATCATTGTCAATGATATCACAAGCCCAACAGCTTCAAACCCAACCACTATTAATGTAGAGTGCATAGCGGATGTGCCTTTCCCTGACGTGACGGTTGTTACGGACGAAACTGATAACTGTACAGCTGTTCCAATTGTTACATTTGTAAGCGACGTGTCCGATAACAACTCCTGTCCTGAAACAATCACGCGAACATATAGTATCACAGACAATTGTAGCAATCAAATTTTAGTCACACAAACGATTGTAGTCAATGATATCACAAGCCCAATATTTGATATATCCACATTAACCGATATCACAGAAGAGTGCTCTTCAATTCCATCGACACCGACAGCCACGGATAATTGTAGCGGATCAATTGACGGTGTTCCAGACGTGAGCTTTCCAATCACAACAGTTGGTCCAACATTGATTACATGGACTTACACCGATGACTGTGGAAATAGTAGCACGCAAACGCAAAATGTAACCATAACGGAAATTGACAACACTACTTCGCTGTCTGGGATAACATTAACTGCGAATGCTACTGGCTATCAATACCAATGGGTAGACTGCAATAACAGCAATGCTCCGATTTCCGGTGAAATCAATCAAAACTTCACCGCACTAATCAACGGAAACTATGCGGTTGAAATCACAGATGGGACTTGTACAATAATCTCCATGTGTACCCAGGTTGCCACGGTTGGAATGATGGAGAACACATTATTTTCTAAAGTATCGATTTCCCCCAATCCTAATAATGGACTTGTAAACATAGACCTTGGAACGCTGACAGATGTTAGCCTAATTGTTTACAACTTAAGTGGTCAAGTTCTTTATCAAAAGGAAAGAATCAACACTTCCAAGTACCAATTTGGTTTAAATTCAGTCGCTGGGGTTTACTTTGTTGAATTGAGTTCTCAGGGGCAAAGAAAATTATTAAAACTGATAAAACAGTAGTAGTAGCTTAAAAAGAAATTTGTCACTAAATTAATGGTTTTTCATTTCTAGACTAAAAAGACTATCGAGTTTCAACGCCCTTTTTTGAATTCACGACTACAGACGATACCAGGCATTGGTTCAAGTGCAGCCCTGTTTTTGATTATTTTAACAGACGGTTTTGAAAAGTTTGAATCCGCCAAACAATTTATCTGTTACACAAGCCTTTCTCCTACCTAAAAAAACAAGTGGAAGCAGTGTTAGAGGAAGTAGATCGATAAGTAAGCAAGGAAATCCTACAATCAGAAATCTATTGTTCATGTGCAGTTTTAACGCCTGTATGTCCAATAACGCCTGCAAAGATTTATACGTTCGCTTGGTATCGAAAGGGAAGAGTAAAAGATTACTTAATTAATTTATTTACGACAACCTTACTCCTTAAAAACAAAAACGAGCCAATATCATCTATTTTTTGCGTATTTTGCGCCTGAACTGTCTAACAAAAACAATAAACAATGAACAGAAACTATCTTTTACCCATCATCTTCTCACTCTTCATTCAATACTCATTCAGTCAAAACGATCCGTATTTATGGCTCGAGGAGGTTGAAAGTGAAAAATCCATGGAGTGGGTTCAAAATCAAAACAAGCGAACGGCAACCGCCATGAAAAACGCACCTGGTTTTGCGGAATTAAAAGACCAGTTTCTCAGTTCAATGAACGATGACGAAAAAATTGACTATCCAAGAGTAATTAAGGACATGGTTTATAATTTTTGGAAAGATGAAAACCACATTCGAGGAATTTGGAGACGCACAACAAAAGAGCTTTACATGCAAAACAAAGCTGTGTGGGAAACAGTATTAGATTTAGATGCTCTTTCAAAAGAAGACGGTGCGAAGTGGGTTTTTCATGGTGCCACTTGGCTTGAACCTAGCTTCGAACGTTGTCTTATTTCATTGTCTGACGGAGGAACTGACGAAGGCATAGTTCGTGAATTTGATGCCATCAAAAAAGAATTTGTTGTTGGAGGCTTTGAACTCCCTTCGAGTAAAGGAGGCGTAGTTTGGTTAAATAAAAACGAAATTATACTCTCTAGAAACTTTGGCGAAGGAACCATGACCACATCTGGGTACCCACGAATAGTAAAAAGGTTAAAACGTGGCCAAAAATTAGAAGAAGCTACACAGCTTATGGAAGGGTCAAAAGATATTATGGGAATTTGGCCAGGTAGCTCATATATCAATGGAAAAAGACAAATCACATTGCAAAAAGCTCATTCTTTTTACTCACACCAGATTTATTATTGGGATAATGAGCAATTTATTCTCGTGGACCTACCAAAAGACTCTGAAATTAAAGATTTATATTCCGGAATGGTTTTGGTTCGTCTTAATTCTGACTGGGCCGTTGGCAATACTACCTACCAATCTGGTGATCTTGTTAGTGTGAACGATGCTCTTTTGAGAAAAGGAAAACTGGATGTTCAGTTGGTATTCCATCCGGACGAAAAAACAAGTATAGAGCAGGTTAGTGTTACCAAAGATGGTGTATTGCTGAACACTATTCAAAATGTGAAAAGTGTCTTGCATATGTTAACTTACCCAAATGATAAATGGACTATTAGCAAAATAGAAACTCAAAAATTTGGGCAACTCTCTATCATCGATTCTGACAGAAAAGAAAGTGGCTATTTTTATCAATTTAGCAACTTTATTACACCTCCAACACTTTATTTTAAAGAGGGCGAAAGTGCACGAGTTATTCGTCAAGGGAAGAAAAAATTTAACGCTGACAACCTTGAAATTCATCAATATGAAGTGGCTTCAAAAGATGGAACAAAGGTTCCTTACTTTATTGTTCATAAAAAAGGGATAAAGCTTGACGGTTCAAACCCAACGCTTGTATATGCTTATGGAGGATTTAATATTTCTGTGAAACCAAGCTATAATTCGAGAACGGGTATCGGTTGGCTTCAACAAGGAGGTGTTTATGTTGTTGCAAACATTCGTGGTGGAGGTGAATTTGGTCCAGAATGGCACAAAGCAGCCATGAAAGAAAAACGTCAGAACGCCTATGACGATTTTTACGCTGTTTCCGAAGATCTTATCGACCGAAAAATTTCATCTCCAAAACACCTTGGTGCCTTTGGGTGGAGTAACGGAGGATTAATGGCAGGAGTTGTTGCTACTCAGCGTCCTGATTTATTCAATGCCGTAATCATTGGGGCTCCTCTTCTCGATATGAAACGCTTCAATAAATTGTTAGCAGGCGCCAGTTGGATGGGCGAATATGGGAATCCAGACATTAAAGAAGAATGGGAATATATCAAAAAGTATTCGCCTTATCATAACGTTCATAAAAACAAGAGTTATCCTGAAGTTTTTATCATCACATCAACGAAAGATGATCGTGTGCATCCAGCTCATGCACGAAAAATGGCAGCAAGAATGTTAGAGCAAGGTCACTCTCTGTTTTATTTCGAAACCATTGAAGGAGGGCACGGTGCATCTTCAACCAATGAGCAAGCAGCTTTTAATCAGGCCATGATGTTTACCTATTTAAAAATGAAATTAATGTAATTGTCAAGTTATAGACCAAAAAAAAGCATGCTCACCAGCATGCTTTTTTTTGTTTAATTAAACAAGTATTAATCTCTCACAAGATGTAAGAAGCCGTGCCCATCAATTTGAGCTCCGTCAATCCCAGTAGCCATGTACTTATAAAAGTACACCCCTTCTTCGGCTTCATTTCCTGATGGCGCTAGTCCATTCCATCCATATTCAAGCCCAGGAGAAAGCAAATCATATTCTTTTTCATACATCAGGTTACCCCAACGGTTCAGAATAGTTAACTTTAGTTTCACAGTAAATTCCGTTTTCATAAAAAATACATCATTGTCTGTATCTCCATTTGGAGTAAAAATATTTGGTGCGACAACAACTGGAACCGGGTAAACACAACTCCCATCATCCTGTATTGCAGAAGGATTAAAATTCAGGGCTGAGATATCCGTGCATCCGCATTCAATGATATTAATGTTCAAATACGCGGTGTCTGAACAGTTGTTTGCATCGTAAGCAACCAGCATAACTTGAGAAGAACTTGAATAAGTCGCAGATTGAGAATTTTCATTGCTTATGTTTAAGGTGTTCGAATTACCAAAATCCCAAAAGTAAGAAACGGTATTCTGACTTGAATTTGTAAAACTAACACTCAAAGGACTACAACCCGCATCTATATTCGCAGACAGGTTTGCGACCGGAGGCTCTAAAGAAGTTACCTCCACACTATCTGATAGAGTACAAACGTCATCTGTAACAGTAAAATAATACATACCGGGAGGTAGATCTCCAATTGATGTTCCATTTACATTAATAGCTCCTGGATTCACATTGGGGCCTGTTATATTGTATTGAGCAAATCCTAAATCCTGAGTTAATCCAGAGACATACGCTTGAACTATTCCGCTTGGCAAGCAATTAGGAACCTGAACAAATCCTGAAGGTTGTGCCACCAAGCTATCCAAGGTAAGAGTCTGATTGACAATAAAAAGAACCGAATCCAAAAAAGTAAAGCCACACGCATCCATGACTGTCACATAATTCCATATGGAATCTTGACTTATTCCTGTACCATAAAAATAAGTCAAACTTGAGGTATCCCCATTGGACCAGTTAAAAGTAAACGGTTCAATAGAGTTGGCTAAATTTGTTACCTCTGCAGAAACAGAATCATACGAACAGTAAACATAAACTGTATCTTCTAGGTCATAAGTAAGACTTGCTCCACTGATATTAATAAAAATAGAATCAGAAACGCATTGTAAAACACCAAGTGTGTCATATACGTAGGCAATAAAAACAGAATCAGCGATCGGAGAAACATAAAATTGATTCGTGTCCATAAGTCCATTGCTCCAATTAACTACTGCACTTGAACAAGGGCCTGCTTGAATTGAAATATCTTCCAACCCCCAGTTATCACAACATGTTCCTGAAGAGTTCAATTGTATCCATCTGAACATAGTGTTTGCAGTCATAGCTCCCGGAGGAATGGTTGCAGAAAAATTATTCCATGTTGTATAGGGTGTGACACCGGTTGCAACAGAAGCTGTTGATGCTGGAGTTGCAGGCAAAGTAAATCCGCCTGGACTATAATAAATAATACTAATCCAAGTAGCACCTCCATTTGTGCTATATTGAAGTTCAACACCTTCATTCGCTAAATCAGGTCCTTCACATGGAGTCGAACCACCTTGAACAGAATATATCATCTCAAATACAACATTACCTCCACAACTAACGTCAAAACCAGCTGTTGTTACCGTTGGAGTTCCTGAACCTGCTGTTGCGGCCCAAAAATAAGAAGATCCATTTGGACCTACCCCACAAGGAGTGCTAAAGGTGGTAGAACCTGTCGTCGTCCAACCCGGAGGTAAAGACCCACTATCAAAGTTAAATGACTGACCTCCACTAGTAACAGCTGCAACAGCCGTCAACTGAACAGAGTCGCCTGGACAAATGATAGTGTCTAAAGGAGTTACTGTAACAAAACAGCTGACTTGAGAAAATGCAGGGAAAATTAGGAGCGAAATAATTATCGTTAGTAGTTGTTTCATCGTTCAATTATTTGCTTGTTATTATTACTTCCAAAAGATTTTTGTGATCTTTTTGAAGAGGGTTGTCTATTAAAAAAGAAAGTTGTGCATTATCAAAAGCACAGTCGGTTTCAATAACCGAATTCGGCTTTAACGATAAATTCTGAGTGTATTCATCTTTATTTTCGCATCCAACACAACCGTCAGCAAAGTTTAACTGAACGTTGAATTGGATATCTCTCATTTCACTTGTAACATTTTCAATCCTCACGAATCCGTATGTAAATTGCTTGTCAACACCTTCTATGGTGCATTTTTCTTTTTTGACAGAAAAAATTATTCCGCTCTCTTCACTCACTTTAATCCAGTCTTCAGATAATCTATCTGAAGACACTTTGTTTTGTGCATATGTTCCTGAGCCCAATGTAAATAGAGAAATCAGTATTAGTGCATTTTTAATTTTTGTCATAGTACGTTAAGATTGATTGTTAATAAGACTTTAAATTGTCTCTAAAGGTTGCATGCAGAGTTAGGTTACTTACTTAAAATTTTATCAAATATACAGATATATTTATTTCATTACTTTTATTCGCCAAATAAAAAAAATGAAAAATTTTATCAACCAATTACCAAAAGCAGAGTTGCATCTACATATTGAAGGTTCTTTTGAGCCAGAATTAATGTTCGAGATCGCCAAAAGAAACAACATTAAAATCAAATACACCTCCGTTGAAGAAGTTAAAGAAGCGTATAAATTCGATTGTTTACAAGATTTTCTTGATATTTATTATGCTGGGGCCGGTGTATTAATCGTTGAAAAGGATTTTTACGATTTAACCTACAATTACTTGAAAAAATGTGCTGAGCAAAACGTACGTCATACTGAAATTATGTTTGACCCTCAAACACATACGCATAGAGGTATTAGCTTTGAAACCGTGATTACAGGGATTTCAAAAGCTTGCGAAGAAGCAGAAAAAACTTTGGGCGTCACATCTTTATTGATAATGAGTTATTTACGACATTTATCAGAAGAGGATGCATTCAAAACTCTTACGCAATCGTTGCCTTTCAAACATTTAATTAAAGCCGTAGGTTTAGACTCCTCAGAAATGGGAAATCCGCCTTCTAAGTTTGAGAAAGTTTTTGCCGCTTCGGTAAAAGAAGGATACATTCCTGTTGCACATGCTGGAGAAGAAGGGCCAGCAGAATATATATGGGAAGCATTAAATTTACTCGACATTAAACGAATTGATCATGGAAACAATTGCTTTGAAGATGGCCTTATCGAAGAAATTATAAAACGAGATATTGCCCTAACTGTTTGCCCTCTTTCAAATACCGCTCTGCAAGTGGTTGATGACTTAAAAAATCATCCCATCAAAAAAATGATGGATAAAGGACTGAAAGTAACCGTTAATTCAGATGACCCTGCTTATTTTGGGGGTCAAGTAAACCAAAATTATGTTGAAATTCAAGAAGCCTTGGGCTTAACAAAAGCAGATCTGTATGAACTTGCAAAGAACTCTTTCCAATATTCTCTGTTAGACAATGATCTGAAAAAGATTTATTTGAATGAGTTGGACGAATTTTATACTTCGAATAGTTAGCATTCGTTTTCACCTTTTTTCTTATATTGTTCCTGTTAAAACAACGAATTACGTCTTTTATGGCAACAAGAAACTATCAAGGTAAGAAATTTACCTCTACTTCGGTGGAGCAAACTCTTGATTCTTTAACCATTGAAGAAGCCTTACAAATCAACATCAACGGTTCTCCTTTTACAGTTACAATGAGGACTCCTGGAGATGATGTTTATCTTGTTCGAGGACTTTTACACACAGAAGGCATTCTAAAAAACGGCGACTATCAACCCAAAATTATTCTCAAAAAAGAAAATAAAGAGGGAATTGTAACGGTGGTCAATTTGAGTATTCCAGAGAAAGAGTTAGGCGAAGGCTATTCTAACAGTAGAAGTTTGCTGTCTGTTTCTTCATGTGGGATTTGTGGCAGAACGGAATTAGAAGATGTGAAAACAGATGAAGAATTCATTCAAAATTCAGATTCACTTAGCACGATTAATGCAAAAACTATTAGTGGTTTGTTTGCAAAAATGAACGAGTACCAAAAGGCTTTTCATCAGTCAGGAGGAACACATGCTGCGGCTGCTTTTGATGCAAAAGGAAACATTTTATGTTCCTTAGAAGATATAGGAAGACACAACGCTGTGGACAAGGTTATTGGAAAATTAATTAACGACAACCAACTAAAAAATGCCACTTGCATGACTGTGAGTGGACGCATTTCTTATGAAATAATTATTAAAAGCTTCAAAGCAAAAATACCCGTTTTGGCAGCTGTTTCAGCACCTTCTTCACTGTCTGTTGATTATGCAAAAGAATTAGGAATAACATTATTCGCTTTCTGTAGAGAAGGTCGAGCAACTTGTTATTCGCATCCACAAAGAGTTAAATACACAATATTGATGTCTCAACAAAAGACGTCTTAGATTAGAATCAAATTATGTCAAAGAATTTAAGTGAATTATCAGGAAGAAAAGGTTTAAAGGATAACCTCTTTGATAAAATGGGGCAACTCGCACAGCACGACGGCGCTCCAACAGTCGAAGACTTGGACCAACTCGCTGATGAGTTTTTAGTTGGTAAAGCCAACACATACGGTACAACCACCTTCTATGATTTTCTAAAACCAGAAAACAAAGGAAAAAAAGCGTATGTCTGCAACGGAACAGCTTGTGTTTGTGCAGGGACTCAAGAAAAAGTTCTCAAAGAATTGAAGACTCAGTTCACTGATGATGAAATTGGTCACATGACTTGTCTTGGACGTTGTCATGAAAACAGTGCATTTCACATTGCTGGAGAAAATTATTCTGGAAGTGCAATCGACGACTTAAAAAATATTGCTGACACAAAAAAACCTATTGCGGATGATTACACTGTGAAAGCACATGGGAAGTCAATTTTGACCACTCCTTTTTCTTCTATAAAAGAATACTACGAACCCTTCAAGCAGGCACTTAAAAAAGAACAAGTTGATGTTTTAGAAGAAATAAAAACAGCGAATATCAGGGGTCGTGGTGGAGCCGGATTCCCTATGGGATTAAAATTAGAATTCTGTAGAAATGTGAAAAATGAAACCAAATTCATTATTTGTAACGCAGACGAAGGTGATCCGGGAGCTTACTCTGATAGATACTTATTAGAACAACGTCCTCATTCTGTTTTATTTGGAATGTTAATTGCCGGCTACGTCACTAAAGCAAGTCATGGAGTTTTATACATTAGAGCGGAGTACCCAGATTCGGCAAGAATTATCCAAGAGGCAATTGATGAATTGAAAAAAGAAGGACTAATTGGAGAAAACATAGAGTACTCTGGCTTTAACTTCGATTTTAAAATAATTCGAGCTCAGGGCTCATACATTTGTGGAGAGGAAACAGCATTGATTAATTCGATTGAAGGTCAGCGACCTGAAGTTAGAGTTCGTCCACCCTATCCTGCTCAACAAGGTTTGTTTAACAAACCAACAGTTGTCAATAATGTAGAAACGCTAGCCGGACTGCATTATATCATAAAAAATGGGGGTCAGTCCTGGAAAAATCTTGGAACTGAGCGTTCTTCAGGGACAAAACTCGTCTGTTTAGATAGTTTTTTCAATAACCCCGGAATTTATGAAGTTGAAATGGGAACTTCACTCGAAACTGTGATTAATGAATTGGGTGGCGGGTTTAAAATTTCTATAAAAGCAATGCAAATTGGAGGACCTCTTGGAGGTGTTGTGCCAGTGAGTGAAATCAAAAACTTAACTATTGATTTCGAATCATTCTCAAACAATGGATTCTTATTAGGTCATGCATCCATCATTTGCATACCACATGATTTTCCGATGATCAACTTTATCGAGCATTTGTTCGATTTCGCATCCTACGAAAGTTGTGGAAAATGTTTTCCTTGTCGTTTAGGTACAAAACGTGGACATGAATTAGCTTTCAAAGCAATCAATTCTGATTATAAAATTGACAAAGAATTATTTTTCGATTTGCTAATAACTTTAGAGCAAGGTTCACTCTGTGCACACGGAGGAGGAATACCGCTCCCTGTTAAAAATGCAATGCACTACTTTGAAGAAGAATTAAATCCCTTTTTCGCATAGTGAACTTTTGGAAACCAAATATCGATACAGATGATTTTCTCGAAAGAGGAAAGTTTATTCTCGCGTGGAGATTGACCATCTTATTTTGTTTTGCCTTTTTATCTCTGGTAGTCGTATCTTTTGCAGGTACAATTGAAGAATTCTATACCTATATTCTCTGTACTCTGCTTGCAGCTGTTTCTCTAACTTACTTGCATAGAACTAAAAAATCGTATCCTATCTATTGGTTTTTAGCAATAACCGGAACGATGATCGCCACATATACTGTAAATAATTTTATCGAGCTCATTCACTATGGAGACTTTTTTTGGATGATTTTGATCATTTCTTTTGCCTTTTTTGGTCTCGGAATTAAAGAAGGGCTCCTTTTCTTAATTCTAAACATTGTGACGATCATTTATTATGTGTTGTTCAATGTCAATATAAATATTGAACATCTAGAACCTCTCAAAAGTCATGAGAAAATAGGATTAATAATTGAATTAGTAATTGCAATCATCTGTATTTCTTATGTTATTTCGCAATTCGTTTCTATGCATAAACAGGCGTATGGTAAGTTGTTGATGGCAAATAATGAACTCTCCAAAAAAAATGATACAATTCAGTACCAAAATGAAGAAAAAACTACTTTGGTTAAGGAGATTCACCATAGGGTAAAAAATAACTTGCAAATAATTATAAGTCTGTTGCGCTTGCAAAAAAGCGAAATTAAATCTGAAGAAGCGAAACAACATTTTTCTCAAGCAATCAATAGAATATTAGTTATGTCTCATATTCACAGAAGATTGTATTTAGAAGATGAACTCTCTAAGGTGAGAATTCAATCTTATTTACAAGAACTTTCTGATGATATTAAATCATTAACTGACGCTGGGTTTAGGATTAAAATAGTGGTAACATCGCAGATAGAAAGAGTCGGTTTAAAAACAATCGTACCTCTTGGTTTGTTAATTAATGAATTGGTCTCAAATTCTATGAAGCATGCATTTGCAAAAGATAGTAATGGAGAAATAACTATCGCAATCACAAATACGCAAACAGCCGAGTTTAAACTCGCTTATAGTGATACTGGTAGTTGGAAAGAACCTGTGAAAAGCATTTCCAGTTTTGGATTAGAATTAATTCAAATTCTAACTGAGCAAATGGAAGGACGTTTTCAAAAAAACACGGACAAGGGAGGTACCCAATATAACTTCTCTTTAAAAAATCTTGATTTAGAAAATTAAAATTATGAATAAAGTAGCCTATATAAACAATCAACCCTACGAGATAAAAGATGGAGAAACGATTCTTTCTTTTATCAAACGTTACAAGGGTGAAAACCAAGTGCCAACATTGTGTGATGCACCAAACCTTGATCCTTTTGGTTCTTGTAGAGTGTGTAGTGTAGATGTTGCATTGGAAGAAAACGGCAAAGCAAAAACAATGGCTTCGTGTCATTCTCCTGTTGCTGAAGGTCAGTATATTTATCCCGATTCGGACTCAATCAAATCACTTAGAAAAAACATTATAGAACTGGTTCTAACCGACCACCCTCTAGATTGTTTAACCTGTGAGGTGAACGGGAATTGCGAACTACAAACTGTAGCCGCACAAGTTGGAATAAGAGAAGTTCGATACCCAGAAGGGGATAATCATTTAGATAGAACCAAAGATTTAAGTCACCCCTATATGACTTCTGATTTATCAAAATGTATCAATTGTTACCGTTGTGTTCGTGCTTGTGATGAAGTACAAGGGCAGCTGGTGCTTAGCATGTCTGGCCGTGGATTCGATTCTAAAATTATCAAAGGCGGAGACCTATCTTTTATGGATTCAGATTGCGTTAGTTGTGGTGCTTGTTCTCAAGCATGTCCAACCTCGGCAATTTCTGATATTTTTCAATCTAAGGCAATTAAAGCAACTGACACAACCCGAACTATTTGCACTTATTGTGGAGTAGGTTGTAACCTTGAAGTATCAACAAGCAATGGTGAAATATTGAGTATTCAAGCGCCTTATGACGCAGAAGTAAATCAAGGGCACACTTGTTTAAAAGGTCGATATGCCTTCAAATTTTACAACCATCCTGAGCGATTAAATTCTCCTATGATTAAACGGAATGGAGAATTTGAAAAAGTCAGCTGGGAAGAAGTTTATGAGCATATTGCCTCTAAAATTAATGAAGTGAAAGCCTCTGATGGTCCAGATTTTATAGCTGGAATCTCTTCTTCGCGTTGTACAAATGAAGAAAATTACCTCATGCAAAAATTGCTACGCGTAGCTGTAGGAACAAATAATATTGATGGTTGCGCAAGGGTTTGTCATTCTCCAACAGCGCTTGGAATGCAACGAACATTTGGAACCGGAGCAGCAACAAATTCTATTGACGATTTAAAAGATACCAATTGCATCATGGTAATTGGTGCTAACCCAACAGATGCACATCCTGTAACTGGAGCAAAACTGAAACAGTTTGCAATGGGCGGAGGAACAACTATCGTTATTGATCCTAGAAGAACAGAAATGGCAAGATATGCTACGCATCACCTAGCGTTAAGACCGGGAACAAATGTTGCGGTATTGAATATGATGATGTATTATATCATCTCGGAAAACTTGGTTGACAGCTCTTTTGTAGAGGCCAGAACTGAGGGATATGAAGCATTCAAGAAAGAAATTTTGTCCATTGATTTAACAAAATTAGAAACTGTTTCAGGATTAAAAAGAGAAGATGTCAGAGCAGCTGCAATGGCTTATGCTTCTGCGCCAAATGCAATGTCATTTCATGGTTTGGGTGTTACGGAACATTCTCAAGGAACATTTACAGTGATGCAAATAGCCGATTTAGCATTGTTAACAGGAAATATTGGTCGAAGGGGTGTTGGTGTAAACCCACTTCGTGGACAAAACAACGTACAAGGGTCTGCAGATATGGGAGTACAACCACATCAAGGAGCGGGCTATTTGGACATTACCAAGCCGGAGGTTAATAAAAAATACAATGAGTTTTACGGAGTAACTGTGCCTAGTAATATCGGTTATAAAATCCCCGAAATGTTTGAAGCAGCGCTTGATGGCAAATTAAAAGTGGCTTGGATTATTGGCGAAGATGTTGTGCAAACAGACCCTAATACTAAAAAAGTAATTAAAGCACTGGAAGCTACCGACATGGTTATCGTTCAAGAATTATTTATGACCGAGACAGCAAAACACGCGGACGTTATTCTTCCAGGAGCATCATTCTTAGAAAAAGAAGGGACATTTACCAATGGCGAAAGAAGAGTTCAACGTGTGAATAAAGTAGTTGAGCCAATTGAAGGAACGAAAGTTGATGGGCAAATTTTAGTTGATATGCTTAACAAACTAGGGTACCAACAAGATGACTACACGGCAAAAGGAATGCTTGAGGAAATCTCTCAAATTGTTCCTTTCTTTGCTGGGATTAAATGGGAAGAACTTGGGATTAATGGAAAGCAATGGCCTGTTGCTCCAGATGGAACCGATACTCAAATTCTGCATTTACAAGAATTTAAACGAGGCAAAGGCGCTTTTGAATTCAATGCTTGGAGAGAGACCGAAGAATTGGTTGAACATGCTGATGACTACCCAATGATTCTTACTACGAATAGAGAATTAGAACATTACAACTGTGGAGCTATGACCCGAAGAACAGGAAATGTTGAAATTTTGAAAGATGACTATTTGCTCGTAAACCCAAAAGATGCGTCAGAGCATGGTATCGCAGAAGGCGATTTCGTTTGTGTCGAATCTCCAAGAGGCAAGGTAGATGTGAAAGCAAAAATCACTACCGATGTTAATCCGGGGGTGATAAGTACAACATTTCATTTTCCGGAAATCATGATCAATAATATTACAGGAGACGTACATGATTCTGAAGCAAAGTGCCCAGAATACAAGGTCGTTGCTGTAAAAATTAGAAAGAGCAAAGGGAAATTTAAACAGTTGGCAGAAGTTAACTAGTTGGGAAGAAGTTGACTGTAAAAAATCATCAACTGCTTATTTTCGCAAAAATCAATTGATTTTTGCGAAAAACAGGCCTTTTTACACTTCTAGACTTGTTTTGGTTAATATAATCCGAATTAAAATCACTCTTCCTAATTAAGTACTTTTGCTATCTTTGGTCATATAGATATGCTGTTTAACTCCATTGATTTCGTGCTTTTTTTACCCATTGTTATCATTGGGTACTTTTTGTTGAATGCAAAATACAGTTGGATTCTTTTGCTTTCAGCAAGTTACTATTTCTATGCCAGTTGGAAGTTAGAATACATTGTACTTATCCTCTTCTCAACAGGTGTCGATTATTTCTGCGGGATTCAAATGCAGAAAAAGGCCGATAAAAAACAACGGAGACCCTTTCTCATTCTTAGCATTCTATCCAACTTAGGACTGTTGTTTGGATTTAAATATTGGAACTTTTTTACTGAATCTGCCAATGAACTACTAAGCAGTTTAGATGTTGCAACGAGCATTCCTCTTTTTAATGTTCTTCTCCCAGTTGGAATTTCATTCTATACATTTCAGACATTGAGTTACTCCATTGATGTCTATAAAGGAGAACAGAAAGCCGAACGTCACTTGGGCTATTTTGCACTATATGTTTCCTTTTTTCCGCAGTTGGTTGCGGGCCCTATAGAGCGCTATTCACGATTAGCACCACAATTAAAAGCACAGCATCATTTCGATTATGATAACTTAAAAAATGGCTTGCGTTTAATTCTATTCGGATTGTTTGCAAAAATGGTAGTGGCAGATAATTTAGGTCCTTTCGTCGATGAAATTTACGCCCACTCGGAGTTATACAATTCTTTTTCCATTGGATTGGGGATGATTTTTTATTCCTTTCAAATTTATTGTGATTTCTTTGGTTATTCTCTCATTGCAATAGGTAGTGCACTAGTTATGGGCATTCACCTTATGGATAATTTTAAAAGTCCTTATTTATCAAAGAATATTGCCGAATTCTGGCAGCGTTGGCACATTTCACTTTCAACTTGGTTTAGAGACTACCTCTTTTTTCCAATGGGGGGCAGCCGGAGTAAAGTCTTTCGTTGGGTTTTCAATATTTTTACTGTATTTATAGTGAGCGGCTTGTGGCATGGTGCCAACTATACTTTTCTGTTTTGGGGCTTAATTTTTGCGCTTGCCTATCTATTAGAAAAGGGAATTAACAAATTGATTAAAGTGAAGAAAATAAAACCATTTTCTCTCGTTCACATTCTACTTTCTCTCAAAACCTTTGTTATTATAACCTTGGCTTGGGTGTTTTTTAGAAGTGCATCAATTAGTGATGCGATTGAACTATTAGGAAATTTACTCAGTAATTTACACCTCAATCAAGAGTTAACGGTTAGTCTCATGCTAGGAATAGTATTTGGTGCGTTTATTCTCATTGATCTATTACTCTACAACAAAAGATATGATTCTTGGGTAGATAAACAACACATTTCCATTCGTTGGGTAAGTTATTTCTTACTCATTTTCTCTGTTGTTTCATTCTCTGGAGTAGAGGAAATTCCATTTATTTATTTTCAGTTCTAAATTGTGAAAACTTTTAAAAAAATAGCGTTCAGAATAATAGTATTGTCAGCCCTGTTGATGCTAATGCAAATTATTTATGTGAGATTTTTCTTGGAAGACGATTTGCAAAAACATTCTCCAATTGTTAATGATATTCGTGCAATTGAAAACGAATCAACGGTTCTTTATTTGGGTGAGTCGTCCAATGTAACCTATTCTGAAGCTGATAGAAATAAAAATTCTATCAGTGACATGCTCAATGGTTTACTAGAGAATGAAAAAGTTGCTGACATCACAAAACCCGCCGCTCATTTAGGAATTTACAGGACGATTTTAGAGAATGTTGCATCTGAAAGTAAAATAAAAACTGTTGTACTAACGGTCAATCTTCGTTCATTTGCTGCGGATTGGGTTTTTTCAGAATTAGAAACACCCTTACAGAAAGAAATGATGCTCTTGCAGAATCGTCCTGCTTTTTTTAATCGGTTTTTACTCTCATTTCGAGCTTATGGAACAACGAATGAAAGAAAACGCTTTGAAAAAATGAACGGTTGGTGGAAAAGAGAGTTTCTTCTTATCAGAAATAAAAAGAGAACAACTGTAAGAGATTGGCAACTGGAAATTGACAAGAATTGGATAGGCTCTGACATCAAAAAAAGAGAGCTTGCAAAAAACTACATGAACAATTTTGCGTTTACTCTTGATAAAGAGCATCCTCGTATTAAAGACCTTGATGCGATTATAGAATTGGCAAAGCAGAAAGGATGGAATTTGGTTCTAAACCTTCTCCCTGAGAATCTTGATTCTATGAAAGAATTGGTGGGAGGTGATCTAGTTGTCTTAGCAAAACAAAATGCTCGATTCATAACACAACGATATGAAAAAAAGAGTACAATTGTGGTGAATAACTTAGTTAAGGTTAGGGGAAGTAATTTTGTCGATAAAGACTATCCTACTGAACATTATAACGAAACCGGAAGAATGATGATTTCAAAAAGCTTGGCAGATGCCGTTAATTTATTGAACACTCCTCATTAAAATCTTTCAATTAACTTTGTAGTATGTTTACAGGAATCATAGAGCAGTTAGGAGTAGTCAAAAGCATCAATAAGGAAGGTGAAAATATTCACTTTACGTTAGAAGCGGATTTTACAAACGAATTAAAAGTTGACCAAAGTGTTGCCCATAATGGTTGTTGCTTAACTGTGGTTAATATCGACCAAAAAGAGTATACGGTAACGGCTATTCAGGAGACCCTTCACAAAACTAATTTAGATTCTTGGAAAGTTGGCTCTAAAGTGAATCTTGAACGTTGTATGATAATGAATGGCCGTCTAGATGGTCATATTGTTCAAGGACATGTGGACACCACTGCAGTTTGTATATCTAAAGACAATCCAGATGGCAGCTGGAAATTTACTTTTGAATATAACAGCAATGATGTCACTGTAGAAAAAGGCTCTGTTACGATTAATGGAACTAGTTTAACGGTTGTTGACTCAAAAATGAAGAGATTTTCCGTACATATTATACCTTACACGTACGAATTTACTAACTTTCACCAAATTGATGTAGGGAGTACTGTTAATTTAGAATTTGATATTATCGGAAAGTACGTTGCAAAAATGATGGTGAAATAATTACTTTTTCTTCTTCCACTTTTTCAAAATTCTTTTCCCTGTTTTTTTTCTGAATTTTTTTAATACCGTTTCTCTATCGCCAACGTTTCCACACTTTATCATATCTGTGTAAACAAATTCCCCATTTCTAAAGAACTTAAATTCAAAGCTAATAGAAACGATATTTTCTTGATAAAGACCGAATAGCCCACCTATCAGTAGTGCATCCGAAAGATTGTCTTTTCTTTCTGTTTTTTTGAATCGTTTGTCATATCCTCTCACGGAAACTAAGCAATATGTATCAATGCCCTTCAACTTCATTATGCCTTTAATAGAATCCTCTCCAAGAATTTTAGAATCCTCTCCAAACTTCATGTAATTTAGTGATGACTCCGCTATTATCCCGCTAGAAACAAGTAATTGGGTCAAGTTAATTTCTAAAGAATAGCGATCATCTGGATCATCCAGTTGGCCTACAACGAGTGCATTCGTAAGGTTAAGTTTTGCTTTTTTTTGAGCAAACATTGATGTGGCTAAAAGTGAGACAACTAATAAAACGATAAAATTCTTCATAATTTAAAATGTTTCTTTGGCAATAGCTTTAACTGAAATTGAATTAGACATTGTATAATAGTGAATGCAGGGAACACCCGCTTCTTTCAATTCTTTAGATTGCTGAATACCCCACTCTATGCCTACTTGAGTGACATCTCCATTTGACTTACACTTCAACAATTCCTTGGATAATGCTTCAGGATAATCAATGTGAAAGAATTTTGGTAAAAACGAAATGTGATTCAACGATTTTATTGGTTTAATCCCAGGAATAATAGGAACTGTAATGTCCATTTCACGACAGGATTTCACAAAGTCGAAATATTTTTGATTATCAAAAAACATTTGTGTTACAATGTACTCTGCCCCAGCGTCTACCTTCTTTTTGAGATTTTCTAAATCAAAATTCAAGTTCATCGCTTCAAAATGTTTTTCAGGATATCCAGCAGTTCCAATGCAAAAATCTGTTGGTTCTAGTTGAATATCATCCATAAGGTAAGTCCCGTTATTCATTTCTGCAACTTGTTCTATTAACTGTTGAGCAAATTGATGACCGTCCTTATGAGGACTAAAATTAGATTCCGTTTTAATAGAGTCTCCTCGCAACGCTAATACGTTGTCAATTCCTAAAAACTGTAAGTCGATTAGAGCATTTTCTGTCTCTTCTTTTGAAAACCCACCGCAGATTAGGTGAGGAACAGCATCTACATCGTATCTATTCATAATTGCTGCACAAATACCTACTGTTCCTGGCCTTTTTCTGATGGCAATTTTTTCCAAAAGACCATTCTCACGTTCTTTATATATGAACTCTTCTCGGTGATAGGTAACGTTGACAAATTTCGGCTTAAATTCCATTAAAGGGTCAATACCATCATAGATAGATTGAATACTTTTCCCTTTCAGTGGAGGTAAAATTTCAAAAGAAAACAATGTCTCTTTTGCTTGTTTTATGTGGTCTGTTACTTTCATTAAACTCTAATAGGCAGTAAAGATAAACTTCACGATTGAAAAATGCAGAAAATTAAAGCTTTTTAGCGAAAATTGTTGATTAGGCTAGTAAATGCTGAAAGTAAAGGAGAATAAAACATCCTTGGAGACTTCATTTTAAAAATAACTCCGCATATTGTAAGTCCGCCTGATTTGTTATTTTAATGTTTTCTACGTTCCCTTCAACTGTCTTAATCGTAAACCCTGCTTCCTCCACTAGACTTGCGTCATCCCTTATTTCTTTGTGATATGGTCGTTCGTATGCTTGAGTAATGACTTCTTTCTTAAAGCACTGTGGTGTTTGAACCAGCATGTAATTTTCTCGATTCACAGATTTAGTATCTTTCCCGTCTTTTACTCTTAAAGAATCAACAAGGTTAATTACGGGTACAATAGCATCGCAGTTTCTCATCATTTTTGCACAATTTTTCATCGTTTCATGACTGACAAGAGGGCGAACACCATCATGAATGGAAATGTAGTCTCCGTAACAATATGTTAGTGCATTTTTGATAGAATGATAGCGCTCTTCCCCTCCAGCAACAATTCGGTGAGGTATTTTAAAATTATAATCAGCAATTAACGCTTCCCAATATTCTTTCCATTCTTCAGGTAAAGTAATGATGATTTGGATTTTTGGGTCAAAATGATAAAATTTTTCAATGGTATGCATCAACAAAGGCTTATCTTTTATTGGAATAAACTGCTTGGGCAAAGATGAGCCCATTCTTTTTCCAATTCCTCCAGCTGCGATGATGATACTGTATTTTATCATTTTATGTCTTGTATCTCTTTTACAAAGATAACAAATTGCGTATTAAGTCTAAGTTTATTAACTTTACTTCATTATATCAGTTGATATGAAGCACATTATATACATTCTTCTTCTTTCTTTTTTGGTTATTTCTTGCAAGAAGGAAAATCCCCAACCAAACGAAAATGGAACACCTGTACCGCCAGCCTCTTCTTCGTTTAGTAAAATTTATACTACTTCTAATAGTGGTTTACTGAGTAACATGATTAACAATATTGATGCTTCCACTTCTCTGATAAGTATTGCGACAGATTTTGGATACACAACCTTCGATGGTAGTTATTGGAATACTTTGACCACCTCTAATTCTAATTTACCTTCAGACATTATTAACACCGTTAAAGTAGATGGGGCTATAACGTGGATCGGTACAGATAATGGGCTTGTGAAGTTTGATGGCACCACTATGACAACTTATAACATCGTTAACTCTTCTATACCAAGTAATAAAATAAGGAGTTTAGCTATTGACTTAAATGGAGATCTGTGGATAGGGACATTCACCGGTGGTGGTTTAGCAAGATTCGATGGCATAAACTGGACCGTATATACTCCTGGAAATTCAACTTTACCAAACAGTTCTGTTTCCACCGTTGCAACGGATAATTTGGGTAACATTTGGGCTGGAACAGCTAATGGTGTTTCTATGTTTGATGGAGCTACTTTTACCAATTATAGTATCGCTAACTCTCCTCTACCTAACGGCAGTGTTTATAGTGTTTCTATTGACAACAACAATCTTAAATGGATTGGGAGCAATGGAGGGGTCACATCATTTGATGGCGTCAATTGGCAAACCTATAACATGCAAAACTCAAATCTTCCTCTAGATTTAGTTCGGTCTGTTACAGTAGAAAACAACAATTTATGGATAGGAATGGCTGGTCAAGGCTCCTCGTTATTTAATACAACCACAAACTCTTGGACGAATTACAATACGAACAATTCCAATTTGCAAAACAATTATATCAACAATGTCTCCATCGCTTCAGACAATAAAAAATGGCTATCGACCGAAAACGGGATAGCCATTAAGTAAAGTTTTATTCGTCAGTCTATTTCTTAACAAACTTAATCGTTTCTACCTCAATTGAATTTCCAATAGTAACAAAGTAAATTCCGTCATTCAATGTAGATGTATTCAATTCAATAAAGTTTGATCCTTTTTCCGACTCTACAGTAATTGTTTCGATTAGCTTTCCCGCAAGATCGAGAATTTTAACAGTCGCTTCACTCGCATAGTCAGATGTGTAAGACAATTTACTGTTTGAAGTAACAGGGTTTGGAACTACCGAAAGGTCACCAAAACTAGCTTCAATAAACACAGGGACAATTTTCGAATAAGTTGTTGTTCCATCAAAATCAGTCTGCGCTAATCTATAATAAGATGTTCCTTTTGTTGGTCTTTCATCTTTCAAATCATAGGTATTCACCATTTGACTATTTCCATTGCCATCAACTATACCAATAACTTCATAAGTGTATCCGTCAATTGTTTTCTCTATGGTAAAGTAATCGTTGCTAATTTCGCTTACTGTTTCCCATCTTAAATCTACTGATTTTTTTTCTTTGATATAGTCTGCCTCAAACATTGATAGCTCTATTGGTAATGGAATGGTATTTGTTGCACTAATATCAAATGTACAATTCGCTCCTGCATTTCCATCAAGGGCAATTGTGACATTTTCTCCAGCAGTAAGGCCTGTGATGGTAGTTGTTACAGTTCCTCCAGCACCAGCACTACAACCCAAGTTAGACAACGAACCGCAGGCCCCAGTAAAATATCCAATTTGAAAACCTGCACCTCCTCCAGAGCATACAATATTATCAATAGTGATAACCACATCTGTAGAGCTTAATACTGTAAAATTATACCACGCTGTATTCTCAAGACTACCCGCGCATAAGTCTGCTGGTGTTATCGTTGGAGTATTGGACGTTGGACCTGGAGTCGTGCAGTAATTATCTGTTGACAAGGGAATGCCATCAATTCCTGTTGCTCCTGAACAGTTATCATTGGGTGGGCTCATTGCTTCCGTACATAACGTAAACGCTCCCCCATTTTTAATCCAAAAACGTGCTGTGTAGCATGTATTAGCAGATAATCCACTTGAGGAAGTGCTAAAAGATGCTCCCGACCCCGTTGAACCAAGACACTGAGCATCGACTACGCCACCACAGCCAGGCGTGTATATTGTTACTGCCCAATTACCCGAGCTAGCTCCATCTGTCATTGTAAAGTTTATACAATCATTAGCAGCATTCGTGCAAAAATTTATATATATAACACTTCCCCCTCCTCCGTAACCTTGCCCCACGCATGGAGAACTTCCGCTTCCAGGAGTTGTGTAGGGAGTACATACTTCTGTTGATGTAGGAGTGCCAAGCAAAACAGGTGCAATACATGCCGACCCTTGACCAAAAACAAGCGAACTAAAAATAAAAGTTCCAACTAGTAAAATTAAATTTTTCATACTTATATTAATTTTTTGGTTCAATAAGAATTGAAATTTTATCCTCCTTCTTAAAATAAGCATCTTTCCCATTTATTTTGATTAGACTAAAACCATAAAACAATGGGTTATTGGACATCTTTTCTATATCAGTGCTTAATTTCACTTCAATCGCTTCACTAACTTGAGTTACTCCACCATCATTTAAAGCCTGTTTTAACATGATGCTATCAGAAAGAACTATGGGCTCTTGCGAAATTGCAAATGCAGAAGACATTAAAAAGAAAAATAGTAATCTATTCATATCAATTATTTTAACTGTTTATCACCACAAAAGTAGACCTTTTAACTTTAAGGCGCAAAAAAAAAAACATAAATGAAAACACGTTGACATTGACTGAACAAATTGAGTGTTCTGTCGAATAATGAGTGTTAACAAAACAACAATTAACTTGGCAAAAGTAAGTTGTCAAGAATTCTTGTTTGCCTATTTCCGCTGATTTGGATCGTTTGCTGCCTTTTTACTCAACTTGTTTTGGGTATATAGCCAAAACGATAAGCCAAAAGCAATACCTACAATAATAACATTGTTTAAAATATTACCAATTACGTTTTGTTGTAATAATTGAAAAGACCAATCTAAAAAATCTCCAATTCCCCAAAAAATTCCACTCCAAGTCATAATCTATTGTTTAAGTACATTGCAAATAAAGCGATTTTCTTCACAAAAAACAATGATTTCTATTCAAATTCTCAATCTACTTGCTTTAAATTCTCAATTAATTGAGTCAATTCTATGAATTGGTCTACCGAAAGAGTCTCCGGCCGAAGAGCCATGAACTCATGGTCAATCTTGTTGCCTTTGAGCAGAGCTTTGATGGAATTCCGTATTGTTTTTCGGCGTTGGTTAAAACTCATCTTTACAACTTGTTTAAATAACACTTCGTCACAAGGTAATTTTTCTCTTTCATTTCGAGTGCAGCGGATAACACCTGATTTTACTCTTGGTGGTGGGTCAAAAACATGTTCATCTACGGTAAAACAATACTCAATATCATAATATGCCTGCATAAACACACTTAAAATACCATATTGTTTTGTCCCTGGTTTTTCTGCAATGCGCCAAGCAACTTCTCGCTGAAACATTCCCATTATTTCAGGTATTTGGTTTCGGTATTCTAAACATTTAAACAAGATTTGAGAAGAAATGTTATATGGAAAGTTTCCAACCACAGAGAAAGGCTCATCACCCATAATAGAAGACAAGTCACTCTTTAAAAAATCTGCTTCAATTATTTTGTTCTCTAAAACTGGGAAGTGTTCTTGCAGATAAGCTATGCTATCTCTGTCAATTTCCATTACCCACACATCCAGCTCGTCTTTAATGAGATATTCTGTTAAAGCGCCCATTCCCGGACCAATTTCTAGTACTTTTTTGCACTCAAGATACATCTTAAACTGACTCGCAATACGCTCGCAAACTCCTTTGTCAATTAAAAAGTGCTGTCCAAGATGTTTTTTTGCTTTAACACTCATTTTATACCGTAAATTCTTCAATTATTGTCAACATGGTTCTAAATGCAGCAAATTTACCATTAAATTTAGTGGCATGGTCTTTTTGCAATGAAGTTGCGTGATCTTTTTGGTACCGATCAAAGTCAGCTTGAGTTGGGGCAATATACGAAATGGCAAAAGTCATTCCGCCTTCTTCTTCTCCATGAACGCGAGAAATTCTGCACTCCCGAAAGCATTTAGTATTCATTACATCAGGGATGTGTGTTGTTCGCATCCAGTCCAACCAAGCTAGGTGAACTGTTTTATCTATGCTCACGGTTACGTTGTATAAAATCATTTGAGAGATTATGAGTTATGAGTTATGAGTTATGAGTTATGAGAGTTAAATTTTATTGGTCAATATTAATTTTCTAAATGGCTTCGAGCACTGAATTAATGTCAATTAAATGAAAATACGATCCTTTGTCTCCCATTAGCAAGAATTTGGCTTTCCCTTTTTGCAGGCGCATTAATTGATAGACTGTATTTACTGAGTTTCTATAATTATAGTCAATTTCACAAAAATAGTGTTTTAACTTATCTGACGGAAGATCTTCCTCTGCAACATTACTTGGCGGAGAATATGTTTGCAAATCATTGCCAGCAACAATCATTAAATAATCATAGTTATTCATGTTAAAACGTTGTGTATCTCCTTGTTTAAGAAGCGTAGAATAAGTTGTTCCTCCTTTGTGCTGCTGGGAAACAACAATAATTGCATCGTACTCTGATTCGTTTTTTACCATTGCCTCCACTTTACCTATAGAAGACGCTAAATCCTTTGTGCCTATAATTGTTACAAAAGGAGTTGAATTTTTGCAAGAATCCATCAACTTCCCTTCTCTTGATTCGGCATCTTTGACAAAATCTTGATAAATTCTTTCTAGCGTTTTATTGGCAAATGTTTTTCTGATGATCAACTGGTCACTTGTCCCTATAAGTGGAATCCCTTGGTCCAACATTAAATCATCTTCCGAAATGTTGCCATTCATGGAAAGCAAGAGAGAGTCTATTTTCTTTCTTTCCTCTTTAGAAAACTGCATAAAGGATGTGTCATTATTGAACAAGGGAGTATCCTCTCCGCTAAACGGTTTGTATTGCACTATCCAAAAAGTTGCCCCACTTATTAAAAAAACGAGGACAAAAGTTACAATTTTTGACCATTTTATCGGTGCTCTTCCCCGGCCGTGATTTCTAACCCTTAACTCTCCAGACTTCAATTCTTTCCGTAAATCCTTGACTTTGTAAACGTGCTCATCGTTCAAGTCAATTTGTGTCAATTCCTTTAGCACCCAATTTGCAAAACGAGGTGTGCATGATTTATATTTTAACACAGAAAGAATGACATCGACATAGCCCAATTTATAAGAATAGGAAGCTCTTGAAAGTGAATTAACTACATTTATTACTTTTTCATCGCACAAAGGCTTCACTAAAGAAATCAATTCTTCTTCGGTTTCTAAAAATTTACACTCTTGAGCAATTTTCTCGATTTTACGATTAAGAATACTGAAAAGTTGACTTTCCACTGTTGATCTATGGTTCTTATCTAAAAGGCACACATAAGAGAAAATGATTTCTAGGTTTTCTAGGTTTTCCTCTCCCGTAAAATGCAATAAATTTTCGGCTAAAAAGGGCGAAATAAATTTTCGATAATCATCAATGTACTGATGTTTTAAATAATTGGAAGAGTCTTCAAATCCGTTAAGTTTATTTTTAGTCAAAAATGCTTGCAAAGTTTTACTCTGTTGTATCCAACCATGAAATAAAACGTACTGTGAGTTTACTATAGATTTTTTAAAACTTGCTAAATCCTCCCTGCTCAAAGCCAATTCGCTGATGAGTTGGTGTCCTTCTTCTGTATCTAATTTTTTTAAAAATGCTTGCATTCCCTCTTCAGTCATAAGGTCAGAAAAACTACCGTATAATTGACTAAATTCTTGAATTGGAATAAAAGGACTCATTGAGAATGTTTAGCACTAAATTAGCAACTATTCTGAATAACAGTTTCTTTTTTTACACTTTTGCTGATTTTTCTTAACTAGAGTTATTTTTCGCAAAATTCAATTGAATATTGCGAAAAATAACTACAAAATGGTGCTTTAGTTCCTTTTGTCACGCCTAAAAATTACTCTTCTTTTCAAAACCTGACCTTTATCACCCTCCATCATCTTAAAATTTCCGTTCTTTGACGTTAAATTGAATTTCAGTGCAATGACTTGGATAAAAAAGGAACAACGAGAAATAAAAAAAGTTGTCTTTGACGCTTTAAAAAAAAACACGAATTATGCCAAAGAAGAGATTCTTGGCATTCCTGCTTCGTATTTAGATTCGCGTGTGTTTTCACAGGATGATAGAATTTTAGAAGACGCCCCTTTTCTTTCAACGTTGGTACAAAACCCCAATCATATTGGTTGCCACACATTGGGTAATTCAGAAAGTTTTTTCAAAGGTACTCAGGCCATTGAGCGTGAAGTAATTTCTATTTGTGCCGAAGACATTCTGCATGCAAAACCTAATAGATATGACGGCTATGTTGCATCTGGAGGAACAGAAGCAAATATTCAAGCTATTTGGATTTACCGTAACTATTACCTACAAGAAAAAAGTGCTACGCACAATGAAATTGCTATTATTTGCAGCAGCGACTCTCATTATTCGATGGATAAAGCTGCTAATCTTTTGAACATTGGTATCTATAAGGTGGAAACAAGTGGCACCGACTTTAGTCTTTCGTTAGAAGCAATAAATAATCAGTTATCACTCGCTCAAAAAGAAGGCCGAAAAAAGTTTATCGTTATTGTAAATATGATGACTACTATGTTTGGCTCTATTGATGATTTCCAGTTATACGTTGAGGCTTTTAAGGCGAAAAAACTGGTCTTTAAAATGCACGTTGATGCTGCCTTTGGAGGTTTCTATTATCCCTTCTCAAATGACAAAAATCAATTGACTTTTGCGAATAATCATATTGATTCTTTCACTTTAGATGCGCACAAAATGGCTCAAGCACCTTATGGGACTGGTGTTTTTCTTGCCAGAAAAGGCTTAATGCGTTATTCTACAACAATGGAAGCAAGCTATGTTGAAGGAGCAGACAGTACGCTGATTGGTTCTCGATCTGGCGCCAATGCAGTTTCTATATGGATGATTCTTTCAAAATATGGCCCAAATGGATGGATGGAAAAAATATTTATTCTTCAAAAAAGAACAAGTTGGCTTTGTGGAGAACTTGACAAATTAAACGTCGAATATTTTAGAGACCCCCATAGCAATATTGTAACCATAAAAAGTTTTTACTTAACGAAACAATTGGCAGAGAAATATGGTTTAGTCCCAGATAATCATCATTTTCCAGAATGGTATAAAATTGTTGTAATGGATCATGTAGAAGTTGAGAAAATTCAACCATTGCTTGATGAAATAAAATTATTGAAAACTACTTCAACACTTTAATCGCTTCTTGAACATCAACGTCATCTTTCATGCGAACATAATAGTAGCCTTGTTCTACCCATAGTTGTCTTGCAATTTCTCCTTTAATTGTTTCCTTGATTAATTGCTTACTCACCACTAATTCTTTATCGTTTTTTTCCACTTTCGACTCTTCTTCAGCAAATTGAACGAAACGTCTTAAAATTTCATTTGTTACTATAAACTCTTTATCAAATTCGTTTACAGACCTCCACTTTGTTCGCTTGTCTTTTACAAAATCGAACGCAAACGTGGTGAAAGCAGAAGAATATCGGAGATTGGTAAAATACCAACTTGTACCTAATGTATCAAAAGGGACAAAAACATCAGGCATTATTCCACCACCACCATAAACCACTTTTCCTCCTGGAGTGATAAATTTCAATGAGTCCGCAAATTTGGTAGAGTCCACCTCATACAATTCTCCATTTTCATACCTGTTCATTTGATCACTATAGTACTCTTCTAAATTTTCTGTGTATGGTTTTTGAATACACCTGCCCGTAGGGGTGTAGTAACGAGCCACGGTTAATCGAAGATTACTCCCATCTCTCAACATCATGTCTTCTTGCACTAATCCTTTTCCAAAAGAACGCCTTCCAATGATCGTTCCTCTATCGTTATCTTGAATAGCACCTGCTAAAATTTCCGAAGCCGAGGCACTGTTAGAATTAATTAAAATGGCTAGCTCAACATCTTTTAACTCTCCTTTTGAAGTGGATCTATACACGTAATCCTTAGAATGCTCTCCTTTTGTTTCTACAATAGCAATATTCGCTTGGAGAAATTCATCTGCAACTTCAGTTGCACCCGTGAGCACTCCTCCACCATTATTTCGAAGATCAATAATGAGTTTTTTTAGGCCTTGTTTTTTGAGAATAGACGTTGCTATGAAAAACTCTTCGGATGTCGCCACGCTAAATTGATCAATTTTAACATAACCTATGTTCTCTTCAATCATGAAAGATGCAACTACAGATTCTACCGGAATCGAACCTCTAATAATTGCCTTTTTTATTTTCTGACCGTTTCGCAGTATAACAAGATTCACTTTAGTACCTGCAACTCCTTTTAAAAGTCCCATGACCTTGTCATTTTTAATCGCAATTTCCGTTATAACAGTAGTGTCCACCTTTAAAATTTTATCTCCAGGTTTCATTCCTGCGTTTTCTGCTGGAGAATACGGAAGGACATTGGTTACTGAAACAGTGTCTCTAATAATAAAAAAACGAATGCCTACACCACTAAACTTCCCTTCAATAGATTCATTCATTGCTTTTAAATCTTCCGCAGGAATGTAATTACTATGTGGATCCAATTTATGCAACATGTCACTTATCGTCTTCTCAAAAATTTCTTCTCCATCGACTGCCTCAACATATCGATCGTCCAAAAGGTGAATAATCTCCTGTATTTTTTGATACCTAACTTGCCCTCCGCTTTTAGTAATATAAACCTCCTGTTGTGGAGCCAATTTCTTGCCAAGTAGCAAACCAATAGCTAAAAAACAAGCCATTACAATGGGTATCAAATATTGATTTTTTTTATTCTGCATCAAACGGGTTTATTATTTGTTGAACTTCAACTCCTGCGCTTTCAAGAAAATCCACTCCACTTCTATCTTTATATTCATTAATATAAACGATTTTTTTGATGCCAGATTGCACAACTAATTTACTGCACTCTTTACATGGAGAGAGCGTAAGGTATAAAGTAGATCCGTGGCAATTGTGTGTTGATTTAGCTACTTTTAGAATAGCATTGGCCTCGGCATGAAGCACATACCAATGAGTCTCACCTTGTTCGTTCTCACAACAATTATCAAATCCACTCGGTGAACCGTTAAATCCGTCAGAAATAATCATCCTGTCCTTGACTATGATAGCACCAACCTGCTTCCGACTACAATGAGACAATTCTGACCATGTTTTGGCCATTCTTAGGTATGCTTTATCGTATCTTAGTTGTTTGTTAATCGTCATTTCAATATAATTCGTGCAAAAGTAGCAAATCTAGTGATATTTAGAAGTACTCGAAGGCTATCTCGTAAATTTGTAGCCCACTCCTCTAATAGAATGAAAATGTTTTGGATTCTTAGGATTTTGCTCAAACATTTTCCGGAAATTTAGAATGTAATTATCAATTGTCCGAGTGGTAGGAAATTTATTCTTTCCCCATAGCCTATCTAAAATTTCATTTCTTGAAATAACCTCTCCTTCCTTTTCAATAAAAAGCTGAATGAGGGCTATTTCTTTTTTTGAAAGATGTTCAATTTCATTTGTTTGAATATTGGTGATATTGAATGTTTTAAAATTGACCGTTTTATCATTGATTGATACTTCATCCAATTCCAATTGGTGTATTCCAATTAAAGCTACAACTCTGAGCAAAAGCTCTTCTAGATCGAATGGCTTAGGAAGATAATCATTCCCTCCTGCCTTTAACCCTTCAATTCTATCCGAGGTTGTTCCTTTTGCAGAAAGAAAGAGAATAGGAACTTTGCTTTTTTCTCTAATTTGTTTACAAAGATCAACCCCGTTAACAATTGGTAACATGACATCTAATATCACTAAGTCAAAATGGATGTCATGTTCAAAAAGAGAACGAGCAACTCCTCCGTTATCGATTAATTGAACTAAATATCCTTCAAGCTCCAAGTTGAGTTGTATAATTTCGCCTATACTTTTTTCGTCTTCTACGACACAAATTTTTTGCATGGAATAATTTTAGTTAAAATTAGTGATTATTCCTCAGATGTAGACTCTTTGATTTCGTTCAAAACTATATCCTTTTTGTTCGACTAAATTTCTTAAAAAGATGTATTTTTGCACTTTCAATTTTTATAAAAATAAACACTACAGAAATGAACCGTAGTAAAAAGATTAAATCAGCATTAATTTCAGTTTTTGACAAAGAAGGATTAGGTCCAATTGTTGAAAATTTACACAAAAACGAGGTTGTTATTTATTCAACTGGTGGGACGCAAAAATTTATCGAAAAACTTGATATTCCTGTTGTTCCTGTAGAAGAGTTAACGTCTTACCCTTCTATTTTAGGAGGGCGAGTTAAAACGTTGCATCCTAAAGTTTTTGGAGGAATTCTTACTCGAAGAGAAGATTCTTCTGATCAAAAACAAATTTCTGAATTTGAAATTCCAGAGCTGGATTTAGTGATTGTAGATTTATATCCTTTTGAGGATACGGTTGCTTCAGGAGCAGACCATTCTGATATTATTGAAAAAATTGATATTGGAGGCATTTCATTAATTAGAGCTGCTGCCAAAAATTATAAAGATGTAATCGTTATACCTTCTAAAAACCAATACGAGTCTTTTTTAAAAATGATTTCAGAGAATGATTGCTCAACCTCTTTGGGAGAGCGTAAAGATTTTGCCCGAGATGCTTTTGACGTGTCTTCTCATTACGATTCTCATATCTTTCGGTACTTCAACAATGGTAAAAAAGAAACTTTTAAGCAAAGCATTTCTACTAATCAGACTTTGCGTTATGGAGAAAACCCACATCAAAAAGGTATTTTTCATGGCAATTTAGACTCCATATTCGATAAATTATGGGGAAAAGAACTTTCTTATAACAACCTTCTAGATGTTGACGCCGCAGTTAATTTAATGGCAGAATTTAAGGGCGACGGCCCTACCTTTGCCATCTTGAAACACAACAATGCTTGTGGCTTGGCAACTAGAGATACTTTACATCAGGCATATCTGGATGCTTTGTCAGGAGATCCCGTAAGTGCTTTTGGAGGCATTTTAATTAGTAACACTCGACTAGACGTGGCCACGGCAAATGAAATCAGTTCTTTATTTTGCGAGGTAGTGATTGCTCCTTCCTATGAAGCCGAAGCTATCGAAATTCTGAAAGGCAAAAAAAATAGAATCATCCTTGTGCAAAAAGAAGTTGAATTGCCCAATCGACAATTTAGAACTATTTTAAACGGCGTTTTAGAGCAAGACAGAGATAACGTTTCTGAAACTCGAGATATGCTTACAAGTAGCACAGACGCGAAACCAACAAACAGTGAAATTGAAGACTTATTGTTTGCTAACAAATTAGTTAAACACACCAAGTCAAATACAATTGTTATTGCTAAGAATAAACAACTGTTAGCTAGTGGAACTGGTCAAACGTCTCGTGTAGATGCATTAAACCAAGCTATTCACAAAGCGCAAACATTTAAGTTTGATTTGAAAGGTGCAGTAATGGCTTCTGATGCGTTTTTCCCTTTTCCAGACTGCGTCGAAATTGCGGGAAATGTAGGTGTAAAAACGGTCATTCAACCAGGAGGTTCCATTAAAGATCAATTATCGATAGATTACTGCAATTTGAATGGAATTTCGATGGTATTTACAGGTATTCGACACTTTAAGCACTAAAACGTAACATTCTTTGAGCTTTTTCGTAAAAATTCATTAAATTAAGTTCTGTTTCAGCGAGAAATAAACTATTATTACAAAAGTTCTAACGTGTAGATTAAAATTATGGGATTATTCAGCTTTTTGACGCAAGAAATTGCAATTGATTTAGGGACGGCAAATACACTTATCATAATGAATGATAAAGTAGTTGTTGACGAACCTTCTATCGTAGCTAAAAATATTCAATCTGGTGAAATTGTTGCCATTGGAAAGAAGGCACAGCAAATGCATGGTAAAACCCATAAGTTAATCGAAACCATTCGACCTTTGCGCGATGGAGTTATTGCTGATTTTCAGGCTGCAGAGCAAATGATTCGGGGGATGATAAAAATGATTGGAACGGGTAAAAGCTTGTTTAATCCTTCTTTAAGAATGGTTATTTGTATCCCATCGGGTATAACCGAAGTTGAAAAAAGAGCCGTTCGAGATTCTGCAGAACATGCAGGTGCAAAAGAAGTTTATCTAATCCACGAACCAATGGCAGCTGCTATTGGTATAGGTATTGATGTTGAAGAACCAATGGGGAATATGATCATTGATATAGGAGGAGGAACTTCCGAGATTGCTGTCATTGCACTTGGAGGAATTGTTTGTGATAAATCCATCCGTGTTGCGGGGGATGATTTTACAGGTGATATTGAAGATTATATGAGACGTCAGCACAATATTTTAGTTGGTGAACGTACTGCTGAAGAAATAAAAATAAATGTTGGTGCGGCTTTGCCAGAATTGGACAACCCACCAAAAGAATATGCTGTTCAAGGTCGAGATTTAATGACCGGTATTCCGAAAGAGATTATTATTTCGTACACTGAAATTGCTTATGCATTGGATAAAACCATTTCCAAAATAGAGGAAGCAATTCTTCAAGCATTAGAAATGACTCCTCCTGAACTTTCGGCTGACATTTACAAAACAGGAATCTATTTAGCCGGTGGGGGTTCAATGTTGCGCGGTTTAGATAAACGTATTTCATTAAAAACCAAACTTCCTGTTCATATTGCCGAAGATCCATTACGCGCAGTAGCTAGGGGAACAAGTATCGCGTTGAAAAATGTTGACAATTTCCTTTTCTTAATAAGAGATTAAGAATACCGAGGATTGAGCAAGAATTAGTAGTAAGAGTTTTATCAATACTCCTACTCAACACTCAATAAGATTTACTACTTTTACCTATGCGGAATTTTATTGCATTCATTAAACACTTTCAAGTGGTATTAATCTTTGTGCTTTTACAAGGAATAGCACTCTCATTGTACGTGTCTTTTGTGCAATTTCCGCGATCACAGTATTTAACAACGGCGTCTTTTATTCAGGGAAATATATTTTCTGCTAGAAATAGTTTAACCAAACATTTTGCTCTGTCAGAAAACAATGTCCAATTGCAAAAAAAGAACATCGAATTGATGAATAAACAGCCCTTTAGCTTTATTCCCCAAGAAAACGGCTTAGTAAAAATAAACGACACATTGCATCGAGAGCAGTATGAATATATTCCTGCTGTTGTTATCAACTCAACGCATGACAAGAGAGATAATTATTTCACAATTAATGCAGGCACTTCACAGGGAATAAAAAGAGGAATGGGCGTTTTTTCAAATAATGGTATTGTTGGAATCATTCACAATACGAGTACAAATTTTTCTGTTATTAAATCATGCCTTACAAAGAAGTTAAACATTGCCATAATGCTCAAAGAGTCGAATGAATTTGGCTTTTTAGAGTGGGATGGTCGAGATGCGAGAAGAGGCTCAATGACTGGAGTTTCAAATGATTTTGATCTTAAAATTTGGTCTAGAATTGTTACAAAAGGGGGAGGAGGAATATTTCCAAGAGGAATTCCTGTAGGAAAAATTGAAAAATTTGAAGTCATAGAAGGAGAACCCCTTTGGGATATTACTTTTTTATTCTCTGAAGATTTTAGATCGTTACAGAATGTTTATGTCATAAAAAACTTGTTGGAAAAAGAACAACTTGATTTAGAAAATCAAGCAAATGAAAACCAAAAATGAACGAGTCAATAAAACATAGCTCACGCTTTATAGCTGTTTTATTAATTCAAGGATTAATATTGAATCAAATTGAAATCGGTTTTGGCATCCAATTGATGATATATCCCTTGTTTATCATTCTGCTACCTGTTAACATTAATATTATTTCACTATTATTTATCTCTTTTTCTTTAGGAATTCTTGTTGACGCCTTTTCAAACACATACGGACTCCATGCTTCTTCTGCTTTGCTTTTTGCTTTTTTACGCCCCAGTATTTTTAAACTTTTCGACAACAGGGACGGCTACGATGCACTTGTAGAAACTAATGTTTTTAATATGGGCTTGATTTGGTTTGCGAAATCGTTTGGTGTGTTACTATTTATTCATCACTTATGGTTTTTCTTTTTAGAAATGTTTAAATTCAATGATTTTGGATTTATTCTTCAAAAAACCATGTTAAGTGCTCCTATTTCATTTGCTATTTGTATCTTATTGCAATATCTTTTTGTGAAAAAGCAGATTAGTAAATGAATTTTGATTCCAGAAAATACGTCTTCATTGTCATCTTTGTTCTTATAGGTGTTGTCTATGCGTTCAAATTGTTTTACATGCAAGTTGTTGACGATTCATGGAAAATTCGAGCCCAACAAATTGCAGAAAAAAGGAGAGAAATTACTCCTCCAAGAGCAGTTGTGTTTGATCGGAATGGGGAAAAAATAGTTGCCAACAAGACATACTACAACTTGATGATGGTTGAAGAAAACATTGTTGACCTTGACACTGTAGCGTTTGCAAAACTCATTGGCTGGACTGTTGAAGAAATAAGACAACGTTTCTTTGATGTTAGAAAAGGAGAAGGAACTTATTACAACAAACATTCTGGCAAAACAACCGCCAATTATCAAAAAATACGAGCATATCCCTTTTTAAAAGAACTAACCGCAGAAGAAATGGTGAAAATTGCCTCTCATTTGGAAAGTTTTCAAGGTTTTTACAAAGAAGTCACAAGTATGAGGGATTATCCTTATGCAAATGGAGCAAATATTCTAGGTTATCTTTCTGAAGTGAATCAAAATGAAATTGATAACAATCAATTTTATAAACCAGGAAGTAGAATTGGACGATCTGGAATAGAACGATTCTATGAAAAAGAATTCCGGGGTGAAAAAGGTATAAAATATATTGTTACATCTGCTTTAAACAACACTGTTGGGTCTTGGGAAGATGGAAAATATGATACTACAGCGGTGCAAGCAGCTCCAATAAAATTGGGTATAGACATCAACCTTCAAGCCTATGGTGAAAAATTATTAAAGAACAAGAGAGGTTGTATTGTTGCCATTGAACCAGGTACGGGAGAAATATTAGCCCTGGTGTCCTCTCCCAATTATGACCCTAATTTATTGGTTGGAAATCGTAAAATTCGCGAAAATTACCCCAAACTATTGGCAGACCCAGATAAACCTCTATTCCCTAGGCCTCTGGCTTCTGCATATATGCCCGGCTCTACCTTCAAACTTCTACAATCATTAATTGGTATGCAAGAGGAAGTAATTACCAAGGAGTCTGGATTCCCTTGCAACAAAAGCATTGTTGGTTGTCACAATCATCCTTCAGCAACCAATGTTACAGATGCAGTGAAAATGTCTTGCAACCCTTATTTTTATGCTGTTACGCGCAGAATCATTCAACAAGGGAAGAAGAAAAAAAGCGAAGAGGATGCAGAATACGGACTTGGAAGATGGGCAAAATATATGCACAGCTTTGGTTTGGGACACCGTCTGGGGACAGACATCACTGGGTTAACTGCTGGAAATATTCCAGATCCTAAGTATTATGATAAATGGTACGGACATTTAGGCTGGAAGTTTTCTACCATTCGTTCTATTTCTATAGGCCAAGGAGAGGTGCAATTGACTCCTTTACATTTGGCAAATGTCGCAGCAATAATGGCAAATAGAGGTTGGTATATTACCCCTCATTTTGTTAAGGGGTTTGGAAAAGATGGACCAAAAGACGAATACACAATCAAGCACAAAACGATGGTCGATAAACGCTACTTTATTCCTGTAGTTGAAGGAATGCGTCGTGTGGTATATGAACCTGGGGGTACGGCAAGACGTGCAAAAGTAGAAGGTGTCACAGTTTGTGGAAAAACAGGAACGATAGAAAATTACAGGGGTTCTCTAAAATTGAAAAATCATTCTGCTTTCATTGCTTTTGCCCCAATGGATAAGCCAAAAATTGCCATTTCAGTATTTGTAGAAAATGCTGGCGGTGGTGGCGGTACTTGGGCTGCTCCAATTGCAAGTCTTATGATAGAACAATATATCTACGGAAAAGTAAAACCTTCTGCTAAGGAAAAGAGAATTTTAGATGCCGTTTTACTAAAAAAAGAACGATGAGAAAGAATCAATCTGTAATCGGAACTTTTGATTGGCCTCTTTTTATAGGGTATCTTCTTCTCCTTCTTTTGGGTATTGGGACGGTTTATTCAGTTGCCTATAATCCCGAGCATCCGAGCATCTTTGATTTATCCGAAAAGTATGGAAAACAAATCATGTGGATTGGAATTTCTCTTTTTTTAGGCTTACTGGTCTTTCTTATTGACTCCGATATTTACCGAAAATTTTCTCTTCCAATATACGGTTTTACACTGAGTCTTTTGATTATTGTTTTGTTTATGCCTCCGGTTAATGGAGCAAGAGCTTGGCTAGGTATTGGTTCTATGGGTATTCAACCCGCTGAATTCTCGAAAATTGGTACGGCTATTATCCTCGCAAGGTACCTGAGTACAGCAAATATAAAGCAACAAAGTCGCAATACGGTACTGTTAGCGAATGCTATAATACTGGTACCCATGGTCCTAATTTTGCTACAACCAGATGCCGGAACATTTGTTGTCTTTACTTCCTTTTTGTTTGTGTTATATAGAGAAGGTGTTTCTTATGACCCTATTATTCTCCCCATTCTGAATGCTATCCCAATAAAAGGTATTCATTTTAAAAAGACATGGGTAGGAACTCACTTTATTCCCATTCTTTTTGTTGTCATTTTTTTAAGTGTTACCACCTTGTTGTTAAGCAACACAACAATTAATCTTGATTTTTTAGACTTAGAATTAAGTGGTTATTGGGGAGTGTTTTTCTTTCTTACTGTACTCTCAATAATTGGTTACTTTTTTATGCGATTGGTTTTTTCTCGAAGAGACAGGAAAAGAGCGGCAACAATTGCCATTATTGGGTTTGTACTTTCCGTTTCATTAACGAAAGCAGTTGATTATGGTTTTCAAAAATTAGCGGGACATCAAAAAGAAAGGATTGAGCTAGTTCTTGGCTTAAGAGAAGACCCAAATGGAGATGACTACAACAGAAATCGAGCGATGGCCGCGGTAGGTTCAGGCGGCTTACTTGGCAAAGGATATCGAAACGCAACTGTTTCGAGTGTTCAAACCAATCATGTTCCTGAAAGTGAGACAGATTTCATTTTTTGTCCATTTGCAGAAGAATGGGGATTCGCTGGCAGTCTAATTCTCGTTTTTTTATATTTATTTATGATTTTAAGAATTGTGCTGATTGCAGAACGACAAAAATCAACCTTTAATCGCGTTTACGCATACTCCGTTGCGATGATTCTCTTTTACCATTTTGCGATCAACATTGGTATGAACATTGAGTTTGCGCCAGTTATTGGCATACCTCTTCCCTTTTTTAGCTATGGAGGTTCTTCCATGATGTCATTTTCCATGATGTTGTTTATTTTATTAAAATTAGACAGTCAAAGGAATGATGTGTTGAATTAATCAACTATGTACAATTGGATGGCTTGTAGTTCTTCAGTGAGTATCAGATAAATTTTTTACATTTACCATACAATATTGAATGATGTCAGAAAAAGAAAAAACTCCTAAAAAAGAATTTACCAAAAAAACGTCTCGTTTTCTTACTGTTCTTTTGTGGCTTGGGGCATTGTCTCCTTTTCTTGTTGTTTTGTTTTTGGTGTACAGCCAATCAGACGACGAACTTCCTTCTGTAGAAACTCTAGAAAATCCTCCAGAACTGTTAGCTTCAATTGTTTTTGCCGATGACGCCAAAACAGAACTGGGCAGGTATTGGAGTGTTAACAGAACAAACATTGCCTATAAAGACATTTCTCCTTTCGTGTTTGATGCATTAATTGCTACCGAAGATGAGCGTTTTTTAGAACATTCAGGAATTGACTTCCGTGGTGTCGGAAGAGCTATTGCACGAATGGGTGAAGGTGGAGGAGCATCAACTATAACGCAACAATTGGCTAAGTTGATTTTTACCTTAGAAGAAAGAAAAAGAATAGCAGAATTAAAAGCACAAGGCAAACCTATTCTAAATGAACGTAGCGGTAATGTCAAACGACTAAATGAAAAGGTAAAAGAGAACATCATTGCAGTGCGTTTAGAAGAACGCTACACAAAAGAGGAAATCATGACGATGTACCTCAATCAATTTGATTTTTTATACAACGCTGTTGGTATAGAAAATGCGGCAAATGTTTATTTTAACAAAAAACCTATAGACCTTAATAGGCAAGAAGCTGCAACGCTTATTGGTATGTGTAAAAACCCAGATTTATATAATCCCTATCACGCTCAAATCAAAAATTACAGAAACGTTGTGGCTAGAAGAAAAGGCATCGAACGGAAAAATGTAAGCTCTCAACAAATGATAGAGGAAAGAGCGAAGGATAGTACTCGTGCTATTGAGAGAAGAAATCAAGTTCTTTTTCAGTGGAAAAGAAGCACACTAAACAACAACAAAGCTCTTCAAAATAAAATGTCTCAGAAAGAGTACGACTCTCTTAAAATTAAACCTATTGTTATCGACTATCAAGTTGTTGACCACAAAGAAGGTCTTGCTCCTTACTTTCGAGAATCACTTAGATCAGATCTTAAAGCACTATTTAAATCTAAAGATGAAGATGGAAATCTGATCTACAAAAAAGAGGATGGAACAGCGTATAATGTTTACAAAGACGGCTTAAAAATTTATACCACCATCAATGTAGATATGCAACAGCATGCTGAATATGCATTAAAAAGGCATTTAAAGGAAGATTTACAACCTCAATTTGACAAAAACAATCGAAAGTTGAAACGCTTTCCGTTTACGAATCAAATTTCTAAAAAAACAGCTGAATCGCTAATGAATTCTGGAAGAAAAAATTCGGACAGATATCGCTCTATGAAAGCACTGGGATATTCAGAGAAAGTAATTCTGGAAAGTTTTGATGAACCGCTTGCTATGCAAGTTTTTTCTTGGGGTGGTGAAATTGATACTATTCTTTCTCCTAATGATTCTATTCGCTACTACAAAAGTATTCTCCGAGCAGGAATGATGTCTATCGAACCTTCTACAGGATTTGTAAAAGCATGGGTGGGCGGAATTGATTTTAATCATTTTGCATTTGATCATGTAAAGCAAGGTAAACGACAAGTCGGTTCAACCATTAAACCGTTTGTATATGGAACAGCGCTTTCCATGGGAGTGGCAAAACCTTGCACTACTTTTGGTCCGGATTCTTATTTCTGTGTTGACACGCCAGGAGAGCCTGGACAAGTTGGAAAAACTTGGTGTCCAAAAGGAAAGAAACCTTTAACTCCAAAAACAGTTGAGTACGGACTCGCAACTTCAGACAACTTGATAACGGTTGCTGTGATGTCTAAAATGGGCGGTCTTTCAGGCCCTAAAAATATTTCCAAAATCTTAAAAGGAATGGAAATTAATCTCCGACCTGAAGATGAAGTTCCATCTATGTGTTTGGGAATTATGGATTTATCCGTTTACCAAATGGTGGCAGCACAAGCTATGTTCGTAAACCAGGGTATTTACAACAGGCCTACAACTATTCTTCGAATTGAAGATAGAAACGGAAATGTAATTTATAGCGCAGACCTTCATTCTAAGGAAGTTTTTAATCCAAACGATGCCTATAGAACCTTGCAAATAATGAAAGGTGTAGTTCAATATGGAACAGGTGCTTCTCTGAGAGGTACATGGAGAAAATGGGGTGGCATTACACAACCAATGGCTGGAAAAACAGGAACTACTCAAAATAACTCGGATGGCTGGTTTATGGGTTTAACGCCAGACCTTGTAACCGGTGTTTGGGTCGGTGCAGAAGACAGAGCCGTTCGTTTTAGGTCCATGGAATGGGGACAAGGAGCTAGAATGGCACTTCCTATTTATGGATACTACATGCAAAAAGTATATAATGACAAAAAAATAAAAATATCAACAGAAGACTTTGAAGCTCCGATGGGCTTCGATCCTTCCATTTATGAATGCGATGGAGACGAAAACAATTCTAATAACAACCCAATAAACTTTTAATAATGAACAAAGTTGTAAAGAACGTTGAAGAAGCACTCGATGGTTTACAGGATAATATGACAATCATGCTTGGCGGCTTTGGTTTGTGTGGAATTCCTGAGAACTCTATCGAACAAATGGTAAAATTGGGGGTCAATGGATTAACATGCATCTCGAACAATGCTGGCGTTGATGATTTTGGACTTGGTTTACTTCTTCAAGAAAAGCAAATCAAAAAAATGGTTTCTTCTTATGTTGGAGAAAATGATGAATTTGAACGCCAAATGCTTTCAGGAGAATTGGAAGTTGATTTGATTCCACAAGGTTCTTTGGCTGAAAGGTGCCGTGCGGGTGGAGCAGGAATTCCAGCTTTTTTTACTCCTGCTGGTTTCGGGACAGAAGTTGCAGAAGGCAAAGAAATACGAGAGTTCAATGGAAAACCGCACATTCTCGAAATGGCATTGACAGCAGATTTCGCCATTGTGAAAGCTTGGAAGGGTGATACAGAAGGCAATCTGATCTACAAAGCAACAGCGAGAAATTTTAATCCAATGATGGCGATGGCTGGTAAAATAACCATAGCAGAAGTCGAAGAGTTGGTTCCTGCAGGCGAGTTAGACCCGAACGAAATTCATACCCCAGGTATTTTCGTTCAGCGGATTTTTAAAGGAGAAAAGTTTGAAAAAAGAATTGAACAGAGAACCGTACGACAAAAATAATCAATATGAGTTTAGATAAAACGGGTATTGCAAAACGCATTGCACAAGAATTAAGAGACGGCTGGTATGTTAACCTTGGAATTGGCATTCCAACTTTGGTTGCGAATTACATTCCTCAAGGAATCGAAGTAGAATTTCAATCCGAAAACGGCATTTTAGGAATGGGACCCTTTCCTTTTGAAGGAGATGAAGATGCAGATCTAATCAATGCTGGAAAACAAACCATTACAGCCTTGAAGGGGGCTGTGTATTTTGATTCTGCAACCTCTTTTGCCATGATTAGAGGACAACATGTGCAACTTACTGTTTTAGGAGCAATGGAAGTTTCTCAGAATGGAGACATTGCCAATTGGAAAATTCCCGGTAAAATGGTTAAAGGAATGGGTGGCGCTATGGATTTAGTTGCCTCAGCAGATAATATTATTGTTGCAATGATGCATGCAAACCGTGCTGGGCAATCAAAATTATTAAAAACTTGCTCTTTACCTCTAACCGGTGTCGGTTGTGTTAAAAAAGTAGTGACTAACCTTGCTGTAATGGATGTTAAAGATGGAAAATTTCACTTGGTTGAAAGAGCCCCAGGTGTTTCCGTTGATGATATTATTGCAGCAACTGAAGGAGAATTGGTGGTTCCTGAGAATGTTCCCGAGATGAGCATTTAGAGCTATTTCTTATAAAAATTCATCTCATCCACATATTTAAAAACAGGTGAGGATAGCAAATAACGCACATCTTTTTTGTTTTTAATTGCATGACGAATAAAGCTCGATGAAATTTTCATAATCGGCACGTCTTTACAGAAAATAACGTTCTTATGATTTTTCACAGAAACGAGTGCTTCTTCTTTCTTTGGAATTTCTTGTTCGGTATAGACTCTCGGATAAATAAACAATTGATGATTGTCTATTATTTCTTCATAATTGAACCATTTATGAAAACTGCGTAAGTTATCTTCGCCCATTAGTAAAGAAAAGTCATGTTGCGGATACTTTTCTTTTAAATAGACAAGTGTTGTTATGGTGTAACTAGGTTGGGGCAACTTAAATTCAATATCACAAGCGTGCAATTTATCATTGGACTCAACGGCAATATTTACCAATGTCAAACGATGATAATCTTCTAGTAATGACACTTTCTTTTTGTGAGGATTTTGTGGAGAAACCACCAACCAAACTTGATCAAAATCTGTATATTCTGCCATGTAATTAGCAATGATTAGGTGTCCTATATGTATAGGATTGAAAGAGCCAAAATACAATCCTACTTTCATGCCTTTGTTAAAAAACTTTTAACTAGACTATTTGCCTTATCGCATGCTTCCCCTAGGTCATCATTGATTAAAACAACATCAAATTCAGAAGAAAAAGTCATTTCTTTCTGCGCTTTTTCCATTCTTTGGTTAATTCTCTCTTCCGACTCTGTGCTACGTCCTCGCAATCGTTTTTCCAATTCTTCATAAGAGGGTGGTTGCACAAATACAGCAAAAGCATCATCTTGAAATTGCTTTTTAAGATTCAATCCTCCAATAACATCAACATCAAAGATAACTGTTTTGCCCTCGCTCCAAATCCTATCCATTTCAGACTTAAGAGTACCATAAAAATTATTGGTGTAAACTTCTTCCCACTCTACAAATTCATCATCTTCTATTTTTTTCTTAAAATTATCTACTCCAATAAAATAATAATCTTGTGTGTCAATTTCGTTGGGTCGTGGATCTCTACTGCAGGCAGAAACAGAGAATTCAAGGCCTATATTTTGTTCTAACAAATAATGAACAATTGTTGTTTTTCCAGCTCCTGATGGTGCTGAAAAAATAATACACTTGCCTTTGTTATTAACCTTCATTTTTAATGTTTACGGAAAACTTTATAAAGTGTTCAGAATTTGCTCCTTTATTTTCTCTAAGCTGTCTTTCATTCCTATCACCAGTTTCTGCATTTCTGCATGGTTACTTTTGCTTCCAAGTGTGTTTATCTCACGTCCAATTTCTTGTCCGATAAAGCCCAACTTCTTGCCAGATTGTTCCAAAACCATTGTTTCCTCAAAATAGGTTAAATGGTTCACCAATCTCATTTTTTCTTCAGCAACGTCCAGTTTTTCGATGTAGAATATCATTTCTTGTTCTAGGCGATTATCGTCATAAGTTCCTGATTGGATCTCCTCCAGACCCTTTTTCATTCGCTCTCTTACGATTTCTATTCTTTCTTGCTCATATTTTGGAATCTCGTTAAGCAGAGTGCGAATTTCATGAATACGTTCCTCAAATTCACGCTTCAAATCACTGCCCTCTTTACTTCTAAAATCGTTCAGATTATCAACCGCTTCTTTCGCTAGAGTTACGATCATTGTTTTTTCTTCCTCACTCAATTCTTCTTTTTCAGAAGAATAAATTTCTGGCATTTTTAGCACCAATGAAAGATAATTTTCTGTATTTCCTCCTAAAAAAGAATTCAACTCTATTAGTTCATCATAATAAGCTTTTGCTTTGTTCTTGTTAATTAGCGCATGGCCATTATCTTCAATTGTGTCAAAACTTAAAGAAAAATCGACCTTCCCTCTTCCTAATTTTGAAGAAAGTACTTTTCTGACTTCCAAATCCAGCTCTTTATATAAGGATGGGACTCTCATGTTTAGATCCAAGGACTTGCTATTCAAGGATCTAATCTCGACTGATATCTTTTTTGATAAATAAGTCCCTGTGGCTTTGCCGAAGCCCGTCATTGATTTTAACATAGAATTTTTTTTTTGCAAAAGTAAGAATTCTTTATGAGTGCAATAGAAATCATACTATAATCATTAAAACAGCATGAATTATTTTTGGTAGAGACGATACAATCATTTTGCAAGCTAATTCAGTCATGTATTCAAATTCTTTTTTGTGTTTAAGGGTATTTTGCATATCTTCGTCGAGAATTTGTTTGTTTTAATCGGACTGCTTGTGAAATTTTTAACTTCTTCTACCTTCTTATGATAAAGAAAATACTACTTACTTTATGTCTTCTTTTTCAGTTGCAACTCAACGCTCAAATTGACACAACGTTTTGGTTCGCTGCCCCTGAAGTTTCCACTTCTACTGGAGAAAGTCCAATTTTCTTACGGTTTTTAACATACAACAATGCTGTCAATAATATTACTGTTTCATTGCCGGCGAATGGTGGTTTTGTTCCTATTACACTTACAATTGGAGCGAATCAAACAGGTAGCATTAATCTAACTCCTTTTCTAGCGAATATTGAAAGTCCTGCTGCAAATGTCGTATCAGACAATGGTATTAAAGTGCTAAGTGATCAAAATATTAGCGCTTATTACGAACTCAACAATGGTTCTAACAAAGAAATGTTCACCTTAAAAGGTTCAAAAGCTTTAGGTGAAAACTTCTACACCCCTTTTCAAACCTTTTGGAACAACGCATCAACAACACCCGCTTCATTTTCGTCCATAGATATCGTTGCTACAGAAGACAATACAACGGTTTTAATTACACCCAGAACCAACATCACTGGAAATGCTCAAGACGTTACTTTCTCTGTTACGCTTAATAGAGGTCAAACGTACAGTGCAAGAGACATGAATGTGTCAGGTGCATCCACACTTGCAGGTTCCATTGTTTCGTCAGATAAACCTGTGGCTCTAACTTTATTCAGTGGAAGTTTAAGTAATTCTTCATGTTCTAATGCTATGGGAGATCAAATAACATCTGAAGCATATACAGGAAGTAAATATATTATTCACAAAAGCCCTTCAGGAAGTGATCGAGTTTACATCTTGGCTACTCAAAACGGAACAAGCATAACAGTAGATAATTCTGGAACAACTTCTACTTTGATAAACTGGGGAGAAACCTATGAGGTAGCGCTGTCTGATGCCGTCAATTATATTAATGCTTCCAAGCCCGTTTATGTATGGCACGCTTCCGGATATGGCTGTGATTTGAGTGGAGCTCAAGTTCCACCTGTCTTTTGTGCAGGAACATATTCTACGGCGTTTACAAGAACCTCATCAGATTCTCTAGGTTTACTTCTTTACACGAGAACAGGATTTGAAAATCAATTTGCACTTAACGGCAACGCTTCTTTAATTCCTTCTTCGGCATTCTCTCCAGTTCCAGGAACAGCAGGAGGCTTTCAAGTGGCATTGATTTATTACTCAACCGCAGATGTCGCTTTAAACTCTTACAATGAAGTAACCAATTCTGGTGATATTTTCGGACTTGGAGTGATGGCAGGGGACAATGGTAGTGGAGCTGCTTATGGTTATCTTTCAGAGTTCGCATCTTACCCTTTTGTGTCTGCCGGATCCGACGCAACAATTTGTGCAAACACATCTCTTAATGTTAATGGAGTTGTTGGTGGTGGGTCTGTTACAGGACTCTGGAGTGGAACTGGCTTCGGTAGTTTTGCGAACCCTACAAATCAACTTACCAATACTTATGTACCAAGTCCCTTAGATACTATAATATCTCCCATTGAACTCATTTTGACAACCACTGGGCCTTGTCCTGTTGTAAGAGACACCATTACGATTGCAGTTGAGCCAGCACCTATCGTAACGGCTTCAGCAGATCAGTCTTTGTGTGAAAATAATTCGGTGGTTCAACTTGCGGGAGATGTAACTGGTGGAGCGACTACTGGTGTATGGAGCTCATCAGGTTCAGGAACCTTTGCACCAGATAGCGTTACTCTTAATGCCACCTATACTCCGTCTACTGCCGATTTAGCAACGGGAAATGTCCAGCTCGTATTAACTTCCACTAACTTTGGCTCTTGTTTAACGGAGTCAGACACAATGAATGTAACATTCACGCCTCCTCCTGTTGTAAACTCAGGTGCGGACACCTTGTATTCATGTGAAAATAATTCATTAGTCAATTTAGCTGGGACAGTTTCTGGAGCAACAGTTACAGGAAAATGGCTTTCAAACGGTACAGGAGTTTTTAGCCCTGATAATTTGAGTTTAACCGCAACTTATCAGCCTTCTCCTGGAGATATTTTAATCGGAAGCGTTGTCATTCATCTTGAATCAACTGGAAATTTAAATTGCACACCTGTTTTGGATAGTGTATTAATTCTTTTCACGCCAGAACCAACGGTCGATGCCGGAACTAACTTCTTAACTTGCACAAACGATGCAACAGTTGTCTTAAGTGGAACAATTGCTGGAGCTACAACAACGGGAGTTTGGACAGGGGGTGCAGGTTCGTTTTCACCTAACAATACTGATTTAAGCGCAAGTTATACGCCAACCGCAGGCGAAATTACTTCAGGAAATGTCTTTTTAACCTTAACCAGCACCAACAATGGTACCTGTATGGCTGTTAATGACAATGTGCAAATTAGTTTCATTGCTCCTCCAACTGCCAACTTCAACTTTACGGAAGAATGCCTTAATAATCAAACCGTATTCACTGATTTTTCTTTTTCTGGATTTGGAACAATAGATACTTGGTCTTGGGATTTTGACGACGCAACAAGTTCAACGAACCAAAATGAAAACCATTTGTACACGACTCCTGGCGCTTATAACGTTGAGTTACTCGTCACAACAACTGCAGGCTGTTCAGATTCGATAACACAACTTATTAATGTATGGGAAGTCCCTGTCGCTGACTTTACTTTCTCATCAAACTGTCCAAATAATCAGATAATTGTTGACTTTACAGACCAGTCTACCACAATCTCTGATCCAATTAATTATTGGTTCTATGATTTTGGAGGACAAGGAACAACGACTGTTGAAGATCCTACCCAGTTATTTTCTGCCAATGGAAACTACACCATTTTGCATATTGTTGGAACAGCAAATGGTTGTTTTGATACCACGTCGCAATTACTAACTGTGTCACCGTTACCTGTAGCTAATTTTTCCTATAATTTGGACGCTTCTTCCAACGTTACTGCAGATGTTAATTTTGTGAATTCTTCTACAGATGCTATAACATATTCTTGGAGCTTTGGAAATGGAAATTCTTCCACAGATATAGACCCAAGTGTTACTTACTTTACAAATAACAACTACATTGTAACCTTGTATGCCACTAGCCCTTTAGGTTGCATAGATAGTACGTCCCAAATTATCTTCATTGACAATATTGTTCCTCCAGAAGAAATAAATTCCTTAATACCAAATGCTATTTCGCCAAATGATGACGGGAAAAATGATGTTTGGAAACTTGATTTTTTAAATGTGCTTTATCCCAATGCAACTGTTGAAATATACAATGAATGGGGACAGCAAGTTTTTCAATCAGATGGATACCCAACACCGTGGGATGGAACTTTTAATGGAAAACAAGTTTCTGATGGAAATTACTTTTACATCATTGACATTGGTGGAGCAGGCACTGAATCAGATCTTTTCAAAGGAGTAATTCTTGTATTAAAAAGTAAAAACTAATGAGAGCGCTAATCATCCTTTTAATCAGTTTATTTTTCTCTTTTGGAGTAAATTCTCAACAACGTGCGGTTTACTCCAATTTCATGATGAGTGATTATTATCATAATCCTGCTATAGCTGGAACCAAAGATGTGCATGTTGCCAATGTGAGCTACAGAAATCAATGGGTTGGGTTTAGCGGAGCTCCATCACTAATAATGGCAAACTTTTATGGGTCTCTCAAAAACAAAAAAAAAGTGGGTTACGGAGCTTCCATTATTTCAGAAAAAACTGGACTTACTCAGAATACAGCTATCTATTTGAATTATGCGCAGCATTTTAAACTTTCTGACAATCTAAAATTGGGACTGGGAATAAAGCCTGGATTTATGCAGTATAGAATAAAATTGTACGACGCAATTTTGGCGGACGAAGGCGATAATGTATTGACAGGAAATGTTTATTCTGCCAATGCATTGGATTTAAGTGCTGGATTCAATTTATATTCAGATAAGTTTTTTATCATGGCTTCCGTTCAACAACTCCTTGGAAAAGGATTAAGATTTACATCTTATAATGAGAATTTGAATTTTCACTACAATGCTATTTTCGGTTACAACTTCCTTTTTAAAAAGAAAAACATTCAAATTCAACCTAGTTTGATGATGAAGTACACAAGTCCTGTGCCTATTCAATATACGGGTATGGTGAAAACAACTTTCAATGAAAAATACTGGTTTGGTTTGTTATATACTGGTGATATGAACTTCAGTACAAGTCAATATCCGATCAACGCTGCTGGAATATCACTCGGAATGACTTTCAAAGAACGGTTTATGGTAGGTTATAGTTTTGATTACACCCTTTCTAAAATTAGTAAGTACCAATCTGGCTCTCACGAAATCATGTTGACTTTTGTCATTACAAAAAACAAACCAACTTTGGAAGAAGAAGATGATAAGCTAAACAATAGTATCATGGAGGAGTTGAAGAAGAAGATGGAGGAAAAAGAGCAGCAAAAAGAGAATTAATACAAGCACTATGAAAACATTAAAATATATTATTCTTGTCCTTTTGCTAAGTAGCTTTAGTCCTTCTAAAGTTCAAGCGCAAATAGACACCTTGTTTTGGTTTGCTCCACCATGGGTTACTCCAGATCATGATAACAATGTGCAACTCGCATTTAGAATTTCAACTTTTGGAAATGCAGCAACAGTGAGAATGCAACAACCAGCTTTGTTATTTGACACTACCTTTGTCATTCCTGCAAATTCCCTTGCCGATGTTCCTTTAGATTATTTGGTTAATTCTCTCGAAAGTACCCCCGCTGATGTTGTTTTAACATCTGGTGTTAAAATTACTTCGGATGAATTAATAACAGTTGTGTATGATTTTATCTCTGATTTAATCACTATTACACCAGGCACACCGAACAACCCAGAAACGTATTCCTTGAAAGGACAAAATGGAATGGGTACTGAATTTGTAACTCCGTTTCAAACGCTTTGGGACAATAGAGCATTAGTTACTGATAGGAATGGTGACGGATTTGTAACTCAACCCAAACAGTACTTTTCAATCGTTGCAACCGAAGATAATACGACTGTGTATATCAAACCAAATTGTGATGTTATAGGACACCCTGCAGACATTACGTATTCAATAGTTTTGCCAGTGGCAGGTAATGTTTACACATGTGAGAATGTAACGTTAGTAACTAGTAATCCAGGAGATAATTTAAGTGGTTCCGTTGTTTTCGCGGACAAGCCGATTTCCATTACAATCAATGATGATTCGGTTAATCCATCCGGAGGAGGTGGATGTTTTGATTTAATGGGAGATCAAATTGTGCCAACAGATGTTATTGGAAATGAATACATTGTAAATATCGGATTTTTAAATCCCGGGTCTAATGAATCTATTTTCATAATTCCGGCAGATAATTTCACAACGGTGACCGTAAATGACGGTGCTCCAACAACGCAGATGATGAATCAGGGTGAAACTTGGCAGTATTCTATTACGCAACCATTGACACACATTATTGCCGATAAGCCCTTGTATCTCGTTCATATGTCAGGGTATGGTTGTGAACTAGGAATGGCCATTTTGCCTCCATTAAATTGTGCTGGATCTGATGAAGTTTCTTTTGCAAGAAATAACAACCAACAATTCTTACTTAACTTACTGTGTGAAGCTGGTGATGAGAACTTTTTTACATTGACGGGTCCTGGAACGGGCGTTATCAATCCTGTTGCTTTCAACCCCGTACCAGGCACTGGTGGAGCATGGGTAGGAGCTCAAATTGATTTTTCAACAGTAGAAATTCCAAGCGGGACACAAAACACGTTGACCAATTCTGCAGGTTTTTTCTCAATGGGAGTTATAAATGGAGGACCAACAACAGGATGTTTGTATCACTATATGTCATCTTTTCATAGAAAAGTGATTACGGAGGCTGGTCCCGACACAACTTTATGTAACGGCATACCAACCGTTGACTTAAACGGAAGCATTACTGGAGGAACAACTACTGGAGTCTGGACTGTTTTAGATGGAACTGGGACCATAAATAATCCAACTAACTTAGTTAATACATATAGCCCTACCACAAGTGATTATAATCAAGGGTATTTAACGTTTGTTCTTGCATCGACTGGTAATTGTACTCCAGTTACGGATACTTTGCGCGTAACTTACATTCAATCACCCGTTATTGATGCTGGAGTAGATGATAGCTATTGTAAAAACAATATTGGAGCTATACAGATATCGGGTTCTGTTAACTTTGCTGCTGGGGCCAATTGGACAGGTGGTTCCGGAGGTGCTTTTGGGAATCCAGGAAGTTTAACAACAACTTATACGCCTTCTCCTTTTGACATTGCCCAAGATAGCGTTATACTAGTCCTAACATCTGCAGGAAGTCTATTTTCCTGCCCAAATGACGAAGACACAGTTATTGTTCGTTTTACTGTTGCTCCAAATGTAGTTGCCGGGACGGATGCTGTCTTGTGTTCAAACACAGCAACCATTAATTTGAATGGTCTTGTTTCTGGGGCAACAACAAGTGGAATTTGGACAACAAGTGGAGGTGGAGCATTTTCTCCTACAGCGTCAATTCCTGTAACGGATTATCTTGTAAGTTCGGGGGACACAACTGCTGGAACAATTTCTTTGGTATTAACTTCAACGAATAATGGAAACTGCCTTGCAGAGCAGGATAGCATTCAAATAACGTTCTTAGCAGAGCCTGTTTTAGCGATTACTTCAGTAGATTCTATTTGCTCTAATATAGCGCTACTAAATCTCGATGGTACCATTTCTTCTGGATATACACCACTGTGGACTACAACTAATGGACTAGGATCTATTGTTTCCTCAAATTCAATAAATACGCAATACAATATATCTCCCCTTGACACTGCACAAGGTTTTGTTGATTTCTATTTAGAATCCAATGCTGGAATTTGCCCAACAACGACTGATTCTTTAAGAATTTACTTCATAGATCCTCCAGCAGTTAATGCAGGACTTGATCAAAATTTCTGTGATAACGCAATTGTTCAACTTAATGGATCTGTAAGCGGTATTAGCACTGCCGGTTCATGGTCGAGTTTAGGAACTGGAGGTTGGAATCCAAGTCCTAATGTGGTTGTTACCACATATATTCCATCAGCTCTCGATATAGCAAATGGTTCTGTTGACTTAATTCTCTCTTCTGCCAGTGTTTTTGGCTGTGCACCGAATAGCGATGTAGTTACGATTACATTCTTAAGTTCACCAACTGCTAATTTCACTGCAACAACGTCATGTGCTGGAAGTAATACAATATATACAGATGCTTCTAGTGGATCTGTCACAGGCTGGGATTGGGACTTTGGAGATGCAGATACATCAATTGTTTCAAACCCAACTCATACATATACAGGTCCTGGAAACTACAATACTACATTGATTGTTTATTCAACAAATGGGTGTAGTGATACTATTCAGCAATCAGTAGTAGTAAATCCTGTTCCTATTGCAGATTTCTCCCCTACTGCGGCGTGTGAAAATATTCCAGTTAATTTGACAGATTTATCTTTCATCTCTGGCGGATTAATTAATTCATGGATGTATGACTTTGGAGGAGGAGCCACGAGTACAGATCAACACCCAACATATACATTTATTGGTTCAGGTTTACAACAAGTGACATTGACAGTTACGTCTGACCTTGGATGTGTTGATGACACAACCATTAATTTCTCAATTACTCCTGCCCCAGTTGCAGATTTTACATTTAGTCCTGACCAAGCAATTGTTCAAGAAGAAGTCTTTTTTACGGATGAATCAGTTGGAAATGGAATTAATCAGTGGTTGTGGGAATTTGGAGATGGACAAGGAGACAATGTCCAGAATCCTATTCATCCATTTAATGATGGAGGTTCCTTTGATGTTTTGCTTATTATTACCGACGCCAACGGATGTATAGATAGTGCCATTCACACAATTCTCGTCGGTCTCCCTCCCGTTTTACCAACTGGGTTTACTCCGAATGGAGATGGGGAAAATGATATTTTCTACATTCGAGGAGGCCCTTTTGAGACAGTGACATTCAACATTTACAACAAGTGGGGAGAATTAGTTTTCGCGGCAACAGAAAAAGATTACATTACAGACTGGTCCGATCTTGGATGGGACGGTACTTTTCTCAATGAGCCTGTCCCTTTAGGTGTTTACACTTGGACATTTGTTGTAGAACAAGGACGTCAAATTCATAAAAAAACGGGTGATGTTACCCTAATGCGATAACAATGATGCAAAGAATAATTTTCATAGCAACTTTCCTTTTTGGAATCAACTCATCTAATGCGCAAGACCCACACCTGTCTTTATATGATGCTGCACCTTTATTTTTAAACCCTGCAATGACTGGTGTTTTTGAGGGCGACTGGAGACTTCATGGACAATATAGAACACAATGGAAGGCGGTGAATTTTAAGCCTTATCAAACTGGATTGATCAGCTTTGATATTGCCAAAAAGAAATGGGGATTTGGATTACAAATCTCTAACTTTAGAGCAGGACAAGGAAATTACAATGCTTTGCAAGGTTCTGTTTCTGCTGCATATACAACTTCTCTGGACAAGAAAAAGCACCATAACCTCTCTTTTGGTTTGCAGGCCGGGGTGACACAGAAATCAATTGAATATCAATTACTTAGCTACAATAATCAATATACAACTGTAGATGGTGGTGGATTTGACCAGGATTTTAACTCAATGGAAGATTTTAATGGTCAGTCTGTTATTTTACCTGTTACCAATGTCGGTCTTTTGTATTTCTTTGCTAAACAAGAAAGCAGACTCAACCCATTTGTTGGCCTTTCTGCATTTAACCTTTTAGAACCGAAAGAATCTTTATACGGTATGAATAACCGATTACCAATGAGGTTTTATGCACACGTTGGAACTCGAGTAAACGTAACAGAATTATTCTATCTGATTCCAAAACTTTTAGTGATGAATCAAGGTAAATTTTGGGAGCAAACGTATGCGTTGGATGCCGGTTACTACATGAAAAACAATGATCTATACCTGCTTGGAGGAGTTGTTTTTCGTTCAGTTGGAGATGTTACAAATACTTTTGGTTCTGACGCGATGGTCATTTCTCTTGGCGCTAAACTGGAAAACATTATTGCTAAAATTGCCTACGATGTTAATGTTTCGAGATTATCCAGCTTCACATCTGGAAAAGGTGGGTTCGAGATTTCTGTCACTTATACACATCAGAAAAAGAAACCAAAAACAGAGAAAATTTGTCCACGACTTTAAGAAACATTTCATGATAAAGAAAATCATCATCCTTATTCTATTAACCCTACCAATTGTTGTTCAAAGTCAATCTAGAAAGGTTTGGATGAATAATGCAGATAAATTCTACGAAAAGGAAGACTTTCACAATGCGTTAATTAATTACCGCCTTGCATTAAGCGATTCCTCAGGTCTATCCATGATGGTTATACCTTACGAAGTTGAAATTACGAAACAAAAACTCAAGAATACAGATCACCAAATAGATACTGCTCGTCAAGTACCATTGCGCGATTATCTAGAACATCAAATTGCTTCTTGTTACTTGCAAACTTATGACTATAAAAAAGCGGTAGAACATTTTGAAAAAACCTCTTCGTTCAAATCATATCCAGAAGACGTTTATTATTTTGCTGTTGCCCAAATGAATGTAGATCAGCATGAAAATGCAGTTGTCACTTTTGAAAAATACATCGCCTCTGAGGAATACAACGATTCATTGTTAAGAAGCGCACAGTTATCCATTAAGGGTTGTAAGTATGCTTTAAACAAGGACAATCTTAAAGAAAAGGTAGCTGTTTGGCGAGCTGATACGAATGTTTTCAATCGGGGGTCTTCTTCTTTTGCCACTATGTTCTTTGGCTCTGAAGACAAAATTCTATTTACTAGTGCAAGGGAGGGTGGTGTTATTTTAGATCCTGAAGAACAAGATTCTGAATATCTTTTAGACTTGTATTGGACAGAAAATTCTGGAGACAATAATTGGTCAGATGCCAAAAACTTTGGGCGACCATTGAATACGGCCCAGCATGATGCTTCTGGTACTTTAAGTAATAAGGACATCATTTATTACACAAGATGGAACGATGCAACTAGAAAAGACAAAAATATTTATTTGGCGAGAATGGTCAATTTAAAATTCTACGAGTCTTTTAAGCTTCCTGAATCCGTTAACGTTCCAGGGTATAAAAGTGTTAACCCTTTTGTAACAAAAAGTGGCAAATGGTTGTATTTTTCAAGTAATCGCCCGGGTGGTGAAGGAGGAATGGATCTTTGGAAAATAGAACTGGACGAAAGTGGAAACACGAAGAATGAAGCTATTAATCTAGGACGACCAATAAATTCGGAATTAAATGAAGTGACTCCGTTTTATCATGGGGTGTCTCATACTTTATTTTTTAGTTCTAATGGACACAACTCTATTGGAGGTTTAGATATTTATAAAGCTTCTTATAACAGAAGAAATAAGGCTTTTGACACTCCTATTAATTTAGGTATGCCGATTAACTCTAGTAAAGATGATGCCTATCTAATTTGGGATGACAATCTTAAAAACGGATTCTTTTCAAGTGATAGAGAACCCTGCCCAAGCGGACATTGTTATGATATATATCAAGTGAATAATGAGCCTATTGTAATAACCTTAAGCGGTTACGCTTTTAATGGAGAGACTGATGAAATTCTACCGAATACAAATCTTGCGTTCAAAGATATTGACTTTGTTTTTGAAACTTTTGACATTAAGACGGATGAGAATGGTTTTTACAGTATCGAACTAACTCAGAATCAAGAAATATTTATAAAGGCAACTCTGCCTTCCTATTTTGCTGATGCAGCTTCAGTAAACACAAAATCCATCACTGAATCAACAAAATTAACGCAAGACTTTTTCTTAAATCCAATTCCCACAGGTGAAATCGAGATAGAAGGAATTGAATATGATTTTGACAAGGCTACCTTGCGTCCTGCATCAAAAGAAATACTAGACAAGCTCGTGGAGTTTTTGGAACTGAACAACAACTTGGTAATTGAGATTAATTCTCACACAGATGCCAGAGGAAGCGATAAATATAATCAGCGTCTTTCACAAAGAAGAGCAAAATCTTGTGTTGACTATTTAATTAAGGAAGGTATTAGCGAAACTCGTTTGAAAGCAATTGGCTATGGGGAGTCTCAACCAAACATTTTAAAAGGAAGCGACAAAAAACCAGTTATTGATAGTGATGGTAAACGCATCAATTTAACAGAAGAATACATCAAAGCTGCGGCAACAGAAGAACTTCGAGAATTGTATCACCAAAGAAACAGAAGAACATCCTTTAAAGTTGTAGGTGAAGGTTTTGATTTAGAAAGCAACTAGTTTCGTCTTCGTGAAGTGATAAAAACACCCGTAAAAATCAAAAGCATATAAGCAATTTTCTGCCAAGTAATTGTCTCAGTGTAATCATCAGCAACTCCAATTGCCGCTAATGAAAATGCAAAGAAAATAACCAAAGCTGGTTGTAAATAAATGTAGGTCGAGGATACTGATGGGGATAAATACTTGAGCGCATAAACGGTTAACAGGTAAGTCAAAAATGTAACTCCCACTACAATGTAAATGATTTTCCAAACAACGGAAGTGGTAAATAATGTGAAGTCAGTTGCTAAAAACTCTGTGATTGTCGGGGGGTAAATCAACACATAAAGCAAACCAAAAGTAAAAACGTAAGTAATTACAGTTATTGGAGAGTAGCGTTGCATCAGGGGTTTCACCAATACTAAATACATTGCATAACTCGAGGCATTTAAAAACAACAGAATGTCTCCTAAAATCGAGTCTCCTTTACCTGTGCCTGCAGTTAGGGTTAAAAGTATTGCTCCGATGGCGGCGATTAGTATTCCAATACTTTTACGAGCTGTTATTCTTTCTTTGAGAATGAAAAAGGACAAAATGACCACTAAAATTGGGTTGACAGTCATTATAATTCCTGCATTAATCGAAGATGATAGGCTCAAGCCATGAAAGAAACACATTTGATTAATCGCTACACCAAACAACCCACATGCTCCAAATAATAGCAAGTCCTTTTTAAGAATTTTTTCTTTCATTAAAAAAAGCTTCACCAACCAAAATAAAGCAACAGCGCCAACAATTCTAAATAGAATAAAAACACTAGGTGAAAGAAAATTAGGCATTACACCTTTTGCGACAACATGACTTGCTCCATAAAGTGCATTTACTGCAAGCAGTGCCATGTTGGCTTTGAGAAAATTATACTTCAAAATTATTAACTGAATGACTCTTTAGCTGCTTCAACAACAGATTTCGAATTTCCAATAAAAACCTCATCACCGTTAATCATATAAGGTCTTTTTAAGAAAGTGTATTCTTCCAAAATGTACTTTTTGTAGTCCTTTTCAGTCAAAATCATTTTGTTTAAACCTAAAGATCGAAATTTCATTGCTTTCTTTGAGAAAAGCGCTTCATAAGAGCCTACTTTCTCTCTTAAAAAGTCGAGTGTTACCTCATCAATGTTTTGTTCTTTGATGTTTTGTAATTCAACTCCTTCTAAATTTAATTCTTTGAGAATACGAACGTTGGTCGAACAAGATTTCAGGTGATAGATTTTCTTCATAATTAGTGAGAATGGTATTAATTTCTACCGATTTCTTTGCGTTTCTTTATCTTGAGAATTCGTTTCCACTGCAGGGCAGTTTTTTGCTTTCTTTTCAAACATGAACATGTACTTTATATGAAACAGCAAGGGCATATATTCTGAAGAGAACCAACTGATCGTAGGTTGCCCTTTTCTCCATTCATACATTCCCATTATTGGAATTCTAACACCTGGTATTAAATACGCTCCTCTTTTTAACTTGATGCCAATGCCTAAGCCGTAATGCAATTGTGCCATAAAGTTTTGCTGATAACGTTGAGATAAACCTACATTACCTAGTTCAACAAGATGTGCTGCTGCCGACCCATCTATAGGAGATGGCAATAGATTGTAATCAAAGTTAGCACCAAAACTATTATCTAAAAAGAGCTTTTTAATCTTCTTTATGTGTACATTCTTGTGAATGCTAAATCTACCATAAATGTGACCTCTTTGAAACTTTCCTTCGGTTGTGTTGCTTCCAATTATAGCTCCGGTAGGAGTTAGTCTATCAACAGTTAATGTTTCCGTTCCTCTAAAATATTTAAACCCTAAACCCCAGTCGAAATAGCTCACGAGTACTGTTTTTAACGCCAAGGAAAGCTTTGATCTCTTTTTCGGAAAATGAACTAAGCCAATTTCAGCATATCCCCCAAGTAAACCCGTAGGTTTTATTGAATATTGTCCATTAAATAATCCATTACTATACGTTTGTGTTATATAGTTTGGTCTAGTCATAAGATAGGTGCCTCCTAATTGAAATTGCAAACCTGTATTTCCCAAATTTCTAAAGTCTCGCGTTCCAAACCCTTGATTTTTCTTTGTGGGAGTCAAATCTCTGGGTTGAGCAAGAGTAACCATCGGAGTGACAATGCTCAATAATAAAATTAGCTTTTTCATGTTTTTTCTAAAATTAAATTAATCACTTTGTCTGAATCCCATTCATTCTCAATATTTTGAATTTCCATGATCTCTTTCATGATCTTCGTTTGCCTCTTTCCATTCTTCAATGCTTCGCTATAACGAATGTCTGAGAATGTAACTTGAGAATATAACGGCATCCACTTATCTGGGTACAGTTTAGAAAATTTCGCTTCAATTTTTTTCTGAACCAAGAATTTAGGATCTGCTACAAAATCACGCATCACATAGTAATTATACAAAGAAAGGTCTTGTAAAGCGTCCCCATCTGGTTTGCGAATTTTGCTGTATTCGGCAAATATTTCCCCCCAATTTTCATTGTGCTTTTGCATCAATTCCCATAAGACTGTGCAGTCTTCAAATCCACCATTCATTCCTTGTCCATAGAATGGAACTGTTGCATGTGCTGCATCACCAATTAATACTGTTTTACCATGGTGCCAAGGATAAGAACGCATAATAGCCAGAGATGATAGAGGATGATCTTCCCATGCTTCTGCGACATCTGGCATCAAATTGTAAAAATCTGGGAATGTTGATTTGAAAAACACATCTACTTCCAGTTTGGTATTTACCTTATCAAAAGAATTTTCCTCTCCATCATGTGGCATAAATAATGTGCATGTAAAAGAACCGTCTTCATTCGCTAAAGCAATTAGCATAAACTTTCCCCTGGGCCAAATGTGCAATGTGTTTTTGTCTAATTTGTATGAGCCATCATCATTTGCTGGAAGGAGTAACTCTCTGTATCCATCACCAATATATTTCTGGCTGAAGTTAAATCTCGGCAATTTTTGAAAGGCGTTGTATCTCACAGCAGAAAAAGCCCCATCTGCGGCAAAAACTACATCTGCTACTTCTGTTGAAGTCTCGCCTGTCTTTTTGTTTTTCAAAGTAACTTCTCCCTTCTCTGTGTTAGCGCCTGTACATTCCATGTTATAATGTATAACGGTACTTCCATGTTGTTCAGCAATGTCCATCATTTTTGCATTGACTCCACCTCGCGAAACAGAATAGATTGCTTGCCCCTCTTTACCATAAGGTTGGTATGATAGATTGCCTTCCATATCGTGCATTGTTCGACCATACATTGGAATAGCAATTTCGCGAATTTCATCTCCAACACCAACCGCATCTAAAGCTTTCCAGCCTCTTGTAGAAAGAGCTAGATTGATCGATTTCCCTGCAGAAATATCTGCATTACGGATATCTTCACGACTTTCAAAAATAGTTACTTTATACCCCGCTTTTGAGAGATAAACCGCCCACAAAGAACCCACTAAGCCCGCTCCAACTATAATTGCTGTTTTTTCCTTCATATTATTCTTTTCTTTTCCAACCCTTTGAGTATGGTGTGTCAAAAAATTGATTTCTTGATCGTTGCGCTAATTTTTTCTTGTGCATTACCACGCTTATTCTCCATAAAACAATTCCACCAATTAAAACAGCAACGGTTTGAACGGCCAAATTCACATAGGATGATGTATCACTCACTGCTCCCGAGAATTGCGCTTTTATTAATTGTTGTATGGTTAATTCATCCATTTATTGAATCGCTTTTTGTAAACAAACCCCAAAACGATAACAATCTTCATAAGAATTATACAATGGCGCTGGTGCAATTCTAATCACATTCGGTTCTCGCCAATCTGCAATCACTCCTTGTGCTGTTAATGCATCAAACAATGCTTTTCCTTGTCCATGCGCTAAAATAGAAAGTTGAGCGCCACGTTTTTTGGTGTCTTTCGGTGTAATTATCTCAAAGGTACACCTATCCGAATTCTTTGCAGAAGTGTCTTCAATAACAAATTCCAAAAATGCTGTCATTTGGTCTCTTTTTGCCCCAATTCTATCCATTCCTGCTTCATCAAAAATATCCAATGACGCTAAATGGGCAGCCATTCCTAAAACAGGTGCATTACTCAACTGCCATCCTTCTGCTCCGCGCATAGGGTTAAACCCTGGTTTCATTTGAAAACGTGTTTCTTTATCATAGCCCCACCATCCTGCAAGTCTTGGCAATTCAGTGCTGTATGCGTGCCTTTCGTGAACAAACATCCCAGAAACTCCTCCTGGTGAAGAATTTAAGTACTTATAGCTACACCAAGCAGCAAAATCTACTCCCCAGTCGTGTAGTTTTAAGTTGATGTTTCCTGCAGCGTGCGCCAAATCAAATCCAACCTTTGCTCCAACTTTATGACCTGCTTCGGTGATTGATTTCATGTCAAATAACTGGCCTGTATAATAGTTTACTCCTCCAATCATTATCATCGCCAGTTCTTCTCCAATCTCTGCAATTTTTGCAAGAATATCTTCTTCTCTAATGAGATGCTCTCCTTCTCGAGGAGCAATCTCTATTAGGTTTTCTTCTAAATTCAATCCATGTAATTTCACTTGTGACTCTAAGGCATATTGATCACTTGGAAAAGCTTTAGCCTCACAAATTATCTTTGTTCTCTTGCTTTTTGGTTCGTAAAACGAAACCATTAACAAGTGAAGATTCGTTGTTAACGAATGCGTCACTACAACTTCTTCTGGGTTTGCCCCAACTATTTTTGCTACCTTCTCAGATAAAAATTCATGATAAGAAAACCATGGCTTTTCAGCTAAAAAGTGACCTTCAACACCATACTTTGCCCAAGCATCTAATTCTTTCTTTATATACTTCTCTACTGATTTTGGCTGTAAGCCCAGAGAGTTTCCAGTAAAATAAACAACTTCATTCTCTGTGAATGTTGGAAGATAAAATTGTTCCCTGAAAGATTTAAGGGGATCTTTTGAGTCTAGCTCTCGTGCAAAGAATGCTGTATTTTCAAATGTTGTGCTTACTAATTCGCTCATTTTCATTCTAAAGTCGTGTTTGTCAAAAATAAACAATTTAGTAATGAAATGCTCATTTTGTCATTCAAAAGAATGAAACAATTACTACTTTTGAAATATAAATCAAACACAATGTCAAAAATCAATAGAACAACATCCAATAGTTTATTCAAAACAGCGAAAACATACTTCCCTGGTGGAGTTAATTCTCCCGTTCGAGCATTTAAATCTGTTGAGGGTGCACCTATTTTTATGAAAAAAGGAGACGGCTGTCATATATATGATGAAGACGATAATAAATACATCGATTTTTGTTGCAGTTGGGGGCCATTGATTTTAGGGCACAATAACAAGAACGTCTATGAAGGAATTGTTGCGGCATTGAAAAATGGTGCAAGTTTTGGTACTCCTACTGTCTTAGAAAATGAGTTGGGAGAATTAATTCTCTCAAAAAATCCTTTCATTGATAAAATCCGATTCGTTAGTTCTGGGACAGAGGCAGTAATGTCTGCTTTGAGGATGGCAAGAGGTTTTACAGGGCGAAAAAAAATATTGAAATTTGAAGGCTGCTATCATGGCCATGTTGATTCTATGCTAGTAAAAGCAGGAAGTGGATTGGTCACCTTTGGAGAGTCATCAAGCGCTGGCGTTCCTGAAGAGTATGCCAATGAGACATTGGTTTTGCCGTTGAATGATCTGGCATCATTGAAAAAATGCTTTGCTGAGCACAAAGATGATATTGCATGCGCTATTATTGAGCCAATACCTGCAAACAACGGTTTGCTTTTACAAGATAAGTCTTTTTTATTGGCCTTGAGAGAAATATGCACAGAATATGGTGCTTTGCTATTTTTTGACGAGGTTATTTCTGGATTTAGAGTTGGGTTCAATGGCGCTTCGGAGTTGTATGGAATTACGCCCGACATTATTACTTACGGCAAAATTATTGGTGGCGGATTACCTGTAGGTGCCTATGGTGCAAGAAATGAAATTATGGCAATGATCTCTCCTGATGGTCCCGTTTATCAGGCAGGAACTTTATCTGGCAATCCAGTTGCAATGGCAGCGGGCATTGCTCAATTGAAGGAGTGTGCAAAAGATGGATTCTACGAAGACCAAGAGGCAAGAACCAAGTCGTTTGTGAAGAAAATCAACACCCATGCGAAAGAAAAAGGACATAACTTTGAAATGGTCACTATTGGCTCTATTTTTTGGTTGTCTTTTAATGGTAAAAAGAAAATTCAAAATGCTGGACAAATAAATCCAGACATGTCAAAATTTAGTGCGTTATTCTCCGAACTGCTTGATAGAGGTGTCTATCTTGGTCCGAGCGGCTATGAAGTTGGTTTCATCTCTCAAGCACATACAGAAGAATACCTTGAACAGGCAGCTATTGCCTTTTGTGAAGGTTTGGATGTTGTTTTGGGATAGACGATCTTGTTTTTTCTATTTCTCGGTTTTGCAAGTGTTAACTCGGAAACTTGTATTTATGATAATTGCTTTTTTTTAATTCCTATACTTTTCTTATATTTAAACAACTTCATTATGAATTCTGGTAATATCATAAACCAAGGAGACATATTTAACAGTGGAAATATAACAACACAGCAAATTCTTGTTGAAGCAGTTAACTTACCCTATAGTGTCCCCCCTTTGTTAGTTATGAATGATGGAAATAAATTACTTCAACTCAACAAGGACGGCATACTACGAAGTAGAACTATTATGGTAGATGTTTATAACTGGCCTGACTATGTTTTTGAAAAACAATATGAATTATCTTCACTAGCGAGTGTTAAATCATATATTGAACAAAATGGTCATTTGCCAGGGGTTCCAAGCGCAATAGAAGTAGAGGAAGATGGAGTAGATGTTGGAGAGATGAATAAAATCCTTCTTGAAAAGATTGAAGAAATGACTCTCCACCTAATCGAACAGGAAGAACGATTGAAGAAACTTGAAGAAATGATTAGTGAACAAAATCATTAAAACTACCCTGACTTGAAATCTTTATTTATTATAATATTACTATTATCCTGTAATTTTGCTGCTTCACAGAACCAAAATTCAGAGAACGATGAGAAAAAGGAACAAATCAGAGCCGACTTTGCATTCTATGTTGGTCCAACTAGGTGGGGTTTTAGGGAGGCATATTCTTTAGGAATTGAGCAACAAATAAACAAGCGGTTTTCTCTAGGATTAAATTATAACACCAGTTATTTTGAGGCAAAAGTTTATTCAAGTGAAGTTTGGCGTCGATTGGACTTGACTTTCGGTCCATCTTTAAAAACTCTTCTCAATAAAAAAATTTATCTTGACCCTTACCTTCATGTTGCTTATGAAAGAATTTTTATTCCTCAACAAGAGATAAAATATAGAGGCTTTGGCTTTCAGTTAGGTCTTAGGACAGGATATAGTTTTAAAAGGTTTTCAATCGGAATCAAGGCCTATTAAACAATGTCTTATGGTAAATATAGCAAGCCCTTTGGAGCTATAACATCAGGTTATGTAATTAATTGGAGCGTTTTATCTTATGGAATTAATTTTATTTATAAGTTTTAAATTATGAGGTTATCTTTTTTATTTTATTGAATTACCCACATACTTCCCTTTGTCAACTAAAATAAGGTTTTTGATTCA
>TARA_R110002072_G_scaffold302615_3_pt1 | contig 67271 bp, 49 predicted proteins | sample TARA_R110002072 | Tara Oceans TARA_R110002072 (sample SAMEA4397118) | marine metagenome | biome: Polar Biome; feature: [SRF] surface water layer (ENVO:00010504); material: water (ENVO:00002006), including particulate matter (ENVO:01000060) such as... | depth 5 m | reverse complement strand
TCCATTCCGTGGAACCCGAACTTTGCCCTCTGACGAAGCACTAGCCTGCCGTCAGTGGTGCTCGGCACCGAGCCGCCTCGACAGGGGTCAGCCAGCGGCAACCCGATTTCTTTTGCAAATACAATTTCGTGGGCATCCGAGACGACGCGAGTCAGTCCTGAGATCAACCCGCGAGTCGCTTTCGACCGGCTGTTCAGAAATCAAACCAGTCCCGAAGCACGACGGCGGAACCTCGACCGCAGAAGTATCATCGATCTTGTCCTGGACGATACAAAGGCTCTGAAGAAGAAAGCCAGTTCGCTCGATCAGCACAAGATTGAGGAATACCTGGCAAGCGTTCGCTCGGTCGAAGAGCGAATCGAAAAGAGCCTGAATCCACCGAGGAAATCCTGGGTGCCGCCGACGACTCCCGATCTGGCAGCCCCTGCCGCCGGGATTCCGCGACGTCGTGACGAGCATCTGCAACTGATGATCGACCTGATGGTTCTGGCCTTTCAGACAGACACGACTCGCGTCGGAACTCTGATGACTGCTCACGGTTTCAGCCGCCAGAATTTCAGCTTCCTGGACGGCGTCAACAGCGATCATCACGGCATGTCGCATCACCAGAATCAGGCCACGGCTATCGCCGAGTACACAACGGTCAGTCGCTGGTACATTGAGATGTTCTCGGGCATGCTGCAGAAAATGAAAGCAATCGATGAAGGCAACGGCAGCCTGCTGGACAACACAATCGTGATGTACGGTTCAGGGATGAAAGACGGCAACGGCCACGTCCGGGAAAACCTGCCGATTCTGCTTGCTGGCGGCGGGCAGGGCCGCATCAAAACGGGTCGACACCTCGTCTGCCCGAAACACACACCACTGTCGAGCCTGCACGCGTCACTGGCCGGAAAGCTCGAAGTCGGCCAGGAAACATTCAGCGACAAACCAATCGCCGACTTGTAATACGACTTCCGGGAAACGACATTTGATAAAGCCCGTCTCTGACAATCAGAGACGGGCTTCTTTTCTGGAGTTGCTTTTCAGAGCGGATTTCAGATTCTCGCGTTGAAGCAATCACTGGCTCAGTATGAATCGAATTCTCGGACATCTTGCTGCATGCGGCGCGATCGTTGCTTTGATGGTGGCATCTCTGGCTGGCGACTCTGGAAGCGCTGGAGGGAACTACCCGGCGAAACCGATCAAGCTTGTCGTTCCGTTTGGACCGGGAGGGGGCAGTGATACTTTTGGTCGGATTATCAAGCTGGGGATCGATGAAGCCGGGCTGCTGCCTCAGCCGTTTGTAATCATCAACCGACCAGGCGGCAGCGCGACGATTGGCAGTCGGTACGTGCGGGATGCAAAGCCGGACGGCTACACGCTGCTGTTGCTGCACGATGCAATTATCACGGCGAAGTATTCGGGCAAAGTGAAGTATGGCCCGGAAGCATTCGAACCGGTGGCCTCGACGGGCGAGATCGGCATGGTGGTCGTCGTTAAGGATTCATCCCGGTTCGAGACGCTCACGGAGTTGCTCGATGAGTGCAGATCGAAGCCGGATTCGGTGATCAACGGGGTCAATCTTGGAGCCCCTACCCACTTCGCCTCGCTTCAACTGGAGCAGGCATTTCCAGGAGCAAAGTTTCGGTTTACTCAATCGGGAGACGGGGCAGATCGGGCTCATAAACTCGTGGGAGACCACATCGAAGTGTCTTCGTTTTCTGTCTCGGAGTATGTCAGCTTCAAATCTCAAGGTCTGCGGGCGATTGCGTATCTGGGGGAGAAAAGGAATCCGGCGTTGCCGGAAGTTCCGACGGCTCGCGAACAGGGTGTCGACGTCGTCAACTCGAACCGTCATTACTGGTGGTTTCCAAAGGGAACGCCACGCGAATGCGTCGACTACATCGCCAACGTTCTCAAACAAGCGATGGAGACCGAGCACGTTCGTAAGCGGTTGGCCGAGCTGCAGATGGAGCCAAACTTTCTGCAGGGACAGGAATTTATCGACTACATCAATCAGCAGGTCGCGGATGCAAAGACCGTTGGTCAGCAGAAGACTCCGGAAGTTCCTGATATTCCAATGGGCGTTGGCTGGGCACTTGTTGCTTGCGTTGCGGCTATGATCGTCGAGCGTCGTCGCGAATTTGTGGCGAATTCCGCCAGCAATGCTGCTGCTGAAACGTCGCCTGCGACTTTGCGAACGATCGGGCTGCTTACCGCCACGGCGATCTACGTCGTGGCCATGCAGTATGGAGTTCCGTTTGTGTGGGCAACGATCGTCTTTATACCGTGTGGCGGTTTCCTGCTCAGTCAGCAGAAACGAACTCACGCTTTACTGCTGGTCGAAACGTCGTTGCTCGTCGCGTTCGGCGTGCAGTACATCCTGACGAAGGTCGTCGTCACGGACCTGCCGTAGGAGACGTCTCTACCATCACTTCATCTGAAGCTGTGGTGCTCAAGCTGCACCCTGCGTCACTTTCCTCGTAACTAAACCATGAAACTGTCGCGTGTCATCTACTGAAGAAGCCATACAACTTCTGATCGCTCCGACCGGGCTGATTCTGATCGCCATCGGCACGAGCCTTGGAATTCTCGTCGGGGCGATTCCCGGTCTCACCGGGGCGATGCTGATCGCGCTGACGCTGCCACTGACGTACTCGATGGACGCGGGAAATGCGATGATCCTGCTCGTCAGTATGTATGTCGGCTCGATCAGTGGCGGACTGATTACCGCGACGTTGCTCCGGATGCCTGGCACGCCGGCTTCGGTCATGACGACGCTGGACGGCTACCCGATGGCCAGGGGAGGGCAGCCCGGTCGCGCGCTGACGCTGAGCATCATGGCCTCGTTCGCTGGCGGCCTCGTGTCGTGGTTGTTCCTGATCGCGCTGTCAGAACCGATGGCCGAACTGTCAACGAAATTCGGCCCGTTCGAATTTTTCTCACTCGTCATGATGGCCCTGGTCCTGATTGCCTCAGTCGGCGGGAAGTCGCTGAGTGCCGCGCTGTTTTCCGGTTTGCTCGGAATTCTTTGCGCGATGCCTGGCGTCGCTGAGGCGACTGGCGAATTGCGGATGACTCTGGGGTTCGAAGAATTGAACGGCGGACTCAAGCTGCTGCCAGTACTGATCGGGCTGTTCGCGTTGAGCCAGGTGATCAGCGACGTGCTGAGAATCGATGGTTCGATCGAGCAGGTTCCGCTGGCAAAACAGAAGCTGTTTCCCACACTGGCAGACTGGAAGCTTCACTGGGTGAATATGCTTCGGTCGTCGATCATCGGAACATGGATCGGCATCCTGCCCGGCATTGGTGCCAACATCGGATCGGTTGCCGCCTACTCAGCCGCCCGTACTTTCTCAGAGACTCCCGAGAAATTCGGACACGGCAGCGAAGAAGGCATCATTGCTTCAGAATCTGCGAACAATGCAACGGTCGGCGGAGCACTGATTCCGCTCGTCGCGATGGGAATTCCCGGCAGCGTGATCGACGCAATTCTGCTGGGAGCACTCGTTCTGCACGGATTGCAGCCTGGGCCGCTGCTGTTCAAGCAAAGCCCGTCTTTGATCTACACGATCATGGGAACGTACTTTATTGCGAACTTTTTCATGTTCGGCTTTCTGGTACTGGCTGTGCGGCAGATCGCCCGCCTGACCGATGTTCCACGAGCATTCCTGATCCCCGTCATTCTGACATTCTGCGTTGTTGGCTCGTACGCTCTGAGCAACCGCATGTTTGACGTCTGGGTGATGCTGCTCTTTGGGTTGGTTGGTTTCGGGATGGAGAAGCTGCGAATCCCGCTGGCACCGTTTGTCATTGGCTTCGTGCTCGGACCGGTCGCCGAGAGCAATCTGTGCGCGGGACTGATGGCTTCGGGCGGAAGCTATTTGCCGCTCGTGACTCGACCGATGTCGGCAGTGTTTCTTGTCATCAGCGCCGTTCTGCTGGCCGTACCGCTGATTCAACGCCGCCGGGAAGCTAACATTCCCACCCAGTCTTCAACCTAAGTGACAGGAATCAATCGACAGGCACGATTGATTCAGTCAATTCCTCAGGACATCACAAGGCAACATGACTCGACCAAACATTCTGTGGTACTGCACCGATCAGCAACGGTTTGACACGATAAAGGCCCTGGGGAACGAGCACGTTCGCACGCCAAATATCGATGCTCTGGTCGGCGAAGGCGTGGCTTTTACGCAGACGTATTGTCAAAGCCCGATTTGCACGCCCAGTCGAGCCAGCATCATGACCGGCCTGTACCCGAGCCGGGTTCACAACACTCGAAACGGCAACGACACGTTTCCCGATTCGCCACCGCTGATCAGCAGGCTGATCGCCGACTCGGGCTACGACTGTAGTCTCATCGGAAAGTTTCACCTGACAAGCGGCGGGCATCGTCCGGAACCGCGACTTGATGATGGCTTTACGGACTGGTGGCATAGCCATGCCCCTCGCGACGACTGGCCCGAAGGCACACACGACTACGCCGACTGGGTCCGTGCCAAAGGCGGCGATCTCAACGCGATGCGGGACAGTGACGAGCGAGTTCCGGCTGAGTTTCATCAAACGACCTGGGCGTCAGAACGGGCGATCGAGTTCATCTCTCGCGAGCGCGACCAGCCCTGGCTGCTCAACGTTAATATTTACGATCCACACCCGCCGTTCATTCCGCCGAAGTCGTACGCCGACCAGTTCAAAGCGGAAGACATGCCCGGTCCGTACTTCCAGGAAAGCGACCTCGCCCACCAGGCGAAACTGGCGAACGTCGATTTTCAGGGAGAAGTCAAACGACCGGAAGATCACAACGCGAAGGACGCTCAGGCAAAGTACTATGCAATGATCGCGCTGATCGACGATCAGTTTGCGAGAATCCTTGAATGTCTCGACCAGACCGGCCAGCGAGACAACACCGTTATCATCTTTACCAGCGATCATGGAGAAACGCTGGGCGATCACGGGCTGATGTTTAAGGGCTGCCGCTTCTACGAAGGGCTCGTCCGCGTGCCGTTGATCTTCTCGTGGCCGGGACAGTTTCAGCAGAACGTGCAGTGCGACGGGCTGGTCGAGTTGCTCGACATGTCCGCGACGATTCTCGATTTGTGCGGCGTCGAAATTCCCGACTACTTCCAGGGCCACAGTCTGTTGCCCGTACTACGTGGCGAAGCAGACGGATCAAAACTTCGCGACACCGTGCGAAGCGAATACTTCGAGGCGCTCGATCCATTCTTCACCGGCGGCCCGGGAAGTTACGCGACGATGTATCGCGATGAGCAATACAAACTGACCGTTTACCACGATCAGCAACTCGGCGAACTGTACGACCTGCAGGCTGACTCCTGGGAATTCAACGACCTGTGGGATCACCCCGATTTTGCGAATGTTCGCAACGAGCTGATCTGGAAGAGCTTCAACTCACACGTCATGCAGACAACCGACGTCGGCTCAAAACGAATTGCCCCGATGTAGAGGATTCCTGCTCGATGACCGACCTGCAGAAACGCCGTTGCCAGGCGCGGCAACGGCGTTTTGTCTTTGACCGCTGAGTCTCAGCCGCCGATTGCCAGCCACAGGGCCGTTGGCATGACATCCCCTTCAAGCATCACGGCGCTGGGCGTTGCTGGGTTGGACGACTTTCGAATTTCTGGCTTGACGGTTTTAAGAAATTGAAAGATTGCTTCTTCTGAGGCATCCAGCGGCTCGTCGTTGGCATGGTCCGCATCGAATTCTTTGATGCTCGCATCAATGACGGCAGACATCGCCGCCAGAAGTTGTTCCGTTGATTTGCCTTCTCGAACCGTCAGCCCAATGGTCATTCTGATCTTTTCAGGCTCGACTGACGGGTCAACTCCGACAACCTCGTACTCACCAGTCTCGTGAAGGTTCTGCATCAGCGTGGCCATTTCCGATTCGGTCTGGCCGCTGAACAACGGGAGTTTCACGATCATGGTAGCGATCTCGCCGCTGTACTCATTCCACAGCGATTTGATCACCGGTGAGGTTGCCTCTGGTTTTTCCGGATCCTGTTTGAAGATAAATCGTCGAGGGTCCGTTTGTTTTGCAAAGAAATCAGCAAACATGTCGAGCTGAGTGAGTTGTTCGGCTTGATCTTCGGATATCTGGGGTCCGGCCAGATCCCGAATTGCTGCGTCGAGCCGCTCTTCCGGCAGAGCGGCTGCGACCGATGACCAATCGACATCCTTTCGCATCCGAAGGATCATCTCGCTTGTCGTCACGTTGGTGCGAAAAGTCTTTTCGCTGTCGTCGTCTTCGATCCGTGTTGTTTCCATCATCACCGTGCCAGACAAGGTTGCCAGGTTCCGGAGCGACAGACCAAGCTCCCGTCGCTGCCCCCTGGCTTCATCCTTCGCAATCATCATCCAGCCTGGCGTGATGAACACTGCGTCAGCCTGATTGAGCCACTCGCCGATAAGTTGGTGCTTGAGAGCTGCCTGGAAATTCAGGGACCAGTAGCCAGTTCTGCCTGGCAGGATGTTCCAGAGATCTGTGTCGATTTCTGGTTGTTTTTCTGTCAAAGGATCAATGATTCGAGCCGCAACTCGAACTGGCTCCTCAGCCGAAAGAGTCCATGACGAGGCCACGAAAGCGATCGCAAAAATTGACAGTGCGGCAAACTTTCTGGTGAGCGAGTGAGTCTTTCTTCGGTGGGCGGGCATTCCATTGCGAAGCATCTTGATCCTCCTGATCAGAAATGAAGAAGAGTGCGACATCCCGATTCCCTGGGACCGTCGCGGGAGGGCAGCATGGTCAAGTCGTAAAGCCAGTTGAGAAATTCCACGGACAAATCGGGATTGGCCGATTACGTCAGCGGCCCACTGGTCGGCGGACAGTTCCTGAGCAAGCACCAGTTGGCGGAGCAGGCCGTGCGACAATGGGTGAAACACCTGGAACGCGGTGGCGAGTTGAGCCAGCAGACGCCACCGAGCATCTTGACGGTTCAGGTGGCCAAGCTCGTGCGTGATCGCGGCCTCAAGCTCGTCCTCGGAAAAGTCATTCCAATTCTCTGGCAGATATATGCAACGCTGACTGATTGCCGTCACGCATGGAGCGTGAATCTGCCGCGAGACGCGAAATTCCAGTGCGTAACCGCCTTCTACGTTTGCGGCAAACACAGACAACAGTTTCTGCAGGCGATCGCTGGTGACAACCTTGCTTCGCTGGTGAAAGCAGGCCGTGGAGATAAGCCCAGCAAGAATTCGAGCGACGGCCAGGGCGACCAGGACTCCGAAGACGGTGAGCAGGTTCAGTCTCTTCGTCGAGGCAGTTCCTGAATCAGCCACGTCGAGCTTTCGAACAAACCGCCCGATATCCGTGAGGGACATCCCGAAGTTGCTTAAAGGTCTCTTCGTGAGCTGAGAATTCTGGCCACCAGAATCCGAAGGCAGAACCGGATCAGTCACTGAGATTGACGATTCCCAGAGAGTTGGCCATTCGCTTCCGGAAGCGGCCAGCAGCACGCAACCAGAAAGCAGCCCGGCCAACGAAAGCCCGAGAACAATCTCCGGCCGGCGACGCAGCAAACAGTACCCGGCAACGATGGCCAGAAATCCGACAGTGGTGATTCGGGCAAGGCTCAGAAATAGATCGAGCGACGTCATACGTCCTCTCCCTGATCCACCAGGATCTGCTTGAGGAACTCGCGTTCGGTTTTTGACAGCCGTCGCTTGTTCAGAACCTGAACCAGCAGTTTCTGCCGTGAGCCGTCAAACAGTCGTTCGACCAGGTCGCCGACCAGCCGTTTGGAAACATCGTCAAACGACCGCGCGGCGCGATACTGAAACGGGCGGGATTTATTGAGCTGCTTCAGGAAGCCCTTGTCTTCCAGTCCTCGGACAACGTTTGCCACCGTGACATAGGCGAGTTCAACGCCGGTTTCGGCCAGCCGCTGGCGAGCCTCGTCTGCAGTCGCCTCGCCGTCGTCCCAGAAAGTTCTCATCACCGCGAGCTCTCGCTCAGTCAGTTCCTTTGTCTGCGTTCCGGCCATGTCGCCTCCTTGTCTGAGTGGCCGTCGATTTGATCTGGCAAATTTGTCCGTCCAAATTTGGGTGGCCAAATTTAGAATCGATCGCCAATCGTCACAAGACCAGTTCGCGTTGTGCACGCCGTTGCGTGATTCTTTCATCAGTCGCGGCTGTCACGCTTTGGTCACGAACAGTTGCGAGATGCCGAGCCAAAGATGATGCTCGGTGTCGGCCATGATGTTTTTTTACGTCAGATTCGGAGCATGCCTTGAACAAGCTGACTCGACAAAGCCACCCGTATCCACAATCAGCCTCACTGTTCGACAGGTGTACCTTGTGCGCGTTGCCTCTGAGCGTCGTCATGCTGGTGTCGCTGTCGGTGAGTTCGATCGTTGCTGACGAGCCTGCAACTTCCAAATGGAACTACCAGTCGCGGCTGCTTCGTCCGTTCTGGCAGGGCGACACCATTGAAGGCGAGTCGATGCTGTTCATCCGGGATCCGAAAACCGGCATCGCGAAGGCGTCGGTGCTGTCGCCGATTGTCGATGTCCTGAGCATTCAGAATTCAGCGGGCGAGAAGACCTACGAAGAGGGACGCGATTATTTGTGGAAGCCGGGCTCCCGTGAGATCACTCTGCCTGCCGGTTCACGAATTGCGTCTTACACACCGGCCGACCTGCGGCGTCCGGATGATTCTCAGAAGTACAAGCTGACTCATCGCGACGGCAACGGAGAAATTTTCTTCGGGGCGAAGCTTGAATATCACCACATGCAGACCTGCATCACGTACCGGCATGAGTCTGAGGACTGGGAAGCGATCATTCCAAAGTTCGATGAGCAGGCCCTGCCGCGCACCATCGGCCGACTGCGAAACGGAAAGCCTGTTTCGATCGTCCTGATTGGCGACAGCATCTCGTCAGGATGCAACGCTTCAGGCTGGGCTGGCGGAGCGCCTTATCAACCGCCATTTCCCGGTTTACTGCAGCAACATTTGGAAGCTGAGTATCAATCAGAAGTCCAGATGACGAACCCTTCGGTCAGCGGCAAAGATACGCGATGGGTGCTGTCAGCAATCGATCTGGTTGTCGCGCCGAATCCAGATCTGGTCATCGTCGCGTTCGGAATGAACGATGCCGCCGGACGATCGGCGAAGGAGTATCAGGCGAATACGAAGGCCGTTATGACGAAGATTCGCGAAACGCTGCCGAACGCCGAATTTATTCTTGTGGCCACGATGCTGGGCAATCGAGACTGGCCCAGACTCAAACAGGAACTGTTCCCGCAGTACCGCAACGCGCTGCAGGAACTCTGCGAGCCTGGAATTGCCCTGGCAGACATGACATCCATCTGGACAGAATTCCTGAATCGAAAACAGGACTGGGATCTCACGGGCAATGGCGTGAATCATCCCAATGATTTCGGGCACCGCGTCTACGCTCAGGTGTTGTCGACGCTGCTGGTTCCACCGGCGGATCAGAACGGAGTTCGAGTCCGAGATTGAAACGGAATTCGTCAGCACCCTGCGCCCTCTTGCCGGTATTCCACCGCGTCTCAGAAGAGGACAAACGTCGAAATGAAGATGCCTTCGCGTTCGAGTTGGCGGTTGTCTGACCAGGAGATCAGCCCCGACGCGTCCAGGAAAATCTGAGGACCGAGTTTTCGTTGCCAACGCAGACCCACGCCCCAGACGGAGTCGCCCTGTGGTTGCTCCCAGGCGACTTCGGGAGTGATTGACTCATCCTCGTGGTCGCGAAAAAGCTGGACGCCGAGTGAGGCACCGGTCGTGTCGGATGGGTTCAAGCCCTGACCGATTCGGATCAGCGGATCGACCGCGAAGGAACTTCTCAGCCGGTTGAAGTTGGCTCCGCTGATCGGGCTCCAACCGCTGGTTGCTTTGAAGAAGTTTCCGTAGAAGACGGCGTGTTCGATGCCGGTCACGCAGCTGATTTCGTGGGGAGCCAGTCGCGTCAGGTTGCTCTCGACCACGAACAAAGCTCCGTCACCTGTTCCGGCTTCGTCTCCGTCTTTGAAGAGTGCTCGGCCAGCCAGCGTTACCGGCCCGAAAAATTTTGTCGCGCTGACAGCGGCGTAGCGCGAGTCAAAACTCGCGTCGTCTGAATGGCTGACGTAAGCGACCGTTCCTTCGATAAACGCGTTTCGCCAGTCGGCAGAGGCGTGCATGCCAACCAGTTCGGTCGAGTGTGGCGTTGCCGTGTCGACATCGTCGAAAAAATAAAAGCCCTGAATATTCAGGTTGCTGAGCGGCGGAATCAGCAGCGTATTCTTGTTGACGATGACGCCGGTGACTTCGTCGTTGATCAGCAGCGAGTTGTGAACGGCGTATGGAACTTTCCCGACGGTGATGTGGTAATCCAGTGGCGTAAACTCGTCGTCGATAAGTCCGCCGAACAGGCTGTAGAATTCGCCCTCGATCCACCAGCGGTCGGGAATGCCGGTGGAGTTGTCGTCGAACCCGGTTGGGTCATCGAGACGAAAGAACGAGCCGCCGGTGTTGCGGCGACCGAGTGGGCGAAACTGGACGTGAGCACGTTCGGTTCCGGTTAGTTGCAGATCGACATCCACGATCAGTTGATGGCCGATGGCGTCCTGACGAGTGCCACCCTGCTCAAGAAACAGTCCGAACATTTCATACGAGCCATGCGCGACGAGTCGCGGTTCCCACTGAAATCCGTCGTCGCCAAACCAGTTCAAACCATCCCACGAGCCGATCGGGTCGGCGCCAACGAACTCCTGGTATGCCGTTACCGGCGGCAGTGGCTTCTCCCACGACTCCGGCAGCCGGAGATTCCTGACGTGATCGTCGCCGTGATGAACGAAGGGGGAGCCAGCGTGTTCGCCCTCGGCTTCGTAAAGCGACGAACCGCCGAAGCGTTGAAGCTCTTCCGCCAGTGGCGGCAGCGGCTCAGCAGTTTCGATCGAGAAGCTGGCTATCGCGGGCACTTCGGCAGCTACTGCGACGAAAGCGGCAGGCTGGAACTGCCTCTGCTCCGCTCGGGAAGTTTCAGCTGCCGCCGGTTGATTCGCATCACGAATGTCGGAACTGCGCAGATCCTGTTTCGGCCTGTTTCCTTGAGCAGCCACGGGCAGTGTCACGGACATGGAACTGTTGGAAACAACTTTGCCCGTGCGGTGTGATGATTGGTTGACCGCACTCGGAGTCGGTGCGGGAATGATTCGAATCGTCGATCTGGGTTGATGATTTGCAGTTACCGGCAGGGGTAATTCCAGCAGTTGGTTGACGCCGCGCAGGAAACCGTTGTCGGCAGCCGCAGACGTGCCGGCCACAATCGCCAGACTGACAAACAGGACGCACGCATGTCGCGCAACGTGACACTCACGAATGGTTTGGAAAAGTCGTTCTGTTGGATGGACGGACCTGGTCATCGCAGGAAGAGTCCTCCCGTGCGTTGCCCAACTCGAATGACACCTTCGTGCTGATCGATAATTACTGTCTCAAGCAGAGGCTTCAGGTGCGGCGTTCCGATTTCGTCCATCAGATGTGGAGGCAGATGCCGATAGTTCAGACGGACTCGCAGGCAGTAGCTTCCGGTCTGTTCGGGAAGTGTGATGGTGTACTTTTTCGAGACGGTGCTCAGCGGCGACAGGCTGCCTTTCGAAATTCGGAAGGTGGAAGGACGACCGAACGCGGCTGCAGGAGCATTTGCCGGACGGAAGATATTCAGTGGCGCAAGTTGTCGATTGACTGACAGAATCAGCGGCCGCTCGGTTCCGCGAGTTGCCAGACCGACGAACTTGCTTTGAAAGTTCAGCAGGTTCCGATCCCAGTGAGCATGTCCGCCCAGGACTGCGTGACTGTGTTCGTCTCGAAGGTCGCCGTTGCTGTCGAAATCGCCCGTTGCAAATACAGACCTGCCATACTCGTCACACACTTCGATGGAAACCCAAAGCTGGCGCTCCTCCGTAAAACCCGTCGGGAAGTTGTGCCCGGCAACGAGACTTCGCACGTCGACCTGCACGGAAATCCGATCGCCGCAGGCTGCAGATTCTGGAGCTGCAACGAAAATTTCGGCCGCGTTCTGCAGGAGTTCGTATCGCTTTTCCTGAGCGATTCGAAGCTGTTTGCGGTTTGTTCGACGCAGTTGATCGAGTGTCGTTTTCTGATGCAGAGTCAGCCGGTCGGTTCGGCGGTAATCAGTTTCGTACATCCAGTCGAGCTTGTGCGGAAACTCGGTATCCGGCAGCAGCGAATAATCCGGGCCGGCGAAGGTGTGGTCGGAGAGTGGCCGCAACGGAATTTTTTCCGGGTCGATGCCCGGCACGGTCGCGGCTCGTCCAATCGGCCGTTCGCACTCAAGAAACGGCTTGCCCTGGACAGGTCCCATGTGGCAATGCTGGCAGGTCTGCTGGTTCTTTGCAGCGGGGCTGTTCTGCCACTCGCTGAAGGCTTCTTCCAGGCGAATTCCTTCAGGGCTGTAAACGTCATGGCAGGCTCCGCAGAACGCGCTGGACCGGATTGAAACAGACTTTGAGGCGCCGTGCGAGTTTTCGTCGACGGAAACGGCATCCTCAAAAGGTCCATACATGCAGCCTTCTGAAAGTCTGCCGGGAACGATGTGTCGACGGGTGTTCGATTTGTAGTACGACTTGTTGACTCGATGGCAGACTACGCAGGTCACGCCTTCCATCGACAGTCTGGAACGGTTCACGTTTCGACGTTGCCCGTTTTCTCCGATTGCCGTTCCGAGTGGCGTGTGGCAACGGGTGCAGAATGTTCCGAGAGTGCCGCTCGTTCGTTCCTGCAGAGTCAGGTTGAACGCCTCGAACACCGGACTGTGTTGCGCGTACGCATGCATCGAACGTGACCACTCGGTGTACTGTTTCGGGTGGCAGGTCGCGCACTCTCTGGCGGATGGGAAATCCAGCTCAGTCAACGGCCACGTGTCACAGGTGTCCGGCAGGCGATACTTCAATCCGCCATTTCGAATCCATCGATTGAGTGTTTCGAGCTGTCCCGCGGTGAGCCACTCGGACTTCTCGGGCGGCATCTGTGGCTCTTCAGCTTCGTCAGAGTCAGAGCGTTCAGAAACGTTCCAGGCGACGTACTGCCAGAGCAATGACGATTCGGGCTTGCCGGGAACGACGAGTGTTTCGCCGTGCGGATGCGGCTTATCGACGATCGCTTCCCAGCTCGTCAGGTCAGATTGCTCAGTGCCGGGGCGATGACACGCGTTGCATTTTTGAGCGAGAATCAGCCGAACGTCGGGCCAGTCCGCGTCGTACGGATGTTCGACATTGCTGATGGTGTGCGGGGCAGCTACGACCGACGACGCCAGATCGTGTCCGGCATCGCGCATGAAGACAGAGGCGGCAACGACAACCGCGCTCAGTAAACAGATCAGGCGGCAGCGGGACATCCTTGTCACCATCCGCAAAGTTGATTGACTGGAACCTGCCACGCGGCAGAAAAGTTACGTGCCGGCAACCACGCACAGGCTTCAGGAGAATCGGTACAATCGCTGTGGCCGGTTTGAGCAAACCACGAATCCACAATCGCCACAGCGACGTCGGTCAAATTGGCCCCGACGAATCGGCATAATCCGGAATGTTTAACAGAGGCAGTTTCAGGCCGTGTTACTGCGGTTCTGGACGGTGTCCACATTCCGGGCAAGCGTGGAAACCAGCAACGTTGAGTCTATGTCCGCATCCGCTTTTTTGGGTGAATTCGCGAAAGTTCACTCAAGACCGGATAGGACGCAGGTCGGTGGCTCACAACAAAGTCAACGGGTTCTCGCGAGTTTCCAGCGGCAGCGTGACCGGCATCCCGAGGCGGTGAGATTCGAAGATGGAAACGATCATCTCGGTAGCCGCCCGCGCGTCGTACATGCTGCTGAGCGGTTGCCGATCGTTTTCGATCGCTGAAAGCAGGTCGATCGCCGCCTGAGTGTTGCCGCCATCGTGACTGTCGTCAGCGATTGTCTCTGGCTTGCCGACCCCGTTGGACGTGACGGGCTGCCATTTCGATCCGGTCTGCCCGGGCGACCAGCTTGAATCTTCCAGAATGTACGCCGTGCGCCCGTAACCGGATTGCAGTTTGATCTGGCCTTTGGAACCGACAATCGTCATGCCGAATCGTGTCGGGCTGCCACCGGATCCGCGTTTCGAGGCAAAGAAGCCGTTGATGCCTCGCCTGAACTGGTACGTCGCCTGAATGTGGTCGCCAGCCAGAGGGCCGATGCCTTCATTGCCGGGCTTCACGTGCTTTTTTGAAACTCGTTCACCGCTTTCACGAACAGTTGCGAAGCAGGATTCGACCTCGCCAAACAGCATCCCGGCCAGGTCGAGCATGTGAGTTCCCAGCACCCAGAGATCTTCACCGCCGCCACGTCTAGCATCTTCTTTCCCTCGAATCCGGACTTCCAGCACGTCACCAATTCTGCCGTCCCGGATCAAACCTTTAACGACTCGTACGACAGGCGAATGTCTTGTGTTATGAGCGATGGCCATCTTGAGATGCCGCATCTCGCACGCCTGAATAATCTCGTCGCATTGGTTGAGAGTCGGGCAGAACGGCTTCTCCATGTAGATGTGGCAACCGTGCTCGGCACACGCCATCGCCATTTCGTGGTGCCGATCGATCCAGCGCTGGCAGATCGCCACAATGTTCGGCTGCTCTTTGGCGAGCATCTCACGGTAGTCGGCATAGCCGGATCTCGCTCCGGACCGCTTGATGGCTGCCGCACGCCCGCCTTCGTGCTCGTCTGCTACGGCAACCACCTCGCACGAATCAAGATGCTGCCACGGCCCGGCGAGACCATGACCGTAGTTTCCTCGATTCGTGCTGCCGATAATCGCGACTCGGTACTTTGCCATGAGGAAGGTTTCCGTGCTCATTTACCAAGGCAGTAGAGGTGCTCGTACGTTCGCAGCAGGATTTTTCCGTCGACAAGGACTGGAGTCGCGACGGTGAACTCGTCGTTCAGCGAGTTCGTGGCGACGACCTTCGACTTTCCGGAGACGTCAACGACGAAAGTCACGCCGTCTTCGCGAGTGACATAAAGATGATGGCCGGCGAGCGTCGGCGATGAACTGAAGCCGTTTCGATTTTTTTCCAACAGCAGTTCGTCAACAATTTTGCCGGTCTTCAGATCGAGTATGGCGAGGTTGCCTTTGCTGCCTCCGCTATCGCGGCAGATGAAGACACGATCGCCGAGGAAGGTTGGGGTTGGAACGTCCGAGCCCACCTCCAGAGCTGTCCAGGCAACGTGACTTTTCGTGACATCACCACTTCCACCGAGCCGAATTCCCGTGACTGAGCCACCACGTGCATAAGGAGCGATCAGCATGTTTCCTGCAAGAACGGGACCGGCGATCGACCGAAAGTACTGGTGCTGAGTCGGGTTCAGACCGCCGACTCGCCAGAGTTCTTTGCCGGTTGCCGCGTCGTGGCCGGTCGCGTGATCGGCTCCCAGAACGTAGATACGTTCCTTACCGTCGACCATTTCGACGACCGGTGTCGAGTAAGCCTGAGCAGCTTCTTCAGGGGCGTTCAGATTTCGGTCGACTTTCCAGGCAGACTTGCCGGACTCCTTATCAAAGGCGGCAAGGTACGACGGCCCCGACTGCATGACCGTGATGACGACGTGAGCGCTGGTCAGAATCGGAGACGTGCCGAGATCCCACCACAACGTGTCTTCGCCAAACATTTCCTGGACATTGTGGTGCCACTTCAGGTTGCCGTTCAGGTCAGCGGCCACCAGATCACCACTCTTGAAGTAGGCAAAGACCAGCTTGCCATCGGTCACGCAGGAAGGATTGCTGCCGCTGGCTTTTTTGTGTTTGCCGGCTTTTTCGGTGCCGACTTCCAGCATCCAGTTCTGCTTGCCCGAGCGGTCAAAGCTGACGAGCACATTTTTTCCGCCGCGTCCCATCGTCAGGATGATGTTGTTTTCCCAGACGATCGGTGTCGACGCGCCTCGTCCGTCGAGCTTCATCTTCCAGGCAACGTTCTTCGTGGCACTCCAGGTTGTTGGGTACTCACCCGTCGCGGCGACGCCGTTTGACGTGGGGCCGCGCCAGCCCGGCCAGTTGTCGGCTGATACTGAGCTGCAGAACAGAGTCCCGGCAATGATGCTGGCAATTGTCGAAACGGCGGGAAGCATGCGATTCATCTGGTCGTCACTCCGAGGTTGAGTCGGTGGGTAGTGGGGATGCTGGAAAACGCTTTGCGCCGTCCTGGCAATTTTCGAACGGGACGCTCGCGATGCCGGCACTTCGCAATGCCTGTTCCGGCCTGTACTTTTCCGGCGGAAGATTTTCGTTCGAAGCGGCTACGATACTTTGCGAAAGCCGAGTCGAACAGCGAACGTATCCAATGAGGTCGATGCGTTTCGGTCGTTCCGATGCTGGCTTGCGTTCGGGATACGACGACGTAGGATGCCGGCGCTTATTATTTCTCTCAAAATGCGGCCGATTCGCTCGGCCAGAACTCTCAGGAGCCGTTTGAAGTGGCTAAGAAGACGATCAAAGATGTGGATGTTTCCGGCAAGCGAGTCCTCGTACGAGTCGACTTTAACGTACCGCTCGACAACGACCTGCAGGTGACAGACGACCTGCGAATTCGGATGGCGCTGCCGACGATTACGTCTGTGCTGGAGCGAGGCGGAAGTCTCGTTCTGATGAGCCACCTTTCTCGCCCCAAAGGCAAGGTTGAGCCGACGATGAGCCTCAAGCCGGCTGCTGAGAAACTGGCCGAACTGATCGGTCAGGATGTAGCCTTTGCCTCAGACACCGTCGGTGACGACGCGAAAGCCAAAGTCGAAGCCCTGCAGCCGGGACAGGTGCTTGTGCTTGAAAACGTTCGCTTCAATCCAGGCGAAGATCGGAAAGAGGAAGACAGCGTCAAAGAACCGTTCGCTGAAACGCTGGCGACCTTTGGTGATGTCTACGTCAACGATGCGTTCGGCACGTGCCACCGTACGGACTCGTCGATGTATCTCGTCCCTTTGAAGATGGAAGGCAAGCCACGCGTTGTTGGTTTCCTCGTCGAGAAGGAAATCAAATACCTCGCCGACACTATCGCCGATCCCGAACGACCATTCGTGGCGATCGTGGGTGGCGCGAAAGTCTCCGACAAGATTAATGTGATCCGCAACCTGCTGGGCATCTGTGACAAGGTTCTGGTCGGCGGAGCGATGGCTTACACGTTTGAACTGGCGAAAGGCCGCAACGTCGCGAAGAGCCTCGTCGAGCACGACTATGTCAAACTCGCGAAAGAGCTGATGAAGGAAGGCGGCGACGTTCTGGAACTGCCGACGGACACTCACTGCGGTGACGACTTCAGCGGCGACTGCAACAAGTGCGTTGTCGAAGCTGGTAACATCCCCGTCGGCTTTGAAGGCTTCGACATCGGTCCGGAGACGGCAAAGAAGTATGCCGAGACCGTTCTCAAGGCGAAGACCGTTGTCTGGAACGGCCCGATGGGAGTCTGCGAACTGCCGCCGTTTGATGCAGGAACGAAGATGGTTGCTCAGGCAATCGCTGACGGCGACAGCACGAGCATTATCGGAGGCGGCGACAGCGCAGCGGCAATCCAGCAGCTCGGGTTTGCGGACAAGGTTTCGCATATCAGCACCGGTGGCGGAGCCAGCCTCGAAATGCTCGAAGGCAAGAACTTCGAAGCCGTCGATCTGCTTGACGAAGCGTAAGCTGTTCGTGAGTCGAAGGCTGGACCGTCGAGAAGGATCAAAGTGAGTCGTTAAAACTCAGGCCCGACAGAAGCGACTTCTGTCGGGCCTTTTTTCTATCAGGGATCGGGCCTCAAGTATGTGGGTACGCGGAGTTCAAAGGCCGGCGAGCTGCCGCCTGCGACTTGACGTTTAACGATTCCGGTTACGCTCAATCCAGAATCGAACTCTGACAACTTTGAAGAATCATCCGTACCTGCTCTTCCCCGTTGTGTGATGGTGGCCTGATGAACGACCTCGAAATTCTGTATCTCGATGACGAGTGCGTCGCTGTGAACAAGCCGCCGGACCTGCTGGTCCATCGAAGTTTTGTGGCCACCCGTGAGAAGGAAAACGTCGTCAGAACGTTGCATCGGCAGCTTGGACAGCGAGTCTTCACTGTACACCGCCTGGACCGGGCGACGTCGGGGGTTCTGATTTTTGGACTGAACGCTGAAGCGGCTCATTTGCTGACAACGCAGTTCGAACGTCGGGAAGTTAAGAAGACGTACATGGCGATTGTCCGAGGCTATACCGAAGACTCAGGCACGATCGACCTGCCTCTGAAAGAACCGTACGACCGCATCGCGACACCGGCTGAGACAACGGAAAACAAACCTGCTCAGGAAGCGATCACGGATTTTGAAACCGTGGTGCGTTCGGAACTCCCGCTGTCAGCGGGCAGGTATCCAACAAGCCGGTACTCGTTTGTGCGAGTCACGCCGCACACCGGTCGCCGGCACCAGATCAGGCGACACTTCAAGCACGCGTCACACCCCATCGTGGGAGACATCAAGCATGGGGACAATCACGTTAATCAGCTGATCGAAAGAGAGTTCGGAATTCGACGACTGCTGCTCGTCGCGAGCGAACTGTCAATCAGGCATCCGGTGACGAATGAGCTGATGAACCTTTCCGCTGCACCGGGAGACTCTTTTGGCCGAGCCCTCGATCATCTGAAGCTGGGAAATTGCCAATAATCGAAGGCAAAGCTGATTTCGTGATGGGAGCAGGACAGACCGACATGTCACGATTCGGCACTGACCCTATTAAACAGTTTGCGTCGGTCCGTGGTTTGCGCACCTGCGATTTTGTGGATCCCTCGGTGCGTCATTCATTTCGGTCATCTCGCCGCTCAGCACTCGATGAGCTGCTTTTCGAAGCTGATGTCGTACTTCTTCATTTTCTTGTAGAGCGTCGTTCGGTTGATGCTTAGGGCGGCAGCCGTCTTCTGGCGGTTCCAGCCGTGCTGCTCCAACGCGTTCAGGATGATCTGCCGTTCGGGGACGACGAGGGCCGATCGCAACGATCCGGCTGAACCCGGCAGTTCCAGCGTGTTTCGATTCGGATCTTCGCGTCGCAGGTTCTCCGGCAGATCGTCGACCATGACAGTTTCATTTCGAGCCAGCACGACGGCCCGCTCGACAACGTTAACCAGCTCGCGAACGTTGCCTGGCCAGTTGTATCGCTGCATGACCTGAAGCGTTGTTTCGTCGAATCGCTTGACGTGCTTGCCGTTCCGCTCGTTCATCTCGCCGATGTAATGCTCGACCAGTAGCGGAATGTCACCCATGCGTTCTCGAAGTGGCGGCTGGGTGATCGAGATCACGTTGATTCGGTAGAAGAGATCCTGACGAAACGTTCCGGCTCGGACGCGCTCTTCGAGATCTTCGTTCGTGGCAAGAATCAGACGCACGTCGACTTTGTGAGTGGTCGTACCACCGACCGGTTCGAATTCTCGATCCTGCAGAACTCGCAGGAGTTTGACCTGAAGACTTGGTGAGGCGGTCGCGATTTCGTCGAGGAAGATCGTCCCGCCATCGGCCTGCAGAAACTTTCCGATTTTATCGTGGTTGGCTCCGGTGAAGGCTCCGGCAACGTGACCAAACAGTTCGCTTTCGAGCAGTGTGTCAGGCAGCGCACCGCAGGCCACTTCAACGAATGCCTTGTCGCTGCGTGAGCTGAGCTGATGGACCGCGCGGGCGGTCATTGTTTTCCCGGTTCCGCTTTCGCCGAGGACCATAACCGTTGCGCGTGTGTCGGCGACGCTTTCGATCAGGTCGAACATTTTCTGCATCTTGTAATCGCGACCGACAATTTTTGAGAGGCCGAAGCGTTCGTTGAGCTGCTTGCGCAGGCTCCTGTTTTCTTCGACGATCGCTCGTTGTCCAAGGGCTCGTTGAATGGCAAGGTTCAGCTCGTCGTCGATGACCGGTTTTGTCAGGTAGTCGAAGGCGCCGACGCGAATGGCCTCGACCGCGCTTTCGATGGTGCCGTAGCCGGTCAACATGATGACCGCACTTTCCGGACTGTTGTCAGTTGCCCATTCCAGCAACTGGAAGCCGTCCTGGTCTGGCAGGTTCACATCGCAGATCACAACTTCGAATGGGAATTCGGCCATTCGTTCGATTGCCTGTCGGCAGGTCGATGCCGTTTCTGTTCGATGCCCTAGGCCTCGCAGGTAGTCGGCCATGGCTTCGAGAATGTGTTGATCGTCGTCGACGATCAGCAGTGAACCGTGATTGTTCTTCATGACTTCTTTCTTTCACCGTTGCAGCGGGCGAGCTGCGAGATCTGTCAGTCTCTTTACCTGTCTCGATCAATCTGAAAATTCGTCGCATTGACAGCGCTAAGCGGCTTACCTGTCGCCTGGATGCTGTGTTGCCGAATGACCGCGTCTCACAACAAACCTGGACCAGAGTGGCGACTCGTCAACAACGTGTCGTCGAGATTTGGCAACATGGCCCGTCCGAATGTTCAACTTGGCGGATGTGTCACGTCGTGACGGCGGAAACTCTTCCGCAAAAGCGGCGTTTCGAGCCGACAACGTGACGTTTCAGCACAACGTAGGTCACGTTGTGCCGGCAGGATTGCAAGATCGGTTTCGTGCTTACGACAGCACGGCGATGCGATCGGACTGGCTCCTCGATCCGGCACGACAGAAATGAATGCTCCCGGAAATTCGCCCCAGTTTGGCCAGGGTGTTGAGTTGAGCAGATGTCACTGAGCTGGGTGTGGAGTTTCAAACTCTTGGTTTCTGAGCAGAATCGCGGCACGTATTGACAGATAAGTGCGCAATCAGGGCGATTCAGCCTGCTTGACCGGTTCTGCGCTGTGCAACTAAGATTCCGAGCCCGCTTCATGGAACGGTTTTTCGAATTTTGCGAAGGGTTGGCGAAATCTGGTCGTGAGCGCTCAGACAATGCCGAGATAGTCGGGGATACGTTCTTACAATTTTCGGTGATCGTCCTTCTATCGCGTGTGCATTCACGGTTGAGCGATCGCTCGAACAAAGTGGCCCTGGTGGCGTCGTCTTCAATTGGGCCGCTGTTTATCTCAGGCTGCGGGCCTCTGTTTATTGCGGGTTTCGCGGCTTGTACGGAGTTCTCCCTTGAGAGCGATCTTTAGCGACATTCATGGAAATCTCGATGCTCTTGATGCGGTCCTGGCCGACATCAAGGGGCAGGGGATTGACGAGATTTACTGTCTCGGCGACATCGTCGGTTACGGGCCGAACCCTCGCGAATGTATAGACCGCGTGCGGGAGCACTGCGCAGCCTCACTGCTCGGTAATCATGATCAGGGAGCACTGTTCGATCCAGAAGGATTTAACGCTGGCGCGGAACGGGCAATTTTCTGGACACGCTCGGTGCTTGAGACTGGTCCCGGCAGCGAAGAACGGTGGGAGTTTCTCGGCGATCTCCCACGCGTCATTAAAGAACCCGGACTGCTTTTTGTGCATGGCTCGGCGAGAAACCCACTTAACGAGTACGTCTTCCCTGAAGACATCTACAATCAGCGGAAGATGGAACGAATCTTTTCGCTCGTTGAGAAGAACTGCTTTCAGGGGCACACCCACATCCCTGGCGTTTTCACCGAGGACATGAACTTTCTGACCCCGGAAGAAGTTGATTTCGAGTACGAACTTGTGAATCAGAAGCATCTGGTTAACGTCGGCTCGGTTGGGCAGCCCCGCAACGGAGTTCCCCATTCGTCCTACGTCATTCTCGACGGCGACAAAGTAACGTTCCGTCGAGTTGAGTATGACGTTGAAGCGACGGCTAACAAGATTTACGCGATTCCAGAACTCGATAACTTCCTGGGGGACCGTCTTCGCGACGGTCGGTGAAATGGATCAACAGCGACGGCTTCTTGTATTCGGACTTGTATCGTTCCTGACCTTCTACGGTTGGTTGTTCATCGGGCCAAAGTTCTTTCCGGAATTGTTTCCGGATCCTCAGGCGGATGTGGCAGATGCCAACGGCGCTGTGCCAGCCGATGCTGCTGCATCGGCGGAAGAAAATGCCGAGATCGCCTCAGGTGATGATGGCGACTCAGGCAGCAGCGACGCTAAAGGTGTGGTCGCGAACAATGCCGACTCCAGCGACGGTAACGCGGAAGCCGTCTCGAATGAGCCTGAGGCTCCGAAGCTGCCGGACTTTCCCACTCAGACCGTCACCCTCGGTTCGCCCGACGTCGAAACTGGATACGTGCTGCAGGTTGAACTGACCAGTGTGGGTGCTTCAGTTCAGTCGGCGACGCTAACCGATCCTCGTTACCCTGTCGCTGAGAATCCTGAAAAGATCGATCCACGACCGCAGTTGAGAGTTGTCGGCAACAATCTCGCGCGTGACGATTCGATCAAGCCGTTACTCAAAGGCCGAGCGGCGTTGACCGTTGACCTGGACATCGAGTCCGTCGACGAGGCTTTCAGAAAGCAGGACATTCGAGCGTCGTTGCGAACGCTGAACTGGGAACTGCTCGAAACGGAGAAAGACGTTGACAATCCGGACGTGATTTCCGGCGCGACCTTCGGCATTGTGTCACCAGATGGTTTGCTGGAAGTTCGCAAAATCTTTCAGCTTCAACGAGTGCCTGCTGACAGAATTTCCGAGCCCGGAATCCGTCAGATCTACGGGTCGGCGTACCAGTTGAATGTCAGTATCCAGCTGAGAAATCTCAGTAGGAAGACGATCGCTGCTCAATACGCACTTCAGGGGCCGGTTGGCCTTCCGCTGGAAGATGTCGAAAATGCTCGCAAGTATCGTGACATCAAGGTTGGCTTCCTCGACGAGTACGGTGCGGTTTCGGCTGAGCTGCTGACTGCTTCCTCGCTGGCGGCAGATGTCAAGGATGAAAGCGTCGAAGAGTGGACGAGACCGATTCAGTACGCCGGTGTTGACGTTCAGTTTTTTGCCGCGTTAATCGTTCCGACTGGTGACCAGGTCGCTCGACAGACTTTCGCGACAGTTACACCAACCGTTGTCACGCTTGACCAGGAATCCGAACGCAGCGATATCAGTCTTGAGTTGAAGTCATCAGAACTGGAGATCCCTGCTGAAGGACTCGTGCAGCACGACTTTCAAATGTTCCTGGGGCCAAAGAGCCAGGAACTGCTGGCTCCATTCAAAGCCGATACGATCATCGATTACGGGTGGTTCGGGTCGATCAGTCACGTGATGACCTGGCTGTTGAAAACGTTTCATGGCTGGGGAGTTCACTACGGGATCGCGATTATCATGCTGACGATTCTTGTCCGTGGCATGATGTTTCCGATCTCGCGCAAGCAGGCAGCCAGCTCGAAGAAGATGAAAGATCTTCAGCCGCAGTTGACGGCGATTCGCGAAAAATACAAAGACGACAAGCAGAAGCTCGCTCAGGCCCAGATGGAACTTTACCGCGAAGCTGACTTCAACCCTTTCGCGGGATGTCTGCCTGTCTTTTTGCAGTTGCCAATTTTCATCTCGCTTTATCAGGCATTGAACAACTGGGTCGATCTGCGAATGGCTTCGTTCCTGTGGGTCGATAACCTGGCTGCACCGGACGCACTTTTCGAGATGGGCTTTTCAATTCCGTTCCTCGGGTCAGATTTTAATCTGTTGCCGATGATCACGATCGTGCTGTTTTACGCTCAGCAGAAGATGTTCATGCCGCCGCCGACGACCGACGAAATGGCGATGCAGCAGAAGATGATGAACTTCATGATGATTTTCATGGGTTTCCTCTTCTACCGGGTACCTGCCGGCTTGTGCGTTTACTTCATCGCATCCAGTGCGTGGGGCATGTCAGAACGTAAACTGCTCGAATATCTGCCTGAGAAGCCGGTTGATCCAGCGAAGCTCGAAAAGAAAAAGAAGAAGAAGGAAGACGGCTTTATCGGAAAGTTTATGAAGCAGATGCAGGAAGCCGCCGACATGCAGGAGCAGATTAAGCGGCAGCGTGACGGTGATGACGAAAATGGTCCAGCGGGAGTCCGCGTCCGCAAGCCACGCAAGAAGTAGTCGCTGTCGATTCTGCTTTGCCGCATGTGTTGATTTCGCATTATTCTCGACCGCCGATCTAAGATCGTCAGGAAGTCTACAGTCATGTTCCGAGTCACCCAGAACATCGAATTCTGCTACGGCCACCGCCTTCTGAATTACGCCGGCAAGTGTCGGCATCTTCATGGGCACAACGGCCTCGCCGTCATCGAATTGGAAGGCGAAGAACTTGACGAGCGAGGAATGCTTGTTGACTTTTCGGATATCAAGAAGTCAGTTCGCACATGGATCGACGACGAACTCGACCACCGCATGATCCTCAACGAGAACGACCCGGCCGTCCCTTTTTTTCAGGAACAGGGCGAGCCTCTGTATCTGCTTCCGGTAAACCCGACCGCCGAATCGATTGCGAAATTGATCTTCGACTTCACAAAGTCGCAGGGCTTTCCTGTGCGCGAAGTCGGGTTATGGGAAACGCCAAAGTCGTTTGCGACGTACACCGACCGGTAGTCGCGCAGTTCCTCGTTTAACGCAAGCAGCAGGCGACTGTGGTCTCTCGACGAGTCATCGCCTGCGGCCTGCCGATGAGCGACCTTTGCCTGTCGAGTGAACTGTGGCCCTTGTTTCTGGACTGCTCCAGGGAATTTCTGCGCATCAGGCCGACAGATTCGAAACGATGAAATGACTCGGGAAGCTGGCGGTGCACAGGGATGAAAGCAGAGGTGAATTCGCTTCGAGAGGGTTTGTGGTTCGCGGTCGCCCGGCTTTATTCTACCGGGGCCTCACAAATCTGAAGGGAGATCTGATGATGCCCCGAATCTCTGCCTGCCGGTCAGTGGTCCTGCTTTGTTGTGTCGTTCTGACGTCGAGTGTTGGCTTTGCAACAGAAAAGCCGCTGGCCAGGATCGCGGTCATCTCGAATCCCTATATCACGACGCTGCCTGCCACCGAAGTCAAAGACGAGAGTGGAACGCCGCGTGGTTTTCTGACGACGACCGGTCCTGACAGCATGGACAAGTCCGTCACGCTGGTGAATTCGCTCAAGCCGGATGCGCTGGTCGTGCTTGGATCGTTGACGTGGTCTGGATCGAACGAAGACTTTGAGGCTTTTGGCAGATACTTCGATCAGATCAACGTTCCAAAGTTCACCGTGCCGGGCCATCGAGATCGGCTGAGCGGTTCGTTGGAAAAGTACCGGCGAGTCTTTGGCGAATACGACGCCCAGGACAACCTGCGAACGATCAGCGGAGTGCACCTGGGTTTTACCAGCGACCTGCATTCCAATCCTGATGTCGCGACGGAACGACTGGAGAAACAACTTACAACAGCGGGCGACGCAAAAGCGGTGCTGCTGTTTGATGAGGTGAATCGGACGATGGGGCGGTCGAAGTTGACGCCGACTCATGAAAATTTCTGGGCACTGGTCGAGCGGCATCGCGTTGCTGCAAAGCTCAGCCCGACGCGATACGGCCACGCACTCGGTTATGTCAACACGCTGCCGACCTGGACGGTCGGGTCAACCGCCTGGTCGGCACGTGGGGCAGTGACGATGGTCAACGTGTTCGAAGATCGGGTCGAGATGGCTGAGGTCAGCGATCCATCCGCTGCGGTTTTCTCACTGACGGTTCCCAATCCGGTATTGTCGGCGCGGATGAATCCGGCTCAAGACGATCCATATGGCTGTCCGTCGCTCAGTGAGGATCTGAAGGAGAAGCCTGACTTTACGTTTTCGCTGATTTCTGATCCCCAATTCGATCGCGAAACCGGTCGCGACACGTTGATCAGGAATGCTGAGGCCACAATTCGGGATCTGAACCAACTTGATCCGGCGTTTGTTCTGATCGCGGGCGATCTGGTCAACAACAATCTCCCGGAAGAGTGGGAGCTGTTCAATGAGATTTTTGCCGAACTGAAACCACCGAAGCACGTCGTGCCTGGTAATCATGATGTCCTCTTTAATTATGACTTCATTGAGGCTTCTTATTCGACGGCTTCGGAGAAGAAACCCGAGTACGCAAAGATAGTCAAACAGGCGCTGGCCGACGCAGCGAAGGAAGGATTTACTGGACCGGCGGCGCTTTACGAGAAGTACACCGGAACGAAGCCGCGTCAGTTCATTGAATATGGCAACTGCGCATTCATCACGGTGCCGTTTCTGACGATGCGGGCTGACGCCGGGCAGATTGCGTTTCTGAAAGAGCAGCTTGAACGCTCGACAGGCAGGCAGCACGTCTTTGTCGTTGCTCACTATCCATCGTTAACGGTCTTCGGGAACAACGTGCTGCCTCAGTTTGGCGGAACGGAGGTGCTGTCACTTCTGCAGGAACATCGAGTGACCGGCTACCTGTTCGGTCATCGCCACCGCAACGGGTTTCGCATGCACGAACGGACGGCTCACGTACTCAGCGACAACTGCCAGAGCATCCATCTATTCCACGTTTTCCCCGACCGGGTCGTGATCGGCCGGAAAAAAGTCGGCACACCGCTGTATGAAAAGCTGACGATTCTGTCGCCTCGAGGATGACCATCGCCCCATAGGTCGCGGTCGGAACGGGAATCGATTCCGACCTTGAGAACGATCAATCGACAGCCCCGCGTCAGCATGCACTTTGGGATGGTGCCCCGAAAGGCTCGCGATTTGAGGTCACCACGCCCCGAATTTCTTACTGAATGAATGCCCCAAAACCGCAGTTGCCGGCTGCCATCGATATTTGACGCTCAGACTTCGTCTGAGTCGAAACGGGATAGACCTTTTCATGGCTCCTGTACAGGAGCTGGCACTTGGAATAGCCAACGTTTCCTTCGTTGTCCTCCTGCCAAACACTGAAAACGAATTCTGAAAGTGCTTTAGCCTGTCTGGCTATGAGCGTCCTTCTTCAGCCACGCACAAGCAATGCCTGATCGACGAACCCCAAAGGCAGCTTGCGCATTCCGGACGATCGATCTATCCGGACTTTGGAAACCAGGAAAGGCTCCTATTCATAATCCTGGGCCGACCTGGGCTCAACTGGAGCGCATGATTTAGCGGGTTGTCAGGTGACTTGGTCCCGGGTTCTGCGCCGCACGAGGCGTGCGCGTTGAGTCAGGAGTCCGAGGAGCACGATTCCGTGATGATCGATGATTAACGGGCGACATAATTATGCATCCAGATAAAAAAGTCGGACTGGCTTTGGGGATACTCCTGATCGGAATTACTGGAGCGTTCTTTTTCAGGAACGATGCGCCATCGCCAGTTCAGGAAACATTGACACTTACGGATCCAGCGTCTCTGGATCGGATTGCCAGTCAGAAGCCAGGGGCTCCGTATTTTCCTGAGCCGAAGGTTGAGAGCATAGATGGTGACGAATCCGGCCTGGGAAGTGTTCCGGAACTTGCGGCATCAGATGCGATTCCCGGGCTGCCTCGTGTTGGTCCGACTGGCTATCAGGGCATGCTGGCTGAGCCGATTGGCGCCGGAGCGGCTGGTAATCTGACTGAGCCGTTTGCTGACCGCATGGCTCCGTTGCCGTCGCCTGGTCAGGATCTGGACAGTCTGGAAAATGTCCTGGCGCGAAACGTCGAAGCTCGACGCAACGATCGATCTGTTTCAGTGGAATCGGCTGAGGTAACGGTCAAAGAAAGTCAGATTCGTCGGCCTGCAACGGTTTCGAAACCTGATTTCATTACACATGAGGTTGTGGCCGGCGACAATCTTTCGCTCCTGGCGAAGAAGTATCTGGGTAGCCACGCGAAGTATCTTGCGATTTACGAGGCCAATCGCGACGTGCTGGCGACTCCTGACGACTTGTCGCTGGGGATGAAGTTGAAGATTCCGGTGAAGTCGTCCAAAGGTAAGGCATTGCCGACACAAAGCCCGACTTCCACTTCGGCATCGACAGGAACTGGCGCTGGCAAGCCAAACACGGCCAACAACGGGAGCAAGCCCTCGTTCGTTCAGCCAGACCGAGCAGCCGTCATCGCACTGGGCGGTGGTCGACGTACCGGACGAAGTCTGACCCAGGCTCCACCACCAGATTTGCCTCGTGTCGAAGGTCTAAATCCTGGTGGCAATCCAGCCGTGATTGCTTCACGCCCGGAATGATGTTTCGTTGGTGACGACCGATTCTCGACCGCGGACGCAACGGAAAGTTGCACGGGATTCAGGCGTGTCGTCATTCATCTCTTTTGCATGTGTTTCATGCATTTCGTGGCTGAGTCCTGATCATCAGGCGAAGCCAAGTGGGAATAAGTTCGACGAAAAAACTCCGGCACCGCGATGGCGATGCCGGAGTTCTTGTTCTGAGTGAGCAAACTGTTTGAGTGGAGCCGAATTTCTGGTGGCTCGACGTTCCGTTATCGGAATTTGTAATCCGGGTTGGAACGGGCGAACTCGCTGGGGGCGAGGTCGGCTTCAAGTTTGATGCCTCGGTAAGCGTAGGACTCGATCAGTGTTGTGGCATCGAGATTGTTCGGGTCAGCATCAGCAACCAGTTCCGGCCAGGTGAAGTTTCGGCTGTAGACTGGAACCATCAGCTGCTTGTCGATGTAAAGGATGCACTTGCGGTACTGCTCAGAGTCTTTCGGGCTGGCGTACTTAACGGTGTAGGCGTAAACCGGTCGGCCAGCGAATGTCCGATCGTCGCGCATGTCGACCTGGACACGATCGCCCAGCTTGATGTCTCGCTGGCGAATTTCGAGTGTCATGCTGGTCATTTCTTTGAGACCAGCCATCGTGACCGGGTAGCGAGCTTTGCTCATGGCCAAGGCTGAACTCGGCTCAAGTTTCAGTGCCGGCAGGCGACCGCCGAACTTCGGCAACTGAACCAGCAGTCGAGGGTCGTCATTGGCGGCTGGAAATAGAAGTTCCTGGCCGACGTCGTCACCCTTTTCCCACTTCATGTAGACGTTGAGCGGCTTGTGCTGCAATTTGAACTGCATGCTTTGTTCGTCGGAAAGGTCTCCGTCGATGCGCTCCTGCTTTTCGAACGTGGCCGTATAACTCTTGATGCCTTCCAGGCGGTTATTGGCATCCTGCAGCATCGCGATTTGAAGCAGCATGGCGACGCGACCTTCCAGGTGCATCGCGGAATCTTCGGGTAGCGGCGGTGGAGCAGGGCGGTTTTGCTCCGCAGCCTGAACGACCAGGCTGGCGTTGGCACCGACCGGTTCGGCGTCCATCATCGTCCAGCCAATGGCGGCCGCGGTAGCCAGGATCAGCGCTGCCGCCGGATGCGGCTTCAGCAGGTGTTTGAGATGTCGCAGTTGCGCGAACGGCAGCGCGATCAGTCCACGGATTCCCCGTCGAGTGGCGATGGAGAAGTGTCCGGGACGGCGTCGGAGTTCCCGACGGACTCGCCATGAAAGAATGTGGCGGACAAAGCGTAGCGCTCGCTTGAAATCAGGGCGAAGCATAAGTCAGAACCCTCACGATGGAGTGCCCGCGACCCTTGGTTACCGATTTTCGCTACCCGGATGTGAATTCAGCAGGGATGTGAGGCGAAAAGTAACCGGGACCACGGAAAACGTGGAAAGACAGGTTCCCGGGCCTCGTGCCCCTGGATTCTTCGGTTGCCGTGTCAGATATGATTGGATTGGCAATCGAAGAAATGACTGTTTCGGCAAACCGATTCAGTCAAAAAAATGACGCTTAAAGTCTGTGCATCACCTTGCAGCTTCATGGCCATCATCCATGGTGAAACCGCAATCCGTGGTGTTGGTCAAGTCCTTGAACTCAGCCAGCCTCACGTCCTAATAAGTTCGGCACAGTGACTTCTGTCTTTCGACCGTTTCTTATCGTCCGGCTGCGAGTGCCTCGAACACGCGCACTGAGCTTCCCACAATTGTGGTAATCCCAGGGACAGTCTCCTTTGGAATAGTTTCCCCTGCTTTGCTACCTCTCGGGATCCTGAAATCTTTCGCCAGTTGTGCTCCTTGTTCAGTCGAAAGACACGTTTGCTTTGCACTTCAGCCTTCACAATACGAGCGAATTGAAGATGTTTCGCAAAGCGTTTCTCTGACGAGCGGGCAACCGCAGTGTTTTCATAGCGACAATACGGTGTTTGGTTGAATTGTCATGTTGCTCAAATATGCTGGAATTTGCCTGCTCGACACCGAGGTTGCTGGACAATCTGGCGAGAACTATCATTCCGACGACGTGTCAGGATATTCCGATCAGACAGGCTGTTCGGTTACTTTGCCGTGTCAGGAGATGGACGGACGGAGCCGACTCTCGATTTATCCTCAGATTCGACCCTTCCAACCTGTCCGATTACCACCAGATCGGTAGGCGATTCCCCTCACATGGTGAAATGTCCCAGTTGTTTTGACTGCGTGAGATAGTCTCACTGGACGTCTGCTTGTGAAGACGAGCTACCGAAGGTCTTTGTTGATGCCGGTGTTTGACGTGGCGGTCGTAATGGTCGAACGTTTTCGGCTGAGGGACTGTCCGTCAAAAAGTGGCTTGCAGATGTTTAGACGTACTCAATAGATGGCACCAATGATCTTGCAGGTCGTGGCGTAACTCCGTTTGGAGAAATGCGTCGCGGCTGCGACTCACCGGCGATACTGAGAAGAGGAGAAACTGGGATGTACGAGCGATTTACCGATCGAGCCCGCAAGGTCATGCAGTTGGCGAATCAGGAAGCTCAGCGGTTCAACCACGAGTACATCGGTACGGAGCACGTGTTGCTCGGGCTGGTTAAAGAAGGCTCTGGTGTCGCTGCGAATGTGTTGAAGAATCTGGACGTTGACTTGCGGCGAATTCGCAACGAAGTCGAAAAGATTGTCCAGTCGGGACCAGACATGGTCACGATGGGCAAGCTGCCTCAAACGCCGCGAGCCAAAAAAGTCATCGAATACGCGATGGAAGAGGCTCGCAATCTCAATCACAACTACGTCGGCACCGAGCACCTGCTGCTTGGCCTGTTGCGTGAGCAGGAAGGCGTTGCGGCTCAGGTCCTGATGAACCTCGGCCTGAAACTTGAAGACGTTCGCGAGGAAGTGCTCAACCTGCTCGGCCACGGCGTCGAAGCATCCGAAGGCGGCGAGCGTGCAACGTCATCTGCAACAGGCGGCAAAGCATCCAAGAGCAAAACACCGGCACTCGATAGTTTTGGTCGTGATCTGACGGAACTCGCAAAACAGGGCAAGCTTGATCCGGTCATTGGACGGGCCAACGAGATCGAGCGAGTGACTCAGATTCTTTGCCGGCGTCAGAAAAACAATCCTGTATTGCTTGGTGAAGCGGGGGTCGGGAAGACGGCCATCGTCGAAGGATTTGCACAGCTCGTCGTTGACGGCAACGTTCCCGAACTGCTTCGAGACAAGCGAATCGTCGTGCTCGATCTCGCGATGATGGTTGCCGGCACGAAGTACCGCGGCCAGTTCGAAGAACGCATCAAAGCTGTCATGAACGAAGTCCGCCGTGCAAAGAACACGATCCTGTTCATCGACGAACTTCACACGCTGGTCGGCGCCGGTGGCGCTGAAGGAGCAATCGACGCTTCGAACGTTCTGAAGCCGGCACTCAGCCGCGGCGAACTGCAGTGCATCGGTGCGACGACGCTTGATGAGTATCGCAAGTACATCGAAAAAGACAGTGCTCTGGAACGACGATTCCAGAACGTGATGGTCGATCCGCCGACGGACGCGCAGACTGTCGAGATCCTCAAAGGACTGCGTGAGCGTTACGAAACTCACCACAAGGTTCAGATTACGGATGATGCACTGCAGGGTGCCGTCGAGCTTTCTTCACGATACATCACCGGCCGTTGTTTGCCGGACAAGGCAATCGATGTCATCGACGAAGCAGGGGCTCGAATTCGCCTGAAATCGATGGTCCGTCCACCGGACCTGAAAGAAATCGAAGAAGAAGCAGAACGGCTCAATCAGCAGAAGGAAGAAGCTGTCGCTAATCAGGATTTCGAAAAGGCCGCCGCACTCCGTGATCAGGCTGACAAGCTGAAGAAGAAGAAAGAGCAGCTTACGAATGAGTGGCGTGAGAAGTCGAAAGAAAACGAAGGCGTGGTCGATGAGGAAGTGATTGCCGAAGTCGTTGCCAAGATGACGGGTATTCCGTTGACTCGGCTGTCCAGCGAAGACGCCGTGCGGTTGCTTCAGATGGAAGACGAAATGCATCTGCGGGTGATCAGTCAGGATGAGGCCATCAAGCAGGTCTCAAAGGCTGTTCGTCGAAGTCGCAGCGGACTGAAAGATCCGAAACGTCCAACGGGTTGCTTCCTGTTTGCCGGTCCGACCGGTGTTGGCAAGACGTTGCTGGCGAAGACGCTGGCGGAATTCATGTTCGGTGATCAGGAAGCGCTGATTCAGATCGACATGTCCGAGTACATGGAGAAGCACAACGTCAGCCGTTTGATTGGTGCCCCTCCGGGTTATGTCGGCTTCGAAGAAGGTGGTCAGTTGACCGAGAAGATTCGTCGTCGTCCGTACGCGGTCGTGCTGATGGATGAAATCGAAAAGGCTCACCCTGACGTCTTCAACATGATGCTTCAGATCATGGAAGAAGGTCATCTGACCGACAGTTTCGGTCGAATGGTCGACTTCAAAAACGTGATCATGATCATGACGACCAATGCCGGTGCGCAGGCAATTGCACATGGTGCAGGCTTCGGATTCGGAAAGAAGTCTCAGGAAGCCGACTACGGCAACATGAAGAAGGAAGTCATGTCCGTACTCGAACGTGATTTCAAACCGGAATTCCTCGGACGTCTCGATGAAGTCGTGGTCTTCAAGAAACTTCAGGGCGAAGACCTGAAGCTGATTATCGATATCGAATTGTCAAAGGTTCGAGAACGTCTTGGAGAACGCGGCCTCGGTCTCGAGCTGGATGACGCTGCCAAAGAATTCATCATCAAGTCTGGTGGCGATCTCGATTATGGTGCCCGGCCATTGCGACGAGCTGTCGAGCAGGCGATTGAGGATCCGCTTTCTGAAGAACTGCTTCGTGGTGCCTTCGAAGGCAAGAACCATATTCTGGTGACCGTGAAGAATGTCAGTGGTCAGGATCAGCTCGGTTTCGAAGGTGTTGTGAAGGAAGCAGAAGAACCGGCAGCGGAAATTGCCGAGGCAGAGGTCGCCGCCGCTGCGGAATAGGTGGTTCGCGGATGACAATCCGACATGCTCTATTGCATTGATGGTAAAATCGAGAAGCCTCGTCTGTTCCAGGCGAGGCTTCTTTTGGTAATTGTTGGGACTGATTCAGGATGAATGTTCTCGTACTCGCGCCGCACCCGGATGATGAGGTGCTCGGATGTGGAGGCACCATTTGTCGCCACGTGGCAGGGGGCGATTCGGTATTTGTACTGGTGGCGACTCGCGGAATGCCGGAACTCTATTCCGCCGCCGCCGTTGACGCTGTACGTGCGGAAGCTCGCGCCGCGCATGCAAAACTGGGCGTGTCGGAAACTCGTTTCCTCGACTTTCCAGCGCCGGCTCTCGACACGGTTCCGCGTTATCAACTTGCCGGAGCTGTGTCGGACGGGATTCGAGATTTCGAACCTGAAGTGGTCTATCTACCGCATCATGGCGATATTCACAGCGACCACTTCCATCTGCATCAGGCGGCCCTGGTGGCGGCTCGACCGCTCGAAGGTTCGCCCGTCAAAAGGATTCTGGCGTACGAGACGCTGTCTGAAACTGAGTGGGCACCTCCACAAATGGATGCCGTTTTCTATCCGACGGTGTTTATTGATGTTTCCGGGTTTCTCTCACATAAGCTGGACGCAATGGCCTGTTTCAAGTCGCAGGTGAAGCAGCCGCCTAACGCCCGATCGCTTCGCAATATCACCGCCCTGGCCCACTATCGCGGCGCGACCGTCGCGTGTGACGCAGCGGAAGGCTTTATGCTGATCCGCGAAATTATTGCGTAGAGTCGAAACGGCGGTTGTCGCGCGATTTCTGGTGTTTGAGACGTTCCGATGCGGTTAGTCGTACCGCTGCGGCTCCAAGTCATCTTGGTCGGAATTCGGTTGAATGCTATAAGCGCCGGCACGAGAGTTTGCTCGCGATACGCGAGTTTCCTCGACTCTGAATCGATGACATAACTGGCAGAGGAGATCTTCTTCTGCTGGTGCTGCAATGGAGTGCCGCTGAAATGGCTCAGCCTGATTTTTGCGAACTGCTTGACGAGTTGTTTGAGCTCGATCCCGGAACGGCGACCAGCGCCACGGTTCTTAAAGAGATTCCCAGCTGGAGTTCTCTGACCTTCGTTGGCCTGATTGCGATGATCGATGAAGAGTATGGCATTGCTCTTTCGCCGGGAGTCATCATGTCGAGCGAAACGGCTGGAGATCTCGAGCAGAAAATTCACGAAATGCAGATTGCCGATAAAGCTGCCTGATTCGGCAGTCAGTTCGCGATGCGATGTTACGGCGAGTTTGAAAAGACTCCGTGAAGCAGGGAAGCTTTCATGGCAATTGTCCGCGTTGAAAACGTTCGAATGGCAGGTCTGGCATCGTCAGTGCCGGATTTTGTGAGAACAGTTGACGATGATGTCGAACGATTTCAGTCCGAAGACTTTCGCAAAATCGGCGAGAGCATTGGGGTAACGTCGCGCCGCATCGCCCCGGAAGGCGTCTGCTCGTCGGACCTTTGCGTCGCCGCTGCCGAGAAGTTGCTCGACGAGCTGAAATGGGATCGAGATTCGATCCAGGCGGTTCTGTTCGTTACTCAGACTCCTGATTATCCCGCTCCGGCGACTGCCTGCACGCTGCAGTCGCGACTTGGGTTGTCGACAAACTGCGCGGCGATGGATATCAACCTTGGTTGTTCCGGTTACGTTTACGGACTGGCAACGGCCGCTCAGTTCGTGCGAGGAATGGCTGGCGGAAAAGAAAACGGTGGACGTGTTCTGCTTCTCGTCGGAGACACGATCACCCATTTTGTTTCGCCTGACGATCGCGCCACTGCGCCGTTGTTTGGTGATGCGGGGTCGGCGACGGCTCTTGAGTTTTCAGCGTCGGCTGAACCGATTGTGTTTTCTCTCGGCACAGACGGTCGAGGGCTCAACCATCTGATCGTGCCGGCAGGCGGCGCGCGTCAGCCTCGCACTGAAGAGACAGGGGTCAGAACGTCTCGCGAGTCAGGCAACATTCGCAGCGACGAAGACATGTACATGAATGGGGCCGAAGTCTTTTCGTTCGCGCTTCAGGAAGTGCCGAAGATGGTGCGCAGTACGCTGGCCGAGGCCGGCTGGACGATTGATGAAGTCGACGGCGTTGTCATGCACCAGTCGAACGGCATCATGTTGAAACATCTTCGCAAGCGACTGAAAGTCGACGAAGAGAATTTTGTCATTGCTCTGGAAGGTTACGGCAACGCAAGCTGTGCATCGATTCCCCTGGCGATGACTCATCAGTGGTCCAAAGCAAATTCCAGCGAGAAACGTAAGCTGGTGCTGGCCGGTTTCGGACTTGGCTGGTCGTGGGGCGGCGCGGCTGTCACGTGCGAAAACATGGTGATGCCGGAACTGGTGATCTACGAGACTCCGCAGTGCCAGAATGCAGACGACGAGATTGTTTCGAAAGAGGCCGCCTGACATGCACAACCCAATGGCTCTTGATGGCCGCACCGTGCTGGTGACCGGAGCTTCATCGGGACTCGGACGTGCGATCAGCATTCTTATCAGCAGGCTCGGCGGACGGGTCGTGCTGGTCGCTCGAAGTGAGAAACGCCTCGCGGAAACGATGTCGCTGCTTGACGCTGGTGAGCATCGCGTCGAGCCCTTTGATCTGAACGAGTTGGACGCCATTCCCGGATGGATAAAGAAACTGGCTGACGAGGCAGGACCACTCGACGGACTGGTTCACAGCGCGGGGGTTCATGCTACGCTGCCGTTGCGAGTGCTCAAGCCGTCTCGACTCGACGAGCTGATGAAAGTCAACGTGTCGGCAGCGATGGCTCTCACAAGAGGTTTCCGCCAGCGAGGCGTGCGAGCAGAGCAGGGCAGTGTTATTTACCTGGCCTCGGTTGCCGCACTGGCAGGATCGGCTGGAAACGCTGCGTACTCAGCGACAAAAGGCGCGCTGGTTTCGATGTGTCGATCTCTGGCGATGGAGCTGGCACCCGAGCAGATCCGAGTGAATTGTCTCGCGCCGGGATGGGTGCCGACTGAGCTGGCTGCAAAGGCAGAAGAGAAGCTTGCTGATACTCAGCTTCAGGCAATTTCTGATATGCATCCGTTAGGCCTTGGCCGTCCAGACGATGTTGCCAACGCAGCTGCATTCCTTCTCGCAGAAACCGGACGGTGGATTACAGGGCAAACTCTGGTGATTGATGGTGGGTATACGGCTCACTAAGTCGTCAGGGCCTGCGAAGTGGATGGCCGGCGATCAAATACAAGGATTGAAGATGAGCACGACTCAGAAGTCTCGCCTGTTGATCATTGGTGCCGGCGGTTTTGGTCGAGAAGTTCTCCAATGGGCTCTCGATATTCAGAAGCAAAGCGATGTTGACTGGGAAGTCGGAGGATTTCTCGATGCGAATCAGAAAGCGTTTGAGCAGTTCGACATCGAGTTTCCAATCCTGGGCGATGCGGAAATATGGCACCCGTCATCCGAGGATCGTTTCATTTGTGCCATCGGCGATCCAGCGATCCGGCTACGTATTTGTCGAGACCTTCAGCAGCGCGGTGCACAGTTCGTATCACTGATTCATCCGTCTGCAATTGTCGGCTCGCGTTGCACAATTGGGGCAGGCACAATCCTTTGCCCGGGGGTCACGGTGACGGTCGACGCGACGATTGGTAATTTCGTGATACTCAACATTCGGGCATGTGTTGGCCATGATGCCCACGTTGGTGATGGCTGCACGGTTAACGACTTTTGCGATATCACCGGCAATGCAAAGCTTGGTGAAGGAGTCTTTCTGGGGAGCCACTCATCGGTCACTCCGTCGGCGAAGGTCGGTGACTACGCAAGAGTCGGCGCGGGAAGTGTCGTCGTTCGACGAGTTCGGGCCAATACGACGGTCATGGGCCCAACAGCGAAACGCATCGACTGGTCGGCTGAATCACCGGCGAAGTCTGACGCGGCATAATTCTGGTGACGCGCCATCAAGGCGGATCACGAATTGTGTTCCGCAGCCTGGGGGGATCTTCTGGAAAGAGTGGCGGTTTCCAGGAGCCGCGCGACCGTTTTCGCTTTGTCATTTCCAATGAGGTGAGGATGCTGGGAACGCGATGTGGATAAGTGTCCCGACTTGTCAAAAGCATGGTGACGAAAAGATTGGTGGAAAATTCCAGCGTGCGGCGTTGTCATGGTTAGACCGTAGTGCGTAATTGGTGAGTACGATGGTACCATTGAGTCGTGTTGATCAATTCGACGGATACGGGCAACGGAAATTGACGTATGCCGAATGAAGATTACAGCGATGCAACGTTGCCGCATGAGCCGGTCTCCCCGCCTGGATTCACCTGGTGTGAGGCGGATGCTGACTTTGTCGGGCGATGGCAAGGTCTGATCGTTGTGATGATTCTCAGTCTTGTTGCCGGAATAGGACTTCAACAGTTTGCGTGGAGCGGCAGTCGCGAGTTGCATTCGGTGATGGAGTCGGTTGCAACGATACTGGCTTTAGTCGTTGGAACGCTCTCACTCGTCCGCTTTTATGCCAATGGGTCGGCGATACACCTATGTGTTGGTGCGGGATTCGTTGGCACAGGACTACTGGATGGCTCGCATGCGTTGCTGACGAGTACGTGGTTTGCAAACTCTGCATCGTCAGCATCTGACGCGTTGATTCCGTGGAGCTGGAATGCGTCCCGGATTTTTCTCGGTGCAATCCTTGTGTTGAGCTGTCGTGCTCAGGATCGTCAGGACCGGCGACCGGACACATCGATCATTCAGCCGAAATTTGTTTACGCTTCGATTCTGGCGCTGACCGTGCTTTGCTTCCTGTTCTTTGCGTTTGTGCCGCTGCCGCCGCTGTACACCTCAGGTTTGCTGAGACGACCGGCGGAACTGATCTCGGCAACGTTGTTTGTCATTGCCGCGGTGTTGCTGATTCGTCGCGGAATCTGGCGACGCAGCCCGTTCTCGTACTGGCTGCTGGCCTGTGTGATTCTTTCCGTCGTCGTGCAGGTTCTGGTGATGTCACGTTCGGCAATGCCATTTGATGCACCGTTTGACCTGGCTCATCTGATGAAGATTGTGAGCTATGGGATGGTCCTCTACGGAGTGGTCTTCAATATTCACATTCTGTATCGCACGTCGGCGAAGATGACTCAGCAGATTTTCCAGAGCGAAGCCAAGCTTCGCGGTATTGTCGATCAGGCTTTCAATTTTATAGGCCTGCTGTCGACTGACGGAGTTCTGCTGGATGGAAATCGTACGGCTCTGGATGCAGCCGGGGTTTCTGCGGAGGACGTACTGGGCAAACCATTCTGGGAGACGCCCTGGTGGACACACTCGCCGAAGATGCAGGAGCGACTGAAAGAGTCCATCCGTCGCGCGAACGCTGGTGAGACTGACCGTTTTGAAGCGACTCACCCGACGCCTGACGGAAGCCTGATTTATGTCGACTTTACGCTGAAGCCGCTCCGTGATGATTCGGGCAAGATCATTTATCTGGTGCCTGAGGGGAGGAATATTACCGATCAGAAGGCTGCCATTAATGCCCTGGTGACTGCCGAGCTTCGACTGGAGAACGCGCTCGACGGTGCAGAGATTGGTGTCTGGGATTGGAATGTCGTTACCGACGAAGTTTACGTCTCGCCGCAACTGACCGCTCAGCTTGGATCAACCGAGACCTGGACGTCGTTAACCGACTGGGTTGACAATCTGCATCCTGACGATCAGGACGCCGCTGAGAAGATCATTGCTGACTACATCTCAGGCGACATTCCTGAATACGAAAACACGTTTCGTTTGAAGCATGTTGACGGAAGTTACCGTTCGATCCTGTCGCGCGGGCAACTGCTTCGTGACGACGACGGAGAACCGCTGCGGATGGTCGGGGTTCATATCAACATCAGTCAGGGAGTCGAGCAGCAGCGGCGTCTTGCCGAGCAGGCAGAGGAACTCAAGGCGAGCAATGCCGAACTTGAACAGTTTGCGTACGTTGCGTCTCATGATTTACAGGAGCCATTGCGAGCGATTGCCGGTTATACGCAACTGCTGACGCAGAACTACGCTGATTCACTCGATGACAAAGCGAAGGTGTATGCGAATCGGACAGTCGAAGGTGCGAAGCGGATGCAGAAGTTGATTTCTGACCTGCTTGAGTATTCTCGTATTTCCAGAAAAGAAAGATCATTCGAACTGGTTGACCTGAACGAGAGTGTCCGGGACGCTCAGATTCTTCTCGACGCTGCGGTTCAGGAAACGGATGCCATTATCGACGTGCGCAGATTGCCTGCCGTCGAGGCGGACGCCGGGCAGATGGTGCGGCTCTTCCAGAACCTGATCGGTAACGCATTGAAGTATCGAACAGAATCGCCCCCCTCAGTCGAGATTTCGTCAGAACGCGGCGACGATGGCTTCTGGACGGTCCGTGTCAAAGACAACGGGATCGGAATTGCTCCGGAACATGCCGAGCGGGTTTTCGTGATCTTTCAGCGACTGCACGCCAGTAGTGATTACCCGGGTACCGGAATCGGTCTTGCCGTTTGCCGTCGGATCGTCGAAAGGCACGGCGGGAAAATTCACGTCGAGTCGAACGCTGATGTCGGATGTTCGGTTGTCTTTACATTGCCAGGCGAGACTGCCACTTGCAGCGACGTTCGAAAAAGTGGGTGACGGCGTGCGAAGTTGTGATTTCTAGAACTCGCCAACGGTGTGCCTGTCGTTGCGCTGTGACAACCGTTGGTAAAGGCCCATTTCTTCAGGGCCACCAGCTTGCGAATCGATCGTTTCGCTGAGGAAATGCACCGAGCCATCGCCGATCAGAAAGTTGGCTCCTCCGTGATGTCGACTGGAGAAGGAGTTGTCGCCGGCGTTGATCTCATTGCCGAAGCTGCAGTCAGTCACCTGATCATCTTCGTATTCATTTCCTCGAACTCCCATCCAGATGCCGGCTCGAGAATCGATCGAACGTTCGCCGACCATAATGATGTTGGACAAGCCGTCTATGCAGTCACGAAATCGAACTTTGCTGTTCAGGTAGAACATGCCATCCGTTGACTTCAGCGTTGGAAGTTGTCCAGGCCAGGAAATGCCGAAGTCAGCATTTCCCCAGCGTGGTGCTGCAACTGGGCCGAAGTTCGCTGAATAGTTTGAGGTGGCGAAAGAGCCGCGAAGCTCGTTCAGCGACGGCGTAGGATCTGTCGGGCATCGAAAAGCTGGTAACGGCGTCTCCACCAGCTTCCGGTTATCTATCTGATGGTTTGTTGTGTCGAGTTCTTTAAAGAGACGTGCCTGATCGATGAATGGCAGGATGTACGTGGTCCATCCGAATCTTGGAATCGGTCCGGGATCTGCCGTGTGGGCAGTCCAGGCTGGCGGCAGCGTCCGAAATACGTCGTGGTAGTTGTGAAGGGCGAGTCCGATCATCTTCAGATGCTTCACGCACTGATCGCGACGCGCGTCGGCTCGGGATTTCAGAACGGCGGGCATCGTGAGTGCCAACCCGATGGCAATAATGGCAAGCACAACCAGAGTTTCGATCAGCGTGAAACCGTTTCTTTGTCGATGAGAAGCCATCTTTGAGATTCCCGTTCAAAAATTGCCAGACGCGATGCGTCGCGGATTGTCAAAATCGTCAGAAAAGTTGCCAGGGAGCCGCGATCAAAACTCCAGGAATCGCCAGCGGTCGCCGAACCGCTCCATGATGACGACGTTAGAAGCTCCGAACTCTGACAACGGCGGCGGAGCTTTCTCTGCTATTTTTGTTTGAGTCTCAACCAGCCTGCTGGTCGAGTCTTTGAACCGCCAGAAGCCTTCGACCCTTTCAAAGTGGAACGTCCTGTCTGGAAGCCGCATCTGCCGACCTCGACCTGTGGAAACAAGCTGGCCTCTCACTGAAATGGCGGCGTTGTTTCCGGAAGCTCGCTGGACATCCTGCGTTCTCAGAATGGCCTGCAGATCGCTCTGCATTTGTTCGATCATTTTCGGGTGCTGAGTGAGTCGAGTGATCAGTTGCTTGCGTCGTAGCGCGGCTTCCGGATGGCCAAGTTCGCCGCGTGGAAACAGACGATCAATCATCGCTTCAGTCCGATCAGCCTGAATGTCGACCACCGCCGCCTGCAACGCCTCGGCGAGACTGCCGGGATATCCAGACAGTGGCTCTTGTGAGATTTCCGGAGCCGGTTCACTTTTCAGGGGATCGGTCGGTTCTTCGATGGGCGGCGGAATCGTAAAGGTCGCCAGGAATCCTCCGATATTGATTTGCGGAGTGGTGCCGCTGGCTCGTTCAAGTCGGTTGATGACATTGGCCGCCGCAGGCGGATTCCGGATTCGCTCATAGGATTTGCCGAGTCGACCTCTTCGAGCCTGCCGAAGCTCATCAACAGGAGCGTAGAATTCGATGAATCCAACCACGTCGCCGGACTTCAAACGAGCGATCGCGTCTTTCATTGCCGCTTGAACATTCTGCTCCGGAGTCGTTACTTGACTGTCGGCGGTCTCTTTGCCGGATTGTCGCAGCGGCGTTTGTGCAGATGAACTGGTACCAGTTGCAAGCACTGCGAGAATCAGCAGTCGAATTGTCATTCGAAAAACAGTGACACGGTGGCAGGCAGGTTCTCGTGGGACGATCATGTCAGCCTCGAATTGAAGTGGTCAGGATTCGTAGAGTCAGTCATCCAAAATACAGCAGAGTCTGACCGATTCCGGTAGGGTGAGCTACCGAAAGGCAACAACTGTTCCTGGTGAGTCGCGATGATTGTCGTTTGACAACTCAGCTTTCAATCCTGATTCACTGAGATCACGTTGGCTCAGGCAAAGTTATACAATCAAATTTACCGACGAGGAGAACAGTCATGAGCGGGGCGGAACGGTCACTCAGCGTGGCAATTATCGGTGGCGGGATGTTCTTTGACGAAATCATCGGGCAAAGTTTCAAAGACTTCATGCGCGGTGGTTTGTCCGGCGCTCTGACCAGTATCGGGATGAGCCACTTTGCTCCGGTTGTTGCCGACGTGGCGATCAACGTTTGCGCGGTGGGAACTCGCAGCGAGAAAAGCGGCACGGCGGGGCACATCACGAAATGGTTTGCAGAAGATTTTCCCGATCGAAAGATCGACGCCTGCTATGGCGATGCCGTGTGGCGGGACATTCTGGCTTCGCACAAACCGGACGTTGTTTTCGTGGCGACGCCGGACCACGTTCACGCTCAGCCGATTCTTGACGCGCTCGACGCTGGCTGCGACGTCATTACAGAAAAGCCACTGTGTCTGACGACTGCCGAAGCGGACCAGGTCATTGCAAAGGCCAGGGAAAAAGATCGCGTCGTCGCCGTCGACATGCACAAAAGATACGACCCGTTTGTTCGCGACATGATGACGAAGGCTCCAGAGCAGTACGGGACGATCAATCGGGTGAGAGCCGTTCTGGAAGAGCCGCTGGAAGTCAGCACTGAAATCTTCGCCTGGGCAGAGCAGAGCAACCCGTTTGCGTATGTCGGCTGCCACTGGCTGGACGTCGTGCATCATTATCTGAAGGTGAAGCCGGTCGCCGTGTTTGCAACAGGGCAGAAGAATCTGCTGCTCAACTGGGACAAAAATCACGTCGAAATCGCTCGCCGACGTGGTGTCGATCCTGCAAGTTTCAAGCGGCAGGGGGCAATTCGAACGTGGGACAGCGTCGATGTCGCTGTAACTTACGAAAACGGAATGCGCGGCGACTATAACAACAACTGGATCAACCCGGCGGAATTCGAAGGCGCGGTGAACCAGGAAATTGAGCTTTACGGAATCTATGGACGCGGCATCGTCGATCAGCAGGAACGCGGCTACCGGGAGGCGATTATCGGAGACGGCTCTCGAACTCGTAACCCGTCATTCGGTGGTCGTATTCATCACCGAGGCGGGTATCCTGAAATTTTCGGTTACGGAAAGGCGTCGATCGCTGCGGGATTGCTGGCCATTATTCGTCGAAGGATTCTTGGTGAATCGATGGCTGAAATTGAAGGTTCTTATCCGGACGCTCAGAGTCAGCGTGACATCGTTCAAGTGATCGAGGCGGCATCTGTCGTTGCGGAAAAGAACTATGAAGCGTTTCAGGCAGGGCGAGGTACTCCCGTTTCTGCTCTGCTGAACGATTCGGAAATTCACATCATCGAGCCGTCGAAGTAGCTATCGATCGGGCGTTGGGGGGGCGTCCGCAGGCTGGGCCTTGATTGACTTCACGAAGGCGATCACGTCGGCAAGGTTTTGTCGACTGAGGTCTTTCTCAAGGCCGACCGGCATCAGCGAGAGACCTGTCGAAATCATCTGGTCGATGCTGGATCTCAGAATGACGTCCTGCTTACCTTCGGCTCGTTTAAGCGTGATGCTTCCTGCTGATTCGGCAGCGATGATGCCGTTGAAGACTCGACCCTGATCGGTGACGACTGTGTAGACATTGAAGTTCGGTTGAGCTTCCCGGTTCGGATCAAGGATCGACACCAGCAGATCCGCGTCTGACTTGTTCCTGACCGATGCCAGGTCAGGAGCGACTTGCTGACCGAAACCGCCTGCTCGGTGACAGGCAGAACAAATTTTCCTGAAGACAGCCTGTCCGCGTGCAGTATCGCCATCAAGAGTAAGCACGTCCTGGTATTCGGCAACAACTCTTGCACGATCCGAGTTCACTTCGTCGCCGAACAGTTTTCGGCTTCGTGTGTTGACCGTCGAGTTGGGATGGTTCATCAGTAGCTGTTTGCGGTCGCGGGTCAGATCGCTTCGCAGGACGGTTCCGGACTCGACCGCTTCAAGCAGCGTCTGGATTCGCGACGTCTTAACGACCAGAGCATCGACTACGTCCTGTCGAACCTGAGGGCTGAAACTTTTCCAGTTGGCAAGCAGCGTCTCCGCGATCTCATTGGAATCATGCTGAGACAGTGAATTGACAGCCGCAAGTTGCAGCGGCGGTGGAGTTTGAGGCGACAGAAAATCCGGCAGGTTCCTGGTAGCAGTCGATTCGTCGGCAAAGGCGAGCAGGCGAATCGCGGCTTCGCGGTCACTAAGGACGGCGTTTTCATCAGCGGCGTTTTCAACGGCTCTAGCGAACAAGCCAACGACGCGTTGACGAGCGGAGTCCGTAGCTGACTGGCTGGTGAGAAGTTTGCTGACGTTCGAACCTCGCGCTGCCAGTCCTTTCCCCAGTCCGCTAAGAATGGCTCGCTGGACGGTTGCTGGAATATCGTCGTCCGCTGCCGATGACAGCATGTTTAAAGCTGATGCCGGGTTCGGATTCGCCCCAGCGATCTGGCCAGTTTCTGATAAGAATGCCAGAGTCTTTGCGGATTTCGTTCCCGTATTTGCGATCAGGAGCGTTGCCAGTTTATCTGCTGTTTCCGGGACGGACGAAAGAATGGCTGTTTGCGTATCCGCACCATTCCGGGTGTCCAGTACCAGGCGAGCGAGGCCAGCGATTGCTCGTTCGTCCGAAGATTCTCCGAGAGTGAAGGCGAGCTGAAAGCGGACGTGTTCACTGGGGTCATCACAGAGTGCCAGCAGGTCGTCGAGGATTTCGTCAGTCTGTTGGTTTTTGAGAAACGGTTCTGAAAGCTTTACCGCGTGAGCGCGAACTCTCGGGTGCTTATCGCTGACTCCCTGCCGAATGTGACGCGGCTGGAGCAACTGCAAACTTTGCAGAGCGTACAGAGCGTGAATCCGGCCCAGAGGATTAGCTGAACCGCTTAAGATTGCGTGGAGTGTTGGATTCACGCTTCGGTCCTGGCGTTCGCACAAGATTCGCATCGCAGTCATGCGATGCCACGCGTTGCCGTGATTCAGGTACGACGCAATTTTAATGATGGGCATCTCACCAAGTCGTTCTGGCCGCAGTCGCTCCATATCCGGGCTGACCAGACGAAATATGCGGCCTCGATCGTGTCCACTGGTCAGATCCAGAAACGCTTTGATTTCTTCCGGGATCGAATGTGGGTGTTCGATCGTTTCGCGGTACATGTCGAGCATGTAAAGCGAACCGTCTGGTGCATTCACAAAGTTCACCGGTCGGAACCAGTTATCCGACGATCGTATAATCTCTTCGTTCGAATCGGCTCGTTCGGCGCGGTAGACGACTCCGTCGGTGTTGACGGATTTTCGATGGACAAGATTTCCGCCGACATCGCCAACAAACGCATTGCCTCGGAATTCTTTGGGGTAAGCATTTCCTCGATAGATGGTGATCCCAGTTGCGGAAGTGAAGAAGCCGACCGGGTACTCAGTTGGCACGGCTCCTTTTTTCTTTGAGGGATCGAGCGGAAGAAACTCCCATGCACCGTCATCGTTGATGACGAGGCGGTAACCTTTTTCTTCCGCTCGCCATTTCTGGCGGACGATGCGCCAGGGTTCCGGGGGACTGCGTCTGAAGACTCGAGCGCTGGCTCCGTCGGCGGCGATGCTGCGAATTGGACTGGAGACGGCAAGGTACGGATTTCGTGACAGGTACTCCTGCGGAAGCACGATCTGTTGAATGTGGTTGCTGTTGCTGCAAACGAACCTCGTTCCCCAGTCGTCGATCGATTGTCCGAACTGAAGCCCGCCGGTCACGAGTTCAAACTGTTCGGTCTTCGGGTCGAAGCGAAGATCGTTGCTGCCAACTGAAAACAGCGGATTCCCTCGATGTAGAAGATTCTTCGGATTGCGCCCGGCGGAAAAGGTGATTCTGTTATCAAGTCCCCAGTGAAGACTGTTGGCCAGAGCCTGGACATTACCGCGACCGAATCCGGACAGCACGATCTCACGAATGTCCGCCTTGTCGTCTCCGTCAGTGTCTTTGAAATAGTAGAGATACTCAGGCGCGAGGACGAAAATGCCGCCGTTGTAGCAGCAGACCGAAGTCGGCCAGCTGATTTTGTCGGCGTAGACAACACTGCGATCCATGCGGCCGTCACCGTCGGTATCTTCGAGCATCCGGATAATTCCCGCATCTTTTTTTCCTCCGCCAGCGGGATTGAGCGTGGTCGGCTCCTGCGAGAACGGATAGCCGTGCATTTCTGCGACGAACATGCGACCGAACTCGTCAAAGCACGCGGCCACCGGATCCGAAACTAACGGCTCGGTGGCGACGACTTCGAGCTGGAAGCCGCTTGCCAGTCCAAATGTCTTCAACGCGTCGTTGGCTTCAGTGTGCGGAATGCGAGGCATGTCCGCTGCCGTCACTTTGCGAGTCGTTGACACGTCGGCTGCGAATACAACCGAAGTTTGGCCTGGTTCGTCAGTGATCAGGCTACAGGCAAGCAGCAGGCAGGCAGACATCAGCAGACGGTGCATGTGGGCATCCTTGATGCTATTTCGAATCGATCAGTCCAGTTTGTGGACAATGTCTTCTTCGCTGAGTTGTGGGGACACTGAGAACTGACCTCTCGTTCCGGACAGTTCGAAGACGTGACGTGTTGGAGTGAACGTTGCGCGAAGAGATTCTTCGTTGAGCTGATGCCCTGCACCGTTGACGCCTCCGCAGATCGTAAGTCTGTTGGGAGCAATCAGCGATGCAATGTGGGCAACGTCTCCCACGTCGCGAACAATTCCGTTGGGGAGAATTCCAAGTCTTTGGTTCTCGTACGGAGTGTCGCTGACAAAACTGACCAACGAACCAACGGTAACCGTGTGATCGATTCGGTCGTCAATTGCGGCAGTGCAAAGCGCGACGATACCGGCGGGGCCGTTTCCGATGACGGTCAGATTGTCGTCAGCGTAGCCGCTGTCCGTAAGCGCTGTGATCGCTGATCGTAGATCAAGCACCCACTGGCCGAGCAGCGGTCGTCCAAACCACAGCGACCATTCGGCGGTGTTATGGTCCGGTGCTCGACCGACCCTGTCGCCGGGATGTGCATGCTGGCCGGTTGCTCTCAGGCTGAGCGTTACCGCTCGGCGTCCAGACTCGTGAACGGCTTTCACCAGTTGGCTGTTCGGACGTCTGGGGTCGGAATCAAGGTTGAGAATAATGACCGTGCCAGGACGGCTAGGTTTCTTCCCAGGAGTATGAGTGGCGACAAGATGGATGCCTGATTCCGAGACAATCGAAATTTCCTGCTGTGATGATGCTTTAGACGGCTTGGGTGCCGTTGCCGATTGAACATCACTTTTCAGAATGGCCTGCTCAAGCGTTCGTCGCAGTTGGTTTGCTGACGACTTCCACGTCTCCCAGTCTTTTGGCGTCTCAAATTGAGTCAGCAGTTTTCGTCCTTCGCGAGCGGCAAATTCTGGAATCGTCATCCAGTCATCGGGCCGCGTTTCACCGGGGAAACATCGCAGCATTTCCGGATCCTCGGTTTCCATTGCTGCCTCAGAAATCGGTGAGCCATCACCTTCGCCTTTAAGGTGGCGAGTCATCCAGCCATACATGGCTTCGCGCATGGGCTGATTGTAGTCGTGGGTTGATTCGAAGATTGCATGCCTGACTTTGTCTGGCCGTTCGTAGAGCTGGTAGACGGGTTCGACAAAGGCGAGCGACTTTTCCGCCTCGCTTACAGAGAACTGAAAGGCGTCGCGAGTTGCGCTGATAATCATCAGTGCTCGCGGGGCGGTCAGGCTAAGGACGCCCCATTCTTCCGTGAACTGAAGGGCTCCGGGCACGACTTCGCACATGCAGCACGCGGCTCCCAGATAAGCCCGATAGTTGCCGACGGAGCAGACCGGGACGACGGCTTTAAAGCGTTCATCGAACGCGCCGGCGTACATCGACTGGTTGCCGCCTCCACTGGCTCCGGTGATGCCCAGCCGGTCTTCATCGACCTCCCGGCGAGTCAGCATGTAGTCGACCGCTCGCTGGTTTTCGTAAACCTGGATGCCGCTTAACGGACGGCCAATCGGGTAAAGCGTGGCGGCGACCATTTCCCCGTGGTACTCGCCGAGGGCTTTTCCGATTCCTCGTTCGCCCGCACCGAACGCGTCGACGGCCAGGACAAAGAAGCCGAGCTTCGCCAGTCCAATGCAGCGAGCCTGAACATGAGGATCCTGTTTGGCACCTTTCCAGTGTCCATGCACGCAAAGTACGGCTGGCAGTTTGCCCGGCTGGTCAGGCACGTACGCGTTGGCTGTCATCCAGACGTCAGGTAGTGTCTGAAAGATGACTTTCTCGACACGGTAGCCGTCGCGCTGCAAAGTTCCCAGAAGTCTGGGATTCAAGGGGGCATGCTCCTTCGGGAAACCACCCCAGGCATTAAGGAGATGCTCTCGGATCTCGTTCCTGCGAGACTTCCACTCGTCCAGCGAAGTTGGCGCTGCGTCGTTTCCTCTTAAAGCGTCACGCTGAGATCTGACAAATTCCAGAAAAGTCTGAGGCTCATCCGCCCGGACCGAACTGCTTCCGGCGACGGTCGAGTCGACCAGAATGAAGTCCGGTATTCCTGGGCAAAGCGAGATGAGAGCAGCGACGACCATCGCCGTTGAAGATCTCAGTGGCATGGTGGCATCCTTCTGGGGCGGTTCTCTGGAAAGAAAGCCGACAGCAACATTCATCGAGAGCACTTTCAGAATTCGTTTTTAGTGTTCTGGAGGATGGCCACAATGGAAGCAATGGATATTCCGGGTATCAGCTCCTGCACAGAGACCATCAAGATGGTCTAATTCTTTGCGCGAGGTTTACTTGCCGGAGCATCCAGAGGAATGAGCGGGAAGACTTCCGACGGGATATGTTCCTGTTTCATCAGTGCGGCAAGTTCTTTAACGATGAGCGGGTTCTCGTCGGCCACATCGTGCTTTTCGCCGATGTCGTTCGCGATGTTGTAAAGCTCGATCTTCAGATTGCCTTTGGTCATGTTCTGCCGGACGGCTTTCCAATCTCCGACGCGAATTGTCTGCTGACCGCCGTAACTGGGAAACTCGCGATAGAGAAATGGTCGGTCTTCCTGCTTTTTCCCGAGGAGCGTCGGCGCGAGACTGATGCCGTCGATGTTAGACGGCGCTTTTACTTCGGCATCAATCAGTTCGAGCAGTGTTGGCATCCAGTCCTCGAAACCGCTGATGCGATCGTTGCTTGAACCCGCAGCCACGTGGCCGGGCCAGCGAACGAGAGTCGGCACTCGCACGCCGCCTTCGTAGAGCGATCCTTTCAGGCCTCGCAGTTCGCCGACGCTTTTGAAAAAGGTGTAGTCGACTTCTTTGTCGAGATGCGTCGTGCCGTTGTCCGAACTAAAGACAACGATCGTGTTGTCGGCCAGTTTCAACTCGTCGAGCAGATTCAGCAGGTTTCCGACGTAACGATCCATGCGAGAAATCATCGCGGCGTAGGCAGCTCGCGGAGTGAAGTGCGGGGTGTAGCCGTACCCGCCATCGCGAGTGAACGGCGGATCGTTCCAGCCGAGTTCCAGGTAGGGCTTCAGTTCTTCGTCAGGAACGTGCAGCGCGACGTGAGGAATGACCGTCGGGTAATATAGGCAGAACGGCCGGTCTTTGTTGTCTCGAACGAACTTCAAAGCCTGTTCGTTGATCCGGTCCGGAGCGTAATCCTGTCCTTTGAAAATGTCGTAGCTGCGAGGGTCCGCTGAGTCGGTTCCTTTTACAAGGCTGGCGTGGCCAGGGACCGGCGGGGCGTTCTTCAATGGAAAGTGTCTGTAATCATCCCAGAGGTACGACGGGTAATAGCTGTGAGCGTGCGACTGGCAGTTGTACCCAAAGAAACGGTTCACGCCCTGGTTAAGCGGTTCGCCGGAAGACGCCGGACCACCCAGTCCCCATTTTCCGAATGCTCCAGTGACGTAGCCCTGCCTCTGCATCAATTCAAAGATGGTGACTTCATTGTCCGGAATCGGCCACTGGCCTTCCGGTGGCGTTCCTTTGTTGCTGCGAACGATGGCGTGTCCAGGATGTTTGGCGGTCACGAGCACGCAGCGCGAAGGAGCACACACCGCGTTGCCGCAATAATGCTGCGTCAGCTTCATGCCTTGCGAGGCGAGTCGATCCAGGTGCGGAGTCTTGATCAGCTTCTGCCCAAAGCTGCCGAGCTCTCGGTAACCCAGATCGTCGGCCAGAATGAAGACGATGTTCGGCTTGCGCTCGGCTCCTGAGAGTTGAGGGAGTGGCGAAGCGAATCCACTCGCAACAAAACCAAATACGATAAGCAGACGCAGGTGAAGCATGAATTGTCTCCGAAGATTAAACAGCGATCGCCTTTGAGAACCGTTTATTGTGGGCCGGTAACTTTAGCTGGTCATGCTCAACAATGCGCATGACGGTGAGGTCGGAATCGTCTCGAGTCATTGCCGGAAGGACTGCTGCCACTGTCCAAATTCTTCGGCGAGTTCATCGACGATCTCCGGCCGGGAGCCGGCGACATTGCGAGCTTCGGATTGGTCCGTTGCGAGGTTGTACAATTGCCATGGTTGATTCGGCTTTTCGCGAACGATCTTCCAGTCACCTTTTCGGAGTGCGGCATGCGATCGGTGCTCGAAGTAGAGTGACTTGTGCGGTGACGCGGCATTACTTCGCAAAACGGGGAGCGGATCTTTGCCGTCGAGCAGAATGTCCGACGGTGCTGTGGCGCCGGCGAGCTTCGCGCAGGCGGGGAGCAGGTCCGGTGACCAGAGTGCCTCGTCGATGACCGAGTCGGGGTCGATCCTGCCTGGCCAGCGAGCCATCGCTACGACACGCAGGCCGCCTTCCCAGCAGGTCACGCCGCCGTGCCGGAGCGGTTCATTCGAGCCGATGTCCAGACCTTTCCGATTCAGGCGGAAAGCACCGTTGTCCGACATGAAAAAGACGAATGTGTTGTCGGCGACGCCGGTCTGATCCAGGGCTGAAAGGACGCGGCCGATCGCAACGTCCAGCGAATAGACGACTGCCTGGTATCGTTTCTCTGCATCGGGTTCGTCGGGCGCGTAACCGCATGCCTCGAAAGCCCAGTCGGGAGCCTGCCAGACGTTAGGTTCACCTCGCGTCTTGTTGCCCGCCGTCGGAAAGTGCGGAGAGTTGAATGGGAGGTAGCAGAACCACGGCCGTTCGGTCGCGGACTTTCTGCGCATGAAGTCAATGGCTGCGTCGGCAAAGATGTCCGTTGAGTATTCGCCTTCGCGATGCAGTTCTTCGGTGCCGTGATACAGATCGTGCTTCTCGCGATAGTTGTGGTGGTAGTAGTCGAGGTTTCCCGATGCGTGCCCGATGAATTCGTCGAAGCCGCGTTCTGTCGGTCGCGAGCCTTTGGCAAAGCCGATGTTCCACTTACCGAAACATCCTGTTGCGTACGGAGTCGGAGCCTGCTTGAGAATCTGCGGAATGAGCTTCTCATCATGGCTGAGCCCAACTCCGTAATTGCCCGTGACACCGCCAAGTTGCTCAGTCAATCCGTGCCGCTGCGGAATTCTTCCGGTCAGCAGGCAGGCTCGTGACACCGTGCAGGTCGGCGAAGCCGTGTAAAAACTCGTCAGTCTCGCACCCTGTTTTGCGAGTCGATCAAGATTGGGCGTCTGGATGCTGGATTTCGGGTTGTACCTTTGCAGGTCGCCATAGCCGAGATTGTCGGCGGTAATGATGAGGATATTTGGCGGTTGGCTGGCGACGTCATTCCGAGTGGTCGCGACGAGCGACCGACCATTGATGAGCAACACAAGTAACGCGGTGCCGATTCGGAATAGTCGGACAGGTTCAGTGGCTGGCTTCAAGGTTTGATTCCTCAGTAGTCGTCACGTTTTAAGTGGATAATTTCAGGCCCGTCGATTCGATTAGTTCAAAGGCTGATCGGATTGCTTCAATAATCGCCTCAGTCTTGACGAAGAGAATCGCTCTGACTTAAATAGGCATAAGTGATTCCTGTTTAGTTGGTTTGGGTGATTCAAGAGAATGTCTCTGACAACACACACTGATTTTGCCCTGCGGACGCTGATGTATCTGGCCACGAAGAACGAGCGTGCAACAGCCTCGCAAGTTGCACAACTCTACGGGATTTCACTGAGTCATCTGGCAAAGGTTATCAATCAGCTTTCTCGACTCGGCTATGTGCGAAGTATCCGCGGAATTGGCGGCGGGATCGAACTCGCTCGACCTGCCGAAGACATTCGCCTGGGGAAAGTCGTTGAAGCCTTCGAAGGCAATCTGCATCTGCTGGAATGTGTGACCACGGAGCATGTTTGCTCGATTCAATCGTTCTGCAAACTGAAGGGAGTCCTCGCCGAAGCCGAACGCGTTCAACTGGAATACCTCAACAGCGTCACACTTGCTGACGTTGTCCCCACCAAACGACAACTCAATAGAGTCGCTGCTGCGTCGCCGTAGCCGCTACTCCTCAAGTTCCTCCTCGCTGAACCTTGCCTTGATTCCCACCCCAGGCAGATCCTCTGCTGCGCTCACTCAAAGGATGGAAAATGAACCGACTGTTCGTGCTCGCTGCGTGCGCTGTTTTTACGATGGTGATGGCAACGCTGTTCTTTTCGAATGACAAGCTTGTTCTGGGGGCAGAAAAGAAAGCTCTGTCGGCCGCACCGGATTCAAACGCTGACCGTGACGAAGAAGTCCCGCTTGATGTTGCCCGCGACCGAGCGAAGGTGATGCATGATGTCTATGAGGTCACACTTGAGGTGATGCATCACCGGTACTTTCACGGCAATCGAGCAACCGTTCCAGCTCGCGCCATGCAGGACATCTTTTCGGCCATCGAACGACAGTCGAAAGTAAAGGCTCGTTGGATTTCCGTGAACATGAAGCCGATGAGTATTGACCACGAGCCCGAAACGGAATTCGAAAAATCTGCAGCGAAAGCAATCGCCAAAGGCAAGAGCCACGTGGATATCGTCGAAAACGGGTTTTACCGCCGAGCGGGCGCGATCCCTCTGTCAGCTGGTTGCGTCGGGTGCCACGGCGGGTTGTCCAGCAATCCTTCCACAACTCCGAAGTTTGCCGCGCTGGTGATCAGCGTTCCCATCCGTCAGGACACGCCGAAAGCTCCCGCCAAATAGTATTGTGGTGAGCGGCGACGTTGGTAGTAACTTCATTGCCGCCTGCGCGTTCTTCCATCGCGATAGATAAGAAAGGAAAGAGCATGATCCGGGAATACTGCGAGTCTGATCTGGCAGAACTTCTCGATGCCTGGCATCAGGCCTCACTGGTGGCGCATCCTTTCCTTGATGACGCATTCCTCGCCAGCGAACGGCGGAACATCCCGGAACTCTACCTGCCCAACGCTGAAACCTGGGTCTACGAACAGGCAGGGCGAGTCGTCGGGTTCATCGCCATGATCGGCAATGAAGTCGGAGCTATCTTCGTGCTGCCTCAACTTCACGGGCAGGGCGTTGGTCAGGCTCTGATGAACTGTGCCCGTGAACGTCGTGACGGTTTGGAAGTGCAGGTTTTCAAGAAGAACCAGATCGGCCGTCGTTTTTATTCGCTGTATGGATTCAAAGAAGTCAGCGAGAGCGTCCATGAAGCCAGTGGCCATGAAATCATCCTGATGAAACTTCAGAAATGACCGAACAGGAATACTCATATGAACGATAAGGTACGGCTTTTTTGGGTCAGCTCCGTCCTGGCCGTAGCGTCCTGGCCGTTGGCTGCCGGCTGGTTCCAAACTCACTCCGATGGTCGGGCGATCGCCTCTGACAATGCCACAGCCTCGGATTCTCCGAAATCAAGTGCTCCCGATACGGTGAGTGAGGCGCGCGGCCGAGCCCAGCTGCTTCATGAGATGATTCACGGGTCGCTACAGGTGATGCATCGCGACTTTTTTCGTGAAGACGAAGGGTTGAAGATCCCGTCACGGTCGCTTGACGATGTATTTCTTCGACTCGCCGACAAGCACCAGGTGAAAGTACGCTGGCTGGCCGTGAATGCCGAACCGATGAGCGTCGATCACAAGCCACAGGACGATTTTGAAAACAGTGCCGTGAAAGCTTTGGCATCAGGCAAGCCTGAATTCGACGCGGTTGAAGGCGAATCTTTCCGCTTTGCGGGCCTGATTCGTCTGCCTTCGCAATGTCTGAAGTGTCACGTTCCTCGTCGCACGAGTAACAAAGTACGCGCCGCCGCCGTTGCCATCACGATGCCCCTCAACCTGAAAAAGTGAGTCTTTCCATGTTGCCTGCAGATCTGATCGAACAATACCTGGCCGGCCCGCAGCTGATCCGGCAGGCCGTCTTCGGAATGACCGACGAACAACTGGACGCCGCTCCGATTGCCGGGAAATGGTCGACGCGTCAGGTGGTCTGTCACATCGCGGACTTTGAACCGGTGTATGCTGACCGGATGAAACGAGTCATTGCCGAGAATCAGCCGACGTTCTTTGGTGGCGATCCTGACGTCTTCGCCGCAGGGTTGGCTTACGATCAACGAAACGTCGAAGAAGAACTGCAATTGATCGAGGTGGTACGACGACAAATGGCGCGAATTCTTCAAACGTTGTTGCCGAAAGACTTTCAGCGGACCGGCAACCACTCGGTCGATGGCCCGATGACCCTGGAAACTCTGATCCAGCGAATCACCGGCCACGTCCCGCACCACGTCGAGTTCATTAAAGAGAAGCGTCGCGCGATTGAAGCCTGACATGTTTGGCGTCGGCGAAGATCGAAACAGGAGCATGTCTGATGAACTGCGGACCAGAAAACAGCATTCCGGATTGGATCATCGAGTATCCAGAAACGTCGCCTGTCTTCGACGAACTTCGGCTGGACACCAGCTGTGGAGGCAAATCGTTGGAGTACGTGTGCGGTCAGCAGGGAGTCGGTCTTGAACGCGTTCTTGATCGTCTGCATCATGCAGTTAAATCGTCAGTACGCCGGTGACCGAACCATTCTCGAGATACCGACACAGCAGAGGGCTGATGGACAGCCTCGACGATCGTAGCCAAACAACCCTGCTTGATTGCCACTTTTGGAGCGGCGGCGAAAGCGTGAGTGATCAGTGCATCACTCACGCTTTCGCGTCGTTGGCTCACTGGCCGAGATTTGGATCAGCTTCTCCTCCGGGGCTCATGCTTACCATCATCGCTGTTTCTGCTGGGGATAGTGAGCTAATGTCTTGACCTAACGGAACAGGTGGCGAAAGCGACTGCACAGCCTGGGCGTCGATGTCACTGCTTCCACATCCTGCAACAGAAACCGCAATCATCATGAACAGGCCACTCAATTGAAACTTCATCGGAATTCCTTTCGGGAGAGATGCAAACGGAAATGCAATAGTCAGCCAGCATGACGCACTGCGGCGACGGTCACCGACTACTGCCTGCTGTGCAATTCAGATATCAATCATCAGAATGCGTCGATCAGCTCACTGCCGGCGACGGTCACAAGGGCTCTGATTATGGATATATCCATCGTTTCGTTCAGGAAGACGACACTGCCATCCATCATCAGCGTCTGGGCTCCTCCGACGTGAGCGCTCCCGGCGTACCAGGCATAGGGCAGTCCACTTGGACGCAATTGATTAATACCATAAGCACTTGGGACAATTGCATGCGTGTGCGTGTATGACTGCCAGAATGGGCCGTATGCAGAACTTTCTTTCTGATACCTTGTTTCAATCATGCCTATTGTGTTGCTGGTTCCATCCTGGATGTCCGCGAGACGTGCCGAACTGTTAAAGCCAAATGCTGCTCGTGACTGCCCCTGTGTTCCCCAGAACCAGCCGTTTGAGCTTTCTGTATATTCAGTGCTCGTATGCACGAATCCATAACTCACACGGTTTATATTCGTGGCAGTATACATGTTTTGTGTTGCGTAAGTGTGCGGGTCGTCGTATTCAATGTCTGAGGGACAGCGGAATGCTTCGATTTTTTTGTTCTCCAGGGCCGCTTGAGTTCCTCCTCCACCGATTGCATGCCAGTCTGCTTTTCCCGTTGCTCTATCAAAATCAATTTCGTTATATAGAGTGCCCTGATCCACATACGGAAGCATGTAGAGGTAACCTGTAAAATTTCGCACCATCCCTGGCGCGACACGCCCGGCGACATTCGATCCAGTGCTGCCTGGATTCACCGCAGATGGTGGGATCCTGTTATGCTGATCGTGGTAATTATGAATTGCCAGTCCCAGTTGCTTTATATTGTTTTTACATTGAGCTCTTCTTGCTGCCTCGCGAGTCTGCTGAACGGCTGGCAGTAACAACGCAATCAGGATGGCGATAATTGCGATCACCACCAGCAGTTCCACCAGAGTAAATCCACGACGATTTCGACGATACGTGTCCATTGCTGCTCGCTTCCCTATAAAGTCACTAGTCCAGAGTGAACAAAACCAATGACACGAAAAGAAAGCAAAGGCTGCGCCAATGGAATACGAACTTTGATGACGGGCGCAACAACGCGGGCAACCCCGTGGATCGTGTCGGTGTTTCGGTGCGAAAGACGTGGTGGGCCACGGTGTCGAACTATTTAAGAGCCATCTTTCTGGAAACAGGGCTGGAAACGCCCTGCCAGTTTCCATGCAGGAATGCCATTTGTGTGGTCACGAGCGGCTAAAGCAACGGAGTATTTCAATTGTGCAGGTTGGGTCGTGACGCCATATGATTCGGTACTCACCTTGACGGGTGTGCAATCGCCCTTTCTTTTTCGCTGGTTAGTGGCGTAGGTGCGTCTTGTTATGCCGATAGGTCATCGCTGGTGCGTCGAGATACATCCTGCGATCCTGGTTCTACTGATGTGGCGGTCGGAGCGGAATACGATCGGCCCGTCGTCAGCCTTGCAGAGCTTATGCTGACTCAAACTTGCTGCCGGGAATGAGGGTACTTTCGAAGCTGAGCTACTGGTCGAGCACGGTTGCGTAAACCTGACGGGGGATGGCGGCGTGAAACTTCACGTCTCTGTTGTGAAGGTCGGTCAGACTCAAGAGGTTGTCGATCAGGTTGACCTTGATCTGATTGCCGGCGAGGAATGCAGGAGCAGCGGCCCTATAGTCAGTGCCTTCTCTGGCGTTTTTATGAAGTCGGCGACTGAACTCGCTGATCCAGATTGTGAGAACTCGGTCGCGGGGACTACATCGACGCCGACAACCTGGCATGGCTTAAATGCATCGCAATCGGCGTCCTGAAACATCGGGATTTCGCACCCGTAGCCGTCCAGCACGTCCGAACGGGGCACTCAATCGTTTCTGCACTTTCGAACGATGTTTCGAGTGCCGGAACCCCAAATCAGGGGCCAGCAAACATGCCATTTTTCAGGCTACCTTGCATCAGGCGAGACGACCGTGATAATGCTGCTTCGTCGCGGGTGTAGTTCAATGGTAGAACGGAAGCTTCCCAAGCTTCAGGTGGGGGTTCGATTCCCCTCACCCGCTTTGATAGAGCCTCGTTGTCAGCAGGTGGCAGCGAGGCTTTCTCTTTGGTGTGAAGCTGTTACGGAAATTTTCGATCTGCTCGATTCTGATGAGGTGGCATCGCGAAGAGTCGCAGGAAGTGGTTGCCAAATGATGAAGGATGAGCAGCTACGGGCGGTAGCTGAACGCAGCAGCCGCTCCTGTCGTACAAGCTGGACGATATAGTCGACCAAGATGCCTCCAAGGTTCTGTCTGTCGGGATTTTGGGCGGCGACGGATCTGACGGTAAGACGCTTCCGGGTAGCGGCGGCATCGCTCTAAGGCTGCCTTCAGCAGGCTGGCAGGGGCGTGGCGATCAAAGAGACCGTTGACGACAAGAGCTGCCATGAAACGAAACGCTGGCGAAGTGCCGAGCGGATGAATTGCGAACATTCATCTACTGGGCACGACAACAACCGCAAACATGTTGCCTGCACCTTATCGAGCCTGTTCCTGCCGACGACCGCAGTTTCTGCAATTCTTGCTGAGCGTTGTCTGCTGCGTCTGCATCGTCTGCTACGGCGTCGTGTTGAGAATCTCGATTGCGGCTTCTGTGGCTACGGCGTTTCTGAGCTGGTTCGATCGAACTTCAGCTCGAATCTTCGGCTGCCCGGCATCACGAGATCGCAGAGTCACCTGGAAGTCGACGCTTGCCTTTTCGCCGATTTCGGGAATTGTCGCGAAGCCAACGGTGCGACCACCGTCGGTAGATGTCGGTGGAAGGTTTCGAACCGGCCCGCGAGCCGACACAAAATCGACTCCAGTCGGCAGAAGCAGCGAGAACTGCACATTGCTGTCCGGTCCCGTGCCCTTATTGACTACTGAGAATTCGACGACGAAATCTTCACCAGGCAGAACCGTTGCCGGAGCATTCTCAACCGTCAAACGCAGCACGGCGATGCCGCTAGCTTCGACCAGAGAATCACTTTGCTCCATCGGCTGGTCTGGCTGAATCAGTTGCACCCGGCTGCTGTGTACGCCGTAAGTTTTCGGCACGACGGTCGTCGACAGCGTGACGGTTTCTCCCGGCTGGATAACAGGAAGTTTCCAGCGGATCGAGTTGGTTGCTTTCGTGAATGCCCCATTGTCAGATGCCGACACGAAAGTCAGCTCCTGCGGCAGAATCACGTTGACGGCTGCTCCGCTGACAGGCTGAGATGATTCGTTGGTCACTCGAATATCGTGACTCGTCTTTTGCCCGACCGGCTGCGGTCGTGAGGGCGGTGACTGAATCGTCAGACCTTTTTCTTCAACCACTTCCACGGCGGCTGCCGCTTCAACCTGAGAATCTTTGCCCGACTTGACGATCGCTCGATTGACGTGCTGCCCCGGCTTAACGGCGGTCAGTTCGAGGTCGATATCAATGGCCTTGCCTGCTGGCAGATCGCCAATTTCGTAGGTGACGTCCTTCCCAGCGGGATGTTCGAAACCAACCGGTACGATGTCCTGCAAACTGACATTCTGAGCAGCGGCGCTGCCTTCGTTGGCAACTCGGAATTGAAACAGCACGTTCTCGCCGACTTTGGCCGTTCCTCGATTCTTGACTTCGAGTTTGATATCCGGCTTCGCGGCCGGACGCACTGAAGTGCTTGTCGAAACTTCCGCGACAAAGTTCACCGTCGCAACACTGCCGATCTCGCCTTCTTCCAGCGGGATGACCTTGATGAGAAGTTTCTGATTGGACTTTGCCGACAGTCGTCCGAGCCTCCAGAGAATCTTCGACCCGATCAGTTCGGCCTGTGGAATCGTGCCAACCAGTTTGCAACCCGTTGGGATGCGGTCTTCGACGATGACTTCCGAAGCGTTAGTCTCGCCGTTGTTGGAAATTTCGATCGAGTAGATCAGCGGTTCGCCAATCGCTGCTTCAGCGGGCGCGACCTTGCGAATCGTTACGTCAGGTTTTTCGGCGATCGCCGTGTTGGTTGCCGGCTCGGCGACAGCGACAACCGGAGCAGGTTCTTCGAGAGCTGGTTTTTCGATCGGCAGTGCGGACTCGACCAGTGCCGGCTGTGCAGGTTCGGGTTCGGCAGGTGCCGGCTCTGCGAGAGACGGAAACGGCTCGCCGATTGGCTCATCGAGAGAGGGCAGGCTGACTGGTGCTTCAGGCTCTGGCTGCAATTCAGCGAATGGTTCAAACGGTGCCGGCTCGTCCAGAGCCGGCAGGTCAATCGTTGGCAATGGCTCCGGCAGTGTGTCGGCAAACGGGTCGGGGCCGAAGTCGGTGACGAGTGTCGGGGCTGGTTTATCGGCTGGTGCCGGCATTTCAACCGGGAATGGTTCTTCGCCGGAAACTGGCAGAATACTGCCCGGAAACGGCTCTGGCTCTGACGATGCTTCCGCTGCACTCGCCAGTTCGGCGTCTTTCATCATGGCATCGATCCGCGAGATCAGCATTGGCGGCGATTCTTCCAAAGGCCCCCACGCCACATCCAGCTCACCCGCTGCGACTGCTTTGTCACGAGCAAACTGCAACTGTGAATCGTCGATCGCCTGATAGGCTTTCTGCATGAGCTCAAGGGCCAGCGCTCGCAGATCAAAACCGTCATCAGCGGGTGGAGCAGAGAATGGTTCAGGGCCAGGATCAACCGGATTAAACGGCTCATTTTCTGGGGCGGAAAATGGATCGTTCGAGGCGAGGTTTGTTTCGCCCAGCTCAGGAACTTCCGGGAATACTGGACGCTCAACTTTGACCGGCATGGTTTCCGGAAAAGTCGACGGTTCGTCCTGAGTCAGCGACGTGGCGGGAAACTCATTGGCAAACGGATTGATCAGCGGTTCGTCATTGACGGGCGGTTCATCATTCAAGGGCGGCTCGTTTTGAGCGATCGCGGGTTCACTCTGAGTCCCTTGGTCCGGCCATTCAATACCGCTCGATTCTGGTTCGCCGAGGTCCACAAAAGGATCCGGCACGGATGTTTCTGAGTCAGCGACCTGCTGTCCATTCTGATCAAGCCCGCTCTGAGCCATCAAAGCGATCAGAAAACAAATGCCGACGACACCGGCCAGCGAAACGATCTTCCAGATGGAATTCTGCATGGGAATCCTTTCCCGACAACCTGTCCGCCCTGATCGATTCCCGATCTTTCAGACGAACTCCCCCTGTTCAACCGGCGAGCCAACACACTGTGCCCCGGTTCTGAAGCCGAGTCATAGCAAAAGCTACAAAATGCCGGAAGACCGTATTTCATGCTGAAGAACGTGTCGAGTCAAAATCAGCAGTCAGCCTGACAGCCAAACAGCCTGTGCGAGTTGGCAGGATCGATTCAAAACGGCTGCCGCGCAGCAGGTAGACTGGGACAGATCCCAGCGAAACCTTCAAGCTGAGGCAAGACCCAGCCTGTGCAACTTCGCTGCTGTAAAGGTCCCGGCTCATTCGAGATAAACGACAGTGTGCGAATGCGTCGTTTCAGTCTCGCAGTCCGGTTTCAGCGAGCAGTGTCGCGGTGGCGGCGTAGGCTTCGGCGACCCACTCTTCGATCCTGTCGGGTTCTGGTGAGTATTCCAGTTCGATCGAGATCGCGCCTTCGATGTTGAGCTTGCGGATCTCGTCGAGGTACGGTTGGAAGTTGACGACTCCGCGCCCGGGCGGCAGATCGCCGTGGACCTTGCCATCGCAGTCGGAGATGTGGACGTGGATGGCTTTTCCAGCCAGTTTCTGAAGCTGAGCAGGTTCAACGTCTGCCAGTAAGAGGTGGGAGACGTCGATGTTGGCCTGGAGGGCCGGGTGGCTGACGTCGTCGATAAAGCGAACCATGTTGTCGACGTTGTTGAGCAGCGACAGCGGAAACGGCTCCAGTTCCAGCGCGATCCGCACTCCAAGACTCTCGGCATACTCGGCCAGTAGTCGGCAATTGTCGACGCCGGTCTTCCATTGTTCGGCTGGCGGGATGACTTCCTGCGCCCAGATATATTCTCCCAGAACCAGCAGCACGTTCTTTGCCTGGTACTCGTAGGCAAGGTCGAGATACGCCTTCACGCGGTCGATGCTGAACCGCTGCACGCTTGGGTTGAAGTCGATCAGTCCGACGGCGACGCAGCAGATCGACATGATTGGCAGGCCGACCCGGTCGCACTCGTCTTTGATCAGGCGACGTTCGCGGACGTCGATGTCGAGTGGGTCGGTGAAGATGTCGATCGAGTCGAAACCGAGTTCGTTCGTTTTCTGAATGCCCCAGGCGGTGTCGCGGCCAGCCTGCGCCCAGGCGGAATTGATCAGTCCGAGTTTCATGAAATGGTTCCTCGATCGTGCTGCCGAATCAGGTTTGTCTGAGTCTGACGCAAAATCGCGAAGACGCCAAGGATCTCACAGAGAGAACGACAGAGTCTGGTGGGCAATGCCAACCCAGCTGGTTCGCAATCGATCAGTCGGCGAAGCGGAACGGTTCGGAGCCGGTGGCGTAGGTCGGTCGCAGTTCGATGTTGACCAGCAGGCCGAGAGCCAGGCAGGTGGCGATCAGACTTGAGCCGCCGTAACTCATCATCGGCAGAGTCATGCCGGTAATCGGCAGCAGGCCGACCGTCATGCCTGTGTTGATGAGCGTCTGTGAACCGATCAGGGCGACGATTCCGACAGCCAGTAGTCGACCGAACGGATCGCGAGTATCGGCAGCGATGAGCAGTCCTCGACCGATCAATGCCAGAAAAAGAATCACTGTGATCAGGCAACCAACAAGTCCCCAACGCTCGCCGACCAGACAGAACACGAAGTCTGTGCGTGACTCCGGTAAGTGGTAGGCGCGTCGACTTTGAATCGGCATGCCGGCAAGCTGGCTGCCCCAGACACCACCCAGTGCGAAGACTCGCTTGGACTGGTGAAGGTGGTAACCGTCGTCATCGGGAGCGTCGCCGCCTGTCTTCTGCGTAAACACCGATACTATCCGCGACTTCTGTTCGGCGCTCATCTGCAGCCAGAGAATCGGCACGCACATCGTTCCGAGCAGGCCGATCGTGACGAGGTGTTTCGGACGCGCTCCGGCGGCAAACAGCATCGCAAACAGGACCGGGAAGAACAGCATCGACGTCCCCAGATCGGGCTCTTTAAGAATCAGTGCGACCGGAAACAGCGTCATCAGAAACGGCGGCACCAGGCCCAGCCAGTTGCGAAAGCTGTCTCGGTGCATGAGGTACCGTGCCAGAGCAGCGATGTACGCCAGTTTGGCCAGTTCGGACGGTTGAAAGTTCATAAAGCCCAGCGGGATCCAGCGGTGCGAGTAATTCTTCGCCGGCATGAAGAACACAACAACGAGCAGCACCATGCAGATTCCATACAGGCCGTAGCTGAGCCATTTGAGCCGGTGGTACGGCCAGGACGCTCCGACGACGAAGACGCCGAGTCCCATGACTGCCCAGATGCGCTGCCGAGGCGCGAACTCGCCGAGATCGTATAATGCGTCGCCGCGCGCGATTGCGCTCAGCCCGATCAGAAACAGCACGACGGCTGTACCAATCAGTGTCCACGGAATGCGTCGAATTGTTACGGCATCGCTCACGAGCGGCGGCAATCCTTTGCTGGCCTGATCCGAAGACTCTCGAAAACCACAATGCTGGAAGTTCAACCATGAAATACACGGAACACGTGAAAAGAGGCTCAGGCGACAAGCCTGAATTCTGTGTCTTTTCGATTCTTCCGTGGTTCAATCTCTGTGTCGTCAGGTCGTAAGGACAGGCAGTGTCGCGGAAAATCCATCCTGCCGGAATGCGTTTTTAAGCAGTCCGTTTTTCACAGGCCAGGCAGCTCCCGACCTGCTGGGAATGAGACTCAAAACTCAGCCCGATTGGCGAATGCGAGGCTCAGGGTTATGCTCCCGCAACGTCTCCAGGCTGACTCTGTCCAGCGTGTCGAGCACCGCAACATTATTCCCAGGACGGGTACGATCCAAATGGCATCATCAGACGGCAAGAAGAGGATTCTGATTCTAGGTGGCGGCTTTGCTGGCGTTTACACCGCCATGTTCCTCGGCAAGGGTATGACGGCCGAAGAGCGGGCGAACATCGAGGTTACCATCGTCAGCAACGAGAATTACATCGTTTTTCAGCCGTTTCTTCCGGAAGTTATCTCGGGCACGATCGAAACGCTGCACTGCATCACGCCGATTCGGCGGATGGCCAAACACGCTCAGCTCTACACTCGCCTGATCGAAGAAATTGACATCGAAAAGAAAACAGTCCGGCTGGCTCCCGAGTACGTTCCGAAGCCGATCGTTCTGAAATACGACCATCTGGTCGTTGGTCTGGGAACGAAGCTGAATTATGACCTCGTGCCAGGCATGCGCGAGCACGCGATTCCCTTCAAGTATCTGGGCGACGCACTTCGACTGCGGAACCAGGCGGTCGGCGTTCTCGAAGAGGCGGCTATCGAGACAGACCCCGAAGAACGCAAGCGGCTGCTGACTTTTGTGGTCGGGGGGGGCGGTTTCTCAGGTGTCGAGTGCATTGCCGAGTTGAATGACTTTCTGACCAGCGCGATCAAGGCTTATCCTGGCATCAAGCGGGAAGAGATTCGCTGCGTGCTGCTGCAGAGTGCCGACCGGATTCTGCCTGAACTCGGAGAAAGCCTGGCAATCTATGCTCAGGAAATTCTCGAAGCTCGCGGTGTGGAAATTCAGCTCAACGTCCGATTGCGAGCCGTTTCCGGCGACGGTGCCATTGTGATGGACAAAGCAACGAAAGAGTCCGTCACCATTCCGTCGCGGACGATCGTGACGACCGTTCCGTCAGCGCCGCACGATCTTGTCACCAGCCTGCCGTGCGAACTGGATCGCGGTCGCATCGTCGTGACCGAAAACCTCGACGTGCCGGATCATCCTGGCCTGTGGGCTGTCGGAGACTGTGCTGCGGTCCCTCAGGTTGACGGCATCACGTCGCCGCCGACCGCACAGCATGCTCTTCGTCAGGCAAAAACCTGTGCCAACAACATCCTCGCGACGATTCGCGGTAAGAAGATGAAACGCTTCGGCTTTACCGGACTCGGTAAACTGGCGTCGCTTGGTCGAATGTCTGCCGTTGCTGAAGTCTTCGGTTTCAAAATGAAAGGCATCGTCGCCTGGGTCTTCTGGCGAGCCGTTTATCTTTCCAAGTTCCCAGGCTTTGATCGTCAGATTCGAATTGCCATCGACTGGTGGCTCGATCTGCTCTTGCCACGAGACATTACGCAGGTCCGGATCTTCCAACACGAATCGATAATTCAGGAACATTTCCATCAGGGCGAAAAGATTTTCGACCAGGGTGACTACGGCGACAAGCTGTACTCAGTCGTCAAAGGCGAGGCAGAGATTATCGTCAATGGCAAAGCCGTCGCCACAATCGGCAAGGGCGAAGTGTTTGGTGAAATCGCGCTGGTTTCGGACAAGCCTCGATCGGCAGCCGTCGTGGCAAAAGTCGACACCGACGTCATCAGCGTGTCCCGTCCGGCGTTCAAGCAATTGGCAACTCACCTGCCAGGTGTGAGAGCAACCGTCGAAGGCATCATGCAAAGTCGCGGCGTCGACACTTCATCCCTCAACGAAAAAGAGACCGTTCAACTGGAAGGCGAAAGCCAGGGGTAAGACTGCTGAAAATGAAGGCCGCCCTCGTGTACCGCCGCCTCGTCCAGTGCGGAAGCTCATGAATCTTATGATTGCGAAACGGCAGTGGCAGATGCCACAAACTGGCTGCTGTGCCTGCATCATTTTTTCAACCGTCGCACAGTCAACGCACCGAGTCGCCATTGTCCCGGCGATTCCGTGCCAAAGTGCGGCGAGCTATCCAGCCGTAGCAACTGGCCTTTCTTCAGCACACCGATGTCGCTGAGCAGTCCTGATTGGTCTTTCGCGTCGATGTCAGCATCGACACAGTAGATCGCCAGTGGCGCGTGATCGCTGACTCGATAAAATCCGCCGCACGTTCCGTTGCCGGCAACGATAGCCGCGGACTCCACGATGACATCTTCGTCAAAGCTGACCAGTAGAGCTTCTCCCTGATCGATCTGCTTTACCTTTCCGGAAGAAATGCCGAGTCCCCGTTCATTCGACGTAAAAATGGCACCGGATGTTGCTTCGTCGTTCTGCACTCCTCGAATCGTCATCGATAGCCCTGAGTTCACTACGGTGCAGCCGTCTGTCGAATGCCCTTCAAACTGCTTTGCCACCTGGCTGGTTATGGAACGGTCCGGCACTGATGACGCAGGCTTCGCACGCCAGTCAAAACTGATCCGCTCATCGGTGGCAATTTCGGCGAGGCCGTGCCCGCCCGAGTTGCGATGCAGCAATGCCAGTTCGGTCAAATATTCGACGAGCGGCTTCAGTGCATCTTCCCGCAGTCGGTCGTGCGTTTCTTCTGAATCAGATTGCAGGTCGAACAACTCAACAGGACGAGCTTCCCCCATTCGTAACAGCGACGCATCGAAGAAAAGTTTCCACTTGCCAGCGAAAGTTTTCGGTCCAACCGTCGGATCATTGATTCGAATTGCCGATGCGGCTCCGTCCTTAGCCTGTTTGTGATCGTGGTAAAACATGGGGCGACTCGGCAGTGATTGGCCTCGCCAGGCTGAAAGAACACTCGTGCTGTCCTCGCCCCCTTTGTCTCCGGCTTTCAAATCGGGAACTTTCGAGCCGACAACTTCCGAGAACGTCGCGAACAGATCGTGCAGCCCGATCAACTCCTGGCTGTCATGTCCGGGCGTGTTTGGATTGCCATCTCCGACTCCGCCGGCCGGCCATGAAACCAGGAACGGCACACGATGCCCGCCTTCGTAAACTGAACCTTTATTACTGCGGAACGGCCCGGTTGCCGCGGCTGTGTCGATTTCTGCTCCGTTGTCACTGGTGAAGATGACGATGGTCGTTTCGATCAGTTTCCTGGCAGGGGTTCGCGGATCATCAGTCGTCTGTAGCCAGTCGATCATACGACCCAGCGCGACGTCGTTCTCATAAACAAAGTCGCCACGAGCGTTCAGCGAGTGACCGGCGACATTCTTCGCGACACCCGCAACAGGCCGATCGCCAACGTGTGAGTCCGGTGTGTAAGGGGAGTGATTCGAGTTGCTGGCGTAGTAGAGAAAGAACGGCCTGGTCTGTGAAACTTCGCCTGAAACGTGACTTTGCAAGTAGTGCATGGCGTTATCAGAGTGCCGGCCACCCAGCTCTTCCAGAACGTACGCCTTTGCCCCGTCGGCGACCAACTGCTTACCGTTCGGAGTGGCCGCGATGGGCATTCGCCCAACGATGTGACCTGGTCCAACATTTTGTTTCGGGCCGTTCAGTTTCTTACCGCCGCGTGATGGCCCCGACGTCCCGTGCGACCGCGATGTGAACTGGCATTCGTCGAAGCCATGATCCAACGGACAGTCAAACAGAGGTTGAGTCAGGTCGGCATCGTCCCAGCCAGCAGCCGGTTTGCCATCTGACCGTCTATATCTCAGCCCAACGTGCCACTTGCCAACCATCGCAGTGGAGTAGCCATTGTCTCGCAGCATGGTGGCAAGGGTCGGACGGTCGGCCTCTATCATGGGGTCGCCCTGCGAACCAAACAGCACCCAATGCTTCAGGCGGTTTCTCCAGGGATATCGCCCGGTCAGCAGCCCGTACCGAGTCGGCGAACATCGAGATGATGGCGTGTGAGCATCAGTAAAGCGGACACCCATTCGGGCGAGACGTTCCATATTCGGAGTGTGAATCTGATCCGCGTCGCTGTTTCCGGTGAAGTCCTGATAGGCACTCGTATCGCCCAGACCCATGTCATCAGCCATCATGACGATGATATTTGGGTGGTTGCTCTGCGCTGAAACGATTGAACCCGTGGCCACAAACAGAAGAAGAGCGAGATGGAGCGATTTCATAAGTTGCCTCGTTAATGCACATGCCGGTGCAGGAAGGAATGCAGAGCGGATGCAGGCACAGCACCTGTTGTTCTTCTGCCAGGGCTCTCAAATAAGAAGGCCGCAGATTACACAGATAAGCACGGATGATTTTTAAAGCATTCCTTTCCAGCCACGTAAATCCGTGGTGACCAGCATCGTTGTGGTTCTGCCGTGCTTTGTTCCTTTGTGGCTTTGCGTCAGGGGCTGCATGATCGAATAC
>TARA_R110002072_G_scaffold174303_5_pt1 | contig 67348 bp, 53 predicted proteins | sample TARA_R110002072 | Tara Oceans TARA_R110002072 (sample SAMEA4397118) | marine metagenome | biome: Polar Biome; feature: [SRF] surface water layer (ENVO:00010504); material: water (ENVO:00002006), including particulate matter (ENVO:01000060) such as... | depth 5 m | reverse complement strand
TGATCGGCGGCATCTCCGACCCGCTGGGCACCATGCACCTGCCGCTGCCGATCCCGCCGAACCCGATGCTCGCGGGCTTCGAGCTGCAGCTGACCGCGCTGACGCTCGATCCGTTCGCTCCGTCGCTGTTCGATGGCGCCCGCCGCACCAATGGTGTCACCGTGCGCATCGGCAACTGATTCCTTCTCCTCAACAAACCTCTGACTTACTTTGCTGAGCCCGCCGGCATCCGCCGTGCGGGCTCAGCTCGTTTGGTTCTGTGGTCGATATACCTAGCGCACGTGGCAAGCCCTCGCGACATCATCATCTTCTGTGGTCAAGACTGGTGGTACCACAACCGTGCGCACAGCGACTTCCAGCTGATGACGCGTGCCGCGAAGCATCGCAAGGTGCTGCTGGTCAACAGCATTGGCATGCGCATGCCGATGCCAGGCCGATCGCCGCTGCCGTTCAAGCGCATCTTCCGCAAGTTGAAGAGCATGCTGCGCTCGGTCAAGCAGCCGCTGCCGGACACGCCGGACTTCACCGTCATGACGCCGGTGTTGTTTCCGTTCTATGGCAGTGAGAAGGCGCGCGCGTTCAACGCGCGCAACATCCGGCGCCAGGTGATGCGCGCTGCCAAGAAGCTCGGCATGGTCGACCCGCACATCATTGTGACGGTGCCGACGGCGTGGGATGTGGCGAAGGACATGCCGCGCACGACGCTGGTCTACAACCGCAGCGACAAGCACTCGGCGTTTGGGGAAGCGGACCAAGGCCTGATCGGTGGCTTCGAAGAACAACTGCTGCGCAACAGCGATGGCGTTTTGTATTCGAGTCGCGCGTTCTTGGAGAGCGAACGCGAGCTGACTGGCGATCGCGCGTTCCACCTGGACCACGGTGTCGACAAGCAGCACTTTCGATCGCGCGAACGCACTGGCGCACTCAAGGACCTCGACGTCAAGCGCCCGATCGTTGGCTTCTTCGGCGGCCTTGACGACTACGTCATCGACTTCGACTTGCTCGAACGCATCGCCGTCGAACGTCCGGATTACTCGCTGGTCTTGATCGGTGACGCGACGCTATCGATGGAGCGGTTGACGCGGCACCAGAACGTTCGCCACATCGGTTTCACGCCGTATGCCCAGATCCCCGATCTCGGTGCCGACTTTGATGTGTCGATCATGCCGTGGCTCGACAACGATTGGATCCGCCACTGCAACCCGATCAAGCTGAAGGAATACCTGTCGCTTGGCCAAGAGGTGGTGACGACGTGGTTCCCGGAGGCGCAGCATTACCTCGACTACTTGCACATCGGCAAGACCGGCGACGAGTTCTTGACGCGCATCGATGAAGTCGTTGCTGGCAAGAAGTCGCCCGGCGATCGTGATGCGTTGCTTGCCAAGGCAACCTGGGATGATCGCACCAACGAGTTGATCGGGTATCTCGACGCCTTGGGCGAACGAGTGCCGGCTGCGGCTACTTAGGCAGCCTTTTGAGTAGGTCCTCGAGCTGCTTCTGGCCCATCGCGTGCCGGTTGAGCAGCCCTTCGAGTCCGGCGATCGCCGGTAGCTTGAGGCTCTGGTCGTAGGCTTTGCGCAGCTCGTCGTCTGCGGGCACCGGCCGCTTGATCTGGAACAGTTCGCGGCTCCAGTTGCTCGCTGCTTGTTTGGGTGATCGCGACGTGTAGTCGAGCGACGCGTTGGTTGGATCGCGTACGACCAAGAGGATCTTGTTGAGGCGGTCGATAATGCGCAGCCTCGAGTCCTTGCTGTTGATAATGCCGGGGATCACCTTCAGGCGGCGCATCGTTTCTTCGAACGTGACGTCGGCGATGTCCTGCCGTGTCACGCGAAGCTTGCGATGCTCCTCGAGCAACTTTCTGAGGCGTTGGCTCGCTTCGGCATCGCGGCTGGTTGCGCCAAGCGCCGTGTCGATCACCGTCAACGCATTGGCTTCGGCGACGTAGCCAAGCGCAATCGCACCCGTCGATGGGCCGGCGAACAGTTGCCGCGCGTGGTGCAGCAGGCTGGCAGCGTCCAGCAAGGCGGTGTCTGGGGTGTTCTTCGCATTCTGCATGCCGCGCGCAAAGACCAGCGTGCGCAGTTGCCACAGCACTGGCGACATCTCGGCCAACTGCGAACGGCCGCTCGGCAAGATGCCGAACTTGCAGTGCGGTGTGCGTGCCGCTTGCGCGAACAGCGAACGTGCGACGGCGGACTTGTTGCACTTTTCGATCCAGAAGGCGCTCAGGTAGCCCTGCTCGGTCGCTTCGTACGGAAGGTTGAGCATCTCGGGCGCCTTGATCGAGAACACCCGCCGCGCTTCGTCGATCGCCATGTTGTAGACGGTGACGGCGTTGCTCTCACGCGGCTGGCTCTTGCCTGCGGGACTGTCTTGCCCGCAAAGATGTGGCGTCAACACAAGTGCTGCCAGAGCGATCCGTCTCAAGCTACGCGCTGTCCGCTGGGCCATCACACCATGGTAGCCGCGATCCGCAGCGAGGTTGCGCGTGGGGTCCAGTGCGAGGTTGGTTTGCGCTACTTGCTGGCCAGCACAATCAGCTGCTGCCGGCATTCTTGCAACGTCTTCCCGGACTTGAGGAGCGGTTCGAGGATTCGACTCGGGTCTGAGGCTGCGAGACTGACGAGTACCGCGGCCAGGGTTTCGCCCGTGCCATTCTTGAGAAGGGTCGTGAGCTTCTTGGCCTTGGTGAACTTGCGCGCTCGGTCGTGGTGCTTCTTGACGTGGGCTCGAAGCGCTTCGACCGTCACGGTGGGGTCCGTGCGCAGTGGCTCGACGATTTCGCCGACAATTTGCGCGGCGCGCTTGCTCGCCGATTGGGTGTTCACGTTCTTTGGCATGTCGTCGAGGCCACTGAGTAGGAACCCGAACTCATACTCGGCGGCATCGGCGATCGTGATTCTGGTCGGGCGCGTCGCCAGGTGCAGTTCCAATTGCTTGAGCAGCCGTTTCGCAACGGCAGGTCCACCTTCTTGACTGGCAAGTTGCTTGGTGACGGCTTGCAAGATCTTGGCAGCCTCGTCTTCCGCTGTAAGGCCGATTGCGATGGAGATCATCACACGGTCTTGCGCGCAGTGGTTGGCGTGGTTCAGCATCTGCATCGCCGTCGCGCCGGCGCCGCGAGGATCCTCGCGGACCTGCTGCCACGCGTGCGCGGCAACGATTTGGCGCAGTGCCGCGAACTGAGGAGCCATGCTCATGAACTCGGTGATCAGCTCTTCGGTCTTGGGGTCGAACTTGCAGGTCGGGATCTGGCTTGCCTGCGAGAACAGGGTCAGGGCCACGGCAGATTTGCGAACGGTTTGCTGCCAAGCCTTGCCGGTGTAGTCAGGCTGCTCTTCGTAGGAATCCTCCGGCAGATCGATGCTGCCCTCATACTCGGGTACGGGCAGTGCCTTCTGTAGCTCCTCGATCGCCTTGCGATACAGGTCGGCGGCGTTCGGCGCGGTCTTCGTGGCCTTGGGCGCGGGCGCCGGCCCGTCCTGCGCGACTGTTGCGAAGCTCAACAGCATGACCAGGCAGCCTGCCAACCCGCGAGTCACCAAGTCTTGGCTTCGTTGCGTGCTTGAGATTGGTAGGGTTGCCACCCGATGATCGCGGTTCTCGCGCCGTGTCGGTATTGCTCCAAGTTCCCCTGTTGTCGAACGTTCTTCCATGTGTGGCATCGTAGGTATTCGTCGATTTGATGGTAAGCCGGTCGACGAGCAGTTGCTGCGCCAGATGGCGGCGCAATTGCATCATCGTGGCCCGGACGGAGATGGGTATCGCGTCATCGGTGGCGATATTGGGTTTGGCCACACGCGCCTGTCGATCATCGACCTCGCTGGCTCACCCCAACCGATGACGTCCGCCAACGGGCCGTTCCACATCACGTTCAACGGCGAGATCTTCAACTACCAAGAACGGCGCGCCGAACTAGTCCGTGATGGGGTCACGCTACGCACCCAGGGCGACACCGAGGTGTTGCTTGAGACCCTGCGCCGCGATGGCTTGCGTGGGCTCGACAAGCTCAACGGCCAGTTCGCGTTCGCGACCTACGACGAGTCCAGTGGTGAGCTACTGCTGGCTCGCGATCGCATTGGCATCCTGCCGCTGTATTACGCCGAGCGTGACGGGTTCGTCGTGTTCGCCAGCGAGATCAAGGCGCTGTTACCTGCGCTCGAAGCGCCGCAACTCGATGACGACGCGGTTGAGGACTACCTGACCTACCGCTCGGTGCCACCCGGCAACACGTTGTTCAAGGGCATCAAGAAGCTGACTGCTGGCACCGCCGTGCGCATCGGTCGCGATGGTAAGTTGCGCCACGAGACCTATTGGCAGATTCCCTACGAGATGCCGGCTGAGATGCTCGACGGGGATGCGGCGATGAAGGCCGTCGACGAAGCGCTCGAAGCGGCGGTGTCGCTGCGCCTGGTCGCCGATGTGCCGGTTGGTGCCTACCTCAGTGGCGGCCTCGACAGCAGTTTGACCGTGGCCTTGATGAAGAAGATCCGCGAAGGAGCCGACGTGCAGACGTTCGCCGCCGGCTTCAACGATCCGCGCTACGACGAACTGCCTTACGCGCGTCAGGTGAGCGAGGCGGTCGGCACGACGCACCATGAGATCCAATCGACGGCGCAGGACTTTCAAGACCTGTGGCAGAAGCTGTCCTGGCATCGCGATGGCCCGATCAGCGAACCGGCCGATGTCGCGATCTATCGCATTGCCAAGTACGCGCGGCAGCACGTCAAGGTGCTGTTGTCTGGCGAAGGCAGTGACGAGTTGTTTGGCGGCTATCCCAAGTACGCCTACGACCCGAAGATCGCCAGGCTCTCCGCGGTGCCGGGGTTCTTGATGCGCGCTGGCGAGCGCTTGTTGCCTGGTTCGAAGTTCCGGGCGCGTCAGGCCGCGCGGGCGTTGACCGGGCGTTCGACCGCCGAGCGCTTGCAGACGTGGTTTGCGCCGTTTACCTGGTATGAGCGCAAGCAGCTGCGGTCGGGCTACGGCTCGGATCGCACGCTTGGTCAATATGAGCGGTGTCAAGGCGACCATTTGCGCAAGATGCTCTACGTCGATTGCCACACGTGGCTAGCCGACAACCTGCTCGAGCGCGGCGACCGCATGTCGATGGCCGCTAGCATCGAGAACCGGCCACCGTTCCTCGATCACGAACTGGTGGAGTTGGCCTTCCGGGTCGATTCATCGATGAAGGTGCGCGGCAAGAGCGGCAAGTGGATCATCAAGGAGATCGCGCGCCGTCACTTGCCCGACAACATCATCGATCGCAAGAAGGTCGGGTTCCGCGTGCCGCTGGACGAATGGTTCCGCGGTGGCTTGAAGGACTTCGTGCACGACCTGCTGCTCGGCCGGGACTCGTTCGTCAGCAACTACCTCGAACGGCGCACAATCGAGGCTTTGCTGCACGATCACATGCGCGGCCGTCGCAACGAAGAGCTGCGCTTGTGGACGCTGCTGGGCTTCGAAGTCTGGCAACGCACGTTCTTGCGCGATGGCGTGCAGGCTCCTGAGTTGGTTGAGGCCTGAGCCACTTCTTGTGCTGCCACGCGAAGGTCAGCTTCTTGGCCGTGTTGGTGTCGTCGCCGACGCGATCTGACGACGGCGCGACGAGAACAGCCAGCACAAGTCAAGGCACGACGATCAGCTGCCTGGGAGTTGCGGCGCGAGTGATATGCCGGGCACTCGCTGGGCAATTTCTTCGACGCGCGTGCGGCATTCGACCTGGCAGCCATCGTGACTGGGCGTGGTGAAGCGGTGCACTTTGGTGAACCCGAACGGCGCCTTGGTCCCCGTCCAGCGGCGCAGTTCTTCCTCGGCAATGCGAGTGACCTCCGCGTCGTCGTCTGGCAATTCGGCCATCGTAAGTTCGGTGCGCACGAGGCAGCGGTCCGGCATCGCGCGGTGCGCAAACACCTGCGTGCAGAAGATCGCTTCGCTCATCGGGCTGTCGATCTGCTTGTGCGGCAACACGCCGTAGCCATGAAGTTCGGGCGCGTCTTTGCTCAGGCAGCCAAACCAAACGAAGGCTCGCTGTTCGCGCTGCTCCTGCTCGGCAATGTGAGGAAGCTCCGGTTCGAGCCCGCCGAGGATGCGAGCGGACGATGTTGGCGAGGTAGCTAGCACGATCGCGTTGGTCTTCAGGTCGGTCGGCACTTCACCGCCGAGGGTGAGGACAAAGCCACCATGCTCCGCTGGCTGCACAGCCGTCACGGCCCGCCCGAGGCGAAGGCACGGGTCCAGTTCTCGTCGGTAGGCCTGTACCATGTCTTCGCACCCCGTCGGAAACGAGCAAGGCTCCGGTTCGACGCGCAGTGGGCGAAGCTTCTCGCCATCAAACAGCCAGCCGGTCTTGGCCTCTTCGTTGCTTGCGAGGATGCGCGGCGGCTTGGAAAGCAGTTCGAGCAGCGGCACGAGTTCTTCACGGGTGAACGCGAACGGGCCCAACTCGCATGTAAAGCCATTGCTGCGTTGGGTCCTGATGTCGTTGCCGGGCCACGGTTGTGCGTCGACAACGAGGATCCTTGCCTCGGGCTTGTCAGTCCGAGTGCGTAGCGCGTGGTGCAACCCCCGCAAGCCAGCCCCGACCACGATCACATCGAACGTATCCATGTCCCGCTAGCTAACTGCCCCTGGCGTGAAAATGCGATGACAACAAGCTTTGCGGCGACGGATGCCGATTGCATGCTTGCCCCTTGGTCATGGTGCAACAAAAGGCTCGGACAACCTGCAATCGCGATTGCCCAGATGCGTGCGGCATTGTCGCCACGCTCAAGGACGGCGTGCTTGTCAAGATTGAGGGCGACAAGGACCATCCAGTAACGAAGGGATTCCTGTGTTACCGCACCAGTCGCTTCCCCGAGCTGGCGGCATCGCCGGCTCGCGTTGCGGAGCCGATGATTCGTCGCAACGATCGCTTGGAGCCTGCGTCGTGGGATGAGGCGCTCGATTTGATCGCCAAAAAGCTCGTCCAGGTTCGCGAGGAGTCCGGCCCCGAGGCGATCTTCCACTACCGCTCTGGTGGTTCGCTGGGAATCCTCAAGCACCTGATCGACTTGTTCTTTGACGAGTTTGGTCCGTGCACGACGAAAATCGGCGACATCTGTTCTGGTGCCGGCGAAGCGGCGCAGCTGACCGACTTTGGCACCAGCGACAGCAATGACTTGTTCGACCTGCTCAACAGCAAGCACATCGTGCTGTGGGGCAAGAACGCCAAGGTCAGCAACGTGCACCTGGTGCCGATCCTCAACGACGCCAAGAAGAAGGGCGCCGAGGTAGTTTCGATCGATCCGCTACACCACAAGTCGACCAGCCTTGCCGATTGCTCAGTGCAGCTTCGTCCCGGCGGCGACTACGAGCTGGTGATGGGCGTTGCCCGCACGCTGTTCGATACCGATTGCGTCGACCCCAAGGCGCGTGAGTTCTGCGACAACTTCGACGCGTTCCGTGCATTGGTGCATCGTCATGAAGTCGGCGAATGGGCTCGGCTCTGTGATGTCCGCGAGGCGGATGTTCGTCAGTTGGCAGCGCGCTTTGCCGAAGGCCCGACGGCCATTTTGGTCGGCTGGGGCATGCAGCGCCGGCAACGAGGCGGTGCGATCGTGCGCGCGCTCGACGCGCTGTGCGCCATCTCGGGCAACCTGTTTCGCTCAGGTGGCGGTTGTTCGTTCTACTTCGCGCGGCGTAAGCCTTTCCGCGCCTTCGGCGGCGCGGTCGAGCATCCCCGCACGATCCGAGAACCGTTGCTCGGCACCGACTTGCTCGATACCAGCAAGCCAAAGATTCGCGTCATGTGGGTCACGGCTGGCAACCCGGTTTCGATGTTGCCGGATGCGAAGAACGTTGCGAAGGCGATCGAGCAGACCGAGTTCGTCGTGGTTGCGGATTGCCTGATGACCGATACCGCGCGCCGCGCAGATGTCGTCTTGCCGGTTCCGACGCTGCTCGAAGACAGCGACTTACTCGGTTCGTACGGGCACCACTGGATTGGTGAATCGCGACCGGTCGTTGCGCCGCCGGCAGGCGTGAAGCACGAAATACGCACCTTCCAAGACCTCGCCAAGCGGGTCGGTCTTGCCTCGTATCCGCAGGATAGTGTCGACCAACTCAAGCGCATGGCGCTGCGTGTGGTCGCTGGTCAAGGTGCCGGGCTCGAGTCCCTACGGCACCGGGGAGCCATCCGAAGTCCGTTGGCGAGTCCGTTGCTGTTTGGCGATGGGCGCGTTCAGACCGCCAACGGTCGCGTGCAGTTGCTCGACGAACACCCGGCTGAGACGCAAGTGGATGCGCCAGCTGCGGTCGACGGTGCCAGCGAGCCGCTTTGGTTGTTCTCCAACTCGACGGAGAAGAGCCAGGGGGCGCAGTGGGTTGGCCGCGGCTTGGGCGAGCGCTCATGGATCGTCGTGCATCCGGAGGCCCTGCCCGGCATTGAGGCGGGCACCGTCGTGCGCGTCACCAGTCCGACCGGTGAGATCGAGGCCGAACTGCGTCACGATCCAGCGCAGCGTCGCGACGTGGCGATCATGCCCAAGGGAGGGCATTTTGATCGCGGCCATAGCGCCAACACGTTGATCGCCGCGAAGGCGACCGACGTGGGGCTCGGCGCTGCTTATCTCGACTGCCTGGTGCGCGTCGCGCCGCGATAGCCGCGGAAGTCCCCGCCGCGTGATTCGCCAGCGTGCGAGTCATGGCCGCGGGAGTAATCGCCGCGGGAGTCATTGCTACCACGGAAGTTGCCGCCACCGTTCTGCGGCTTGTTGAACGTCTCGCGGTGGATGATCAAGTGCGGGTCGCGGCGATCGCGGCGTTGCACGCGCTTGGCGAACTCATCGGCGACTCCGCTCTGCACTTCAAACGTGGTTGCGTTGTCGTCCATCGAGATCGAGCCAATCATGCGGCTCTCGACTTCACCACGGCGGCAGATGTGCGCCATGATGCGGCGCGGGTTGGCGCCATCGCGTGGGCCCCAGTTGATGCGGAAGCGCGTGAAGCCGGGCTCAACCGGGCGACCGTCGTCTTGGTTGCCTTCCTGGTTGGCACGCTGCCACGACGGAGCTGAGCCCGGCGTGCCACGTTGGCCTTCCGGCAGCTTCGAAAAGCTGCGCGCCGGCGTGCCTTCGTTGCGCGAAGTGAACTGACGAGGGGGTGCGTTCTCAATCGGGCCGTTGGCACCGGCGGCGTAGTTGCCACGCGGAGCGCTGTCACGTTGGCCGTAGCCGCGTGGGGCGCTATCGCGAGGAGAACTGTCGCGTTGGCCATAGCCACGCGGGGCACTGTCGCGGGCACCACTGTCACGAGCACCATTGTCGCGGGCACCACTATCGCGAGGACCGTTGTCACGCGGGCCGTCGTTGCGCGGGCGGTCGTTGTAGTTGCCCTTCGGCTGCGCCATCTCAAACGGCTCGCGCATCTTGGTCATCGTCTTGCTCAGCAGTGCTGCGACGACTTCAATCGGATCGCGTTCGCGCAGCAGGTTGGCGGCGGCCGCGCGCTTGGCTGCGGAAGCGGCCGGTGCTGAGGTCAGCATCGTCAGCGCCTCTTCTTCGGTGCGCGCCAGCTGCTTCTCGTTGATCACGTCGGCCGTCGGTGCCCAGCTCCAGCGCGGCTCTAGTCGCAGCATGCGGAACATGCGCGTCGTGCGTTGCGCACGCGACTTCGGAACCAGCAGCACGCTCTTGCCCTTTTGGCCAGCGCGGCCGGTTCGGCCACTGCGGTGCACGTAGGTCGAGCTATCCATGGGCAGCTCGACGTGGATGACCATCGTTACCGACGGGATGTCGAGACCGCGTGCCGCGACGTCGGTCGCGATCAGGGTGCGGGTGCGACCGCTGCGGAACGCGGCGAGGGTGCGCGTGCGTTGTGCTTGGGCGAGGTCGCCGTTGATCGCGGCGGCGGCAAAGCCGTCGGCGGCGAGCTTCTCGGCCATGCGCGTTGTTTCTTCACGCGTGCGAACGAATACCAGCGTGCGATCACTGCCGGCCATCAACAACATGTTGACGACGGCCTGGTAGTGCTCGCGGTCCCCGATGCGGCAAGCGATGTGCTCAATGTCGTCGTGGGCTTCGCCCGGCGCCGTGCCTTGAACCATGATCGGCTGGTTCTGGAAGCGGTTGGCGAGTTGCAGCACGGCCGGCGGAAACGTTGCCGACACCAGGTGCGTGCGACGCTCTTCTGGCAGGCACTCGAGGATGCCGTCGAGTTCGTCCTTGAAGCCGAGGTCGAGCATCTGGTCCGCTTCGTCGAGCACGAGTTGGCAGACCGAAGAGATGTCGACGACGCCACGGCGCAGGTGGTCGAGCAGGCGACCCGGCGTGCCGACGAGAACCGACGGCTTGCGACGCAGGCGCAGGCGCTCGCGATCGATGCTGGTGCCACCGGTAACCACTTCACAATCGACACCCGGGAGATCGGCGAAGAGCCAGCTGAGCTCTTCCTTGACCTGCATCGCGAGTTCGCGGGTTGGCGCAATGACCAAAGTCGTCGGGCCGGAGCGTTCGCGCTTGTCGGTGACGACGCCATCGATCATCGAGAATCCGATCGCGACCGTCTTGCCGGAGCCGGTCTGTGACGAAATCCGGAGGTCGCTACGGCCATCATCGGCGTTGGCAATCGCTTCCTGAACGGGGGTGAGCTTCTCAAAGCCGCGGCGCTTCAGAGCCGGCAACAGCACGTCGGGGCAACCCGCCAGCGGCGAGGCTTCCGATGCTTCGGGCGTGGGCTCTGGTTGGGGCTCCGGCTCGGGCTTCGGCGCCGCCTTGGCCTTGGCCTTTGCCTTGGCTTTGGCTTTGACCTTTGGCGCTGGCTCAGCCGTGACTTCGGCGGCTACTTCAATTTCCGGCGTTGGCTCGGGAGTGACTTCTGGAGTGACTTCGGGGGTGGCTTCGGCAGTGGCTTCGGGAGTGACTTCGGGAGTGACTTCAACTTCCGGCGTTGGCTCAGGCGTGACTTCGGCCGCTGCTTCAACTTTTGACGCGGCCTCCAGCTTGGCGTCGGCCAGCTTGTTTGCCCTCGCGATTTCTTGCGTGGCGGCTTCCACGTTCTCGATGTTCACGGGGGTGCTTTGAGGATTCTCTGTCTCGGATTGCATACTATTCTAGGATCAGGCGTTTGTAAGCCCCTGCCCAGTAATTAGTTACACAAGAAGGCAGGCTCTTATCTCAAAATGGTGTGTCTCACACTCCCCAGGGCCAACCCTGAGTTTCCCCAACTTTCCCCAGTCCCGCAGACTAACCGAAGCAACGTACCGCCTGCAAGCCTTGTGAAGGAAAGGCAGCGGCCCGGATCGGGCCTCTGGGCCGTGTTGCGCGTTAACAGCGCTGGGTCAGTCGCTCGAAGTTGTTGCAGGGAAACGTATGGTGGCGACATGCGTCGGATAACAGGCACCCACGTTTACTCCTACGTGAAGTGCCAGCACTTGGCTTCGCTGGACCTCTATCTGTCGCGCAAGGACCGTCGCCCCTCCACGGAATGGGAGGAGTTCGCTGCCAAGCGCGGGCGCGACTTCGAAGACGAATACGTCGCCAACTTGCCGGTCGTGCAGCCCGAGTATCCCGAGCGCGACTTCGACGCGGGAGCTGCGGCCACGATGGAACTGCTGCGAGAGGGTGCTGAGCTGTTGCACCAGGCGGTATTGAGTAGCGAAGACCGGCTCGGCATGCCGGACCTTCTGCGCAAGCTCGAGGGTGCCAGCCAGCTCGGCGATCATCACTACGAGGTGCTCGATGTGAAGACGTCGGGTAAGTCGCGCGGCGACCAGATCCTGCAGGTCGTGTTCTACACCCAGTTGCTGGCCGAGCTGCAAGGTCGCATGCCGGAATACGGCGCGTTGATCCTCAAGGATGGGCGCGAAGAACGCTTCTTGATCGATGACTACGTAGCCGCGTGCGATGAGGTCGTTGCGGAGTTACGGCGACTGCGCGAGGACCCGGACAGCTCGCGCCCGTTCTTGCAGATGGGTTGCAGCGGTTGCTACCACGACGAGCGTTGCTTGCCCGACATGGTGGCGCGCGGCGATCTGTCCTTGGTGCAAGGCATGAGCCACGGAGCGCGTTCGATTCTTGAGAGCGTCGGCTGTCGCTCGGTGCAAGACCTCGCCGAGTTCCATCCGGAGAACGCGCGTGCTCGCGGCAATCTCGACGCCACGCTGGTGCGTCGCTTGCGTCGCGCGGCCGAGGCGCAGTTGGCCGGAAGTCCTGTGCTCGAGGCGCGACCGCGTGCCGAGAACCTCGATCGTTCGGCGATCATCCACATGGTTACGGATGCGTTTGCCGACCGCGTGCTCGGCTTTGGCATGCTGCATCCCGCGACCGAGGACGGCAAGTTCACCTTCGTGCTGCCTAAGTCCCAGGACGCCGAGTGGCAGGCATTCCGCGAGTTGACGGCTGGGTTTCCGCCGCGTTCGGTGTTGCTGCACTTCGGGGATGGCTTGCGGCGTTGGCACGAAGAACACGCCTTCTCGCGCGAAGCCGATCCGTCGATGGAGGCTCGATTCGTCGACTTGCAGAAGCGCTTGAAGGCGGCGGCGATCTATCCTGCTCCGGTGATTCTGTTGCCGGACTTCGTCAAGCATGGGCTGGACCGCGACCCGCTGCGCGGCGGGCACTCCGGCGCCGCCGCCATGTGGACGCTCGAGGACGATGGCGATGCGAGACTCGAAGCGAAGCTGCGCACCGACTTGCTCGACCTGGCTGCGCTGAAGGCACAGATTCTCGACGCCGCGGCCGATGGCGAAGTCCTCAAGCCGAAGCCAGTGGTTCGGCGGAAGGCGCGCGCCAAGAAAGCTGTGACCAAGGTCCGCAGTGAGGAAAGCTAGGCGCAGGCAGGATTGATGATTGCTCAAGTAGAGCCTGCGTTTGACCCAGTCGTCGTCGGCTGGGTGATGGCCTGCATCGGCGTATTGCTGGTGGCGGTGCTCGCGCGCGAACTGCGCAACGTGCCGGCCAAGTTGCTGGTGTTGATGATGACCGCGTTCGTCGACATGGCGGGCTTGTTCATCATCATCCCGCTGCTGCCATTCTATGTCGGGCGGTCGATCGTCAACGGCGAGACGCTGTTCGGCATGGAGCTGAGCAAGGGTCTGATGACCGGGCTCATCGTGTCGTCCTTTACCGTGGCGCAGTTGATCTCGGCGCCATTCTGGGGGCGCATTTCGGATCGCTACGGCCGCAGGCCAGTGATGCTGATTGCGCTACTTGCATCTGGCTCGGCCTACCTGCTGTTTGGCTTCGCCGACTCGTTGATCTTGCTGTTGCTCTCGCGAGTGGTGCAGGGGGCCGGTGGCGGCATGGTCGGCGTCATCCAGGCCTACGTGGTGGATTCTGTCGAACCAGCTCAGCGTGCGCGCGCGCTCGGCTGGCTGTCGGCATCGACCAATCTGGGCGTGGCGCTCGGGCCGGTACTCGGCGTCTTCGCCGTGAGCATGGCGGGCACCGACATGATGCCGGGCGACTCCGTTGTCGCGCTCGGCGAAGCGGCTCCCGGGGTCTTTGCGGCGTTGCTGTGTGTGCTCAACGCCGTGTTTGCGTGGCGTTACCTGAAGGAGAGCGGTACGCGTCAGCCAAAGAACCACAAGCGCCCTTCGGTACTCGCGGCAGTGTCGACGGTGGTGTCGCAGCCGAAGCTTCCGACCTCCCGCATCATCCTGATCTATGCGCTTGCGATCGGTTCGGCGCACGGCGTCATGCCGATGTTGGCGTTCTTTTTGCAGGATCGCTTTGCCGTCGACGAGGTCTCCATTGGCTACCTGTTCATGTACATCGGCTCGCTGTCGGTGTTCGCGCGCGTGTTGATTCTGGGGGGACTGGTTGATCGCTTGGGCTCCGTCAAGGTCTCGCGCATCGGCATTTGCTCGCTGTCGTTTGCGTTGCTGATGTTGCCGTGGGTTGATTCGATCGGCATGTTGGCAGTAGTGATCGCGTTCCAGCCGATCGGCATGGCGTTGACCTTCCCATGCTTGACGTCGCTGCTGTCGCGGCTCGTGCCGCAGACCGATCGCGGCATGTATATGGGTTTGCAGCAGACGTTCGCCGGAATCGTGCGCGTGACTTCGCCGTTGCTGTATGGCCACGCCTACGATCTGTATGGCGAGGGTTCGCCGTTCTTGTGCGCTGGTGCGATCATCTTGGCGACGCTACTGCTTGGCATTGGCTTGCAGTCGGCGACGAATCCGGATCAGGCCAAGGAGAACGCGAAGTGATCCCGCGCCTGCACTTGTTCGAGCTCGAGGATCTTGAGTGGTTCCCGTCGCGCCTTCGCGATTTCGGCACCGACTACATTCACTTCCTCGAAACTCGCTTCAAGATGCACAAGTCGATTGTGCCGCTGCTCGGAGACGCGCTGCGGCGCACAGGCTGTCGCAAGGTCGTCGACCTGTGTTCGGGTGGCAGCGGACCGGTTGCCAACATCGCGAAGGACCTTGCCGGCGAAGGCTTGCACGTGCAGTTCACCCTGACGGATCGCTTCCCGAACATCGCGGCGTTTGAGCGCATCGTCAGCGAGTCAGAGGGGCGCGTGACCTACTCACGCGATCCCGTCAACGCCCTTGAGGTGCCATGCGATCTCGTCGCGTTTCGAACGATCTTCAACGCGTTCCATCACTTTCGACCTGATACCGCACGCGCGATCTTGAACGATGCGGTCGCAGCCGGTCAGCCGATCGCCATCTTTGAGATCCCCGAGCGCGCCTGGCACACGATTCTGCCGATGTTCTTGACGCCATTGGTCGTGTGGTTGACGACGCCGTTTATCCGGCCGTTCTCATGGCTGCGGCTACTGTTCACCTACCTGATCCCGATCGTGCCGATCTACAGCTTGTGGGATGGCGTGGTGTCCCAGTTGCGAGCCTATCGGGTCAGCGACTTGCTCAAGATGACCGAAGGCCTTGGCGAGGGCGCATACGAGTGGCGCGCTGGTTGGGCCCCGATCCCTTCGATTCGCGGCAAGGTTACGTGGCTGATCGGTTTGCCAACCAAGATGACGGCCGGCAACTGAGTCCCGTAGAGCCCGCTTTCCTTGCTGCGAGTTTGACTGCGGCGAGTGCAATCTGCGCCAATCTCATCGAGAGACGTTCGATTGGGAAGAATCCCAGCTGACCCCTGAGCCACCCTTGGCAACGTGCACGTGGGCTCGGCGACTGCAGTTGGCTTGGTTCGTCGCGATTGGGCGTCACCGCAATCGCTGGCCTTGTGCTTTAATATCTCGATGCGTCATCGGGACCCGTTAACACCTGGATATGGAGTGCTCATTGCCTTGCTGCTGTCGGCTTGCGGCGGCGGTGGTAGTGGCGGCGATGCGGTGCCTGTCGTGCCTGTGGATCCCGTGGTTGGCGAACTGCTGATCGGTCCGACTGGCGGCAGCTTGATCATTGCAGCCGGTGTCGATGCCGGCTTCGCACTCAGCGTTCCTGCTGGCGCCGTGGCGGTGGAAACGCGCTTTCGCGTCTTTCGCGATATCGACAACGAGCAGGTGCCAAGCCTCTTTCCGGTTTATCGGATAGAACCGGAGTCACTCGACTTCAGCGCGAACCCAGTGTCCGTGACCGTGCCCGTCAGCGACGAGTTCTTGCCGGGAACTACGGATCTCACCATGTTCACGCGGGTCGATGCCGAGTCGCAATGGAACGCCAACACCAATACGACGGTGGACGTCACTGCTCGCACGGCTACAGCCGAAGTGACTCGCCTTGGTGAGTTCTTGGCGTGGCAAGGCAACTTGCATCGACTGTTCACCCAAGAGCTGCGCCTCTACGACCCGGCGGTGCCGGTGCCGGCTGAGTTCTTGAGCGGCACGCAAGTCGCCGTCGAAAACGGTACGATCCTGCGGACCATCGGCCAAGGCAGTCTCGCATCGTTCTGGAACTCATCGACGTCGCAGAACGTGCTGATCATTCACGGTGTGTTTGGTTCGCCGCTCGACTTCCTCGGCGACGAAGATCTGGTCGCCAATCTGAGCCTGACGCGAAGCAACGTGGTGCTGCTGACGTACCCGTCGGCGCGCGGCATCGCCCACGCTGCCAACGAGCTCTACGATCTGTTCGCGAGCAACAAGAAGCCCGGCTTTGGTTGTTCGATCATTGGTCACAGCATCGGCGCAATGGTCGCTCGCTACATGCTTGAGAAGTCGGCGAGCGATCCGGCGCGGCGTGGCTATGTCGAGGGTGACGCGGCGTTGCAAGGTGTCGTCGATCAGCTGGTCATGCTTGGGGTGCCCAATGCCGGTGCCCAGGCATCGACGTTGCCGTTCGCGGCGATTGAAGCGAAGTTGCCCGAGTCGGAGCGTCAGTTGCTGCAGGTTGGCCAAGACCTCAGCGAACAACCTGGTTCGTTGCCGTTCGTCATGAACGCCAGTTACGTCGACAACGCTACCCGTTACCACATCATCTATGGCGACCTTGGCAACGGCAGCGATGGAGTGGTCACGACTGCCAGTGCCTTGGCGTTGCCGCTGACGCCACCCGAGTCCGCGACGCTGTTTGTTGCAGCACACGATGCGCTGCATCAAAGCGCCACGTCGCTTGGCATTGCGGTTTGGATCGGCACGCTGCTGCAGGCGCACTAACTTCGTGCGCGTGCAGGCAAAGATCGTGCGGCTGCTAGCGGTGCTGCTAGTTGTTGTCGCGGCGATTGCCTTTGGGGTTAGCCAATTCCATGTGCCGGTTACGCCGCGCGCGGATTCTGCCGCCGACCCATCTCGCAGCGAACCTGTCGCTAACGCCCAGCAAGCGGATCCGGTCGTCGATCTTGCGTTGCTGCGTGACGAGCAACTGGACGTTGCCGGTGACCAGAGTGACCAGTTCGAGGCGCGGCAGTTCGAAGTGCAGGTCATGGCGCACGAGGCTGCGGGTGATGCTGATGTGCGAGTCGAGTTGTTGTTTGGCGAACGGGAAGACATGAAGTCCGTAGCGCTGATTCTAGACCGCGCGGGCACTGCAAGATGGCCGAGCAGTAGCCGTGCGCCGCGACCGTGGCTGGTCGACTTCGCGTTTCCGACAGTCGGCGCGTGGCGCCAGAGCCTGACCGATGAGTCATTGCACGCGACATTGACGATGCCGCCGACCTGTGTGTTGGATATCGAAGTGGTTGAGCAGGATGGTCGCGTGACCAGTGACGAGTTGACGGTCGCCATCCGCTCTCCTCAGGCGTCGTGGCCGGGGAATCGCTGGCGACCGCTGGCCATGGTCGGCGGACGCGCCGAGTTGCTGGCCGAAGCTGCCGGCGAACGTATCGAACTGCAGATCCTCGGGGCGTCCGGTCGCAGCACCCAGTTCGTGTGCTTTGCTGCCGATGTCGCCGGCGCGCGATTACCCGTGTCGGTCCCGCTGCCCTCGGTCCGGGGCGTCGAGCTCGAACTACATGATTTGCCGAAGCCGGAAACTGCGCAGCACGAGTGGCTGGTGGCAGTGCACCCGTTGGACTCCGCGAAAATGAGCTGCCACCGCCTTCCTGGCCAGGATCGCGGCCAGCGCTATGTGTTCTTTCCACCCAAGCAGTCGCAGGCTACGCGGCCTCGCAATTCGTGGTTCGTCACCGCCGAGCGTGCCAGTGACCCGGGGGAAGTCTATTGGGGCGAAAGCAACGCAGCGAATGCGGTGACGATGCGTGCGTTCACCGTGCTGGCGGAGGGGCGCTGTGTCGACGCGAAGGGAGTCGGCGTGGCAGGCTGCCAAGTCAACTTGACGGCGGTCGGGCGGCGCGCAGTGCTGCACGTCGTCGTGACCGACAAGCACGGCAAGTTCCGGATCATGGGACCGGCGCACGCGAGCTTCCCCTTGGAGGTCGTGCTTCACGGGACGACGGGCAAGAACCGCGTCTCTGCGTCACTGCCGCACCAAGGCATCGTGACGTTGCGCGTTGACCGCTGAACCGAAACGGAGCATCGGTGAGGGAAGCGCCGATCAGGGGCGCTACGGTGAGGGGGACAACGCATTGAGTTGTCGCTGGATCTAGCGGCGGTGAGCGCAATGATCGTGTCGCCCCAGTGGCCGCGACACCTTGCAACTGACCCTCGAACAACGACTGCTCCGCTTCCTCGTGCGCGAAGAGCGGGATGAGCAGCGATCCAACCGCGAGCTGCGTGCGCAGCCGGTCGAATTGCGCGTGCTCGAAGGCGAGTGCATCGAAGGCGCGGTCTACTTGCGGACGAAGAATGGCAACTTCGTGTTCCAGGTGCCGGACAACTCGTCGAAGTTTCGACCCGGCGATCCGCTGCTGGTCGGCGACGGACTCGATCTCGAGGAAGCACTGCCGCTGTCTTATGGCAGCTACGATGCGCAGACCGGCGAACTCGTGTGCGGTCTCGATCCGTTCCGTCGCGAAGTCGAGCCGGACTTCGAAATCGGCGCCGACTATGTGCTCGACCGACGACCGCTCGGATTGACCGGGAGGTTGCGCGATGCGGTGCGCGCGACCTTTGCGAGCAAACTGCTCACCGATTTGCTGGCGGGTCGCCACAAGGTGAAGCGGGATGACGCTCGCTATGAACGCGCGGTCAAGTTCTTGCACGAATCCGAGCTCAATGCGACGCAGGTAGAGGCCGGCGCGGCCGCGATCGGGACCGAAAGCCTGGCGCTGATTCAAGGTCCGCCGGGAACGGGCAAGACTCGGTTGCTGGCGACGGTCGTGTCGGCATTGACGGCGCGCGGCTGTCGCATCGCGCTCTGCGCATTCACCCACCGAGCCGTCGACAACGCACTGCTTGCGCTGCGTGCACAGGCGCCGGACTTGAAGATCTTCAAGCTGTCGTCGTCGTCGCGGGAGAATCGGGCGCGCATGCGCGAAGCCAACATCCAACTGGTCGACGCGCGGCGAGCACGTTTCCCGGAGAAGGGCTGTGTTGTGGCTGGCACGTGCTTCCAGATCGCCAAGCTGCACGAGCGTGAGCAGTTTCACTACTCGGTGTTCGACGAAGCGGGCCAGCTACCGATTCCACACGCACTTCCCGCCATGTTGCGTTCGCAGCGGTGGTTGTTCTTTGGCGACCACCAGCAATTGCCGCCGGTGGTCACGACCGCGGACGCCGATCGCGGCGCCGCGGTATCGATCTTCGAACTGCTGCACGAGTACTATGGTTCGTCGTTGTTGAATACGACCTATCGCATGAACGAGGGCGTCTGCCGGCTGATCAGCGAGACCTTCTACGGCGATCAGCTGCGCTCGGCGGAAGTCGCCGCGTCGCGACGCATGCCGTTTACCGCTGGCGGCCGACTGGATGATGTCCTGCATCCGGATGAACCGGTGGTTTGGTTGCGGCTCGATCACCATCAGCCGGGCCAGCGTTCGACTGAAGAAGCCAACGCAGTCGCCGACGTCGTCGAAGATCTCGTGCGTCGTCACGGGGTGCCGGCCAAGGAGATTGCGATCATCGCCCCATACCGGGCGCAAGTGCGATTGATGCGTTCGGCGATCGAACGCAAGTTGCTGACTGGCTTCGAAGAGCTGACCATCGACACCGTCGAACGCATCCAAGGTCAGGAACGCGAAGTCGTAGTCTTGTCCTTGGCCGCAGGCGATCCGGCCGCAGCCAAGCGCGGTACTGCGTTTCATCTGTCGCTAAACCGCTTGAACGTCGCGCTGTCTCGCGCGCGCACCAAAGCGATCCTGGTCGGTAGCAGTCATGCCTTCCGCGCGTTGCCGAAGGATGCCAACGGCCTGCGCATGGCTTCCCGCTGCAAAGAGCTGCGCGATCGTATGACCAGTGTGGATTTGTCACAGCTCTACGTGATTGGTTCGAATTCTTGATGAAGTTCTCCAGAGCAATTGACGCGATTGCCGGCGTGCGTTCCGGGCATCGGGTGTTTGTGCACGGTGCGGCGGCGACGCCGCGTGCCTTGTTGCGGGCGTTGGCGGATCGTGCTGCGGAGCTGCGTGATGTCGAGTTGATCAGCTTGCATACCGAGGGCAATCATCCGTGTGCAGCGCCGAGGGTTGCAGGCAGCTTTCATATCAACGCGTTGTTCGTTGGCGCCAATACGCGAGTTGCCGTTGCGCGTGGCGATGCGGACTACATCCCGGCGTTCTTGAGTGAGATGCCGGCGTTGTTTCGAGAGCGCGTATTGCCACTCGATGTCGCGCTGGTGCATGTGTCGCCGCCTGATCAGCACGGCTACTGCTCGCTCGGCGTTTCGGTCGACATAGCGTTGGCGGCGATCGAATCGGCGGCTGTCGTGATTGCCCAAGTGAATCCACGCATGCCGCGAACCCACGGCGACGGCCTGGTGCACCACAGTGCGTTCGCTGCCTCGGTGGCCGTAGACGAGCCGTTGCCCGAACACGGTGCCAAGCCGCTCGGTGATGAGGAGCGGGCGATCGGGCACCATTGTGCCGGTTTGATCGAGGATGGTTCGACGTTGCAGATGGGCATCGGCGCGATTCCAGACGCGGTGCTCGCCATGCTCGGTGGGCACAAGGATCTCGGTGTGCACACCGAGATGTTCTCGGATGGCATCCTGCCGCTAGTGCGCGACGGCGTCATCACGGGCCGACACAAAGTTGTGCTACCGGGTCGCATCGTCGCTGGTTTCGTGATGGGCACGCAGCGGATCTACGATTTCTTGGACGACAATCCGCGCGTGGCGTTGCGCGATATCGCATTCGTCAACGACCCGATGGTCATCAGTCAAAACCCCAAGGCTGTAGCAATCAACAGCGCCATCGAAGTCGACCTCACGGGACAGGTTTGCGCCGATTCCATCGGAACGCGCATTTGGTCGGGGGTTGGCGGGCAGATGGACTTCATGCGTGGAGCGGCGTTGTCGCGCGGCGGGAAGCCGGTGATCGCGTTGCCGTCTCGCACCGGCAAGGGAATCTCGCGCATCGTGGCGACGTTGAAGCGGGGAGCAGGGGTGGTTACGACCCGAGCTCACGTTCGTTGGGTTGTGACCGAGCACGGCGCCGTCGACTTGCGCGGTCAGAATTTGCGGCAGCGAGCGCGTGCGCTGATCAGCATCGCGCACCCAGAAGATCGCGAGGAGTTGCAGCGAGCCGCACACGCCCGCTTCCACAAGTTTGGGGACCAGCCACCAGATCTCGCCAGCAACTAGGCAAGCCCGCCCGAATGGTCCGCTGCCTTCGTGAGACGGCAGGCGTCATGCCAGCCGCCCGCGCTGCGACCCTGCGTGCCGCACCCTGGACCCTGCGTACCGTACCCGGTTCAAACCACAGATCCGCGCGCGCGGATCTGTGGTTTGAACCGGGTACGGTACGCACATGCCAGCCGCCCGCAGGGTCTTTGCCTCAATTCTTGGCTGCCAACAGCCAAGGGTTCCGCTCTGGCTTAGAACGCGCCGATCGCCAGATAGCCGGTGTAGAGAACGACTCCCAACACAAGCCCCAGGATCAGTAGCCGCAGTGCGTGGCGAACAGGGCGCTCGCTCACAGCTGCGCCAGTAGTTGGTTGAAGGCCTCTTCGTCGATGATGCGCAGGCCAAGCTTCTCTGCCTTGGCGAGTTTGCTGCCAGCATCGGTGCCCGCAATCACATCGGTGACCTTCTTGCTGATGCCGCTGGCAGTCTTGGCGCCGAGGGCCTCGACCTTCTCCTTGGCTTCATCGCGCGACATCGTCGTCAGTCCGCCGGTAAACACGAAGACGCGCCCAGCGAGCGGGCCATCGTCGTTGCGTTCGGCTGCCTGTGGTTCGACGCCGGCGGTTTGCAAGGCTAGCAGCGTCGCTCGGTTCTTCTCGGAGGCGAAGAACTGCAGGATGGCTGCGGCGACTTCATCGCCAACTCCGTCGACGCCGAGTAGCTCTGCTTGCGTTGCATCCCGCAGTCGATCGAGCGTGCCAAAGTGCGTGGCCAGATCGCGCGCCGTGGATTCGCCGACGTGGCGGATGCCGACGCCGTTGAGGAAGCGGCCAAGCGGCAGGGTCTTGCGCGCATCAATTTGCTTGAGCAGGTTTTGCGTGCTGCGCGTGCCCCAGCGCTCGAGCTCGAGCAGTTGCTCTTGCTTGGGTCTGAGCGCAAACACGTCCTCGACCGAGGTTACGACTTTCGCGGCAACCAGCTGTTCGACCTGCTTGGGACCGAGGCCTTCGATGTCGAACGCGCGGCGGCTGGCGAGGTGCACGATCCGGCCGACCAACTGCGCGGGGCAGTCGAGGTTGCTGCAATAGAGAAACTTGCCTTCCAGTTGCAGTGGGCCGGCACAGGCTGGGCACTCGGTTGGCGGTGTGACTGGTTGTGAGTCGGGTCCACGTTCGTCGACGAAGACGCGCACGACCTCTGGGATGACGTCGCCGGCTCGCTGGATTTCGACTGCGTCGCCTTCGCGCACATCGCGTTCGGCCAGCAAGGCCCAGTTGTGCAAGGAAGCATTGCGCACCGTGACGCCGACCAGTTCGGTGGGCGTCAGCTGAGCAACGGGGGTCACCGCACCGGTGCGGCCAACTTGCGCGCCGATCCGTTCGATGCGCGAGCGAGCGAGGCGAGGTGCGAACTTGTACGCCAGCGCCCATCGCGGGGTCCGTGATGTGCGGCCGAGTAGTTGTTGCAGCTCGAAGTCGTTGACCTTCGCGACGACGCCGTCAATCTCGTAGGGAAGGTCGTCGCGCCGCCTCTCGAGGTCGTCGCGGAAAGCTAGGATCGCGTCGAGGTCTTTGGCCGGCGCCGCAGGCTCGGCGACGGTGAAACCCCATGTCGCGAGTTGCGCCCGCAGTTGCTCGTGTGATGAAAACGCGATGCCGTCGACGTGGCCAACTGCGAAGGCCAGGAAGTCGAGAGGGCGTCGCTGGACCGTGCGTGGATCGAGCAGCTTGAGCGTGCCCGCGACCGTGTTGCGCGCGTTGCGGAACGTGCCCTCACTGGTGGTTTCTTCACGCTGTTGCAGCGCGGCGAAGCCCTTTTTCGACATGATCACTTCGCCGCGGATTTCGATGCGGGCTGGGAACGGACCGTCGCCGGCCAGATGCACCGGCAGGTTGCGGATGGTCAGCAGGTTGCGGGTGATGTCTTCACCGCTCTGGCCATCGCCACGGGATAGCCCGCGGATGAGCTTGCCGTTCTCGTAGAGAATGTTGGCGCTGACACCGTCGAGCTTGGGTTCGCAACTCCAGTCGAGCGCCGCGTCTTCATCGAGTTCGAGCAACTTGCGCGCGCGCTCAACGAATGCGCGCACTTCGTCTTGGCCCATCAGCGACTCGAGGCTACCCATCGGGGCCAAGTGTTCCTGGGTCTCGAACGAGCCGCCCTTTGGCAGGGGGGCACCAACGCGTCGGGTCGGCGAGTCGTCGGTGATCAGTTCGGGATGCGCGGCCTCAAGCTTGCGCAGCTTGACGAACATCTCGTCGTATTGCGCGTCCGTGAGCTTGCTCACCCCACCGTTGTAGTAGTCCACATCCGCTGTGCGGATGTTCTGCCGGAGCTCGGCGATCTCTTGTTCGGCGTTCACCGAACACGGTCCTAGTCAATGGCGATCGGGCGGTCAAGAGCGACCTCGACTGCCCCTGCGGCTAGCTGCCCGTCACAGGCCACATCGGGCTTCCATCACGCCCGGTTGGCCATTCGCGTTGTGGTGCGCGCGTCGGATGCAGCTTTCCGCTAGAAGGGCTGCCAGCTGGACTCGTGGCCCAGTTCCTTTGGCGCGATGCGGATTCGCCCATCCGTGCGTGAGGGCCCTCCCTCGACGAACGTGTAGGCGGCATCCTCTGCGTCGCAGGCGCGCTGGAAGCGGCGCCGGGCCTGGGTTTCCAGCGCGTCCATGACTTGATTGTTCGTGGCAAGGTTGGCTCGAACAATCAGCTCGCCGATTTGCAGGGAACTCTTGCCGTCGGCCTGGCTGAGGATATCGCGCAGGGCATCGGCGTCGCAGGTGCCGTCCTCTTGCAGGATGTGGCCGAGCCGGTCTGCCTTGTTGGTGGAGTTGGTGGAGCAGGCCTGCACACATCCATAGTCAAATTCGAAGGTCATCGTTTCATCAGCCACGACGACGGTCATGACTCCGCTCTTGCGCATCCGCTCGATGAACTGGAACACCGTGAGAATCGGCATGCTCGCGCTAGTGCTGTTTAGGGCGACCGCTGATTTCGCGTCCTGCGGGCTGCTTGCACCGATGGCATTCGTTGGCACCGCGGTGGGCGCATCTTGACGTGGCCTCGTGATCGGCGCGGCCGCGGTCGGGACCTTTGCGACTGGAGCGTTGGCGGCTGGGGCCTTTGCAACTGGGGCCTTCGCGGCTGGGGCCTTTGCGGCTGGGGCCTTTGCAACTGGGGCCTTCGCGGCTGGGGCGTTGGGGATTGGGGCGTTGGCGCCTGGAGCGTTGGCGATTGGAGCCTTTGCGATTGGAGCCTTCGCTGCTGTAGCGTTGGCGATTGGGGACTGCGCGAGTGCAGCCTTTCCGAGTGGGGCTTTCACGATCGGGGAGTCGGCGATTGGGGCTTTCACGTTCGGAATGTTCAGGCTCCGGGATTTCGTGATCGGGGCGTCGGTGACCAGGTCTGCGCTCTCATCGTCTGAGAGGTAGGCGCTGAACCCGCTCGCGTCCAGTTGGCTGGGGCTTGCTGGTTTCGCAGGCTGTGGCTCACTCGGTGAATCGCTTGGACCTTGCTCGGTTCTGGGCGCTGGTGTCGAGGGCGATTCGGAACAGTCGGCGCGGCCCGGCGCAGTGTTCGGCAAGCTGTTCGGCAGACTCTGGGTGTTGCGGTCGTTGCCGGTGGTTGTCTTGTCGCCCTTGACCGGCGCTACTTGATCACGGTCGATCAGGTCCCGAATCGCTGCGGACAGGTCGCGCATGCCGCCCTCGATGCGGGTCAGGTGGTCGTGGCTACGGCTGATATCAATGGATCGCATCGACACTTGCTCAAGCGTTTGGGCAAAGATCGAAGCGAGAGTGATGAAATCGTCGCAGTAACCTTCAATCAGAGAGCTCGCGGCCGAAGCTGGGAAATGTCCAACTTGCATGCCTTGACGATCGGCATGCGTAGCGGTCGTTGCTTAGGGCAATCAGCTTCAATAGGGGGCGCCTAGTTCGAACGGTCGGAGCCACCCGCGCCATGGGGCGTTGGTCGCCGGGCGCGCGCGCAGGTTGTTTGGAAATGCATGGATCGTCGGCGGGCGTCCCGACTCCGGGAACTCGGCATTGGCGAGGGCACATGTCCCAGGACGCAGGCGGTCGCATGACGCAGTTGTCACCCTGAGTTGCTCCGCGAAGCCGTACTCGCAAAGGATGATCGCTGCGCTGTGATGGTCGCGGCAAGATCCGCGCGGTGTGCCCGCCACAGTGCTTCCGCCGTACCATCCCCGCTGCGTGAACCCCGTTGCGTGAACCACCCGTTGCGTGAACCCCCGTTGCGCGGACCACCCGTTGCGCAGTCCCCCCGTTGCGTAATCCAACGGCTCGTCCCCCGGGGGGTTGCTCAGAATGGGATGTTCGTCGTGTCGGGGGGACGCTCGCCGGCGGTGGCTTCGCTCGCCGATGAATCGTCCCCGAGATCTGATTTCTCCGTGAGGTCCGGGGTGCCGCCACCGGCCGGCGAACCCGCTCGATATCCGTCGTAGGGCACTTCATTGCGACGCACGACCTGCCCAGAGGGAGATTCATACTCCGAGGGGCGCACCTCGACCAACGCGGTGCAGCCTTCCAAGTCGTCTGGCGTCAGTTGCACCCGACCCTTGGATGGCAATCCGAGGGCGTGCAGCACGCTCCGTGCCCGGGTGCGGCCTCGCACGCTAAAGACCAGGCTGTCCCAGGCCGCCTGTTTGCCGACGTGCTGGCCCTCGGCGACGACCAGGCGAACCGACCAGCGGTCGTCGCCGGCTCGGGTCGTGCCCGTGCGCACTTCTGCGATACGGCACAAGTAGGTCCCCGCGGGCACGGAGATGAAGTCTGAGATGGCGTCCTTTGCGTCGAAGTCGATTTCCATTGCTGTTCTTGCTGATCCGGCAATGGAATAGGGATCCGAAATCGTCCACGGTGACAGGGAATCTCCAATTTCCGTTCGGGCCGACCGCTGCGATTGCGGCTCGTCGCGTGTACCTTGCGTGCTACGTCACCCGCGACAAGTTCCACTTTGGCATCGACTTCGACAACTCCTGCTGCGTCCGCCTCACTCGCTGATCCGGGCGACTATCTGTCGTTGGCGAAGCGCCACTACGAAAACTTTCCGGTCGGATCCTGGTTGTTGCCAAAGGTGGCGCGCGCGCACCTGCACCGCATCTATGCGTTCGCCCGCACCGCTGACGATCTTGCCGATGAACTTCAGGACGCCGAGGCGTTGGCGGCGTTTCGCGCGGACTTCCTGCGTCACTTGACGAACGATGCGGCCGGCAAGCCGGTCAGCGATGTGCCGCTGTTTGCCGAATTGCGAACGACGATCGAGCAGTGCCAGTTGGAACAGTCCCTGTTTACCGACTTGCTGGATGCGTTCGATCAGGACTGCCACCAGCGGCGCTACGACCGTCCGCAGTTGCTCGACTACTGTCGGCGCTCGGCGGATCCGATCGGGCGGCTGGTGCTGCGGGTCAGCGGCTACCGCGATGCCCAGTTGGACGCCTACTCGGATCGAGCGTGCACCGGGTTGCAGTTGCTCAATCACCTGCAAGACCTTCGCGAAGACCTGCTCGAACGCGACCGCATCTACTTTCCGATCGAAGAGCTCAATGCGTGTGGCGCCGACGAGGACGATTTGCGCGCCGAGAAGGCATCGCCGGAAGTGCGCCGATTTGTGCTTGAGCAAGCCGACCGCATTGCCGACGACTTCTCGGCCGGTTGGCAAGTCGTCAATGGCGTGAGAGGCAGGTTGCGTCTCGAACTGCGCGCGATCCTGCACGGCGCTGCGGCGGTGTTGCAGCAGATTCGCAAGGTCGAAGGCGACGTGCTGGGCGGCAACGTTCATCTGAGCAAGTGGCGTCGGGTGGGCACCGTGTTCGGCGGACTGTTGTCGGCGCGCGAACCGAACTGGGGGCGTTCGTGAATGGCGCCACGATGATTCCCCCGGACGCGCAGCAAGACCCGTTGCAGATCACCAAGCAGTCGGGGTCGAACTTCCTCGCGGGCTTCCTTTGCCTCGATGCCCGCCGCCGCCACGGCATGACCGTGGTCTATGCGTTCTGCCGCGTCGTCGATGATGCGGTCGACGACGCCCCCGACGTGGTGACGGCGCGCGGTCGGCTGGCATTCTGGAAGCGGGAGTTGGACGCGTGCGACGGTGGCCAGCCTGAAACCCCAGTTGGAATCGCGCTGAAGGCTGTGGTTGAGGAGTTCTCGATTCCACTTGGCGCCCTCGAGGACCTGATCGATGGCTGTGCGATGGACCTCAATCCCGCCGGCATCGCCGATGGCGAAGAGCTCGAACTGTACTGCTACCGTGTGGCGTCCGCCGTCGGCTTGGCGTGCTTGCCGGTGCTTGGTGCGACCAGTATTGGTGCCGAGAAGTTTGCCCATGCTCTCGGGCAAGCATTGCAGTTCACCAACGTGCTGCGCGATTTGCGTGGCGACGCCGAGATCCAGCGCTGCTACGCACCGAAGACGTGGCTGGCTGAGTTTGGGATCACCGCCGAGGATCTGCTCGGCAGTGGCGATGCGAGGCACTATGTCTCTGTCTCTGGAGTTGGGACCTCTGGAGTTGGGGTTTCTCGCGGTGCTGCCACCGGCGGAGGGATCGCTGGCGAGGAAACAGCTGGCGCGCCGAACTTTGAAGAACAGGTGGTAGACGGCGGCGTCACCCAGCTGTGTCGACGGTTGGCTGGCATTGCGCGCGAGCAGTTCGCGGTCGCGCGCTCCGAGTTGCGACGCTTGCCGTTGCGTGAACGCCGTGCCTTGGTTGCGCCGCGTATCATGGGGGCGATCTACGGCGACTTGCTGCGCCGACTCGAGCTGCGTGGCGGCGCGATCGCCGGGCCGCGAATCAGGGTGCCGCGTGCCCGCAAGCTCTGGCTGGCTGCTTCGGTTTGGATTGGGGCGCGCGCGTGACGGACGGGCGGCGCGCGTTTGTGCTCGGTGGCGGCGTCGCCGGATTGGCGGCGGCATTTGGCTTGGCTGATCGCGGCTTTGACGTCTCGCTGCTCGAGTCGCGCAAGCAGTGTGGCGGTCGCGCGTTCTCGACCGAAGAGCGGGGCACAGGCCGCACTCTCGACAACGGTTTCCACGTCATGCTGGGCTGCTATCACGGCATGCGCTCCTTGCTTCGGCGCCTCGGCACTGAGCACGGCTTCCAACAGGATCGTCGCCTGGTCATGGCGTATCGTTTCAGCCCAGACCGTTGCGCATCGCTGCGGCTTTCGCGGTTGCCGGTGCCGTTGGCGATGCCGTGGGCGGTGTTGCGCTTGCGGATCGCCTGGGGTGCACGGATGCGCGCCTTTCGCGGCATGGCCAGCGTTGCGTTTGGCGCGCCGAAGCAATGGACGTTCGCCGACTGGTTGCGCCGTCGTGGCCAGCTTGGTGAGCCGGACCACGTGATGTGGCGCCCGTTGTGCCACGCGGTGATGAATGTCAAGCCAGAGGATGCTTCCGCCGCCGACTTCTTGGCGGCGTTGCGCGAGGCGTTCATGGGGCGCGCGAGTTCGGCGGCATTCTGGATTCCGGCCCGCCCGTGGAGCGAACTGCTGGGGGATCCCGCGCCGCGGGCGTTGGCGGATGCTGGCGTGACTCTGCTTACGGGAGCGCGGGTGACCGGTTTGCAGGTGGCGGCCAAACGCGTGACGGCTATCCAGCTCGGGAGCGAACGCGTCGATGTCGGAGTCGACGATCTGGTGGTTTCGGCGATGCCGTGGTTCGCGTTGCGCAAGGTGCTCGATGGCGAGAGCCGGTCCGAGTTTGGCGATTGCGCGTTTGGCGCATTGGGCTCGGCGCCGATCGTCTCGGTCTACTTCACGATGCACGATGCTGCCGATCCGGTTGCGTCGCCACCAGATGAAGGGCCGGTGGTCGCGCTAGTTGGCGGCCAACCATTCCACTTCATGTTGCGCACGCCGGGTGATCCGGTTGGCCGGTTCACGTTGTTGTCCGGCGGGGACCGCAGTCTTGACGGCAAGACGGTTGCCGAGATCGAAGCGATTGCCAAGCAGCAGTTGCGCCAGTTCTACGGCGAGGGTTCGTTCGTAGACGCGCTAGAACGTGCCCACGTTCGTGTTCGCAAGGAGCAGCACGCGACGTTTGTGGCGGCGCCGAACAGTGACGCGTTGCGACCGCCGCCGGGACGCTTGGCCGGTGGCCCGGGCAACTTCATGGTCTGCGGCGATTGGACCGCGACTGGCTTGCCGGCAACGTTGGAAGGTGGCGTGCGTTCGGCCGAGAAGCTGTTGGCGAGCCTTGCCAGGTAGCGCATCGCCGTCTGCGGTTGCTTGCCTACCCGAGGGCAAGACTGAGAACTGCGTGCTAGCTCGCAGCTTCGTTGCTGTTGTCGAGAGCTTCGTCAATGGTGCTAGCGATGCTTTCAAGCAAGCTTCGCAAGCTGCGTCGTTCGCTGTCGAGGTGCTTGATGATCTGCACGAGGTCGTCGACGTTGCGGACGCGTGCTAGCTGTTCTCCGAACTGGTCGGTCGACGAGGCGGCCGCCTGTTTCAGGGTTTGCCGCGTGGCAAGCTTGTTGGCCTTGCGGTTCTTGCCTTGGCCGCGCGGTGCAACGGGCACCAAACCCAACAATGCCTTCGCGCGGCCATACATGATGGGCGCAATCTTGTAGTCCTTGGCCAGCGAACGTGTCTGTAACTCGCCGTAGCTAAGCGTTGGTTCTTCGCGAAGTGATTGCACCAAGAAGTCGAACGCCGGGGACCCCTTTCGCTTCGGCGTGGCATTGGCAGTCCCCGCCAGTGGCGGCGCGACGGGTTGCGGAATCACAACCGGTTCTGGGGCTTGGCTCACCTCTTCCATCGGCTCAGCTGCGATGGTATCGGCAGAGCTAGAACCTGCGGACGCCGCCTCGCGCGAGCCAGATACCGGCGGGGACGATACCGGCGAGCCAGATACTAGCGGCGAAGCCGCAGGCGGTGCACCCGTCAATCCAAGCTGCCGGCGTGCGCGTCCGTATTGAATGGGTTGAATGGTGACGCCAGCTTGTTCCGCGACCTGGCGAAGGGTCTCGAAGGTTAGCTGGGGGTTGTCGCGAAGGCGTTCGCTCGCGAACGTTTCGCCTGAAATGCGGGGGGATTCGGACATCGTGTTGTTGTGGCGAGACAAGGCACGAGAACCACCGGGCCAGTGGTGCAAACAGCGAGAATCTAGCCCTGGCCGGTCGGTTGCGGGCTGTCATGCTACCACCAGTTGGCCACTGGATCGACTATTCGCAGCGTTACTCCTAGCGGCGTTCGAACCGATAAGAGAACGCAAACGTCTCGATCGAAGGATCGATTGGCGGCGTAGTCGTGACGTTGTTGAGCATGATGAATCGCCAGTTGACGTAGCGGATATCGTTGGGGGCGAACGTCTCGCTCGACCCCGCGAAGTTGGCGGTGAACTCCGGGTTCATCAGTTCGTTCGCGTCCTCGACATAGGTCGTCACCGTGCGGTTGTAGAGATACGTCCACCAATCGCGCGAGGCAGTGCTGCCAGGTGTCGGTCGCGTATCCCACTTGCGAAGGTGCGCGTCGCCGGCCTTCAGCGGGTCCAGCGAGAAGTTGATGGCGGTCGGCCGCAGGTCTTGGCGGTTCTGCGCCGTGATGCTCGGGTTGGCCATGGTCGGTGCGGGCCACAGCCGGGTGACCGTGTTGATCCAACGGTTCCAATACCACGGCGACTCGTCGACGGCGCTGGCGCCACGGAACTGTGGCACGATCGACGTGCCGGCCGGTAGGCGCGTCAATGGCGGGTCAAACGAATAGCCAAACGATGGCACCACATCGGCCGGTTGCTCGACGACGCCGTTGTTCATGTAATACGGGCCCAAGCGTGCGTCGGCGAAGTCGGTCGGTACGCGGTGCGGGTTGTTGAGATCGACGAACCCGTTGGTCGCGACGCTCTGCCGCTTCAACAGATCCATCATCATCCAATACATCGTGTTGTCGCCCTTGGTTTGAGTGGCTGGCGTCACCGTCCACGGCGCGGTTGGATTGGTCAGGTTGGGAGCCCAGCCGCCAGTCGCGAACGTCCAGCCGGGGTTGTTGGGGCCCATCGGCAGTTCGCCTTGCGGGGCCGCGGACGGGCGCCCGCCGCTAAACACGCGAAAGCGAGGGTCGGGGCCCGAGCCGACGGTGACGCTGACCTGCCAACCGTTGGCGCCCGACGCGGCGAACGGGTTGGTTGCCGGAAGTTCGCTCGAATCGTGGAACGTTTGGAAGTCGGCAAGCAACGGGCACGCAATCGCACCGAGCAGGCCACCAGTGAAGTTGTCGGGAGCGTTGCTGTTGGACAGTTGGTAGTTGGTCGCGTCGTTCCAGTAGCCGCGCACACGCTGGACACCGGCGGGGCCATCGATGACCGTGCTCGCCTGACCCATTGCGAATGGCGACACGATGTACGGGGCGAACATCGGGAAGATCGCGTTCGTCGGCACGGTGGACACGTCAGAGCCGCCGCCGGCGTTGCCGCCTTGTTCGAGAACGGTTTCGTCGCGCCACACAAAGTAGGGTTCTTGGAACTCCGGCAAGGGCATGAAGCGGTTGCCGCCATTCTCGGCCCTGACGAAGACCGATGGGTTGATGGTCAGTCGGGCATCGGTGTAGGGAGCCGCGCGCGGTGCACTCGATTCGACGGTGTTGCCGTTGCCGGTCGGTTCCTTGTTGCTGAGGTAGTTCTGTTCGAAGGCTCCTTGCAAACCGGACTCTGGGAGCTGTGCCAGAGCACCGACGCTGTCGACCGACGAAATCGGGCGATACTCGCTGTGGCCGAGCCGCAGACTGACGCGATCAAACTCGTCGAACAGAACCGGATCCTCGGCAAAGGGCATCCAATACATCTGTTCGATGTCGAGGTTGAAGTCGAACGGATCGTCGCGCGACAAGCTGACGTCGACTTCTCGCCACAGGGTTTGCAGGCGACAGCCCGCCGGATTGAGTGGGTTCTGAATCGGTTGCCCAAAGCCTGTACCCGCGGAGTTCGTGATCCGCTGGTCGGCCTGGAAGTTGGTCCAGAACAACGTTTGCGGGCACCAGGCCAATGGGTCCTGGGGTTGCCCGAATGCCGGCGGCGTGACTGCCGGTAGCTGGTTGAAGTTGTCGACGACTGCGCGTGTGCGCGACGTTGGCCGAGCGATCAGGCGACCGTCGAAGTACAAGAACGCGCCGAACAGGTCGGCCAGTTCGTTGGTCCGTGCGGTAGTCGAGCTGCCGAGCGCGCGCACTTCTTCGCCAAGGAACGGGCTCGGGTGTTCATCTTCGTCGCGATGCGCAAATCGCCGCACGATCGAAACCGCCAGGTTGTCTTCAAACACGGGCGTGCTGCCATCCTTGCGGGTGTCGAGCGTGAAGTCGATGACGATGGAGTTGCTGCGCGCAGCCGTGGTGCCTTGCAGGTCGACCGGGTTGCCGGCGAGGTCGCGCACACCACCTTCGGTTGAGTTGGAGATGACGTGTAGGAAGTAGCGGTAGTCTTCCTCTGGCGTCGCGTTGCGCATGCGCTCGTCGAGATAGAAGCCGACGATCGGCTGGAGGCGCAGCAGCGTTTGGGAGCCGTCTTCGTCGACGATGCGTGACGCGACCAAGTATGGTGTGCGGTACTTTGCTTCGTTGAACGTGTCCGGATCCATGCCGATACCGCCGGCGTTGTTCGGTCTGCTGGCGATCCACTCGTCGCGCCGGACTTCGCTCGTCAGGTCGCGCATGGCGAAGAAGAACGTGTCGGCCCACTTCACCGATTCGATGTCGACGGGCTTCGTGAAGCGCACAATGGCACCCGCGAACGGTGAGACGAATTCGTTGTTCTTTGGCCGGGCTCCGCCCATCGTCAGCGGCTCGGGGGAGAACGTCAGGAAGTTGCTGGGGTCGTCGCGGCCGGTCGCTCCGCCGGCGGTGTATTCCGCGATGCAAATGGCGCTCGGTGCGTTCGCGACCAACCAGGGCTCGCGGGTGCCGAGTTCCGCTGGATAGCCGGGGAGGTTGCGCGGGTCGATCGCGGCGAGCCCGTCCAGCCTGCGAATCCGCACGCGCACATGTTGTGTGGTCGGGCTGTCTTGGTCATCACCCGGATCGGTGACAACTTCGGCGGTGCCGACCTGCTTGCCCGCGCCCGGAAGCTGGAAACGAAAGACATCGCCTCGGTCGATCTCGTGCGACAAGCCGTTCTTGTAGACGGTGACTTCCTGGGTGAACTCGTTGATGTCTTCGACGCGTTCGAGATACATCGGGATCGCACCGACGATGCGCAGCGGCAACGAGTCGCGAACGAACCCGCGCGAGAGATCTGAGGACGTGTCTGAACTGTTGCCGGAACGGAAGTCGCGGATGATCGCCTGACGGCCGCTGTTGTTGCGGCCGGTGATGCCGCGCGCAGAACTCTCGCGCAGTCCGGGAATCGCCAGTGGCCCATCGAGGGCGATGGCGACGCGGATGTTGGCGCTGACCTGGTCCGAAGATTCGGGCAGCCCGGCCGCATTGTTGGACGTCTGGTATTGCACGCCCTCGGTGCCGAGCAGGACAGGATCCAGCATGATCGTGCGGTCGCCGGCGATGATGCGCACCGGTTGCGGCACGAAACCATCGTCGCCTTCTGGATCGCCGACGATGCGGAGCAGCTGCACAGCTTCGGTGTTGCGAAGCGAGGTCACGGTGCCGGCGGCGTTGCGCGTCACGAAGAAGCTGTCGTCGATGTCGAGCGAGGCGCTGAACGTCAGGCGAATCGCCGAGTTGCGCGGAACGACCGAGTATGGCAGCTGCGTGCCGCCTTGGCCGTAGCGCATGGCGCTGACTTCGCGCAGATTGTCATCCAGTGCTGCGAAGGCCTGTTGGAACGCTTGCGAATCGGGTCTGCGCGGGATGAGCAGCCGCGGTTGCAGCGTGTTGGGATCCGTGCCTAGAAAGTCGTAGAGGATCTCGTTGTCACCGATGGTTGAGTTCGTTGGACGTTGGTCCGAGATGTCGGGACCAATGATCACGTCCGCGGTGAGCAGCGAGATTGCGCCAGACTCGTCGAGTGCATACACGTCAACGAGGCGGCCGTGCTCGATGCGCACCAGTTCGGGGTGCACAGTCGACTCGGGAGGCGGTTCCCCGATAGTCGACGACTTGGTGCAGGAAAGCAGCGCTACCGAAACGACAGTAAGTGTCGTTGCCAAGCAGCGCACCGTGGTGCCCTTGGGCAGGCGTCGTGCGGTCATAGCGAATCGACCGTCTTCTTTGGCCCGCTAGGCGCGATCGCCTCACAAGTTTCAGAAGTAGCGGTTTGAGGGGTTTTTCGGACTCTTGGGGGAAGAGCCGCAAACAACCATGTTCAAACGCTGTGCCACAGATGTAGAGGACGTCGCAACCGGGGTTGCGTCGCTTGCGATGCCGCACGCGCGTGATGCGTGTGCCGCGTTCGTGCGAGTTCGCGCAGCAAGTTTTCTTGCCGCGCGGTGCGCGGGTGTGACTTGGCCGCACTGCGCGACTAGGTTGTTGCGCGACGGGATTCTTGCGCGACGGGGATCTGGCGCGACTGAAGTCTCGCCCGAATGGAGGCGCTCTGACTGCATCACTTGTCGAGTGACGAACGCAGGGCGGTCTCCAGATCGGCGTGTGCAAACTCGAAGCCTGCTGCTAGCAATCGGCAGGGGCGCGCGCGTTGACTGCCGAGCAAGACATCCGTCAGTTCGCCGAGCAACAATCGCAGCATAAACACGGGCACTGGCAACACGGTTGGGCGGCGCAACACCTTGCCCAGTGTACGTGTGAACTCGCGATTGCTGACGGGCGTCGGCGCGACGACGTTGATCGGGCCGCGCAGTTCGTCATCGATCAGGCTGCGCAGAATGACGCGCACCAAGTCGTGCAAACTGATCCAACTCATCCAGTGCTTGCCGTTGCCGAGTCTGCCACCGATACCCAGGCGAAACGGTAACAGCATGCGCGCGAGTGCACCGCCGTTGTCGGTTAGTACGATTCCAATGCGCATGTTGACGATGCGTGTCTTGTCAGACGCGAGTGGTTGCGTGCCGAGCTCCCATTGCTTGGCGACTTCGGCTAGGAAGTCGGGTTGGGTTGCGAGCGTGCTGTCCTCATCCAGTTGTTCGTCGCCGCGATCGCCGTAGATGCTGATGCCGCTGGCGCTGACCATGACTTGCGGCGGCCGCGCCATGCCGGCGAGAGTGTTGCACAGCTTCTCCGTGGTTGGGCCTCGACTGTCCGCGATGCGCTGCTTGCGCGCCGCTGTCCACCGGCCACCGGCAACGTTCTCTCCAGCCAGGTGGACGACGGCGTCGATCGCGCCAAGCGCGTCGAGGTCGATGGCACCGGTTGTTGGTTGCCACTGCACGGTTTCTTCGGGCGAGCGTTCTGGGTCTTCGGTCGATCGTTCCGGGGTGATGGTCTCGCAACGAACGAGGCGCACGACCCGATGTCCGGCATCTTGTAAGGCAGGAACTAGAGCTTTTCCGACAAGGCCGGTCGATCCGGTGATGGCGATTCGCATTGCGTTGAGGTGTTAGGCCCGGCGGTGCTTGCAGGCTGTAACGCGGGATCGCGTTAGGTCTATGATGCAACGTCGATGCGGCCACGACTTCTACAACTGATTTGCGCATTCGCTGCGAACGCGGCAGTTACTTGCCCGGCCCAGGATGCTGGCCTGCGCAGCGAGATCAACGACGCCCTTGAGATGGCGCGCCCGGCGCTACTTGCGCATCTGAAAACTGCCTCCAAAGGTGCTACTCGAACGGGCGAGTTGTCATTGCTTGTGCTCGCGGGGATCCATGATGGTGTCCCGGTAACGGATCCTGCGTTGGCGGGAGCCATCAAGAAACTGGCGAAGGGCAAGCCAAGTCAAACCTACGACCTGGCGTTGCGGCTTATCGTGCTGGAGGCGTGCCCGACGTTTCCCAAGCGCATGGAGATCGCCAAGAAGGACGCCAAGAAGCTACTGACGCATCGATGTGATGAAGGCACGTTCCAGTATCAGCGGCGGCCGTCAACTTGGGACTTGAGCAACACGCAGTACGGCGCGCTTGGTTTGCGATCTGCCAAGGCATTGGGCATCAAGATCCCGAAGCAAGTTTGGGTTCAGATGGCGCGCGAAGTCGGCGAGCAGCAGGATCCATACGGCGGCTTTGGCTACACGCGGCATCGCAATGGTTGGAAGCCGTACCCGTCGATGACTGCCGCCGGTATCGCGGTGTTGGCGATCTGCAGGCAGGCGTTGGGTGACGGCTATGTGCGCGCTGACACGATCGATAAGCAGATCACTCGCGCGTGGTCCTACCTCGACAAGAACGCAAAGTCGATCGGTTCGGTCCAGGAGCGCTGGTGCTACTACTTCCACTATGGGCTCGAGCGCGCGGCCATCCTGTGTGACGTAGAGAAGATCAATGGCAAGGCCGACTGGTATGCCTTGGGTGCCCGCATGCTGGTCGACGAGCAGTTGCCAGGCGGCGGGTGGAGCAGCAAGAAGGATGGTTTTCCCGGCACGCATCTCTCGGGCAAGCGCGGCGACTCGGTGCCAACTTCGTTTGCGATCCTGTTCTTGCGCCGGAAGTTCCAGAAGAACGCCGGGCCACTGACGGAAAACATCGTGCGCTTGGTCAATATCGGCCCGCGCTCCAAGCCGAAGCATGTCGAAGAGTGCGCGCGTCAGTTGGTCAAGCGCGGCAAGGCGGCCATGCCGGATGTGCTAGAGGCGCTGCGCAGCGATGTTAAACCGCAGCGACAGGCCGCGGCGAAGGCGTTGCAGGGCATTGTCGGCGACACCTTTGGCTACGATGCCAAGAAGGATCGCGACGCCAACAAGGCGGCCATCCGCAAGGCCGTGCACTGGTATCTAAAGAACCGCTAGCCCACAAGGATTGGCTAGAACCAGGCGATCAGGTCGTAGGCCCGGTGGGTGGGGTCGTTGGCGGCGCGATACGTCAGTAGCAGTTCTTCGCCGGGTTTGCCATCGAACTCGCCAACGGTGAGCTTTGTCAGGTGCCACTGCTCGACATCGCGCAGCTTGATGGATGCGGTTGGTTTGCGGTCGCCGACTGACTGGTCGTTCATGCGGTCGAGGAACCCGGAGGCGAGGCCAAAGATGCGATCGATGTCGAAGACCGTGTTCTCGTTTTTGAAGAGCAGGTCGCCAAGCATCTCGGCGCCTTCCTGACTGTCGAGATCGGGTGCCGCTGGCACGTTGGGGAACAGTTGGATGGTCGAATTGTCCTCGGTCACTAGCGCCAGGTCGGGGCGGCCCGCGCTGAGGAACTCGCCGCGCGCCGAGATGCGCGCCTTGTTGATGAGGTTGCTGAAGCGCTCCATCAATTGTTCTTGCTGGCCCAGCAGAGTCAGCAGTGGCGGAATCCGCACGGTCACTGTGCGGCGCCACTTGGGGGCGCCGGCAAAGCCGGTCTTCTCGCTCTGGTAGCCTACCGCGCGAACATCGATGTCGATCGAACGCACCAAGGCCAGCACGATCGTTGCGAGGCCTGGCAACTGCACCCGGAAGGTCAGCAGGTCGTCGCAGTTATCTCGGTCTAGATCGATGAGCAGCAACTGGGTTACGTCATCAGCGACCGCTTGGGTGCGCGCCTGCTGAAATTGCGGACCGCTCGCATTGCCGAGGAAGGTCCAGATCTTGCGGCGGTGCGCGATGACGTGATCCGGGATGCCGTCGCCATTGACATCACCTCGCTGCATCATCTGGTTGTCGCTCAGCACCGCGGTCGAACCGAGGTCCATTGCAGCTTTGGGCGTGCTGTCGACGAACTGCTTGAGGTCGAGTTCGATCGGCTTTTCGAACGTGCCATCCGCGCGCTGCAGGTGATACGCGCGACGGAAGCCTTCTTTCGTCAGCAGGTCGGGGCGGCCGTCGCCGTTGAGGTCTTCGGTGTCAATCTGCGGAATGCGGATGCGGCCCGTCAACTCTTGGTCTATGCCGCCGCCACCACTGTCGACGACCGCGCTCACCGGAACACCGAACGGGGCCATGCTCCGGAATACCGGCACGCTGTCCTCGCCCAGCTTCTTCTTTGGCCGCACCTGAAAGTACGGTTGCACGCCATCGAGGCTGGGCATCATCAGGTCGAGCAGCCCATCCTTGTTGAGGTCGATGACGAACGGCGACAGCTGCGGTTGGTCGACGCGGACGCGGAACTTGGCGCTGCGCGACAGCACGATCTGCTTGCCGGGCACGCCATCCGCCGACCATGTCATGCAGGCGGTGCGACGCGGGGTTGCCAAGATGACTTCGGCGCCTTTTGACGGCAGCAGGTCTTCGACGGCAATCAACGTGTGCGCAGGATCGGTTAGCACGATCTCGCCGCACTGGATCAACTGTTGGTTGTTGTCATCGAGGCCGATGCGCACCAGCGACGACTTGTTGGCAATCAGGTCATGGCAAACCAACAGCAGTTCTTGGCGCCCGTCGCCATCGGTGTCGGCGAGTTGTTGCGACGTGATATTGGCGTGCGCGAAGCTTGCGGCGACGCGCGCTTGTGCCGGCAAAGTACTCGCGAGCAAGGCCGCGGCGCTGATGGCAATGGATCTCATCGGCGGAACCTCAGGTGGCGCACTTCGCTGCCTGTGACGAGCAGGATGTTGTCTCCGAGCGCATCGCAAAGCAGGACGCGCGCCTCGTCGGGCACCGGGGTGCGCGCGTCGGGTGGTGCCAAGGTCAGCTCGTTGTTCTTGGCGTTCATGAAGCGGCGTTCGAGGTGGCCGTCGAGCAGCATCAAAATGTCGCCGGCGCGACCGCGGCGACCGGGCCGGACCACAAAGAACGGCTTCTTCAGCTTCGCGTTGGTCGCCAGCGGCAGCGCGCGCGACAGCATCGATGGCGTAACGAACTGGCCGTCTTGGTTGCCGTAGATGCTGACCTGGGCATCGAACGAGCCGTTGCCGGAGCCCGTCAGTTTGGCCATTGCCGAGGTGCGCAGCGTCACGCAGACGAGATCGTTGACGCCGTTGCCGGTGGCGTCGATCACTTGCGGCGGCCGCGCCATGGGTTGCATGCGCAGCCGTTTGTCGGGCTTGTTAGACCACTGGCCCGCTTCGTTGGTGAGGAACAAGTCGACGCGCGCTTCGACTTCGCCGTCGCGTTGCGCCGAGGTCGTCAGCAGCAAGTCGGCGCGGCCGTCGGAGTTGACGTCCGTCCACTGCACGTCGAATGCCGGATCGATCACCTTCAGCCGGTTCTCGGACAGCGGCAACGGTTGCTGGCTCATCGTCAGCGCGCCCGGTGCGCTCTGGATTGCGGCGAACATGATGCCGTTGCGATGCGCGACCAGGTCGAGTTTGCCGTCGCCATCGAAGTCGATTGCCTGGCATTTCGGCGTGCGGGTCGAGGTGCGCACGAGCACGCCGGCGACGTCGGTTGGTTTGCCGCCGCCGAAGCGAAGTTCGAAGCCGTTGTTGTCGCCCGAGACGCCGCGGCCGCGCACTGCTTTGCCGATCTGGTCTTGCCAACGAGGTAGCGTGGTCTCGGCGTGGCGCGCAAACGTTGCCTGATTGTCTTTCTGGTCTTGGAACAACACCGACCAGCCGTCAGGGCGTGGCAGCAGCAGATCCGTGCGGCCGTCGCCGTCGAAGTCGACGGCGGCATCCGGTAGCGGCACGACGCGATCGCGGTCGGCGGCCGGCCAGACCAGTTGGTGGCGCACGAGTGGCCGATACGTCGGTTCCCCGCTCTTCTTGATCGTGACTGCAAACACGTGTTCTGGCGTCAAGACGATCAGTTCGGCCCCGGGTGTTGCCGCGTAGTCGCAGAACGTGAAGGCAACGATGTCGTCCTTGAGTTCGATCGGCTGGTGCGTCGGAGTCGACTTGAAGGCCACGCCGCGGGGCTGGTGCACGTGCATGCGCAAGCTGCGTTTGCCGGTCGAGGAATTGTGGCATGCGAGCACCAAGTCCAACTGCTTGTCGCCATCGAGGTCGGCCATCATCGTGCCGGTGATTTCGAGCGATCCGGGCAACTGCATAGTCGCCGTTTTGGGGTCTTGCGGCGTGACCGCGGCAGCGAGCGAACTCCCGAGCAAGGCTGCGGCTAGCAATACGTTCATGAGCCTTGTTCCAACAGTTGGTCCGCGTCGCCGCCACCAAAGCCGATCAGCCACAGCAGCCGGAAGCGCCATGCTGCCGCGGTGGATTGGTAGTTGATGATGCCAAGCAGCATGGAGCACTCCGTGTGGCCGCGGTCCACAGAGTACGAAAACACGAGTGGCAGCGAGATATAGGTCATCTCGTGAGCGCGGGCGGTCTTGCTGGCCACGACGGTCTGCCGCGTGTCGCCGCGCAAGAACGTCAGGCGAAGCGAGTCACGTTGCTCGTCGCGCGCGGCGGCCAGCAACTCTTGTGGGTGGGCCAATGGCTTGTCATCGATGGCGACCAGCAGGTCCTGAAACCGCAGTCCGGCGGTGCGCCATGGACTGCGTTTGGACAGGCCGACGATCACCGCGCCACCACCCGGCCCAAGCTTGGCGTTGCGCGCCTCGACCTCGGTCGCGGTGCGCACTACGAAGCCGATGAACTGCTCTTCGCGGAAGCGTTCGGTCAGCGTGCGTGCCGGTGCCCGCAGGCGCGGCGCCAGAGTCAGTTCGGTGCGCGCTTCCCGGCCGGCACGATCGACATACAGCACCACCTTGGTGCCTGGCTTGGCTTCGAGTTCGACTTGGCGCCACTGGCTTTCGCGCCCCATCGGCTTGGGCTCGCCACCATCGATTTCGACCTCGAGCACGAGGTCACCGGCCTTGAGGCCCGCCTGATCCGCTGGCGAGTTCTCGACGACGCGCGCAATCGCGATCGAGTCAGGGTCCTCGAGCATTTCCTCCAGCGTGTCGTGCGCATCGCCAAGATAGATGCCGGAGAAGGTGCCGACGGGCAGCGCCAGGCGTTCTTCTTCGTCATTGGGCTCGGTGCGCAAATCGAGCGGCTCTTCCATGTCGGCGAGCGCGGGCGATTGCTTCGGCAGATCCGGCGAGAAGGAGCACGCCGTCATCGCGGCGAGCAGGACAAGGCATGAGGCTGTTCGCAGCGGGACGATCATGAGATGCGCAGGCGGGAGACCAGGATACCAAGGGTGGTGCAGCCGGCGAGCAGCCACAGAACGGGCGCGTAGACGGCTTGGTCGGACCAGACCCAGATCGAGTCTGCGGCGCCGCGGGAGACGGACGCCAGGAAGTTGAGGGCGGAGTCGTCGCGCCACGCGATCGGCAAATGGCTTGTCAGCAACCAACCTGCGCGTTCACCGGCAGCGCCGCGAAAGAGTTCGGGTAGCAAGACCAGCAGGCCAGCGGTGGCCAACGCCAGTGCTGGGCGTCGAGCGATAACGGACGCGGCTGCGCTCAGCGCAACGATGGCCGCGAGTGGCAACGTCATCTGGGTCAGTGCAACCAGCAAGGTTGGCCAAACGTCCGCTGCGGCCGCCAGCAGATCCCGGTCGCCGAAGCGCGAGACTTCTTCGAGATCGCCGAAGCCGACGGTGGCCCAACTGATCGTGACACTGGTGAGCACGACGGCGATCCAGCTGATCATCATCGTGCTGAGCAAGACGAACATCTTGCCGAACAGCACGTCCCTGCGCCGCAGGCTGCGAATCAGCGTGTTGCGCAGCGTGTCGCTGCTGATGTCTGAAGCGATGGTCTGGCTCGCGAGCCAGATCATTGCCAGTAACACCACCGGTGTTGCGGTTTGTAGACCTTGGGCCACGGCGAGGAAGCCGCTGCCCGCATCGGCGCTGAATTGTTCGCCTGCTTCGACCTTCGCCAAGCCTTCGCTCACGCGCGTGCTGTAGTTGGACACCGCGTAGGCTGCGGCGACACACGGCAACAACAGCAGCGGCAAGGTCGAGCGTTTGTGAAGCAAGGTCGTGGCTTCGAACCGGTAGGCGCGGCGGCGCGCCTTGTTGGTGGTGCCAAGCTGCGGTGTTGGCGTTGGTGTTTGTGTCGTTGGTTCGACTGCCGGTGGCGGCGCAGTTGCGGCATCGTCGTTGGTTGCGGAGGCCGCGTGCAGGTAGATGCGTTCGAGGGTCGCCTGCTCTGGCGCGAACGATGCGAGCTTGGCTTTGCTCGCCAAGGCACGCGTGACCTCGTAGGCCTCGCGATCGCCGAGGTCGACGAACAAGCGATCCCCGTCGCGAGTCGGCGCGAGGTCCAAGCCTTCGAGTTCGCGTTGCATCTCGGCAATCGGTTCGCCAGTGATCACGTGCCGCACGCCGACTCGGCGCCGCAGCGAATCGAGGTCGCCTTCGACGACCATCGAGCCCTCTCGCAACACTCCGACACGGTTGCACAATCCATCGAGTTCGGCGAGTTGGTGGCTCGACAACATGATTGCCGTGCCTTCGTCGCGCGACAGGCGGTGCAGCAGCGCGCGCAGGTCGGCGATGCCCTCGGGGTCGAGGCCGTTGGTTGGTTCGTCGAGGAACAGCAGTCGCGGTTTGCCGAGCAAGGCTTGGGCAATGCCGAGACGCTGACGCATGCCCATGGAAAACGTGCCGACCTTGCGATTCATCGCGTCGTTGAGTCCGACGCACTCGATGACGCGGCCGACTTCGGCATTGGCTAGCCGCTTGGCGATGCCCTGCAGGCGAGCCAGGGCGACCAGGTTCTGCCGGGCAGAAACGTGCAGGTGGAAGCCCGGCCGTTCGATCAGCGCGCCGACCAAGGAGTTGGCGCGGCGCCGCTCCCGACTCGGGTCGATGCCGAAGATTCGCACGGACCCTCGCGACGGCTGCAAAAGGCCAAGACACAAACGCATGACAGTTGTCTTGCCCGCCCCGTTGTGCCCGAGAAATCCGTAGCAGTCACCAGCCTGCAACTGGAGAGATACCCCACGCACTGCGGCTCTGGAGCCATATCCGAAGTGCAAGTCCCGCAACGCCAAAGCTTCGTTCACGAACATGCCATGCTCCCCGTTACGGCACGGACTTCAAGACGCGGAGTGCACTTGTTCGTATCATCCGAGCCCCCTCGACCATGAATGTCCTCCACAGCGCTTTTTCGCGCACAGCGGCCCGGCGTCGCCATCTCGACCAAGGCAATTTGTTGCGGTCGCTGACTCTCGTCATCAATGGCGTCCCGGGCGGGATCAATCTCGGCCAAGGCGTCTGTGACCTTGATTCGCCCGAGCCGCTGGTGAAGGGTGCGATTGCGTCGATTGGTGGCGAAGATCGCCAGCTGTATACGCCCTATGCCGGGTTGCCGGAGCTGCGCGAAGCGATCGCCAGCAAGCTGCGGCGTCACAACGGGCTCGACTACACGGCCAAGAACGTGGCGGTTTGCACCGGCAGTAGCGGCGCGTTCTTCGCCGCTGGCATGACGCTGTTCGAGCCCGGTGATGAGATCGTGCTGTTCGAGCCGTTCTACAGCTACCACTGGACGACCATTCCGTTGTTTGGCGCGGTTGCCAAAGCGGTGCGGCTGCATGGCACCGAGATGGCGTTCGATGCCGAGGCGCTGCGCGCCGTGCTGACCGATCGCACCCGCGCGGTCATGGTCAACACGCCGGGCAATCCGTCGGGCAAGGTGTGGACGGCGGCAGAACTGGCGGAGCTTGGTCGGGTTCTGGATGGCACGGACATCGCGGTGCTTACCGACGAAGTCTACGAATACATGTGTTTCGACGGGCGCAAGCATGTGTCGCCCGCGACCGTGCCGGAGCTGGCTGAGCGCACGCTGACGATGAACTCGTTCAGTAAGACGTTCTCGGTCACCGGCTGGCGCATTGGTTTCCTTGCTGGTCACGAAGAGATCGTCGAGAAGTGCGGGGTCGCCTTCGACCAAATGGAAGTGTGCGCGGCGCGGCCGATGCAGCGCGGCGTGCAGCGCGCGCTCGAGCAGTTGCCGGATTCATTTTACACCGACTTGCAGCAGGAGTACCAGGAGAAGCGCGACTTGTTCTGCGCTGCCTTGCGCGATGCCGGCTTCAAGTTTGACGTGCCACAAGGTGCCTACTACGTGCTCGCCGATTACACCGACGTGTTCGGCGACATTCCGTCCTACGACGCGGTCATGACCATGATCGAACGCATTGGCGTCAACGCCGTACCCGGCCACCTGTTCTTTGCCGAGTCCGATGATGTGCGCTGTATGCGATTCCAATTTGCTGTCGAACGTTCCGTGTTGACGGACGCGGCAGAACGATTGAGGAGCCTTGCCCGATGATGATTCGCTCGATTCTTATGTTGTCGGTGTTGCTCGGTAGCGCGATTGCGCAGAAGCCCGAAGCAGCGACCGGTTTTGTTGCTACCCATCAGGCGTTGTTGGATGCGCGCAACGATATCGTTGTGCTCAACGTCGCAGCGCACCCCGATGACGAATCGTCGCGCACCAACACGGTGCTGCGACGCAAGCACGGGATGCGCATCGTCACGGTCTATTCGACCTATGGCGATGGTGGCCAAAATGCGATTAGCCGCGAGATTGGGCCAGCATTGGCTCGAATCAGGGTTCGCGAGACCTTGCGCGCGTCATCGATGTCCGGCGCTGAGGTTCGCTGGCTTGGCATGACCGACTTCGGGTTTAGCAAGACCCTCGAAGAGACGCTGAAGTTCTGGGGCGAAGACGTTCTCAAGAGCCGCATGCGTCGCGTGATCGATGAAGTGGATCCCGATGTGATCATCACCAACCACACGCTGACGCGCGGGCATGGTCACCATCGTGCGTCGATCTGGGCGGCGATCGAAATCCTCAAGGAGCGCACCGCGGCCGAGCAATACGTGCCGCGCCTGTATGCGCGCAGTGGTCTCGACAAGGCGCAGCTCGCCTTCGAAACCGGTGAAGTCGATGTGGCGCGCGGCCAAACGTATGCGCGTTTGGCGTGGGCTGCTTGGGTGCAGCACGTCAGCCAGGGCCCGTGGGGCAAGCACAACCCGCTGCGTGTTGGCAAGGACTACTGGTCGGTTGTCTACCCCGAGGGAGTCAGCAAGGCGGATGCCAAGGACCTGACGCAATGGGGCAAGCGGCGCGCCAGTCAGTGGCAGCTTGAGAAGCCAGAGTTGCCAGCGGGTCTGATGCAGATGTCGGCCAAAGACCGGCAGCGCGCGATCCAGGCCGCGATGGCCGCCGTGGCGGTCACCAGTCCCTACAGCGAGGTGCACGGGCAGCGTTTGGTGCAATACCGCGAAGATCTCTCCAGGCTGTATCTGGCCGCGTCCGGCATCAGTTCGGAAGTGTGGCTTGAACGGCAAACGGTTCCGCGTGGTGGCGACGGCAAGGGCTATGTCGTTGTGCATGGTCACGAGCGCGTCAGCAACCTCAAGGTGACTTGCGGTGGTGAGGCAGCGGAGCCCGTTCGCCGACCCGTCGGCCGCAATTCTGCGAACGGTCCGCCGCGCGCGGCGCCAAGTTCGGGCAACCCCACGGGAGCCAAGCCGACTGCCAACGCTGGCAAGCCGGCGGCAGTTGCCACGCCCAATCAGCAGAAAGCTGAGCCATTGCCCGGTCGGTTTGAGTTTTCGTTCGCGTGCCGATACGGCAGTGGCGACGAACTACCTGGTGGTCCCGAGCCGAGTTTCGTGGAGGTTGTGACGACCTTTGAGGTCGACGGCCAACCGTTCCGAATCGTCTCTTCTCTGCCCTACACGCCGGTTGACCCGGTGTACTTGAAGTTTGAGCGTGAAGTTGTTTTGGTGGCGCGCGGCCAGAAGAGCGAACGTCTGCTCAGCATCTCGGTTGAGAGTCACCTCGACACCTCGGTGACGGCGCCGGTGCAGTTGCAGATGGGGCCAGGCATCCAAGCTGTGGCAACGCCGAGTCGACTGGAGCTGACCAAGGAGCAACGTGAAGCGCGCATTCTCGTGCGTGCGACGATCGACGCCAACGAGATGACGCCGGACGCTGGTCTGGCCGTCGGCTTCGGCGAAGGCAAGGTGCGGCTGCCGTTGCGTCTGATCGACGTCAACGTGCCACCCGGGCTCAACGTCGGCCTCGTGCGCGGCCCCGAAGATTCGACCGAGCAAACGCTGTCGGACCTCGGTATCCCGTTCACCAGTCTCGATCGCGACGCGTTGGTCTCGACGCAGCTCGACAAGTTCTCGGTGATCCTGCTCGATATCCGCGCCTACCACCACCGACCAGAACTCGCCGAAGTGCGCGAGCGTCTGCAGCAGTACTGTCGTTCGGGTGGCCGCGTTGTGTCGATGTATCACAAACCCGGTGAGTGGAACGCCAAGGCCGGGCACCCGTTGTTGTCACCGTTCGCGTTGACCGTCGGCAACGAGCGCGTCACCGAAGAGGACGCGGTCATCACGCTGCTCCACCCCAAGCACCGTTTGATGACGCACCCGCACCAGATCCAGACCGCCGACTTCGCCAACTGGGTGCAAGAGCGCGGTCTCAACTTCCCCAAGACCTGGGATGCGGCATGGGTGCCGATGCTCGGCATGAAGGACACTGGCGAAGAGAAGTTGCACGAGGGCTCCCTGCTCTACACCAACTACGGCCAAGGCGACTTCATCTACTGCTCGCTGTCGCTCTACCGCCAATTGCGGCTCGGCAACCCCGGCGCCGTTCGCTTGCTGGTCAACCTGCTATCGCGCTAGGTGGTCCTGGCAGGCCTTGCGAATCTTCGCTGGCACGCGCTTCATGTTCACTAGTCGGGTGAACACAGTGCGCGCCGCGGATTCGTCGCCGGCTTGCAGCAGCAGTTCGCCGCGTTCCAAGAGCACGAACGGGTTGTCCTGGCCGATTAGTGCGGCCGCATGATCGAGGGCTGCCTTGGCCAGCTCGGCCGAGTGCTCCGGCGACTTGCGCCGGAGGGTCGCGAGCTGCAACCAGCGAGTGCTGTCCTTGGCGTGCTGGCTGCACCATGCGGCAAGCAGAGCTTCTGATTGCTGGTGCCGTTTGAGATGCGTCAGGATCGCGATGGCTGGTCGCCAGCCCTGCCACAGCTCCGGTTGTCGGTGGCGCGCTTCGGCAAGCAAGTCGAGGCCCGCGTCGTATTCGCGTGCCGACATGTGGAACCCCGCCAGGTTGATCACCGCTTCGGCGTGATCTGGGTTGGCATCGGCAGCGAGCTGGAAGGACTTGCGGGCCTCGGCAGGTAGCTTGCGCGCCTGTAGGACGTGGGCACGTTGCAAGTGGAGCAGCCAATGGTTGGGGTCAAGTGCTTCAGCCTGCTGGAGTGCATGCTCGGCGGCATCAAGGTCTTTGATGCGGCGATACATCGCGGCGAGGTCGCACCAGCTGCCGATCGCGCCCGGGTTGAGCGCAACCACGCTGCGCAAGTTCTCCGCCGCGTCTTGCCACCGCGCCATGTGAATGAACACGCGTGCGCGAACGCCCAAGAAGTCGAAGTTGCTGGGCGCCATGTCACACGCCTTGTTGACATCGTCGAGAGCTTCTTGACGGCGGCGCAGCTGCAACAAGACCTGCGCGCGGTTGGCGTAGACTTGAGGTGCATTGGGTGCGGTAGCGACCGCCTCCTCGGCGGCCGCCAGCGCTTCGTCGTAGCGGCCCAGGGCGACCAGCGTGTTGGCACGCTCGGCGGGGACACGAAAGTTGGTTGGCCAATCGACCTGGAGTTTCTGCAGGATCGGCAAAGCATCCCGCGCGCGCTGCTGCGATCGCAGCAGTCGCGCCAGAATCAGGCGCGGCAGGTGAATGTGAGGGAAGTTGGCGAGGATTTGTCGGATGTGCTGCTCGGCACCTTCAAGATCTCCTTCGCCTTCGAGCAGCTTGGCCAAGCGCAAGCGCGGCTCAGCCAGGTCCGGTAGTTCCTTGCAGGCGCGCTCAAGCTGTTGCTTGGCGAAGGTCGGATTCGTGGCGATCGAGGCGAACCCGCGCCAATAGGCGACGACCGGTGAGTCCGGCCAAAGGTGGCCAACATCTGCAACCATGGCGCGCACTGCTTCCCAGTCGTGGCAGTGCGATAGTGCATGCAGATACTGGCAGTGGAAAATACGGCGTGGCCCCGGAGAGCGGTCGATGGCGCGGCGGTAGGACTTGGCAGCGTTTTGGAACTCGGTCATGTCGCCCGATGTGTGCGCGCTCTGCATTTGCCGCCAGCCGCGTACGAACCAGCCGAGGCTCGTGGTTGGTTCTGGTGCATCGCGTTCGAGTTGCGCTCCGACCTCGGGGGCGGCCCCCTTGAGCTGCACCATGAATGCTCGCGCTCGTTGGCGATCATTGCTTTGCCACAGGACATGAGCCTGCGCGGCGAGCACCAACGGTAGTTCGGGCAACAGCTCTGCCGCGGCCGCAACGTGCATCTTCGCCGCGTCCCAGCTACGTCCTTCCGCCTCTAGCATCGCCAGGTCGAGGTGCTGTTCGACCTGTGGCAGCACTTCTTTTGCGAAGCCGGCGTCGATGCGCGATTGTTGGTTGGCCAGATGGAGCCACAAGGAGGCCGCGACAACGATGCTGATGGTCAGGGCGGTCCAGGTTGCGCTTTGTCGTGGATGGCGGCGCACGACCTGCCACGCGCGTTGCGCCCAGCCTTGCCGCCGTGCTTGCACCGGCCGAAGCTCCAGGATTGCCGCGAGTTCCCCGGCGAAGGTGGCCATGCTGTCGTAGCGATCTTCAGGACGCCTCTGCAGCGCTCGTTCGAGAACGGCCAGCAGGTCTGCTGGTAGCGCTGTCGCTGTCTTTAGCAGGGCGTGTGGGTCTACCTGTCGCACCTTGGCCAGAACTACTTCCGTGGTTTCGCCTTCGAATGGTCGTGCCAGGACAAGTAGCTCGTAGAGCACGACGGCCAGCGAGAACAGATCGCTGCGCACATCGACACTGGCGGCGTGCCCAGCTGCTTGTTCGGGTGATACGTAGAACGGCGTGCCGACGAAACCGCCGGCTTGCGTGAGGCCGGGCTCTCGGATGTCGCGGGCGAGTCCGAAGTCGGACAGCATCGCGGTGCCGTCGCGTCGCAGCAGGATATTGGCCGGCTTCACGTCACGGTGGAGGATGCCTTCTCGATGTGCCGTCGCGAGCGCGTCGGCGATCGAGTAGCACAATCGCACCGCGGCCTCGGCGTGGCTGCGGGCGCGCAGCTTCGCGCCGATCGTTTGCTCGCGGCGGGTGTGCTCGCGACCGGTATCTTCTCGGTCGGGGTCCTCTCGATTGGTGTTGTTTCGATTGGTGTTGTTTCGATCTGTGGTGTTTGGGGTTGGGTTGTTTGGGGTTGTGTTATTTGGGGCTGGGTTGTTTGGGGCTGTGTCGTTTCGATCTGGGGCCTCAGACGCCTTTGCGGCCATTGCGGCGATCATCGCTTCGGCGAGTGTGTCGCCCGTGCATGACGTTGCATCGTGCCCTGCCAGCTGCGCCAGCAACTCCTGCAGGCTGACTCCATCAATGCGTTCCATCGCGTGGAACGGCACCCCATCTTCGACTCCTGCGTCGTAGACCTGCACGATGTGTGGGTGTCGCAGGCGGGCGAGCATCCCGCCCTCCCGGCGGAATCGAGCAACTGCTTGCGGGTGGTGCTGCAAGCTGTCCGACAGGAGTTTCAAGGCGACGTGTCGTCCGAGCGGATCCTGGACTGCGTCATAGACAACCCCGACGCCGCCGCGACCGATCTCGTCTAGCAGCCGGTAGGAGCCGAAGGCTCGCCCGCTGCTGGTGTGCTGTTGCTCAGCGTCGTCGCCACGCGCGTCGGCGACTAGAGGCTCGAGAAGGTCGCGGAAGGATGGATGTCGCGCCAGCAGTTCTTCGTCGCTGCAATCCGATGCTTGGCGATGACGTAGCCAGACGTCCATTGCGGCTGTCAAGCGTTCGGCGGGCGCGGGTTCGTCCGGCGTCATCACGGGTTGGTTTCGACACCTCGATTGGCGTGCTCATCGAACAAGCCGCCTTCACAGCGAATGCGTTCCAGCTGGCTTGCTAGCTTGGGTAGCGCGCGTTGGAACCGCATTCTTGCGGCAGCTTCGGTAGTGCCAAGTTCTTTGCCGATGGCCGCGAATTCCATGCCTTGCCATTCACGAAGCAAGAGCACCAGGCGGTCCTCTTTGTCGAGCAATTCGATCGCCAACCGAACCCACGCAGCTTGTTCGTTGCGCTCGGCTCGACTGCCTGGCTGCGTAACGGAACGTTGTGGTTGGTCGAGATCTAGCACCGAGTCATTCGGGACAGGCCGCTCGCGCAACGGCGTGCGGCGTTGCGCCGCATGATGGTCGTGGGCATCCCGCAGGTGGTTCTCGATCATTCGAGCTAACAGCGAGCGAAAGCCCTGGCGGTTGCCGGTGACGAATCGTGGCACGTATGCAAGCACGCGCAGCATTGCGTCGTGGACGTAGTCTTGCGTCTCGCCGCGGCCGCGCAGCAGGGGGCCCAGTCGGGACTCTACGTATCGCGAAATCCACGGTAGATCGCGCGCGATCAAGAAGTCGATCGCGTCGCGGTCACCGGAATGCCAGCGCTGCAGTAGATCTCTAGTGTGCTCGTCAGGCATGGCCAGGAAGCAACTCGCAGACGCCGGCGGCGTTGCGGAGTTCTTGGCATGATCGACGAGCATCGGCAGTCTGGCAAGTAGATCAGTTGTGCGTGAAGAGCGTAACTACGCCGTAGTTGCGATAGACATTGCCGGTAGGCGCTGTTGCATTGCCCTGATTCCATAGCACGGACATTGCGGGATCTGCGCCGATCTCGACCTGATCGCCGTTTGAGACCACCAATCCGCCGGGCGAGAAGAAGTCGAAGCAGAACGCCTGGCTGGAGATCACGAAGTTGTTGAAGGCAAGATTGTCGGGGATGGGAACCGAGAACGACTTGTAGCCCGTGTTGCCGGTTGTGCCGCTGAGTGAGAACAAGGCCACTGGCGACACTTGTGCAAAGCAACTCGGATCGACGCCGGCGAACACTGTCGCCAGCGGGAACTGTGGCGCCAGCTGTGTGCCGACATTGATGAACAAGATCACCGGTTGGTTGCCGGGCCCCTGCGACAGGTTGTTGTACCAAGTGCCGCCGACTTTGGTGGGTTGGCTGGTCAGCGATGGTGTCTGGCCGCCGGAGTGCTGGCACCCTGCAGGGCCCGTGGTGATCGGCGATACAAAAGCCGCGCGGTCGAGCGTGTAGGGGAAGGACGCCCCACCGTTGCTGTTTGCCAGCACGCGCCATTCGACCAGCAGGTTCTTGCTTGGGTCGAAAGTGAACGGTGTCGTCAAGTTGACCCAGATGTATGGGCCATCGGGGTTTGGATTGAGCACGTTATTGAGGTCGGGCATCTGGAATAGCCCTGGCCCAAACACGGTCGTTGGCGCGCCGAAGTAGTTGGCTGCGAAGTTGTTGGTCAGCGAGTCCGCGGTCTCATCGGTCTGCCCCATGAGGATCTGCAGGTTCAGCGATTCGCCATAGGCAATGGTGGTTCCGTTGGCCCGGAATCCAATCCGAGTGATCTGATTGCCAGCCGGAATGTTGAGGTCCCAGGCCTCATAAACCGCCTGCATGCGGCTCACCCCATAGCTATACGGAAACCAATTCTGCGAGCCCTGCCCATCAAGCAGCACTGCATGGTCGCTAGGAAACGTGGCATCAATCTGCCCAACAAGAACCGCGCCCAACAAAAGGGCCGGCAAGGTGTGGAAAGCGTTCATGCCCCTACACAGCGGAACCGCCTCCCCCAACCGAACAACTTTCCAAGAAGTGCGTACGGTGCCAGGACAAAACGACACTTCCTCACCAACCGCCGCGGCAACAACCCGCGACCGCCGGCCTATTTGCCGGCCTATTTGCCGAGCTGCTTGCGCAGGTCGCGAACTTCTCGCTCCAGCGCTTCGAGTCGCGTGAGCAATGCGGTGTTGCTCGGCGCGGCAGGTGTCACCGGCTTGGCCATGCGGTCCAGCTCGACGAGCTCCCGGATGACCTGCGCGAGCTGGTCGCCGTAACCGTGCAGCATGATGGCGCGCTTGCTGAGGAACGTCACGGTCGGGGCTCCCGGTTGCCAGGTGCGCAGCATGCTGAAGTGGCTGCGCAGCATCTTGGCGACATGTTCCGCGTCCAGGTGCTCGAGGGTCAGCGAAGTCATGACGATCTCGCGGAAGTGCGGGCGCCGGACCAGATCCTGTGGACGTCGCCACGGGATCGTCGCCATCGGGTGCGGGTGCGATTGATCAAGCGGCACGATGTGGAAGATGCCGCGCGCTTCGTCGAGCGGCAGCGCCGCCAGGTTGCGAGACGCGAGCAGCGCGTAGAGCACTTCTTCGCTGCCGAGTGCATCGAGCGACACTACGCGCTGCAGTCGCAGTGGTTGGCGCTGGTTGATGATGGTCGCGTCGTAGATGTAGTTGCGGCATAGATAAGCCGCAACCGCGTCGACCATTTCCCCGATCGTGAACTCGCCGGCGGGCAACGTCAGCCCGTGCTTGTTGGTGGCGATGTCACCGTGACGAGTGATCTTGCCGGTATCGACCTCGACGCTTTGCGCCGAGAGGACCGCAGCGAACAGCAGCGTGATGGCGAGGCGCATCGGCTTACTTCGACTTCTTGGCCTTGTCGGCGAGCTTCTTTTCGAGCACGGCAATGCGCTTCTCAAGCTTCCTGACGATGATGTTCGGGGGCGTCGCGCCACCGTGGGCGATCGGTTCCGGTTGCGGCACATCGCAGATCCTGATCATGCGGATCGCTTGTGCGACCTGGTCTTGCATGCCACTCAAGAGTAGCGAGGACGCAGATCCGACGTTGCCGATCATCAGCGAACCGCCAACCTGGTGGCCACCACTCGAGGCGAAGAACGGGCGCAACGCGTTGTTGGCGAGCTGCGCGTTGATGTGTTTGAGTTCGACGACGGCGGTGACCGCGACCTTCAGGTTGGGTCGTTGTAGCACTTGTTCGATCGTGCGGTGCTTGGCGCGATTCATGACTTCACGGCCACGCGGGCCGTTCATCATGATGACTTCGTAGAGGCCGAGGTCTTCATCGACGCTGGTCAGCGCGAAGCCGGCGCGGTAGAGCAGGCCGGTTAGCAGGTCCTTGCAGCCGGCACTGTCGGTCACGATTTCCTTCTGCAACCGGATCGCCTGGCCGTGCGCGCATTCCTGCGGGTTGGTCAGGATGTTGATGCTGAGGTGCTTCGCGCAGTTGTCGACCAGGTCTTGGATGCTCGTCTCTCCGGCGGGCATCACGAACTGAGCTTTCGCGGTGGCCTGCACCTTGATTGCTGCGACTGGCTTCGCGTCCTGGGCGGCCGTCGCAACCGTGAAAAGGGCGGGCAAGAGAACACCAACAAGGGCAGTTTGGATCTTCATCGTTTCCTCGGGGTCGGTCCGACGATGGTCGCCAACGCTTCTTCCCGCCGGATCTGTCCGTCGGGTAGGTTGCTGCGTATGCGCACGGCATGGTTGTGGCTGGGGCTGGCGGCGGGTTGTTCCTCGATCCCCGCCCCCAACATGTATGTAGATCCGGTGTTACGGCTGCACGGTCACAATGACTATCTGCAGCCGGTGCCGCTGACGCGCGCCCTGCAGTTCGGTCTCGGCAGCCTCGAAGCGGACATCTACCTCGTCGACGGAGAATTGCGCGTCGGCCACGAACGCTGGCAGTTGCGCCCCGGCCGAACGCTGCAGGCGATGTATCTCGACCCGCTGCGCGCACTGGTCAAAGAACACGGCGCGTTGCGCACCGACGGGCAACCGCTGGTGTTGTTGGTCGACATCAAGGCCGATGGCGCTGCGGTCTATCGCCAATTGCGAACCGTGCTCGAAGACTACCGCGACATGCTGACGCAGTTCGTCGACGGCGAGGTCAAGTCGGGCGCGGTCACGATTCTGTTGTCGGGCGATCGGCCGATGAAGTTGGTTGCCGCCGATGCCTTGCGCCTGTGTGCCCTCGATGGTCGCTTTGCGGACCTGGACGCGAACCCGTTGCCGCCGGCGCATCTGGTGCCATGGGTCAGTGGTTCGTGGCGCAGCATTTCGGATTGGACCGGCTCCGACGAACTGATGAAGGACGAACTGCAGCGCGTCATCCGGTTGACGCGCAAGGCGCATCGTCAGGGCCGGGCGATTCGGTTCTGGGCCGCGCCGGATCGCAAAGAAGCGTGGGCTGCGTTCTACGACTTGGACATCGACTACATCTGCACGGACCAACCAAAGAAGGCGGCGGCGTGGTTGCGCGAGTTTCGCGTTACCACACTGCGCTGACGGCGATGTCCGCGTTGCAGCAAGCGTTCGAAGGGCCGCGAACTACGGCGCCCAACGCGGCGGCACCAAGCGTCGCTTGCCGTCGATGCTGCGCGGCACGGTAGCCGCGTCCGGAGCTTCGAAGTCACGGTCCCACAGTTGGCACGTGACTTCCTTGTGCTTCTGGTCGAGGCCTTCGCAGTAGTTGGTGAAGATGCAGCGGCGCACTTCACTGCCGCGTCCGAGGCGCATCTTCAGCCACCAGTCGGGATCGGCGAGGCTTTGGCGCGCGGCGGCGACGAAGTCTGCTTCGCCGTTCTGCAGGATCGCTTCGGCTTGGTCGAAGTGGCAGATGCCGCCGGCCGTGATGGTGGGCGTTGTGAAACCTGCCTTGCGCACCGCGTGACGGATCGACGCCGACAAGTGCACGTTGCGGCCGAACGGCCCCCGCTCGTCACTGCGCACCGTCGGCATGCATTCGTGGCCGGATGGGCCAGTGTAGGGGTAGGCCGCGGCGCCGACGCCAGGCTGCTTGGCATCGTCAAACTTGCCACCCTTGCTGATCGACAAGAAGTCGAGACCTGCCTTGGCGAACGCGAGGCCGTAGCCGACCGCGTCTTCGATGTGGGAACCTTCCTCGATGACTTCGTCGCCGAGGAATCGGGTGCCGACGCACCAGTCGTTGCCAACGCGGGATCGCACTTCGGCAGCCACTTCGAGCGGCATGCGCAGTCGTGCTTCGGGGGAGCCGCCGTAGCCATCGTCGCGCATGTTGGTGCGCGATAGAAACGATGCCATCGTGTAGGCGTGGGCGAAGTGCAGTTCGACGCCGTCAAAGCCTGCATCGCGTGCGCGTGCGGCAGCGGCAGCGAACAGTTCTGGCAGCACCTCGGGCAATTCGCGGATGTGGGGGAGATGCAGGTCGTTGACCTCTTCGCGATAGCCCCATGCGTAGTCGCGGTATTCGCGTGGCGTCAGCAACGCGGTCAGCACGTCATCTTCGCACTGGCCGAGTTGCGCTCGAATGCTCGCAACATCAGCGGCTGCGGCATCGCCAAAGCGTTCTCTGACGGCATCGCGGTGGCGGTCGGTGACCTTCAGGAAGCGCGCGAAGAACTTGTCCTTCGCCGGACGGCGGCGGATCGACAGGAAGTCGAGGATCTGCAAGAACAAGCGCGTCTTGCCGCCACTTCGCTGCCTGACGGTCTTGCACAGGTCGCGCAAGCCATCGAGGAAGCGGTCGTGGCCGATGCGCAGCAAGGGGCCGCTCGGCACGTCGCGGATGCCGGTGGCTTCGACGACCAGCACGCCCGGTTGGCCGTCGGCAAATCGGCCGTACCAATCGAGCACGTTCGGCGTCACGAAGCCGTCTTCGGTCGCGCGCCATGGCACCATCGCAGGGACCCACGAACGTGAATCTGCTCGGATCGGACCGATGTCGATCGGGGCGAACAACTGGGCGCGCGCCGCTTCGTCGGCCGATGGCCAACGTGCTTCAGGCAGCGCGTGCTTGACCCGACTAGCCACCCTTCTTGCGCTTCGGTGGCTCGCGGAATCCCTTTGGTGCGCGGCGCATCTGGCCCATCGTCTGCGGCGGCTGCTCGAGTCCGAGCGCATACCATTGCTCAGCAAACGCCGTCATGCTCATGCGCTTGTTGTTCTGCAGGCGCAGCATGTTTTCCTTGGTCGGCGTGTTGGTCGCGTTCTTCTTCAAGAACGCCGCGAGAGCTGCTTGCGCCTGATCGTTCTTGCCGGCCTTGTGCAGCATCCACGCATACGTGTTGTGCAGCAGTGGGTGCTTCTTGTTGATCTTGGCCGTCAGTTCGAGAACCGAGATGGCGCGATCAATCTCGTTGTCACGGTAGCGAATGCAGGCCAGCATCAGGCGGGCGTCCGCATTGCGCATGCTCGCGCCTTCCAGCAGTTTGACGCCGCGATCCTTCTGGCCCATGTGCAGCGACAGCATGCCCATCTGTGCCAGCAGCTGACCCTTCAGCAGCGGGATCCACTTGCACATCGGCAACATGTCTTCGAGCGACTGGTAGGCCAGCTGGAAGTGTTGCTGCTGCATTTGCCGCTGCACCTGCTCCATCGCCGGTTGCAAGCGCTTGCCGATGCGGCGCGCGATCAGGACCCAGATCACGATCGCGAGAACGACCGTGAATAGAACGCCCCAAAACCAGTGGTACCCGCCAAGCAGGGAGATGCCCCCATAGCCAAGCAAGAGGGACAGGAACAACGACAGTAGAATCGAATACACGCGCGAACTCGGGGAAGTTGAGGGCGAACAGGATACGGATCCTGTGCCGCGCGCGCTATGTCAGTACGGGGCCAGGACAAGAAACACCAACCTCGCCCGGGGCCGGCTGGTGGTTTTTGGTCTGGTCGCCCTACTGCTGGGCTTCGCTATCTAGCCCTAGCAGTCCGCTGAAACACTCATTCACTCACCATGGCCGCGCCAATCGCGCAGCACGGCACACGCAAGCCTCGCCGAATCCACTGATTCGCCTGCGTTTGCGCGCCCCGATCTGCATCGATGATCACGACCCTGTCGAGCGAAGCACTTCTTCAACCGGCTGCTAGCCTTCAATCCAGGTGCCGACGCACCGGTGGGCGACGAAGTTGGTGAACTTCGTTGGCGACAGCAAGGTCATTTCCCAGCCATGGAGGTTGCCGTCGTCGCGCTGGGTGTTGTCGACGAAGTGCTGCAGATCGCTGATGGTTGTGCGGTCGGCGGCATCAAAGATCGTGTCGACGGCCCAGACGCTCGAGCCCGAATGCACCGAGATCAGGTGCGTGCGTAGGCCGAGGTGGGTGGGGGTGTATGGTCGCCAGGCGGTGACCGATCCGACGAACAGGCCGTCGAGCGCGTAGCGGTCGCAGAGCCGAACCATCGCTTCGGTTGAGATGCGGCCGCGGGCGAGCGACTTGTTGAGCATGTCGTCTTCGCGAGCGGAGTCGGCGAGCGGCACGACTTCGAAGCGGCGGAGCTTCTGCAGCTCGGCTACGAACGCGTCACGGATCTGGTTGTTCTCAACCGTGATCCCGGCCTCGGCGTGAAACGGCAGTACCATGATGCGCCGGATGTTGGCGAGGTCTGCTGGTTCGGCCAGATAGCTGTTGATGGCTTTCGGTCGATTCGGCCGCGTGAGTGCGCAACTGCTCAGCAGCATGGCCGCGGCACAGGCAGTGATGGTTGTGATGCGGCTCATGGCTAGCGCGGTGGAGTAGCGGTGGCTTCGGCGGTGCTGCCGGAGGCGGTAATCGTCTCTTCCAAAGCAGCGATCTGACGACGCAAGCTCTCTTGTTCGAGCTTGGCCTTCTCGATCGACAGGCTGAGGATCTTGGCTTCGTGGTTGCGGTTGGTTTGGCGGAGGCGGTTGGTTTCCGCTTCGGCTTGCGCACGCATGCCCTTCTCCAGCGACAACGCGGACTGCTCGCCACCCAACTGCGATTGCAGATTCTGGTTGGTAGCGATCAGTTCTTCGTAGTCCTTCTTCAGTTGGCTGTGTTGCTCGAGCAGCGTTTTGTAGTTGCTGAGCAGCAGGCTCTGCTTGGGGCCCCAATCCATGTCGGTGTTGATGCCGGCTTGGGCGAGGCTGCCTTCATAGCCATCCAGAGGATCGGCTGGCTCTGGACCGAGAACGAGGTTGGTGGCCGTTTCGCAGCTAGCGAACGTCAGCAGCGGGACAGCGATCAGGTAGCGCCACTTCATCAGATCTCCTCAACAGGTTTGTCTTCGTAGACGCATTCGACGACTGCCGACGCGCCGCAACCGCAGCGAACTTCAAACCCGGCGACTCGGTCCCCCTCGAGCAGAGGCACAATTGCTAACGGGGTAGCGGCCTTGCCGTCGGTGATGGTGCCGCAATCGAGCATTGCGGCTTGTGCCACCAGTCGCACGTTGTCGCGCCGGATGACGTTCTTCTCACTGCTGGAATTGCTGTTGCTCACGGGAAGCTTGTGTCAGGCCACCACATCCACGTGGTGGGCCTCACTATCTAGCTTTCGACCGTTGTTGGGGTTTGGCTGAAGTCGCCTTCGCATTGGCGGGTCAGGTTCCTGCTCGGCGGCTGTGCCGTCGTGCTGTTCGTGCATGGTTCGCTGGAAGGCCTCAGCTTGTTGCTGGCCGCCGCCGTTGCGCTCGTGCACCTGCTTGGATCCGTAGATTCGAGATAGTCCGGTCACCCCGTCCATTGCTCACTCCCGCTCCTTGAGTTTCAGGCGCAGCCTCTCCGTCGCTCGCGTCAGAATCTGACTGACGCGCGACTCGGTCACGCCCATGATCTTGCCTATCTCCTTTAGATAGAGCTGTTCGTTGTAGTAGAGAACGACCACGTGGCGGTCGGTCTCGGGTAGTTCGGCGATGGCGCGCGCCAATCGCTCGCGCTGTTCGCGTTCGTCGGCGCACACTGTTGGGTCGTCGCTAGACGCGTCCGCGATCGACGCGCTCATCTTGCTGCCATCGTCGCCGCTGTAGGTTTCGTCGAGGGACAAACAGCGCGTCGTGTGCAGCGCCTGCAAGTCGTCGTCGAGGTCCGATTCGAGACATTCAAGGGATTCGGCCAACTCGCCAAGAGTCGGTTCGCGGCCGAGTTCGTTCCACAGCGACGTGTTGGCGCGATCCATTTTGCGAAGACGATCGCGGCGGTTGCGCGGCACGGGGTCGTGCTTGCGGACCTCGTCGAGGATGGCGCCGCGAATGGCCGTGTAGGCAAATGTTTTGAACGATGCGCCACGCGTCGGGTCATACGTGGTCGCGGCGTGCATCAGGCCGATGACGCCAACCGAGTAGAAGTCATCCTTGTCGAGCGAGCCCGGCATTGTGACTGGTAGTCGTGCGACGACGTAGCGAACGAGCGGCAGATACTGCTCGATCATGCGGTCGCGTTCGGCGATGGATCGCTTGATCTTGACGGCGCCGGTCACGACTCGTCCTCCTCAGGCGTAGTGGCCTTGCGCTTGGCTTCGTCGCGAGCGAGAGCGTTGAGCACGACATCGACTACCGGTGGTGCGAGGAAGTTGGATGCAATCAAGGCAAAGCCGCCCGCGATCACGCCACGCCAAAGCGCAGTGAGTCCATTGGCCCCAGCGAATACCGCGACCAGAAAGGCAATGCCAAATGCAATGCTCGTTAGGTAGGCCGCCGTGAGGCGTGTTATTTCTTGGCTCCCTGCCGACATCATGAATCCTGCGCAGGTGTCATCGGCTAATGCGGGTTCGCGGGTTGAGTTAGATTGGTGCGGAACTACCGGCCCGATCGGGACTTCCCGGAGCCAGTAGACCGCCCATCACTCACGCCTGCGGAGCTGCGGGGCGCAGGCGTATCTTGCGTACAGAGTCCGTGCGCGGCTCTTGCCGGCGCTTCATTGGCGGCAATGCGGCCAATGCCGCAGAGCAAATACTGCGCAGATCCTCGAGGCCCTGGCATTGCCCTAACAGCGTCAGTGGCCGCTGATTGCGAATGCTTGTTTCGATCTGTGGGTCGATGCTGATCCAGCCCGCCAATTCACTCTTGGTGGCCAGGAACTTGTCGGTGACCGCGTTGAGCTTGGCCGCCGTTCGCATCGCCTCTTCGCGGCTGCGGGTTCGGTTGACGACCAGGTGCGGCAACGCGCAACCGCGCGCATGCAGAACCTTGCAAAGTGCGTAGGCGTCGGTCAGCGAGGTGACCTCGGGAGTCGTGACCCCGAGCGTCAGATCACACTGTTCCGCGACTGCCAGCGTGCTTGGGTTGAGGCCCGCACCGGTGTCGAAAACCACGACATCGTAGTCGCTGGAGGCAGTGCGGATCGTGCGCAGCAGTTCGGCGATATGTGCGGCGGACGAACTGATCAGCTCGGTTGGGCCGGAGCGACCGAGCAACACCTGGAGGCGGCCCGGTCCCTGGACGATGGCTTCGTGCACGGTGCAGCGGTGGCTGGCAACGTCGTCGAGATCGTATTCGCCGTGTAGGCGCAGCTGCACGCCAACGTTGCCAGTGCCGGGGTCGAAATCGACAAGCAACGTTCGGTAGCCGGCACGAGCCAGTAACAAGCTAATGTTGCTAGCGAGCATGGTCTTGCCAACGCCGCCCTTGGCCCCAGCGATGCAGAGCCATGGAGTTGCCTTGGTCGACAGGTTGGTTAGGCCGTTGGCCTGGTGCAGTTCGTCGATCACGCGGTGGCCTCCGAGGCTTCGCAGTCGAAGGCGGCTTGGGCGATGTCGCTGCCATTGGCGACGATGATGTCCGAAGGCACTTCTTGGCCGATGCACAGGTGCGACAGCTTGAGACCCTGTTCGACCACGGCTGCCAGCGATTCGCCCGGGGCAACGGTCTCGTCCCACTTGGTCAGGCAGACGGCATCGATGCCCAGGGATTCGTAAGCGTTGAGCACGACCTTGCTGTCGCGTCCGCGGGTGCCCGCGGCCATGCAAAGCAGTGTGTTGGCGCCAACGGCGCGCAGCGTGCTTTCGAGCATCGGCAGGCTCTCGCGGCAGCGCGGGCTCTTGCCGGTCGTGTCGATGTAGATGCGGTCGGCTTGGATGTTGGCGTCGATGGCGCGGCGCACATCGTTGGCAGACGTCGCAACCGAGAACGGCACGTCGAGCAGTTCGGCGAACGTGCGCAGTTGTTCGACGGCCGCCATGCGGTAGGTGTCGAGCGTGATGATGGCGATGCGCTCACCGCGATCCTTGGCGCGCGCCGCGAGCTTGGCTAGCGTCGTGGTCTTGCCAACTCCGGTAGGACCGACCAGCGCGATCGTCTGGAACCCATCCGAACTCTCGACGCGCGGTTCGTGATTCACCAGTGCCGATAGCACGCGGCTGGCGAGGTTCGGCAGGGCCGGGTCACCGGGGCGGGATAGTTCGACACGCGTGCCGAGCAGGGCGCGTTCGACCGCTTGCAGGATCGTCTTCGAGATACCAAAGTCGGTTGCCTTCTCCGCGAGCGGTCGGAAGCCTTGGGTCCACTTGGACAAGAACGCCGTCGAACCGGCTTGGTCGCGCGACGGTGCCGCGGCTTCTTGGCGGCCGGCAACGACGAGGTAGCCATTGCGGGTCGCTTTGGTTTCGACCACCAATGCGTCCGCGCCGCACTCAGTGCGCACGCGTTCGATGGCCTCGGGGAGGGTCTTCGCTTCGATTCGCTTCAACAGCATGGTTGCTCTACGTCAGGGGTTGGATGGTTGTGGCTCAGCTCGCGACAGCGACGCGCTCGGTCGTTTCGACCTTCTTGGCGGGAGTCGTTTCCTGGTAGCTGAGTACGGCCGCATTCGGAATGACTCCGGAGACGGCTTCGGCGAGGAATGGGCGCAGGCTGGCGCGGGTGACCAGCACCGGGTCACGGCCATCGCGCGCCATCGAAGACAGCGCTTGGGCCGTGCTGTCGACGAAGCGACCAAGGAAGCCTTGCGGCAGGTTGCTAACGCCGTCGTTGCCGGACAAGGCGTCAGAGAGGTGGCGTTCGAGATCCGGTTCCAAGAACACGGCGTGCAGCGTGCCGTCCGCGTCGAGGTGTGGTTCGCAGATCGTGCGCGCCAGGCGCGAACGAACTTGCTCGGTCAGTTGGCGCGGGTCCTTGGTGTCGACGATGGCGTCGGCGAGGCCTTCAAGGATCGTCTGCAGGTTACGAATCGGCACGCCTTCACGCAGCAGGTTCGCCAGAATGCGCTGGATCTGGCCGAGCGACATCTGGGCCGGGATCAGTTCTTCGATGACGGCCGGTGCTTGGTCACGGAGGTTGTCGATCAGGGTCTTGACGTCGTCACGCGACAGCAGTTCGCCGGCGATGCCCTTCAACGTTTCGGTCAGGTGGGTGATCAATACGGATGCGGCATCGATGACCGTGTAGCCAAGCAGCTCGGCGCGGTCCTTGTCGTTCTCGTGAATCCAACGCGCCGGCAATCCGAACGCGGGTTCGACGGTTTCGACGCCTTCGATTGCCGGCGCCGAGCCGCTCGGGTCCATGGCCAAGAATTGGCCGGCGCGCAAGTCGCCGCGAGCGATCTCCTGGCCGCCGAGCAGCACACGGTAGGCGTTCGGTTCGAGTTGCACGTTGTCGCGCACTCGGATCGGCGGCACCACCAGGCCCAGGGTTTGGGCGAATTGGCGACGCAGCGAACGGATGTGATCGAGCAGGCCACCGTGTTGTCCGGTTTCGACCAGCGTGATCAGGCGATAGCCGATTTCGATGCCCAGGCGATCGATCGCCAGCAGCTCTTCGACCGGCGCGCCGTTTGGATCGGGGGCCTCTTCGGCGGCGGTTTCTTCTGCATGCTTGTCATCGGCTTCCTTGTCGACCGCCTTGTCGGCAGAGCCGGCGAACAGGAACATTGCCGTGGCGATGCCCATGAATAGCAGCGTCGGCATGCCTGGTAGCAGCGACATCAGCACCAGAATGATTGCCACCATGCGCAGCGAGGTGCCGCGCTTGAATACTTGATCGCCCATCTCCTGGCCGAGTGCGCGTTCACTAGCGCCCTTGGTCACGAGGATGCCGGCGGAGGTCGAGATCAGCAGTGCCGGGATTTGTGCGACCAGGCCATCACCGATGGTCAAGATCGTGTACTTCTCGAATGCCTGGTCGAGGCTGAGGCTGCCGTAGACCATCGCGAGGATGAGGCCACCCGCAATGTTGATGCCGGTGATGATCAAGCCGGCGACTGCATCGCCGCGGACGAACTTGCCAGCACCATCCATCGAACCGTGGAACTCCATCTCCGCGGTCAACGACTTGCGCTTCTCTTTGGCTTCTTCGCTGCTGATCAAGCCTGCCGACAAGTCGGCATCGATCGACATCTGCTTGCCGGGCAACGAATCGAGCGCGAACCTGGCGGCGACTTCACTGATCCGGTTCTGGCCCTTGGTGATGACGATGAACTGGATCACGACCAGCACCAGGAAGATCACGATACCGACGACGGGGTTGCCGCCGACGACGAAGCTGCCGAAGGTGCGGATGACGCTACCGGCGTCGCCTTCGAGCAAGATCAATCGCGTCGAAGACACGTTGAGCGCCAAGCGGAACAGCGCAGTAAACAACAGCACACTCGGGAACGTGCTGAACTCCACCGGACGGTTCGAGTTGAGCACCGCCATCAGGATCAGCAGGCTGATCGTGATGTTGAGGCACAACATCGCGTCCAGCATGATCGCCGGCATCGGGATCAACATCACCGCCAGAATGGCGAGGAAGAAGATCGCTAGCAGGCTGTTGCGCTGTTCTTTGTTTGCTTCGTTGGCCATCAGTTATGAGTTGTCGATCAGGCTGTGCGGCCGTTCAGTCGGTAGACGTGGCTCAGCACAGTTGCCACGGCTTGGTAGAATTTCTCAGGCACCGTCTGGCCAACCTTGACGGCTCGGTAGAGGGCGCGCGTTAGCGGTGGGTCTTCCATCAACGGCACATTGTTTTCGCGAGCGATCTCTCGGATCTTCATCGCCATGTCGTCGACACCCTTCGCAACGACCGTGGGCGCAGCGTCCTTCGAGCGGTCGTAACGCAAGGCCACGGAGTAGTGGGTCGGGTTGGTCAGGATGACGTCGGCGCGTGGGATCTCCTGCATCATGCGCTGCTGTAGCAGCTCATTGCGGGCGCCCTTCTGGCGTGCCTTCATGGTCGGGTCACCGTCGCTGCGCTTGCGCTCATCGTCGACTTCCGTCTTCGTCATCATGTTGCGCTTGTGAAAGTCGAAGCGCTGGTAGGCGAAGTCGATGAGCGCGATGACCGTGACGCTGGCGCCGATCCACATCACCAGCGCCAAGATGAGGCTGCCGATCTCCGTCGCCGCAGCGCGGAAGTCTTGTTCATGCAGATGCAGCAATACCGGGATGCGGTCGGCGAGCACGAAGTAGAGCACGCTGCCGATGATGCTCAGCTTGAACACTGCGAACACCGTGCGCATCAACGACTGCGGGCTGAACACCTTCTTGAAGTTGGTGAACGGGTTGAGCTTCTCGGGCTTCAACTTCAGCGTCTCCTTCGAGACCTTGAAGCCGATCTGGCCGTAGCCGATCAGCATCGTCGAGCCGAGCAGCACCAGCAGTAGCGTCACGAATGGCGGGAAGACCGTGGTCAGTGCGCGCCACAGCTCGGCGCAGACACCACCGATGTCGGTCAGGCGGCGGCCGTCAAGCGTGACCGTCAGTCCTGTGCGCAGAACCTGACTCATCGAATTGAGCAGCCACTCGCCGATCCACAGCAGCATGATTGCGGCAATGAACAGCACGCCACCTTGCACCAGTTCTTTCGACAACGGCGAGTCGCCCTTGCGGCGCACTTCGGCCAGTTTGCCTGGCGTCGGCTGCTCGGTTTTTCCTTGGTCGTCGCTGAAGATACCCATGGATCAGTTCGGGAACATCTCGGCTGCTCGATTGAGAATGCCGGCGAAGGTTTGCACGAGGAATGGCGCGCTCTCGGTGATGTAGATCGAGAGTCCCGCGAGCGAGATCACGATGCGGAGCGAGAACGCGAACTCCATCAGGTTGATCGCGGGAACCGCTCGGCCGAGCAAGACCAGACCGGTGGAGATCAGCATCATCGTGCCGAGGATCGGGAACGAGTACTGAAGCGCCAGTTGCACGCTGCCACCTACGAGTGCGAGGATGCCTTCCCAGATCGGCAAGAAGTCGAACGGCTCGCCGACCTTGCACGAGCGGAATGTCATTTCCATGATGCGCAGTGCGTCGTGATGCAGGTCGAGGCTGAGGATGATCAAGAACCCGGTGACTTGCAGCAATTGGGACACGACGGTGCCGCTGACACCGGTCTCCGGGTTCATTGTGCGCGCCAACGAGAAGCCCATCTCGGAGCTGATGAACTCACCGGCAGACACCAGCATCGACGTCATCGTCGCCAGCGCGAAACCGAGCGACAGTCCGACCACGCCTTCACGCAGCGCCATGACCCCGAGTTTCAGCACGTGATCGGGGGTGTCGATGCGTTGGTCGCCGATCCACCAGAAGATCGCGCCGAACGAAGTGGCCAGCACGAGGCGAAGCGCGAACGAATCCTTCTGCTTACCGAACAGCGGCAGCACAGCCACGAACGCACCGACCCGCACTACGTGCAGGAACAGCGAGGTCATGAAGTCTTGTGCTAGCAGGTAGTCCATCGTTCGTGGGCTGAGCTACTCTGTCAGCCGACCTTGCCGAAGTCGGCCAGGTTCGAGAACAGCGTCTCCGTGTAGTCCTTGAGCGTGCCGAGGATCCACGGCATCAGCAGAACGATCGTCGTTAAGACGCAGAGCATCTTGGGCACGATCGTCAGGGTCTGCTCTTGCAGCGACGTCACCGTCTGGAACAAGCTGATGAGCAAGCCGACGCACATGCCGACAAGCAACGCCGGGGCGCAGATCATCAGCGCCGTGACGAGCGTGGACTTGGCGACGTCGAGAAATGGTTCGTATCCCATGAGTCTTTCCTAGGCAGATGCGAAGCTCTCAGCGAGCGAGATGACGACGAGGTTCCAGCCGTCGACCAAGATGAATAGCAGTAGCTTCAGTGGCGTCGAGATGACGACTGGAGGCAGACTGAACATGCCCATCGAGACGAGGATCGAACTGATCACCAGGTCGATGACGACAAAGGGCAGGAACAACACGAAGCCCATTTGGAACGCCGTCTTGATCTCCGACAGCACGAACGCTGGCACGGTGATGTGGAACGGAGTTTCGAGTGCAGTTGCCGGTGCTGGAGTGCGGCTGAGTTCGAGAATCAGCGCTACGTCTGCTTCGCGCGTTTGCGCCAGCATGAACCGGTTCATGCGGTCGGAAGCGATGCCGGCAGCTTCTTTCCAGTCCATCTGCTGCTCGGTGTACGGCACGTAGGCGTTGTCGTAGATGTCGGTGACAACCGGCTTCATGATGAAGATGGTCATGAACAGGGCGAACCCGGTCGTGATCATCGCCGGCGGCAAGTCCTGCATGGACATCGCGCGCTTCAAGAACGACAGCACGACCACGATGCGCGTGAAGCACGTCATCGTCATGACCAGAGCCGGCGCCATCGCCAGCAGCGTCATCAGCAGCACGATCTCGAGCGCGGTGCCGAGCTTCTGCTTGCCGTCGCCACTGTTGATCTGCAGCGTGACACCCGGCCCCTGAGCCTCGGCTGTGGGCGCAGCGGGGGCGTCAGGCGTCGCGACCGTGCCCGTTGACGCCGGGTCTTGGGTTGTGGTGTCGGCGGGGTTCTGCGCTTGTAGAGGTGCTGCGATCGTCAACAAGACGATCAGCACCATGCGCAGCACGTTGGTGGCGATGGTTTTCATCAGCGACCAGCCTTCTCAAGCAGCGTGCGGAAGTCGTTGAGCTTGGCGATCGCAACATCGGCCTTGCTTGGATTCACGGCGTTCGCTGGAGCTGCCGGCGTGCGCGCGACTCGCGGTGGCGTATCCGGCCGCGGGATGATCATGTTGCGCGGCACGGCACCGTCGTCGGCTTCGTCCTCAAGCTGTTGGCGGGCGAGCACGATGGCTTCGTCGTCTACCGCCTCGGGCAGGCTGCCGCGATCGAGCAGGGCCAGGCCCTTCTCGGATTCGCCGATCAGCAGGATCCGGTTGTCGAACTCGACGGCGTGCAGCGACTGTTTGGTCGTGAGCCGCACCGTTTGGCGCAACGTCGCGAGGGACGCTTTGCCTTGCGGGGTGGCGCCACCGCGCAGCTTCTTGAGGACCATCAGGCCCCCGACGCCGAGCAGTAGCACGCCGACGAACGCACTGGTCATCTTCCACATGTCCGGCGTGCGCGGCACCAGCGAGCCTGGCGCCGAGCGCGGCTTCACCCCTCCGGCTGCAGCTGCGGGCGGGCGACCCGCAGGAACAGCCGCAGCCGGTTGGCTTGCAGCCGGCTGGGTTTCTGGGGTAGCGGAGCCGGTCTCGTCACCGCTTCCACCCATCGACATCGGGCCGAGGATGAGAAGGACGGCGACTGCCGGGGGGATGAGCAACCATTTAGGAGCTGACTTCATTGAGAGCCTCACGCCCTCTCTAAAGCACCCCGCGTGCCAACCTCGAAACCACTAGATGTGGTGGGTGACGGTGGCTGCTTGCCCAATAGCCCGATGCGAAAGCCGACAAACCGTTGTCCGTTCGTACAACACCGGCAGCAGCGGCGCGGCTATGTTGCGGGCGTGACTGACAGTCCTCGCATCGAAGACATCTTGCACCGGGTCAACAACCTGTTGGGAACGATCGAGATCCAATCCGAGGTCGCTCGCACGATTGGCACGACCGACGCCCTGAAGGAAGCGATCGATCACATCGTCGAATCGGCGCGCAAAACGCAAGCGGATCTGGACCAGCTGCGCGACGGTCAGCGCGACGGCCAACGCGACGGTGGCGGCGCCTAGCCCCCATACCTCACCAGCAACGCTTGGCAGCACGC
>TARA_R110002072_G_scaffold303109_1_pt1 | contig 67656 bp, 47 predicted proteins | sample TARA_R110002072 | Tara Oceans TARA_R110002072 (sample SAMEA4397118) | marine metagenome | biome: Polar Biome; feature: [SRF] surface water layer (ENVO:00010504); material: water (ENVO:00002006), including particulate matter (ENVO:01000060) such as... | depth 5 m | reverse complement strand
CACAATTAAATCCGAGCCATTTTTCCGTTCCGGGATGGTTCGCCAGTTCGTATTCGGGGTCGAACGAAGCGACTTTGATACCGGTCGTTTCCGGGTGATCATCAAGAACAAAGCCAATTGGCAAAGCGTCAGGATTGTTACGGCTTTTCGGCTGCGTGATGTAGCCAAGTTTCACCAAGTGTTCGTCAGAGCGAAACAGCTCTGTGCTGTCTGCCTGTTCGAGTGTCAGAAACCACTCGTAGGGAACCAGCTCGGAGCCCTGATTCTTGAAATAGAACTCCGTACTTTCGTCACGAGTCCAGTTTTGTTCATCAAGCCAGACCGGATTGTGGCCGGAATAGACGAATCCGGGGTCTGGTGTTTCGCCGGAGTCTCCTCTTCCAGTTGATCCATCGCCTTCTGTTGTCCCACCGCCGTTGTCCTCACACCCTGCAACACTGAAGCAGACCAGCAGCGTTGCCAGAAAACCCATTCTAAGCAGGTTCGAATCCATGGTGTCCTCATCTTTCCTTATGTGCGGCGAGTTCAATTCAGTCCTTATGCAGCCATCGTTCTATTTCAGCGATTCGATCTTCGATTTCTATACGTTCTGCCGAATCTTTGATTTCCTGGATTTCGTCCTTTGTCAGCGTCCAGCTAAGCGACACGCTCCTGTCGAGTTCGAACGCCGTCGTGACAAAAAAATTACGGATATCGGCCAACTCTGCGGCTGCCAGCGGCTGACCTTGCCTCGTTTTCTGCCAGGCACGGTTTCTTGAAGCTTGCAGAACGTTCTGCAGTGACTGCAGTTGTTCGTCGTTGCGGAATGAATTTGTCGAGTTCCGGGCACTCATGACAGCAGTGAGTGGAGTCGTCAGCCAACTTAGTCCACGTGAAATCGATCCGTTAACTTTAGATTCTGTTGCTTCTGGATGACGCCGCTGGACCTCTGTTCTTGAGTCACGAATCTGAATCAGCAGAACCCCTGATGTGTGTCTGGCCAGCCAGTCTCGCCAGTGAAACAGCCAGGCGGACGCGACGCTGACTCCGAAGTTGTCGTAGTATCCGGCATCGACAATGCGGCGCACGGGCTGTGTTGGAAGAGTTCCATCAGGACTGATGTAGGGAAACGAAGCGTTCATGCGAACGGCCGTGGCCAACTTGAGATCAACATCCGGAAAAAGCTTGAAGAACTCGATTGCACTTACGGAATAGACGTCGCTGTCGCTGCCGATGACTGAGCCCTTTGCTCGTGTCAGCTTTCCCAGGTTGAGATTACTGAACAGCAGACGTCGACCATCATCGGACATCATTGGGGACACAATGAGCGATGGTCGCCAGCCTTCGCGTTCACCGTCCGCAAGACTCGAAAACGGCACTGCGAACCCCTCCGGTGGATCGTCGTCACTGCCTTGCGTATGCCGCTGCCAGGCGAGTTCAAGCGCGCTTCCGCGGTCTTGCTTTCCAATCGCTTCTGTAGCCCCGAGCAGATAATGTGGCACGTCCCCGAGAGCCAGTTCTCGGGCAACGGCGTGCAGGCTGTCTTCGGCAATCCGACTGACAATCTGATCCAGCGGCACCTGATGAGGTTCGGCGCTATCGGGCGGGTTGAGCGTCTGAACGTAGTAGCTGGCCCCGTACATGCCTCCGGAAGCGCCGGTCACGAGTCGCAGATGATCAGGGAAGTCTTCAATCCGTTCTTCGATTGTGGTTAGAACGTCGGCGGTCCAGACACCTGCCCGGATACCACCACCGCTCGTCGAGACGACGATCAACTTTGGTAGTTTACTCAGGTCGGACTCGTCCGAATCACCGGTTGGGGATCGCTTGTCAGCAACTTCTTTCCACTTCAGCAGCGTTTCTCCATCCGCAAGCAGGTTGGGATTGGGATTCTCAGCGTCTTCCAAAGGTGTGGGGTTCTCATAATTGTCTGCCGTGAATCCCGGAAAGCGATGCAGGTAAGTTGGAAAGCCAATGCGTAGCGTGACAACGATTACCAGCAGCAGAAAGACTCCGAAGAAACGCTGCGGAAAGTGAAAGCGAAGGTATCCGTAGAACGCAGCCACGAGACCTAGTAAGACGCAAATGGCTACAGCGGCTGTTACCCACTCCGGACGGGTCAACACCAGCAGTACATACACCAAGCCAAACAGCCCGCCAACGATCGCGCCTCGAAGGTGTATGCTGTAGAGTTGTGGTTCACTCGGGGGCTTGACTACCAGACTGACGACCTTGAAGACGCCTCCCGTCAGTGTGTCCGATTTCGCCGAAGCCTGCAGTCCTCGTAGCACAGGAAGAGCGGTTGCCGAATACCTGCGATCGATCCAGTCACCGAGCACTCGACTAAGAGCGGCAACGACGGCAACACCAGCAATCAATCCCAGGACAAACCTTATCGGGAACCCACCGGAGCTTCCAGCTGTTGCCAGCCCGATTGCAAGCACAGTCAGTACTACGACAGTGGTAGCCAGATACCGGACTCGGTAGTACCTGAGAGAATCTGTGTTGACCTCCTTCGGGCGCATCCAAGGCTCATCCGAATCGAGCAGGTAACCGACAAAACAAACCTCAAACAGGACAACTGCTGCAGCCAGACCCGCAAGGAATGGCTGGCCATCCAGAAACAGGAACCGAAGGCCCATGCCTCCATCGAATCCACCGAGAATTGCCATCATTCCGGCAATTACAGCGCATATTAAGGGATAACGAGTAACCCATTCGAAGAATGGTCGGAGCAGAAAAAATGGTTGCAGAAGCAGTCTCATCGATAAGCCCCTGAAAATATCCGGATCAGCGAATCTGCATCGCGCGACGCTTAAACGAAACAGAACACGGCCTCTTTACAGGTTGGCTGTTTGAGCCGTACGTTTCATGACGCAACCACAATAGCTATGAATTGATATGTTTGTGTACTTGTTTCTGAAGCTCCAACGCATTGAATGTTTGAATGAACTGTAGAGTAGTTATAGTGGGTATAGTACTGATCGGAAGAGTGTGACACGCAGTTTCAGTCACTGCAACTGTCCGGAGTCTCGAATCAGCCTGGCTCATTGCATCGACCACCGACGTGGTCGTTCGCTGTCAACCGGTTATGCGAAGTTCTGACGGACTTTCGTGATCGGTTGCGCCTTCTGCGCCACACGCCGTGATGAAGTCCAACCCCCAGGCAATCTGAGCCGTCGCAGCCGGCACCATCTTTTGGGCAGCCTCACGACTGGTTTTCGGGCCCGAATGAGGGAGATCGATCGGGCCCCAGCTCCCCACCGTATCGTTTTCACTCGCCGAGGCGAGGCCAGCCCACGCCCTCCGGGCTGAATGCTACGCTCCAGACACAGTCGATGTGTCCACTCAGCGTGAGCAACGCAGCACCCGCGATGGCAGGTAGTTGCTCGAGTCCATGCCGGGAAGTTTCTGATCCAGTAAGGATAGTGGGCAATAGAACCCCGCAAGTGTCTTGCTTGCAGTCACTTACCGAATTCCGCCTCAAATTGCAGAAACTGACTGAACTTTCTGAGGACAGTCGCTGATACCGAAAACCCAACAAAAAAAACGCCGATCGCATTTGATCAGCGGCCTTCGTTCGAAAGATAGTGGTTACTCGCGTTTGAATCGATAGCCGATGCCGCGGATGGTCTCGATCAGGTCGCCAGTTTCGCCCATCTTTTTTCGCAACGCCCGCACGTGGACGTCGATCGTTCTTTCGAGGGCGTTGGCGTCCATTCCTCGGCTGCTGTCCATGAGTTCGAGCCGGGAAAAGGATCGGCCTGGTTGTCGCATTAATGTCCAGAGCAGCCGAAACTCAGTGCGAGTCAGTTCAAGTTCTTTCTCGCTGATTCGGACTTCGAAGCTGGCTTTGTCGATTTCGACGCCGTGGACTGACAGCACAGACGTTTCCGACTTGCTCTTTTCGTTTCGTCGAAGCAGAGCCTTAATGCGATGAATGAGCGGTCGGACTTTGAATGGTTTCGTGACGTAGTCGTCCGCCCCGACGTTGAAGCCGACGACCTCGTCCGTCTCTTCGCTGCGAGCAGTCAGCATGAGAACGCGGATGTTCTGAGTTTTGGGGTCGCTGCGGAGCTGGGAGCAAACCTGCAGACCGTCAACGAGTGGCAGCATCAGGTCGAGGATGACCAGATCCGGCAATGAAGAACGGGCGCGTTCCAGACCGTCGCGACCGTTGTTGGCCGTCAGTACTTCGAAGCCCTCTTTCTCGAGGTTGTAGGATAGAACCTCAACCAGAGACGGCTCGTCTTCGACAATGAGTATCGTGTGGCTCGACATTTCAGTGTGGCTCGATTCTGCTCGGCATTGGTGCTGTTAACAGCTGGAAGTCTGTTTCGACAGATGCCCGAATCTGGACAGTTGTGCGAACAACGATCAAATCGATGTTAGTGTTGCGTTTATTGGGGATGGCCATTTCGGTCCGGCTGTGTTTAACAGGAGCAGAGTATTTCGAGTCTCTGCGTTATCGCCTGGCGGCGCGGAAGTCCGCACGATGTCGAATGATGACGCCTTCCACCATGAAGACGACATCTTCTGCGATATTTGTTGCATGGTCGGCGACTCGTTCGATGTGACGCGTTGCGGAGAAAAGGTGCAGCGCCGGCTCGACGAGTTCCGGAGATGACCGCATGACATCATGAAGTTCCGAGATAATTTCTGCGTTCAGACGATCGACTTCGTCGTCAGACGCCAGGATTTTGCGGGCTCCCTGACCGTCAAGTTCGACGTAGCAGTCGATACTGCGATGCAGCATTTCGAGCGCCTTACGGGACATGTCGACGAGCTTGTCAGAAACGACAACTTCGGCTTTCCCGACGAGTCCCGCCGCACGTTCGGCAATGTTGACGCCAAGGTCTGCGACTCGTTCGAGTTCGCCAGTGATCTTCAGAACGGTGGCAATGCGACGGAGGTCAATGGCGACAGGCTGGTGTAACGCCAGAATCTTCAGGCAATCGTTTTCGATCTGCACGTCCATCGTGTCGATTTCATCGTCGGCCAGGGCGAGTTCTTCGGCCAGTTCAAGACTGGGTGAACGGACTCCGTCGACCGCTCGATGGATCATGTCTTCGACAACCGAGCACATGTGAAGTATGTCGTGATGCAACCCGTCGAGGTCGCGTTCCAGGTGAATTGACATCGTGAGGGATCTTTCCGGAGGTTTCTTCGGCAGCAAATAAACGCTCAGAGATGCCTTGCCGCTGAGTTTTACTGACCGGCTTAACCAAATCGACCGGTGATGTAGTCTTCCGTCTGCTTTTCAGTTGGATTCGTAAACAAGGCGCGTGTGTCGCCGGTTTCAACGAGCACGCCCTGAAAGAAAAAGGCCGTTCGCTGACTGACGCGAGCGGCCTGCTGCATGTTGTGAGTCACGATGACGATGGTGTAGTTCTTTTTGAGTTCGAAGATCAGGTCTTCGACACGGGCTGTCGATGCAGGGTCGAGCGCCGAAGCTGGCTCGTCCATCAGAACAACATCCGGGTCTGTGGCGAGTGTTCGAGCAATGCACAATCGCTGTTGCTGTCCCCCGGAAAGTGCCATTGCCGAGCCGTTCAGACGATCTTTCACTTCGTCCCACAGCGCCGCTCGTTTCAGCGAAGTTTCGACGATCTCGTTGAGTTTCGCCTTGTTGCGAAGGCCGGCCACTCTGGGGCCGTACGCGATGTTCTCGAAGATCGATTTGGGGAACGGCGTCGACTTCTGAAAAACCATGCCCACGCGTTTTCGAAGCAGCACGACATCGACTGACGGAGCGTAAACATCGGAACCTTCGAGCAGTACGTCGCCGGTGTGCCGCGTGCCGTCGATGATATCGTTCATCCGGTTGAGCATTCTGAGAAACGTGCTCTTGCCGCAGCCCGATGGGCCAATAAACGCGGTGACTGATTTCTCGGGAATGTCCAGCGACACGTTGTGCAGAACCTGATTGTCGCCGTAAAAGAAGTCGACATTCTTTGCGCGAATCTTGACGGGTTGAGTGACTTCGCCCGTTGGCTGCTTGGTTACCATTGGACGTACGGTTGTGATGGGCGTCTGGCCCTTTGTCGCTGCGGATCGAGTACCGGCTGCATCCACGTGAAGTACCTCACTCTGGTCGATTGCGTATGTTGGCAGAACGGTCGGCATTGAGTTCATGAATCCAGTCACCAGGATATTTTCTTCTGGGCTCGGTTGCGTATCACGATCGCGGTGGCGTTAAAAACGACCAGCAGAATCAGGAGCACCAGGCTCCCGGCAGCAGCCAGATTCTGAAACTCTTCTTTGGGCTGCTCGATCCAGTTCGTGATCTGAATGGTGATCGAGGTGAAAACGTCAAAAGGAGCATCCAGCACGCGCTGAGGATCTTGGACGGCCTGCATCGGCGTATCGAGGTTGCCCGGTGTGAACGCAACGTAGCTCATTGCCCCAACCACGATGAGAGGAGCGGTTTCACCCATTGCGCGAGACAAAGCAAGAATGACTCCTGTCGCGATGCCCGGTATGGCCGCAGGAAGAACCTGGTAGCGGATCGTTTGCCACTCGGTCGCGCCCAGTGCGTATGACGCGTGACGGATTGAAGGGGGTACTGCCCGCAAGGCTTCCTGTGAGGCGATGATGACCACCGGAAGAATCAGCAGGCTGAGTGTGAAAGACCCGGCCAGCAGGCAACGTCCCAACGGAAGTGGAATTTCAAGCGTTCCGAATCCGAGAGAGACTGCCAGAGTCCAGCCATCAGCAGCGGAGATCATGCCGAACATTCGCACAAACGCTGTGACACCGAGCATTCCATAGACGATCGACGGGACACCGGCGAGGTTCGAAAGGTTGAGTTTAATCAGTCGAGTGAAACGGTTGTCGGTGGCGTATTCTTCGAGGTAGAGCGCGGCGCCGACCCCCATCGGAACGGTGAAGATCGCGGTGAATAAGATCAGCCAGGATGTTCCCCAGAGACCGGCGAGCAAACCAGCCTTTCCTGGACGGCGAGAATCGAACCCAGTCAGAAATTCAATGTCGAGCCATCCCCACGCCTGCCAGATGACGCCAGCCAGCAGAACCGCCAGAAACAGCAGGGCGGAACCGGTTGCGATGCGGCAAACCCACTCGAAGCATGTCGAGATCCGATGTCGCCGCTTGAGAAGTGCGGCGTATTCAATGTGCTGATCGCTCAATGGTAAACCTCGCGGAAACGCCGCAGCACGAACTGCGAAATGATGTTCATGACCAGCGTCATCAGGAACAGAGTCAGCCCGACGGCGTAAATGCTCTTCTCTTCGATGCTGCCAATGACTGCGTCGCCCTTGCTGACGTTGACGATGTAAGAGGTCATCGTTGCAACACTGTTTAACGGATCAGACGTGACGATTGCCGTCTGACCGGCAGCGATAGTAACGGCCATTGTTTCGCCGATGGCCCGCGAGATCGCCAGCAGGAACGAGGCGATGATTCCTGACAGTGCGGCAGGAACAACGACTCGTGTAGAGACGTCAAACCTGGTTGAGCCCAGTGCGTATGCGGCTTCCCGCAGGCTGCGAGGCACAGACCGCAGGACGTCTTCGCTCAGCGACGAGATCATTGGAATGATCATAATGCCGACGACGATGCCGGCGCTGGCAGCGTTGAACACTCCAACGTCAAAGCCCAGAAAGTCCTGAAAGATCGGTTTCAGCACGTACGGTGTCACAAAGACTAACGCGAAGTAACCGTAAACGACTGTCGGGATACCGGCCAGAATTTCCAGCACGGGTTTGAAGATGGAACGAGTTCGCCGGGCGGCGTACTCGCTGAGGTAGATGGCGCTGCAGAGGCCAATCGGAAGGCCGATCAGTGCGGCAATTCCGGAGACCATCAGCGTTCCGCAGACCAGTGGCATGATCCCGAAATGCTTCTCGGTGTAACCAGGAGTCCATCGTGTTTCGGTGACGAATTCTGTCAGGGAAACCTGCTGGAAGAACGCCTCGTTGGTACGAACTTCGCCGTTGGGACTGACTTGTCGAGGGGACACATCGTAGATCGCGTTGCTGAAGAGGACGGCTACGATTCCGAGCGTCGTCAGAATTGAAACTGCCGCGCAAAGAAACAGCAGTGACCGAATGCCCCACTCTTTGAGTCGGACCAGCGACGCTGAACGGTGCAACGACGAGGTCGCTCTAGAGAGCGTGACGTCGGAGGAAGAAGCCGAAGCTGTAGACATCTGAAGAATCTCCTGACCGGTCGGCTGTTGGGTTAGCCAGCCGACCGACCAAACGAGTTCTGTTTTGCGAGTGTTACTCGCCGATCGCCGCTTTCAACGCTTCGACGGTTTCCGCGTGAGTTTCCTGACCCAGGCGGACGTAGCCGACTTCGCTGACGAGTTCCTGACCAGCTTCCAGGTAGTAAGTCAGAAAGTCCGCCAGTTCAGGTCGAGCGAGTTTTGCTTTGTTCACATAGAGAAACAGTGGTCGAGACAGCGGAACGTATTTTCCGCCTTCAATCGTTTCGGCTGTTGGAGCCACAGCGTCGGCGACGTCAGTGGTTGCTGAAACGGGAACAGCCTTCAACTTTGCTGCGTTTTCCAGGTAATACGCAAAGCCGAAGTAGCCAAGGGCGTACTTGCCGCCTGAAACTCCACGTACCAGAATGTTGTCGTCAGAACTCGGCGTGTACTCCGTTCTGCTGGCACCTTCTTCGCCACAGATGGCTTCTGTGAAATAGTCGAACGTACCCGAATCAGTGTCTGGTCCGTAGAGTTCGATTTCGTGGTCCGGCCATGAAGGATCGAGTTCGTTCCACTTTTTAACGGTACTGCCTGGCTCCCAGAGTTTCTTGAGCTGTGCGACCGTGATGGCTTTGCACCAGTCGTTTTCCGGGTTCACCACAACGCTGATTCCGTCGATGGCGACTTTCATTTCAAGGTACTCAATGCCGTTGTCTTTACATTGAGTCGCTTCTTTTTCCTTAATGGGGCGGGACGCGTCGTTGATGTCGGTTTCGCCCGCGACGAACTTTTTAAAACCCCCGCCCGTGCCGGAGGTTCCGACGACGATCTTCACGTTGGGATGTGAGCCCTGGAATTCTTCAGCAACGGCCTGAGAGATCGGGTAGACCGTGCTGGAACCGTCTATCAGAATTCGCTTCTGATCATCGCCCGAGCCACCGCCTGGGGTTTCAGTTCCGCCGCCAGTGGTTGAGCCGGTTTCTGGAGAATCAGCAGTGCGGGAAGTCGTGCTGCTGACTTCGCAACCTGCGTTCGCAGCAAGAAAAGCGAAGGAGAAGGCCAGGAACCACGTCCTGATCAATACGGATTTAACGTTCATTTCTTGCCTCAATGCCACATTTTCAGGCCGTTACGAGCTTTCGCCAAGGCACCATGCCTCAGGCGTGGCGGGAAATTATGAAGCAATTGTTAACCAGGCGTCCCTTTGATTGTTAAGAATTGATTAAGTGACGTGTCGAGAATAACTTCCCGAAAGTCGATTCATGGTGAGTCGCGGAGCTTGTTCCAGCCGGGTGTTCAAGAGAATTTCGAAAGAATTGAAAACGATGATTCACCGCCTTCGCGTTATCAATCGACTTTTGTGTTTCCTGCTGGCGTGGTTGAGCGGGGAGATCGTCACGGAAGGGCTCAGTGCTGCGGAGCGGCCCAATATTGTGCTGATCTTCGCGGACGATCTCGGCTGGCAGGAAACCGGTTTCACCGGGTCGGACTATTGCGAGACGCCGAATCTTGACCGCCTGGCCGGTGAAGGCATGGTCTTTCGCAATGCCTACGCTTCGGCGGGTAATTGTCAGCCAAGTCGAGCCTGCATGTTGTCCGGTCAGTACACGGCGCGGCATGGCGTTTATGCCGTTGGCAGTACGAAACGCGGTCCGGTTGAGTTGATGCGGATGATTCCTGTCCCGAACCGAGGCAACCTGCCGCTGGAAACCGTGACGATGGGCGAGTCACTGAAGGAAGCCGGCTATGTCACCGGCTTCTTCGGGAAGTGTCATATGAAGAAATCAGGCACTGGAAAGTCGGAGCACGCCGGATTTGATGTAGTGAAGGTTTCGCAGCATGGTCTCAACAGCAAAGACCCAGCAGACCCGAAAGCCATTTTCTCGATCACCGAGGCGGCCTGCGAGTTCATCGAGTCGAACAGGAAACGTCCCTTCTTCGCCTATCTGCCGCACTACGCTGTTCATTCGGCCTTGCAGGGACGGGCGGAGACTCTGGCTCGTTTCAAAGAGAAGCCAAAGGGAAAACTGGGGCACGGCGCACCGCTTCTGGGAGCCTGTCTGGCTGACCTGGACACGGGGATTGGAACGGTGCTGGACAAGCTCAAGGATCTGGGGCTGGAAGAGAATACGCTGGTGGTATTTACCTCGGACAATGGTGGTACCCACGTTCTGCAGGAGCCACTGCGAGGGAAGAAGGGGTGCTACTACGAAGGCGGCATTCGCGTGCCGATGATCGTCCGCTGGCCCGGCGTTGTTGAGCCGGGTTCGACATGCAATGTGCCGGTATCAAATGTCGACTTCTATCCAACGTTCCTGGCTGTTGCTGGTGGGAAGTTGCCAGTGTCTCCGCTGGATGGTGAAAACCTGACTCCCTTGTTTGATGGCAGGGCGTCGCTGATTCGTCAGTCGATCTTCTGGCATTTTCCTGGCTATCTGGACGGCCCTGTGCCACGCGGTCGCGACGCTGTCTTCCGCACGCGGCCAGTGACGGTCATCCGGAAAGGGGACTGGAAGCTGCACCTCTATCACGAAGAATGGCTGCTGGACGGCGGACGGGAAAAAATCGCCACCAGCAACGCGGTGGAACTGTACCACCTGGCCACCGATCCAGGCGAAACCACAAACGTCGCCCTGAGTCGGACTCAGGAGCGTGACGAACTGTTGAACGACCTGCTGGCCTGGATTGAGCGTGTTCCTGCGACTTTGCCTGACGAGCCGAATCCAGTGTGGAGAGCCGACGCCATTCCCAAAGCCACAAAGAAGAAGTCGAAAAAGTAACGACCAGTAAAGCGAGTCATTGCCATCGGCATTCAGTTGCCGCGCTGGATGCCTCGAACCGCGTCTTCCACTCAGAAGCCTCGGGAAACCGGTGCGTCGCGTTGCAGGCTTGCCGTTGTCGATGTCCGGAAGATCAAAACTGCCGCAGACGGGACAGGTCGTGAACGACTGCCGGGCGTTATGCCTTCCGTTCGGGACTCAGGCCAGGCATTCGATGTTTGATGTCTCAGTCGGTGCCTCAAGCTCAATGCCGGATTCCGGAGGGAGTGTTGATGCGAGCTGTCGTTTTCTTGAGTAACTGCATTGTCCTGATCGTTCAGATGACTTCTTGCGAGGCGCAGGATGCTGGTCGATCGACGGATCTGGTGAGTGCGTTCAAGCCGCGAGTGAATGTGGCTACTGGCCAATGGGCCAAGGATGATGACGAAATCCGGATTGCAGCCGGAGCGACGGCCCGGGCCGTGTTTGCTGAGAATGTCCCGAAGGATTATTCAGTTGATGTTGAGTTGACTCGGCAGCGCGGGGCTGAGGTCGTTGCGCTGGTTCTTCCCGTTGGTCCAACTTCGGTGGCGCTGGAACTTGGCGGGTGGGGTGGCGAGTCTCATGGTCTGGCGAGAGTCGACGGGCAACCGACTCGCTCGGAAGAAAATCCGACGTCCGTGCGTCCGGGCAAGCTTGAGAACGGCAGGCGTTACAGACTGTCGGTGCGAGTGTCTGCTGAGGGCGGCAACTGCCAGGTTTCGGCGACGCTGGACAGGAAGAAACTCATCGACTGGAAAGGGTCTGTTTCACGATTACGGCCGCATCTGGTGTTCAACCTGCCGAAACCTGACTCACTGGGATTCGCGTCCAAAGAGAACGATGTCGTCATTCACAAGTTCGTCCTGACTGATGAGCTGTCGCCCGTATCGAAGCCGTCGTCTCCGGCATCAACGCCTGCTTTTCCTGCGACAAAAAATGATCTTGTGTCGCTTGATAATTTAGTGATGTCGGGAATGCCTGGCTGGGAGCCGTTTAACGACGCGCGATTTACGTCCGACTCAAGCAGTGGGTCAGGAGTGATCCAGGCGGTTGCCGGAGCTGGTCAAGGCGACCGAGGTGCGTTTGTTGTTGGGGACGACTTCGCAGATGGCGTGATTGAGGTCGAGCTGAAAGGTGATTCTCGACCACAAAGCAGTTTTGTCGGTGTCGCTTTCGGCGGGAAAGACGGAGAGACTTACGAAAGCGTCTACTTTCGCACTTTCAATTTTGGAAGCACTGACGCAGTTAAAAGATCGCACGCCGTTCAGTACATCGCTCATCCCGACTGGCCGTGGGAACGGCTGCGTAAGGAACGGAGTGGTCAGTTTGAGAAGCCAGTCAGTCCAGAGCCTGGCTCTATAGACTGGTTCAAGGCTCGCGTCGAAGTGGCCGGAGACACCGTTCGCGTTTTTGTCAACGAGAGCAAGGTTCCCAGTCTTCAGGTTAAACGATTGGCCACACGACGTTCCGGAAAAGTTGGATTGTGGTTCAACGGAGTCGGCTCGTTCAGGAATCTGAAAATCAGCCCGACCCGTCGATGAATCTTCCCTGGTAAATGAATCTTCACGGACGGGATACTGAACGTTCGAGTCAAGTGATTTTTAGAAGTCAAGTTCGGCCTTGAGATCTTTGAAGTTGGCGAAGAGTTCGTCGATCTCGGCAAATTCGACCGATGACTCCTGGTACCATTTGGCCAGCGTTTGAAGGTCCTCGATATCCCGCTGGTCGATTTCCGGATAGAGGTCCAGCGAAAGGTCAACACTGGGGCCTGAATCAGACAGCCGCGTGGCCATACGAACGTTGGGTGAGTTGAGAGCGATAATCTTCATGGTGAATTCCGACTCTTGAGGAAAGTCCTGGTTGAAAGCTCATGAGTTGCGACGTCGAGTGGCGTCGTTGTCTTTGATGAGGTCAACGTAGGTCTTCGAAACTTCGCGAGTCGGAAGTTGCTTCTCAAAAATGCACTGTCGACGGGATTTCGATTCGATGGTCGCAACGCAACGTGTCACCGTTTCGCGGCGTGAGTTCTGAATCTTTCCTGCCAGGTCAGCCAGTCTCGGACAGCAGCCGCAACGTGACAACGCGATCCTGTCGGCATCACCGAGCAGCTCGACTTTCCGACGGAGGCATATCACTGTTTTCTCTGGCCAGGAATGCAACCGGCAAATGAACGGCGCGGGGGCGATACTTTCCTGACTCGCAAGAAGTCGTCATAAAGTGCGACGGTGCGGTCAGATCTGTTGTCTTCCAGAGGAAACCTGCGATGCGATATTCGAGTGTTCTGTCCAGACGATTTATGCTGACGTGTGCGATGCTGGGGTTGGTGGATGCGGTGGCGTTTGTGCCCGTCCACTTGCTTCTGGCGGCTGAGTCAGCGGTTTCGGTGAAGGTGGTTCCTGACAGGGAGTCGGCCGTCTACGAAGTCGGTGAAGACGCGATTTTTCTCATCACTGTCTCACAAGGTGACGAGCGTGTGAGCGAGGGGAGTGTCAGCTACGTCGTCGATGATTTTCTTTCAGTGGGAAAGGCCGCAGGATTACCGCAGGGAACGGCAGAACTGAAAGGCGGTTCGGCGCGAGTGACTGCAAAAGGCCGCCGTCCGGAGTTTCTTCGGTGCCAGGTAACCTACACACCGGCCAGTGGGAAGGCCGTTCGCGCCAGTGCTGGTGTGGGATTTTCGCCGGAGAAGATCGGTTTGAGTCTTCCAGTGCCGGATGATTTCGACGAGTTCTGGGCAGAACAGAAACGTCAGCTTGCCGAAGTCGCTCCTGATCCGGAATTGACGTCGGTCGACAGCAAAGTCAGTGGCGTCGAAAGTTTCGATGTGCAGGTTCAATGCCTCGGCGGTGCTCCGGTCTCTGGGTACTTCTCCAGGCCAGTCGGTGCCAAACCGAAAAGCCTGCCGATCGTGTTGTGGGTTCACGGAGCTGGCGTCCGCAGTTCGAGCCTTGGGAACTCGTTGAAAGGGGCTCAGTCCGGATTTCTATCGATGGACATCAACGCTCACGGAAGTCCGAACGGCAAGCCGGCGTCGTTCTACACGCAACTGAACAACGGTGAGTTGAAGGATTATCGATATGCCGGACGCGAAAGTCGTGACTCGATCTATTTTCGAGGCATGTATCTGCGACTTGTCCGGGCGATTGATTTTTTGACAGCTCAGCCGGAGTGGGACGGTAAGACTGTCGTCGTGGTTGGTCACAGCCAGGGCGGCGGGCAGTCGCTGGTTGCTGGCGGGATTGACGATCGCGTGACGTTTATCGCCCCTGGCGTTCCCGCGATTTGCGATCACTCCGGGAATTCGGCGGGGCGAGTCAACGGTTGGCCAAAGCTCGTCCCGAACGGCACAGATGGAAAGCCGGACCCGCAGATTCAAATGGCTGCCCGCTATGTGGATGCCGTGAACTTTGCAACGCGATGCAAGGCTGAAGCCATCATGAGTGTGGGTTTCATCGACGCCGTCTGTCCGCCGTCGAGTTGTTACGCGGCGTACAACGCATTGCCGGGGAAAAAGAGCGTCATCAACGAACCGCTGATGGGGCACGCCGCTCCGGCGCACATTCACGAGGCATTCTGGGCCCGTATTCTGGAGCACGCTCAGCGGAGCCACTGAGGAACAGGCAGCTTTGAAAGCAACGGCCCCGATACATCGAATGGAAGCATGCCATGAAATTTGATCGACGAAGCTTTCTGGCGAGCGTTTCTGCGACGCTGGCCTGCCACAACTCTCGATTGTTTGCTGACCAGGCTTCGTCAGGTGATGGAAAGCTGAGCGTCGCAGCAATCGGTCATACGGGGCGAGGGAATTTCGGTCATGGTCTCGACACGGTCTGGTTGCATCTTCCGGAAACGGAAGTGATCGCAGCCTCCGATCCAGACCAGGCTGGACTGGCCGCTGAACTGAGGAAGCTGAATATCGAACGGGGCTTTCTAGACTATCGACAGATGCTCGCCGAAGTTCGACCGGACATTGTCGCGGTGTGTCCTCGGCACGCCGATCAGCATCGAGACATGGTGGTCGCCTGCGCCCAGGCCGGTGTGAAAGGCATCTATATCGAGAAGCCTTTCTGTCGTACGCCGGCCGAGGCGGATGAGATGACGGCGGCGTGCAACGAACGCAAGGTGAAACTCGCCGTGGCACACCGGAACCGCTACCACCCGACGCTGGGTGTGATCGATCGGTTGATTGCCGACGGAAAGATCGGTCGGTTGCTGGAGATTCGCGGACGGGGGAAAGGCGATCGACGTGGCGGAGCGGAAGATCTGTGGGTATTAGGCACGCACGTGCTGAACCTGATGGCGTACTTCGGCGGTGCTCCGACGAGTTGCTCGGGCGTGCTGCTGAACGACGGTCGGAAGATCAATCGGCACGATGTCAAAGAGGGAGCCGAAGGCCTGGGACCAATGGGTGGCAACGAGGTCCATGCCCGGTATGAAATGTCGCGAGGTGTCGTTGGGTATTTCGACTCGATCGCAAACGACGGCACAAAGTCGGCGGGCTTCGGTCTGCAACTGGTCGGCAGCGAAGGCATCGTCAACATTCAGTGCGACAAGCATCCGCTGGCCTGGCTGTGTCCCGGAAATCCTTTTGCACCAACAAAGGAGCCGCGACCGTGGATTCCGATTTCGACGGCTGGTGTCGGGCTGCCTGAACCTCGGGACGACCTTTCGGAACTGGTCAGCCATCACGGCGCTCCGGCACGCGATCTGGTTCTGTCCATTCGTGAGGATCGGCAACCAGTCTGCAACCTCGCTGAAGGCGCGTTGACGGTCGAGATGGTCTGCGCCGTTTTTGAATCACACCGTCTTGGCAGTCAGGCGGTTGAGTTTCCACTCAAAGAACGTGAGAACTCGCTCACAAATCTGTAGTCGCATCGAAGTGGTTTCCGGCGAAGTTTATGTTGAGGTCTTGCCACCAACCCGGTGAAAGCAGCCTCGTGTGAGCGACATTGCCGACGCGATACGATGCGACCTGCGAATGGCTTCATGACTTTCAGGAGTTGGCTCACGTGGCGAGTTTTGCATTGCGAATCGTTGTGCTGTTTCTGGTGGTGAGCGTCTCGGTTGTAGCGGAGTCTGCGGACGAAGTGGTCCGGTTTAACCGGGATGTGCGACCGATCCTGGCGAAGAACTGTTTTGCCTGTCACGGGCCGGATGAAGGCACTCGTGAGGCAAATCTTCGACTGGATTTGTCTGAGGGAGCGACCGCAGTGCTCGATGGTCGACGGGCAGTGGTTCCAGGGCAGCCGGAGAAGAGTGAGCTGGTTGCCCGCATCGAGAGTGATGATCCTGACTTAAGAATGCCGCCTCCGGACAGTGGTCACGAACTGTCGGACGCTGAAAAGAACCTGCTGCGAAACTGGATCGCCGAAGGTGGCGAATACAACGTTCACTGGGCATTCACTCGACCGGCGAAGAGCGACCTGCCGTCGGTCCAACAGGCTGATTGGCCGAAACACGTGATTGACTATTTCGTGCTTGCTCGGCTGGAAGCGGAAAAACTGGCTCCGTCTGAACAGGCTGACCGTTACCGATTGATCCGGCGTGTTTCGCTCGACCTGACGGGCCTGCCGCCGACTCCTGAAGAGGCCGATGCCTTTATTGCCGACTCAAGTCGTGATGCGTTCGAGAAAGTCGTTGATCGGCTGCTTGCTTCGGAAGCGTACGGTGAACGCTGGGCCCGGATGTGGCTGGACCTGGCTCGGTATGCCGACACGAAGGGCTACGAAAAGGACCGGCATCGCGACATCTGGAAGTACCGTGACTGGGTGATCAACGCTTTGAATCAGGACATGCCCTTCGACCAGTTTACGATCGAACAACTGGCCGGCGACCTGCTGCCTACGGCGACGGAAGAGCAGATCCTGGCGACGGCGTTTCATCGAAACACGATGACGAACGACGAGGGCGGAACTGACAACGAAGAGTTTCGTATTGCTGCGGTGAAGGACCGAGTCGACACAACGTTGCAGGTCTGGATGGGGCTGACGATGGGCTGCGCGAAGTGCCACTCGCACAAGTACGACCCGATCAGCCAGCAGGACTATTACTCGTTCTACGCGTTCTTCAACCAGACCGAAGACGCCGATCGTTCCGACGATTATCCGGTGCTGCCGCAACCGACGCCGGAACAGACCTCGCAGATGACCAGTCTCGAAAGTGACATCAAGGCACTGAAGGAAAAACAGAAGTCCGAGCCGGGTGAAGCTGTCGAGAAGCTCCTGAAGGACCAGGAGAATAAACTGAAAGACCTTCGAAAAGCCGTGACGACGACTCCGATTATGAAGGAGCTGGGTGAAAACAAACGGCGCGAAACCCGGATTCATCAGCGCGGCAATTTTCTCGATCCTGGTGAAAGAGTTGAGCCGGCAGTGCTCGACATCTTTGGCAATTCGAACGACGATCGTCCATCCAGCCGGCTGGGAGTGGCTCAATGGATCATGCAGCCAGAGAACCCGTTGACCGCTCGGGTGATGGTGAATCGCGTCTGGGCGAGACTGTTTGGAGTCGGACTGGTTGAGACCGAAGAGGACTTTGGGACGCAGGGAATGATGCCGTCGCATCGTGAGCTGCTCGACTGGCTGGCCGTTGATTTTCGAGAGAATGGCTGGTCGATGAAGAAGTTGATTCGAAACATCGTCCTGTCCTCCACTTATCAACAGTCGGCCGCGGTCACTCCAGAGACTCTTGCGGCTGATCCACGAAATATTCTGCTCAGCCGTGGACCGCGATTTCGTTTGTCTGCGGAAATGGTGCGAGACCAGGCGTTGGCGGTTTCGGGGTTATTGACACAAAAGCTGGGTGGGTCTTCAGTGATGCCTCCGCAGCCTGAGGGGGTCTGGAAATCGACTTACAACGCATTGCAATGGCAGGACTCGATCGGCCCGAATCGTTACCGCCGAGGTCTTTACACCTATTGGAAACGCACCAGTCCTTATCCGGCGATGACAACGTTCGACGCGGGGAGCGGCGAGGTTTGTCAGATTCGACGAGTCAGAACCAACACGCCGCTTCAGGCGCTGGTCACGTTGAATGATCCGGCGTTCGTTGAAGCAGCGGGGGCTCTGGCTGGAAGAATGATGGAAGCCGACGGGGAACTGGCAGACAGGATCAATCGAGGACTCCGCCTGACGTTGATAAGACACCCTCGTCCCGAGGAAACATCGACGCTTGTTGAGCTCTACGAGTCACTGATCGCGCAGTACAGAAACGACAGAGAGTCAGCTTCGAAACTCAGTAAAGCGGCAGGACTTGAAGGTGGAGACGCGGCGATGATCGCCGTTGCCAACGTGCTGCTCAATCTGGATGAAACGCTGACGAAACCGTAGTCAGTAAGGTGCATCTCGACGCACCAGTACAAACGATTTGAGACGGTGCGTCAGGACGCACCCTGTGATTGTTGCCGACTCTGTTTGAAAGTGATTGCGATGCAACTTCCGATTCCGCTCGTAAAATCGCAGGCCGTGACGAGGCGGCATTTCTTCGGGCAGGCAGGGCTTGGCTTCGGGGCGATGGCTCTGCAGTCACTGCTTGGTCGAGACGGTGTCGCGGCAGTGCAGGGGGATCGAATTCCGGCGAAGGCAAAGTCGATTATTTATCTGCACATGGCTGGCTCGCCGTCGCAGTTGGAGCTGTTTGAAGACAAGCCTGCGCTGACGAAGTTTCACGGACAGGAATGTCCGAAAGAGTACCTCGAAGGAAAACGGTTTGCCTTCATTAAGGGCACGCCAAAGATGCTGGGGCCGCAGTTCAAGTATCAGAAGCACGGAGAAACCGGACAGACTCTCAGTGAGCTGCTGCCCGGCCTGGCATCGATCAGCGACGACGTCTGCGTCATTCGGTCATTGCATACTGAGCAGTTCAATCATTCACCGGCTCAACTGCTGCTTCAGACTGGGAATGCAAGACTGGGTTATCCGTCGATCGGTTCGTGGGTGAATTACGGACTGGGCAGCGAGAATGAAAATCTGCCGGGTTTTGTCGTGCTGGCCTCGGGGGGCAAAACGCCGAGTGCTGGTAAGTCGCTTTGGGGATCGGGATTTCTGCCGACGGTCTACCAGGGAATTCAATGTCGAACGGATGGCGGCGATCCGATTCTTTATCTGTCGAATCCTGCAGGAATGAGCCGAGAGGCAAGGCGAAAAACGCTCGACGCGATTCGCGACCTCAACAGCTTCGAACATCAGCACATTGGCGATCCGGAAACGCTCACGCGGATCGCTCAGTACGAGCTGTCTTACCGAATGCAGATGTCTGTTCCCGAAGTCATGGATATCAGTAGAGAACCGAAGCACATTCTGGAACTCTACGGCGCACAGCCTGGGTATGTTTCTGAATCAGAAAATGCTGCTGATCCGCGAGTTCTCTACAAGGGAAACGATCCGACGTTTGCCAACAACTGTCTGCTGGCCAGAAGGCTGGTGGAGAACGGTGTGCGGTTTGTGCAGCTTTACGATTGGGGCTGGGATCATCACGGTTCGTCGCCCGGCGAATCGGTCGACGAGACGCTGCCGATCAAGTGTCAGCAGATTGACCGCGCGATTGCCGGGCTGGTTAAGGACCTGAAGCAGCGAGGATTGCTTGACGAAACACTGATCGTGTGGGGCGGCGAGTTTGGCCGAACGCCAATGATGCAGAACAACGTTCACAAGGAACTGAAGAAAGGGTTTATCGGGAGAGATCATCACCCTCATGCGTTTACGATGTGGATGGCCGGAGGCGGAATCAAACCGGGTTCGTACGGCGGCACGGACGACATAGGGTACTACATCGACGAGAATCCCATGAGCATTCGCGACTTGCAGGCGACAATTCTTCATCAAATCGGCATCGACCCGCACCGTTTCAGTTTTGCGTATGAAGGGCTCAACCAGCGTCTGATCGGGCCGACCGATGAAGGTCGAGTCGTTCAGGAAATCATCAGTTAGGAAGTTCGCACTTTGTCATGAAGTTTCACAGTCTCTGTCTCTGCATTGTTGTGTTTGTTTTTGCAACGCACTCGCGGACCGTGCCGGCGCGCGAGATCGATTTCAATCGTGACGTCCGACCAATCATTTCTGACAACTGTTTCGCCTGTCACGGGTTTGATAAGGGCACGCGAAAAGGTGAGTTGCGGTTGGACCAGCGCGAGGCCGCCACCGAAGATCGAGGCGGCTATGCAGTGATTGTTCCCGGCAAGCCGGAAGAAAGTGCTCTCATCAAACGCGTGACGTCGACCGATCCCGACCTGGTCATGCCGCCCGCTGATTCTCACAAGAAGCCGCTGGACAGGAAGTCGGTCGAAGTCCTGACAGAATGGATTCGACAAGGGGCTCCGTGGGGCCAGCACTGGTCGTTCGTTCGTCCACAACGATCGACTGTTCCGGTTGATGGCGTGCATCCAATCGATTTTTTTGTTCAACAACGGTTGGTCGAGTCGAAGCTTGAACTGGCAAATCAGGCGGCCAATCACACGCTGATTCGGCGGCTTTCGTTCGACCTGACGGGCTTGCCTCCCGACGCGGACCTGGTGAAGAGTTTTCCGCAGTCGCCAACGTCACAGGACTGGAATCGTCTGGTCGATCAACTGCTGGCATCACCTCATTTTGGCGAGCGGATGGCGATGTGGTGGCTCGACGGAGCCCGGTACAGCGACACCGATGGCTTTCAGGCAGACGCCACTCGTGCTAACTGGCCGTGGCGGGACTGGGTGGTCGACAGTTTCAATCAGAACAAACCGTTCGATGAATTTACGATCGAACAGTTTGCCGGCGATCTGCTGCCCGACGCGACTCCCGAGCAAATTCTGGCAACGTGTTTTCACCGCAACCACATGAACAACGGCGAGGGCGGTCGCGACAAAGAAGAGTCGCGCGTTGACTACGTGCTTGACCGCGCGAACACGACAGGCACGGTGTTTCTGGGACTGACTCTGGGCTGCACGCAGTGCCACGACCACAAGTTCGATCCGATTTCTCAGAACGATTACTACAGCCTGACGGCCTACTTCAACAGCATTGATGAGACTGGTGCTGCTGGCGGCGGGGCGAAGCCGTATCTCAAGTACAAGTCGCCCTATGCTCAACGGGCAGTCGAGGAAGCATCTGCTCTGGTCAAGGTAACCGACGCCGAACTCGCGAGTGTCCAGAAGCAGGCTGAGGCGGAATTTGTTCCGTGGCTCGATGAGCAGATCAGAAGAACGAGGGATGGTTTTCAACCGTGGACGACGATTGTTCCCACGCGGCTGGCCACGACCGAGGGATACCAACTGCGACGCGAACCAGATGGCATCATCGCGTCGGCTCCGGCTGACTTTTCACAGGACGACTTCGTCATTACGGTCGCGGCTACGGAGCTGGATCGAATTTCAGGGTTGCGACTGGAAGTGTTTCCGCACGCTTCGCACACTGACGGCAAGTATTCGTTCAGCGATACCGGCGAGTTCATTCTGACGAACGTCAAACTGTTGGTTAGAAAAAAAAGCAGCGCGCAGATTCGTGAAGTCTCACTGGCGTCGGCTGTGGCCGATGTCGAAGGAGTCGGCTCGGATTCAAGTTACAAGTCGGTTCGCGACACGCTGGACGACGATCCCCGCAAAGGCTGGACGACTCGCATGAAGCCGTCAGATGTTACTCACACGGCGGTGTTTGCTCTGGAAGAACCGCTGGTTCTGGCGAGCGGCGAGGAGCTTGACATTGTGCTGATGCAGCGCTCGCTGGCGCCGCGGGAATTGATGGGCCGGTTTCGGCTCAGCGCGACAGATCAACGCGGGACAGCCGTACGATCGTTATCGCCGATGCCACTCGAGCAACTCGCCGGGCTTCAGGCGGCGGCTGGGGAATCGCCTCTGGACGCGTCTAAGATTGATTCTGAACTGCGAAAGAAACTACTCGGTCAGTTTCTGGAAGATCATGCCGCCTGGCAGGCAGCGAAGCAGCGGAACGATCTGGCGAAGAGTCAATTGGGCTTTGCAAAGAAGGCGGCTGATGATCAGAACGTGACGGTGCTTGGGGAGCGGAAGGAACCTCGCCAGACATACGTTCTGGAAAGAGGCGTCTGGAACAAACACGGCGAAGAAGTTCAGCGAGCCGTGTTGCCTGCGGTTCTGAAAATGCCGGCGGCTGAAGTTTCGAGTCGGCTTGAACTGGGCCGCTGGATTGTTTCGTCAGACAACCCGCTGACCGCGAGAGTCATTTCGAATCAGGTCTGGCAATTGTTTTTTGGAGCCGGCCTGGTCTGGACGCCTGCAGATTTCGGGTTGCAGGGGGAGTCGCCGACGCATCCGAAGCTGCTTGACTGGCTGGCCGTCGAATTGATGGAGAGTGGCTGGGATCTCAAGCATCTGGTTCGGACAATTGTCACCAGCCAGACCTATCGTCAGGACAGTGCTGTTTCGGCAGAGCTGCTGGAGCTTGATCCGGAGAATCGTTTACTGGCACGCGGAGCACGTTTTCGGTTGCCAAGCTGGATGATTCGCGACGCCGCGCTGAAATCCAGCGGACTGTTGAATGAGGCAACCGGTGGGCCGCCGGTGTTTCCGTATCAGCCGCCAGGTGTCTGGCGCGATCAGTTCATGGGGCGGTTCGTTTATCAACCAGACATCGGTCCGGCTCAGTATCGGCGAACGTTGTACGCGTTCTGGAGGCGGACGAGTGCTCCGACTTTTCTCTTTGACTCAGCGATGCGGCGGACTTGCGAAGTCGTTCCTCGCCGCACGAATACTCCGCTGCACGCACTGACTTTGCTCAACGACACGACCTCTCTGGAAGCCGCTCGGACGTTGGCTGACGCTGCGATCACAATCGCACCGGATGATCTGTCGCGACGAATTGAGTTTCTGTTCTGGCGAGTGCTCAGCCGCAATCCAGCGCCGAACGAGACTGATCGAGTCCTGCTGGGACAGTACAACGCGGCGAAGGCTTATTACGACAAACATTCAGAGGACGCTGCTGCGTTCACGACGGTTGGGCAGTTGGCCGCTCCCGATCAGGCGTTGGTATCCGATGTCGCGGCGACGATGCTTCTGGCGAATCTGCTGCTGAATCTGGATGAGGGGATGACTCATGAATGACGCAGGAATTTCAAATTCGACAGATGCAGGAAGCGGCCTCGACGTTACTCGTCGGTATTTTCTGGGGCAAGGTGCGGGGTTCGGTTTAGGGGCGATGGCTCTTCACCTGCTGAACGGTCAGACGTCGGCAGCTCAGACTTTCGATGCGCCGGGCAAACTCGGCGGGACGCCGTTTGCGCCTCGGGCAAAGCGAATCATCTTCCTCACCCAATCCGGAGGCCCATCTCAGATCGAGTTGTACGATGACAAGCCCGGTCTGATTGAGATGGCTGGAAAAGAGTTGCCGGCAAGCGTTCGCAACGGGCAGCGGCTGACGGCGATGACGGCAGGAAAAGCTCAGCTCGTAATGCCGGCGCATTCAAAGTTTCGTCGGCATGGTGAATCCGGAGCGACGGTCAGCAACTGGTTGCCTCACATTGGAGCGATCGCTGACGAGCTTTGTTTTGTCAAGTCGATGACGACGGATCAGATTAACCATGCTCCGGCGATGACTCGATTTCTGACGGGGCACCATTTGACGGGGCGACCCAGTATCGGCAGCTGGTTCAGCTACGGACTCGGCAGCAGCAATCGTGACCTGCCCGACTTCCTGGTTCTGCTTTCGAAGATGAAACGCGGTAGCGATCAGCCGCTCTACGACCACTACTGGGGCAGCGGATTTCTGCCGTCGGTCTATCAGGGCGTCAAGCTTCGCAGCGCGAAAGACCCGGTGCTTTATCTGCGCGACCCGGAAGGCCTGCCTCGCCACCTGCGGCGCAACATGCTGGACGGGTTGAGTGATCTGAACCAGCTTCGTTTTGAGCAGACGCGTGATCCAGAGATTGAAACTCGAATCCAGCAGTACGAAATGGCGTACCGGATGCAGGCCAGTGTTCCCGAGTTGACCGACGTCAGCGACGAAACAGAATCGACTTTCGAGCTGTACGGGCCGGATTCACGTCGTCCTGGCAGCTATGCCGCAAACTGTATTCTAGCGCGAAGGCTGGCCGAACGCGGCGTTCGATTTATTCAGCTCTTCCACCCGGACTGGGATCATCACAGTCGGCTGCGCAGCTGGTGCACGGCGCGTTGCCGCGACACCGATCAGGCCAGCGCAGCACTGGTTCAGGATCTCAAACAGCGAGGACTGCTCGACGACACGCTGGTCATCTGGGGCGGCGAGTTCGGACGCGGAGTCGCCGGACAGGGGAAGTGGGACAGTCCGGAAGGTGGACGAGATCATCACCCGCGGTGTTACACAATCTGGATGGCCGGCGGTGGAATTAAATCCGGCACAACGTACGGAGCGACGGACGACTTCAGTTACAACGTTGCCGAGAATCCCGTCCATGTTCGAGACCTCCACGCCACCGTCATGCACCTGATGGGGATCAACCACGAACAGTTCAGTTACCGTTTCCAGGGTTTGGATTTTCGACTGACCGGTGTCGAGGAAGCGAAAGTGGTTCATGACATTCTTGCCTGACCGTTCGATTGAAGAATGGCAATATGCCCTGATCGATGAAGGGGTGGGAGTCGACTGCAAGCTGGAACAAGCCCGGCGCAGTTCCGGCGAACGGAAAGCGGTGGGCTACTGATTCTCCGCACAGAAGCCTGTTGAGAAACGCCTGACTCGCCAGTTCAATGTGTGCCACTGGCTTTGCCAATGCGGAATTTCGTACCAACGCCGATTACAAAATGCACTGGCGGAGCCAGTGGCACACTTTTCCAACGGGCTGATAGCCTGTTACAGCCTGCGAGTCATTAACGAGGAACGGTCGGCGTGAGCGAATGCGGCAACAGGATTTTCACCGACGTTGCCTGCACGATGTGCGGCTGCGTGTGTGACGACCTTAAACTCAGGATTGTTGACGGGCAGATTGTCGGAGTGTCTCCCGGTTGTGCATTAGCGGAACCGTGGCTGCTCGGGCAGTCGTCGTTCGACCGACCGTTGTGTTCGATCAGCGGGCGACCGGTTTCGATGGACGAGGCTGTTCATCACGCATCGGAAATCCTGGTGAAGTCAACTTCGCCACTGATTTACGGATTGTCGAGCAGCAGCACTCCCGGTCAGCGCTCCGCCGTTCGGCTGGCTGATTCGATCGGAGCAGTCATTGACACTACGGCGTCGACGTGCCACTCGCCGTCGATCGTGGCGCTCCAGAGCGTCGGTGAAAGTACATGCTCGCTGGGCGAGATTCGAAACCGTTCGGACCTGGTGATCTATTGGGGAAGCAACCCGTCGAAAAGTCATCCGCGTCACATGGAGCGGTTTGTCGATTCACCAGGGCTGGGTATTCCAGCTGGGCGAGCCGGTCGGCACGTCGTCGTTGTTGATGTGAAATGGTCCGAGAGTGCAGAGCTGGCCGACACTTTTATTCAGGTTGAGTCGGGCAAGGATCTGGAAGTTCTGTGGGCGCTTCGAGGTTTGATAACGGGATTACCGCTGGAAGCTGCTGCTGTCGGTGGCGTTTCTCGCGAGACCCTGATCGACCTCGCAGGCCGGATGAAACAAAGTCGGTACGGTGCTGTGTTTTTTGGTCTGGGACTGACTCGACACGGGATTCCTCATCTGAATGTCGAGGCACTTCTTCGGCTGGTGACGGACCTGAATCGGCATACCCGGTTTGTCGTCAGACGCATGAGAATTCCTGGCGACGTGGCTGGCGCCGACAGTGTGCTGTGCTGGCAGACAGGCTACCCGTTCAGCGTCAGCCTGAACCGAACCTACCCTCGTTATAATCCGGGTGAATTTACGGCAAACGACATGCTTGAACGTCACGAAGTTGACGCCGCCGTTCTCGTTGGCACAGAGGGGGGCGAGAAGTTGTCGGACGATGCCCGAGCCTGGCTTCGCAAAATACCATCGGTGATTCTTGAGCATTCAGGAGTTGAATGCTCAATGCCCGGGACGGTGCGATTCACAACGGCAGTCTACGGAATCCATCGACCAGGCACGGCGTACCGGATGGACGAAACGCCGATCCCGTTGCGCAGGATTCTGGATTCAACGCTGCCGGCGGACCACGAAGTGCTGGACGCAATCATTGAAAGTGTCATGTAGGTCAGGCGCTGCCTTGCAGAGTTTGCTCCTGGAATTAACCACGGAAGGAACGGAAAAACACGGAAGACAGGAATCGCTGTTCCGTGTCTTTGGTGTTTCAAACCGTCTGACATTTATTGGTGAATGAGTCGCTTCAGATAGTTCGAACGTTAGCCTGCCGGTTTCAATTTGCGAAAACAGGGAAAATCATCATGCGAGTTGTCGAACATCGTTCAAAGGGTTTGTCTCTCCTGCTGGGAGTGATTGTCGGGGTGGTCGCTTCGGGCTCGCAGGCGGCGGACTTGTCGCCCGGTACATCGATACCTGTGTGGCCAGACCTGGCTCCGGGAGAAACCTCGCGCGACATCGGCATCGCTCAGCCGCCGCGAGAGGGGGAAGACCCGCCGGTGACTCGGCTGGTGAATATCCGGAAGCCAACGATCGATGTGTTCCCTGCGCAAAAGCCGAACGGTACCGCCATCGTTGTGCTGCCCGGTGGAGGCTTCGCAAAGGTTGTTCCTGACAAAGAAGGTTCCGAAGCGGCTCCGTGGCTGAACGCTCACGGCATTTCCGTTTTCGTCGTTCGATATCGGACCAACGAAGTTACTCCCAAAGAGGAGCCGGCATGGAAGCGTCCTTTGCAGGACGGCCAGCGAGCGGTGCGGCTGCTCCGAGCCAACGCCGGGAAATGGCACATTGACAAAGACAAAGTTGGAGTGCTGGGTTTCTCGGCCGGCGGTCAGGTGGCGTCGATCCTGTACACTGCCGACAGCGTCGCCGCTTACGAACCACTCGACGATATCGACAAACAATCCTGTCGCCCCGACTTCTCGCTGCTGATTTACCCGTGGAACGTTTACGACGCGAAGACTCAGCAGCTACTCCCTGAAATCCGATTGAACGCCAAGTCGCCGCCAGCCTTCATCGTCCACACGCATGACGACCGCTCTTCGTCAATGGGTAGCGTGCTGATCTACGCTGGCTTGAAGCAGCACAATGTCGAGGCCGAACTCCACATCTACGGAAACGGTGGCCACGGCTACGGCATGCGCCCCGTCAACGGTTCAGACATCGGCACCTGGCCGGAGCGAGCATCCGAATGGCTGGTACGGCGCGATCTCGCTCGGACTGCCGAGTGATGGCGGCCTTCTAACGAACTTCTTATCCGACAAGTTCGCGGATCGGGCGGGCGTCTTCCGGCATGATGCGGACGGGACGCTCGTTGACGTCTCGGATAAATTCGTGCGGATCGATTCCCAGGTTGTGGTAGACCGTGGCCAGAATATCGCGGTAATCGATCGGTCGAGTTTCGGCCTGGGCGGCTGTCTTATCGGTGGAGCCAATAACCTGGCCTACCTGCATGCCTCCACCAGAGAGCAGGGCACTCTGGACGGGAGCCCAGTGATCTCGACCAGCATTCTTGTTGATCTTCGGGGTGCGACCAAACTCGCCCCACACGACGACGGATACGTCATTTGCGAGGCCACGGTCGTGGATGTCTTCGATGAGCGTCGCGATGCCCGCGTCGAACGTTGGCAGATGCTGCTTCAGATGCTTGAAATTATTGCCGTGGGTGTCCCAGAATCCGTAAGCAACCGTCACCACACGGACGCCGGATTCAACAAGGCGGCGAGCGATGAGCAGTTGGTCGTTCCACAGCGGAGCGCCGTCGCCAAGATGTTTGGACGATCCTTTGCCGTAGCGTTCGCGCAACTCGGGAGACTCCTGCTCTACATCCATCGCGTTGACGAACTGCGAAGAGGTCAGCACATCGAAGGCACGGCGGTAATTCTCGTCAACGCCGTTCAGTCCCTGTTGATCGGCGGCGGTGCGGAACTGATTGAGCTGGTCCAGCAATGCCCGACGATTGCCAAGCTGCGGTGGTTCGATAAACCTCAGTTTCATACTGGCGAGATCTTCGCCGTCAGCTCGGACCTGATTGAACTGTGTCCCTAAATAGCCCGCTCCCGAACTGTTGTACGGACGGTGCTTCATGGTTGGAAACAGGTCGACAAACGGTGGGGTGACCGGATCGGTTGGTCCCTGGACTTTCGCGACCACGGAACCGAAGTTTGGCAGACCGTCGCGCTGGACGGTGCCCATGGTGGAGCCGCACAGGCTTTGAAAGCTGCTGTGCTCGTCCCGCTGGCCAACTACCGAGCGAATAATCGCACACTTATCGGCAACCTGAGCAAGCTTCGGGAGATGATCACCGAATTCGATGCCCGGTACGCTGGTTGGAATCGGATTGAACTCGCCGCGAATTTCTTTTGGCGCGAGTGGTTTTAAGTCGAACGTATCCTGATGCGATATTCCACCGGACAGGTAGACCATGATAATTGACTTGTGAGAACTGCCTGTGCCTGCCGCAGACTCTGCCCGCAGCAACTCCGGCAGCGTCAGTCCACCAACAGCCAGCGAACCGGCCTGCAGAAACGATCGACGTGTCACACCATCACAAAAACGATGACTTGGACCGGTAAACTTCAGCATGTCAGGTCTCGCAGAAAAGCAACAATTACCAAAAAGCTGGCGGTCAGAGTCGACTCAAGATAGCACTATTTAGCGAAGCTGGAAGTTTCAACGAAGGTCGAATCGCTTATGGAGGGTATGTCGCCAGCATGGTTGAAAGCGGATCCATGACGTCGACAATGCGAGTAAGTAGATTGTGTGAGAGTTTTCCTGATTGTCTGACGAGTTTCTCTGTGCGGAGCTGGCAGGCAAACACCAAGTCACAATTTTGAGGCGAAGCTACTCTTGTCTGATCGCGAATCATCAAGTCGGCGGGATTTTCTGGCGGGGAAGAGTTTGCGCTCGGAGGTCGAAGGGGTTTCGCGGGCGGCGGGTGATGCGTTGCTCGGGGGGATGGGTGAGGGGACAGGGCAGGGGAGTCAGCCGGAAGGGGGCGAGACGTTACGGTTGGAAACTCGCGCGATGGCGTGCGCGTTTTCGGTTATTATGAACCCGGGCGAGCATCAGCGGATGTGGGTGGCGTCGGACGCGCTGGAATTGGTGCATCGGCTGGAGCAGCAGATGACCGTCTATCGGGAAGACAGCGAGCTCTCGCAGATTAACCGCCAGGCACCTGATAGTCCGGTGAGTGTTGAGGCCGGGCTGTTTGGTCTGCTGTTGAAATGTCGCGAACTGGCTGCTGCCACCGAGGGAGCTTTTGATCCGACGTCGGGGCCGTTGATCGCGTTGTGGCGACGGTGTCGCGATGCTGGTCGAATTCCGACTCAGGAAGAAATCGACGAGTGTCGGCTCGCGACGGGAATCGAGCATGTTTCGCTGGATGAGAAAGTGTTGACCGTTTCTTATAACCGGGCGGGGGTCGAGCTGAACCTTGGCGGGATCGGGAAGGGCTACGCGCTGGACCGTTGTGTCGAGCAACTCGTGAAGCAACGGTTCGACGGGTTTGTCATGCACGGCGGGCAGAGCAGTCTGCTTGCTCGGGGAGATCACAATCAGCAGGGCGGCTGGCCAGTCGGAATTGGGAACCCTTTGTTTACGGACAAACGGCTGGGGACGATCCTGCTGCAGGATCAGGCAATGTCGACCAGCGGCTCGAACATCCAGTATTTCAGGCATAAAGGGCGGCGTTACGGGCATATTCTGGATCCTCGCACCGGCTGGCCGGTCGAAGGGACTTTGTCTGTGACGGTGGTGGCTCCGTCAGCTGCGGTGGCTGATGCACTTTCTACGGCGTTTTTTGTCGGCGGGGTCGAAATTGCCCGGCAGTGTTGTGATAATCTGCCGAACGTTGGTGCCGTGTTGATCCCTCGACCAGACCGTGGCCGACGTGTTCGCCCGGTGGTGATTGGCATTCCTGATGACCAGCTCTTCTGGGATTTCGAACAGGTCGAGTTGTCGTCATCGCCGTCATGAAATTTCTGAGCCGCTTGCAGAATGGGGCTAGTCCTGCCAGATTTGTTGAAGGCGTGACTGCTTCCGCATAGTGGTTCGCTCCTGCCTTTCGCCGATCAACCGGATGCTGATGTGTCCGGCCCTCCTGGCGATTCTGAAACTCATCCGATTCACACCGATATTTGCCGAGTTAAATTCGTGAAAGATCCGTATCGCCTTGCTCTTCCGGCTTTGATTCTGGTCGTCGTGCTCCGCATGTCGATCGGGTGGCAGTTGCTGTACGAGGGCCTGTGGAAGATTGACACGCTCAGCAGTCCGAAGCCGTGGACGGCTGAAGGTTACCTGAAAAATGCGGAAGGACCGCTGCGAGGTGTGTTCCGTGAAATGTCGGGTGACCCGGACGATCTCGGCTGGCTCGACTACGACACCACCGTAGCCAGCTGGGACGACTGGCTGGCCAGATTCACGTCTCATTACCAGCTCGACGATAAGCAGAAGGGTTCGCTGCATCGGCTTGTCGAGGGGGCGTACTCGACGATTAAGTCCGGCAAGGGAACTCGTAAGGTCTATGTCGAAGCGCTGGATGCTCTGCCGGAAGGCGTCTCCGATCTGAAGGCCGCGAGTCGTGTTTCTGATCGGGTCGTCTGGTTCGATGCGAAGGCAAAACGAATTTACGTTGACGCAGTCGAGCATCTGACGCCGGACGAACTGGAGAAACTCAAGGCGGTTGCCAAAGGACGCACCGACGCGGCTTCGAAAGCGTATCTGACGGCTGTGCAGAAAGTGTTCGACCGGCAGAAGAAGGGGATGGGTTTCAAAGAGAAGCTGCTGGGGACTTTGAAGGGCGACCCTGACCTGGTCGGTAACGAAGACTGGCAGCGAGTCGGCAAGCTTCAGGAATACAAAGAACGCCTCATTCGTTACGAGAACGCACGGGCGAAGGCGGATCAGGATTTCGAATGGGATCACCTCGATCATGTGTGGGAAGAACTTCAGTCGCTTCGTGCTGAACTTTCCGCTCCGGTTAAAGCCTTGGATTCGGAGTTGCGTGAGAAGGCTCAGTCGATCCTCACCTTGAATCAGCTGTCGATGGGGCCTGTGCCTGGACGATGGACCAAACTCGAATTCGCCGATCAGTCGACGATTATCGGGCTGACCGTTTTCGGGACGATGCTGCTGCTGGGGCTGGGAACCCGGATCGCCGCATTTGGCGGAGCGGTCATGCTGTTCAACTTTTATCTGGCAATGCCACCGTGGCCTGGAGTTCCTGCCGCTCCGGGACCTGAGCACAGTTACGTGATCAACAAGAATCTGATCGAGGTGATCGCGCTGCTGGGGATAGCGGCGATGCCGACCGGATCATGGTTCGGTGTTGACGCCATTCTCTCTCGTTTGTGCGGTGGGTGCTGCAAACGGAAATCGGAACCTGTCGAATTGACGGAGTCTGTGACTGCTGCTGCACCCGTCAACAAAGAGACAGCAAGTGAGTCGCCATCCGGCGCTGACTCGTAAAATTCATAAAGCCACATTGAATTGAGGCTGAACGAACTTTGATCAAGATCATGACGATCTGAAATTCAGAAATTTCATAAGTACATCCGCTTAACCAGATAACTGAACGCCGCGAAAATTCGCACGCAACACTCAGTTCAAGGAGCATCAAAATGCTGCTGACACCAGAACAGGAAAAGATCGGTAAAGACAACTTCAACGAGGTTGTTGGACTTTCCCGTCGTGACTTTATGAAGGGAGCGGCCGCGGCTGGAACAGGTCTTGGTGCGTTCTACTTTGGCTACGAGAAGCTGAAGGGTGACCCGGTTCGAGTTGCGTTTATCGGGACGGGTGACGAAGGCAATGTCCTGATTAACGAACACCCGACCGACTACATGAAGATCGTCGCGATTGCTGATCTTCGACCGGCGAATCGCGAGCGGACGTTTACCGGCAGTCACCCGGTGGCTCGGCGCGGCCTGAACAAGGTGCTTGGGCAGGCGACCGCTTCCGAGATCAAGACCTACACGAATCACCGTGACCTCCTGAAAGACAAAGACGCACTCGGTTTGGAAGCGGTCGTCATCGCCGTGCCGCTTAATCAGCATGCACCGATCGCCGTCGATTGCCTGGAAGCCGGACTGCACGTTCTGTGCGAGAAGCTGATGGCTCAGAACGTGACCGATTGCAAGAAGATGATCAACACAGCTGACAAGAATGACTTGATGCTGGCCGTCGGGCATCAACGTCACTACAGCGTGCTGTACGACAATGCTGCTCACATGGCAAAAATGGGACTGCTCGGCGACATCAAGTTCATCCGTGCTCAGTGGCACCGGAACAACAGTTTTCCGAACAGCGACGCCTGGCAGAAATGGGATGGCGCCAAGCAGGTCGATAAGGATCTGCTGCTCAAGCTGGAAAAATCCGGCGAGCTGAAAGATTACGGCTACGAAACGGCTCGAAGTCTGATCGACTGGCGTTTGTATAACTCGACGGGCGGTGGTTTGATGGCCGAACTCGGCAGCCATCAGATGGACGCGGCGAGTATCTTCCTCGGAAAGGTTCATCCACTGGCAGTACAGGGCTACGGCGGGAAGAACTTTTTCGGCATGGAAGGAGTTGGCCCCGAATCTGCCTGGAAGGACGATCGGGACATCGACGATCAGATTTTCGTCACGTTCGAGTTTCCCGGGAAAACACACCCGGTTCATCCCTCGCTGATCGCCGCGCAAAAGGATGATCCAAAGACGCCGTCGCACGATCGTGACGTCAGTATCGTGACTTACTCATCGATGAATACGAACCGGTGGGAGCCTTACGGCGAAGCGGTGTTTGGAAGTCGCGGTACCGTTGTCATGAAGACCGAAAAAGAGGCCCTGCTTTACAAGGAAGCCAGCAAGGACAGTCCCGGCGGCTTCGAGCAGCGTTGCTGGGTGGTCAGCAGCAAAGACGGTGGTCCCGTGCTGGACAGCTACGAAACGGCGGCTCCGTCGGCGGCGGCCAACACGGCTCAGCAGGGGATGGGAGCGTCGATCAGTCGAGGCTATCGCGAAGAAATGGAACACTGGTGCTACTGCATTCGTACCGGTAAGGACGAACTTCGTTGTAACGGAACGGTGGCGATGGCTGATGCCATCATGGCATTAACGGCCAACCTCGCGATGAAACACAGGAAACGAATCGAATTCAAAGCGGACTGGTTTGATCCAAAGAGTGAGGCGGCACCGGAAACCGACCCGGAAGTCGTCGGTTGATACATTGAAATGGCTTGGCGGCGACGACTTGTTCCGAGAAATAAGCGTTGCCTTCCCGGGCTCGCATTATAGGGAAATATGCACCCCGTCTGCTGTTAGTAGCCGGGGTGCTTTTGTGGTGTAACGATGGGACGCTGGCCTGATAGCTCACGATCGACAATGGTCACCGCTCTGATCATGTTTCTTGGATTTCCGCTCCTGTGTCTGCTGGCCTGGTGGTGGGTTCGCGGATGAAACGGTCGAGAAAGCGGTCGGTGCTTCATACTGGATTCGAATGACGTGAATTCGTTTTTTTGATTCAGTGTGACCGCTTGCGGCTTCGCTACACCGGTTCCAGACAATCCGGGGCACCCGAGAGTCAGGTGCTGGGGTAGTCACTGTACTTGTGATTGGAAAGTGTTGAGATGACAGACGGGGAAGCGGTGCCAGCTTCGAGAAAGACTCCGCTGGCGATCATCTTTGTGACGGTCTTTATCGACCTGCTTGGATTCGGAATCGTTCTGCCGTTACTACCTCGCTACGCCGACGCTTTTGGGGCGAGTCATCTGCAACTTGGAATGCTGATGGCATCGTTCTCGGCGATGCAGCTGGTGTTTGCTCCGGTCTGGGGCGGAATTTCCGACCGCATCGGTCGTCGTCCTGTGCTGCTGATCGGGCTCGCAGGTTCAACGATTTCGTACGCGATGTTTGGTTACGTGACGACGCTTGGAGCCTCGGGGACGATGCTCGGGCTGTCTGTTCTTCCCTGGTTGTTCATCACTCGAATCGGGGCGGGTATCGCCGGCGCGACAATTCCTACCGCCCAGGCTTACATCGCCGATTGCACGTCACGCGAAAACCGGACAAAGGGGATGGCGCTGATCGGAGCAGCATTCGGGATCGGGTTTACGTTCGGACCACTGATCGGAGCGGCCTTCGTTTCTGACGACGTTAACGGTGCGCCGAGCCCGATGGCCGGTTACGTGGCGGCGATACTTTCCGGGTGTGCTTTCTTGTGGGCGCTGGCGAAACTGCCCGAGTCGTTGAAACAGGGGGAGTCTGAAAAGGCCGGAAAGTTCCATCTGAAGCACATCGGCGCTGCGTTTGGCGACGCGGCGATCGGGATGGTACTGCTGACGATTTTCGTCACGACATGCGCGTTTGCGCAGTTTGAAAGCACGCTGTCTCTGTTGACCGAGGCGCTTGGCGAGTCTGACCAGGACAACTTCCTGATCTTTGCTTACGTCGGATTTATTCTGACGTTGAGTCAGGGATTTATTGTTCGACGCCTGTCGACGAAGCTCGAACCAAAGCTGCTGGCTCTGGGCGGCACGGCAGTGATGATTGTCGGCCTGCTGCTGATCGGCCTCGCCGGGAAGAATGGGTCGGTCTCGCAACTCTTCATCGTGTTGCCAATCGCGGTTGTGGGCTTTTCCGCTGTGACTCCGTCGCTGCAGGCTCTCCTTTCCTTGAAGACTGCGACCGAGAAGCAGGGCGAAATCCTCGGATTGGGACAGAGCATGTCGGCCCTTGCTCGAATTGCCGGACCGATTATCGGGATGCGCATGTTCGACGAGACTCACGTCGAATGGCCGTACTGGACGGGGGCGGCGATGATGGGCGTCGGGCTGGTGCTTGTCGCCCTGCAACGCGGCGGGCAGAGCGATGACTTGATCATTGCTTCGGGCGATCCGGTTTCGACTGAAGCTGACACTTCAGCCGAGTAATCGTTTCGCTTGTCGGCGGTGGTCTACTTCAGCGTGTTCGGTACCCAATGAACCTGACGAGCTGGTTTTGGTGTCGGGAAGGTGGGGATCATCATTGTCGTCGACGCGGGCAGCGGGCCAGGCTCAGGCATCGGAGAGACTGATTCGCCGGGGACTGATTCGAACTGTGGGTCCGCGGGTTCTGCGGCGGGAGCCGGCGCTGGACCTGTTGGTTTGTCGGTTTCGTAGGCTGGCAGTTGTTCGTGCTCGTGCCCGGGAATGATCGTGCCCTGGAAGATCGGACCGCTGGTCGACTGACGGCAGTGTGGGCAGTTTTCCGGGTGGCCGAATGTCTCAGGAAGGTTTGTGTCCCCATGGAAGGATTCTCCGTCGATGATCGTTTCACCGGGAAGAATCATCGGCTCCGACGAATAGATTGGAGAGCCCGACGAGTAAGCAGGTGAATAAGAATCGGAGACGAACGGCTCTTCATGGACGTATCCCGAAAAGCTGTCGCCGAGTGTTGAGCAGGTGTCGCAGTGCGAGACTGGAAACTCGTGCTGGCAAGGATCGCAGACGTTGCACTCGACGGCCGGCGTCGAGCAGTTGCAGTGTGGCTGACCTTTGCCTCGGCAAGCTTGCGAGCGTTTTCCGCAGGAACATTTTCCGGCGCATCCGACTGAGCAGTTTTGCGTTGACGGGCAATCGCAGCTTGGAGAATGGCCGCCCCGGTTGGATGCTGGCTGGTTGAATGCGGCTCCGTAGCTGGCAGGTGTTGCATAGGTCGGCGTCGCGGACCAACTCGAGCCGTGGCCGTGTTGGCAGCAGGGCTCTGCGCCGGCATGACCAGCTGGAATGCCGGATGTGGCCGGATGAGCATTGGAGTTACACAGCGGGCAGTTGTGCTCGTCGTGTTTATGCTTTTTCAGGCCCGACAGGAATGTCGGCGTCTTTGTCGTTACGGACGGACCGTAGACGACTCCGCCACATGGGTCGTAATAGCCGCTCTGCATGCACGGATAGCAGCCGGTCGTTACGCTTGCGGCTAGAATCAACGCGGTCGTCGTGAGAAGTCTGCCCATGGCAACTGCCTTTCCAGGCATGCTGGATTGATGTCAAATCGGATATTCAGTTGGGACTCGGGGCGTCTGGTGCGTACACACCAGCAGCGGATTTAGTCCGACAATCGAAACATCGTCAGGCAGTGCTGGTAAACTTTAACGGTTATCCCGATTACAAATGGTCGCCGGGCAGTTGGGTTCAGCAGGTGGATGCAAGGAAATTTCCACAGAACAGGACGGTGAGGTTGTGTGGACGGAAATCGATACTTGGACAGCACTTACGGCGGCACTGGCGGCAATGGCCTGTGTGGTGCCGGGGACATTTCTCGTGCTGCGTCGGCAGAGCATGCTGGGCGACGCGTTGAGCCACACCGTTCTGCCCGGCATCGTCGCGGCATTTCTGGCAGCTTACTGGCTGGGAATTGTCGGGCCTCATTCTGAAGGCGGATCGACAATGCAGTTTGTGCTGCTGGGGGGCGCTGTCCTGGCCGGCCTGCTGACGGCGTTTTTGACTGAAGCCGTGCAGCGACTTGGTCGTGTCGAGAATTCTGCCGCGCTGGGAGTTGTTTACACGTCGCTGTTCGCCCTGGGACTTTTGATGGTTCGGCTCTACGCCGACGACGTGCACCTGGACGCTGACTGCGTGTTGTTTGGAGCTGTGGAAACTGTGGTACTCGATACGGTGGGTGATTCCGGCGTTCCTACGGCTGCTGTTCTGAATGGTTCCGTCCTGATTGTGAATCTGCTGCTGCTCGGATTGTGTTTCAAAGAGCTGCGACTGACCACGTTCGATCCAGATCTGGCGACAAGTCTCGGACTGAATTCCGCCCTGGTGCACTACATCCTGATGGCGATTACGTCCGTTACTCTGGTGGCGGCCTTTCAGTCGGTCGGCGCCATCCTTGTGATCACGGTGCTTGTCGCTCCGCCAGTCGCGGCTTTCCTGCTGAGTGAACGGCTTCACATCATGATTCTGCTGGCTCTGGTGATTGCCGGGGGCAGCGCGTTTGTAGGACACGGTCTGGCGTTGTGGACTCCCAACGCGATTTTTGGCAGCCTCGGTTTCACGACGGTTGACGACTCCAGCACCGCCGGGATGACAGCGATCGTTTGCGGGTTCATCTTTGGTCTGGCGTTTCTATTCAGCCCTCGGCGAGGGCTCGTTGTGCAGACTGTCCGACAGTCGCTGCTGGGATTCAGAATTCTTTGCGAAGACTGCCTGGGGGTTCTTTATCGGCGAGATGAAGCCAATTCGCAGACTGATGATGGACCATTCGTCAACGCGACTGTACTCGAGACGCTGCGCGGGCGGCTGGCCTGCTGGCGACTCAGTCGGCAGGGGTTTGTGGCGAGTGCTGATGGCGGCTGGGTATTAACGGCTTCCGGACGTGAGCATGCGGAACATCTCGTGCGTTCTCATCGGCTGTGGGAATCGTACATGGCCCGCCACTTTTCGTTGCCGGACGATCATCTCCACGAAGCCGCTCATCGCGTTGAACATTTTCTGGACGTACCGATGGTCGATCAACTGGAAGAGGAACTCGACCAGCCAGGTCTCGACCCCCACGGCCGGTCGATTCCCGGGCGATCCAACCAGGAGGACGGGACTGCCGAGGAAGGAAAAAGTCTGCCGAACGGTGAGTGACGCATAGAGCAAAGGCGACCGGCTTCACTGGAGAGCGGATCAGGGATCGGACTGGTTCGTGCCTGAGTAGCCGACTACATTTCGAAGTTCAGTAACTGACGGACACTGGTTCCGTCGAGATGTCTTGATCGGATCGAACAATCTGGAGAAATGGATATGTCTGTAAATCGAACGAGCTACAAGTGGGCGTGGCTGATGACTGGTCTCGTCGCAGGAATCAGCATCGCGACGATCTGGCCGCATGAGCCACTGTCGGCATCAACGGCTGATCGAAACGAAAAGTTCGGGATGATTACGGCGCCAGTAACAGGGGCGACGGAAGCCGTTTTCGTCATCGACTATCTCACGGGAAGGCTTACCGGAGCTTTGATGAATCGAACCCGCAAGGGAACTGTGTTCGTCAACTTTTACTACCGCAATCTGGCCGAAGACTTCAAAGTGGGAGCGTCAGGAACACCGTATTACGCCGTTTCCAGCGGGTTCGCAGAAATTCCGAACAGTGGTGGTAGTCAGTGGGGAAGCAGTGCTCTATACGTGGCCGAGCTGACATCCGGAAGGGTTAATGCCTATGCAATTCCGTACTCAATTACACAGAATGTTCTCCCTCCAGTACCGCTGGTTCCGATCGACACATTCCCGTTCCGCGAAGCAACCGTTACTCAGTAGCTCCTCAGAGTTGTCAGCACACTTCTGTTGACGCAGTGCCCGATGGGCTTCTCCTTGATTTGAACTCTCAGCCATTCACTCACCGGCTGAGAGTTTTTTTGTGGAGAGAACCAGTGCAGAAACCCTGGACGAATTCCCGGGACGCGACGAATTATCGGGGGATTGGCTGTTGCGGGTATTTTCTGACGGACTTATAAGTAGAGCCTGATCGGACGCCGCTTGCTGGTTTAGTCTCCAGCCGTCAGGTCAAGTGTCGGTAGGGTGGTTTTCGTCCTGGATCGTGCCACCTTCAGAGTCAGGGTTCCCGACCGATGAGTCAGACTTGTGTGCTCGAAATAGAAGTTTGCAGCCTCTATGAGGCCGCTTTTGAGGAGGCTCGGTGCCACCGCTGGATTGAAAGCCAGAAACGCGGATACGACGTCGGGAACAACGGTTTTCTGGACTGGTATCAACGCTTCTGGTGGAACTTCCTCAGGTATCGCCACCTTGAGCACCTGCTCGGAGAGTATCGCTGGTCGGAGTTTGCGTCTGAGGCGTTCGGCGTGCTGACGCCGATGGTCGAGTCTGGTGACGCGCTCGCTCTTGAGATAATCGATCAGTACCGCCAGGGATGCGAGAATCTTGACATTCTCAACTGGGCATTGAGAAACCGGGTTAGCCTGGCCGATGTCCGCGAGCGACTGGCCCTGATCAATATGAACGATGCCCGCATCGATCCGCGATTTAACTGACGACGGCTTAGCGATGGTCCTGTCTGAACTGAGCTCCATCGTCTAACCCCGGCTAAGAACCTCGGATAAAGTGGGCGGCAAAGCTCCGGACTTCCTGACCATTGAGCACGTGGACCATTCTTAGTCGTTGGATGGTTTCCTGGCTGAATCGCCCCAGGGGGACATGCACCAGCTTTTTCCCGTAGCGTTTGGCAAGACGTCTCCAGCCTGCACCGGGCGGAAGTTCGCTCAGCACGGCGATATGTCGTTCCCGACTGTGCAGACACGCTCCGGCGAGCAGTCGTTCTTCCATTGTGTCAGTAAAGTCGAGTCGAAAATCGTGCCACACGTCCGCGATGTCCCGCGGGGGGAAGAGGAACATCGCACCACCATACTTCGCGAGTCCAATTCCTGGGCCGATCAGCTCATTCTGAAAATCACTGGCGAACAACGAAAGCGTTGATTCGTCAGTGTTCTCGGCCATCCAGGTGATTCGCCACGGATAGTCCCGCGGGTCCGCTGGCGAATCGAAGAACATCAGCACGCAGTCAAGCGTTCCCTGAAGTTTCGGCGGGAACACCTTGACGTAGAGGTCTCCTGTGTGCCAGTTGCGAAGCGTCTCCCGGATATCAAGACCGTCTTTCATGCTGGCCGAGAACTTTTCCGTCTGAGCCAGTTCGGCACCCATCATTGACAGCGCGGCATCCTTGACATGGTTTCGGAAGTTTTCGATGGCAACATCTTCCGGCGGCCAGCTGCACTGCCGATGAGGATTCCATCTCATTTTCCAGCGGTCCTGGTCGATCTTCGGTGGTTTTGTGTTGAGTTCGCAGGTGCGCCATTGAACCGGAGGTCCTGGCAATCGTGAGACGACATCAGCCATGCCTCCGTCCGGCAGTCGAGCGATGTCGATTCCGAATGAGATCTCCGGCAACGCCTCGTTCGATGTATACGGGTAGCTTCGTGAGACCTCGGCCAGCTCAATTGCAAACGAATCTCCAAAGACCTGCCGGGCAGCCACGATCAGCGTGTAGAGGTCCGGAGTCATCCTCCGTTCGATCAGACTCAGGTTGCGAACGTATCGCAGAAAAACGCTCATCAGTTTGGGAGTGATTCGACGAGCCAGTGATCGCATTTCGATCTGATACCGGTCGCGTGAAGCCAGCAACAATTGCTTCAACCCGTCGACTGAAAGATTTTCGTCGCAGTCGAGTTCCGCTCGCGCCTGTTCATAAAGGCCGGTCAAAAATGGAAGCTCCCCCAGCATGAACAGCAGCGAGTTCTCTGAAACGGAACAGAGCTGAGCATCTTCGACTTCCGTGTCCTGTTCGTCAGTCGTTAGATTCCGAGTGTAGGCCTCGCGGATCCACGGCCAGTCAGCCAGCGCGCAGACAAACAGAATTCGCTCGTATCGAGTCTCCAGTTCTTTCAGCCTCGCGGCCATCGTGCGAATTCGATCGGTCGTCAGCCCTTCTGGCGGTCTTGGAATTCCGAGCAGGGCCGCTGCTGCGAAACGCTCAATCGAAACACGTTTCAGCGCGTACGGATCCGGCAGGACGATCGAGTGACTTTCGAAGCAATCGGTTTCCAGATCGATGAACGCTCGCGGAGTGCGTTCCTGAATCGCAACTCGTAAAGCGGCAATGACTGGCTGGCACGGGTCGATCGGGACATAGCTCAATCTTCGTCTGGTGTCGGTGCCTGCGTCGTCTTCCCGATCGCTGTCGGGTGTCCAGTCGTTTGTCGAAAACGACGGACGCTCTTCCTGGGTCACTGCCGTCACATTCGGAAGGTGATCAATGCCCTGCTCGACACGAGTCTGAAACGAAGGTGGCAGTGGCACGGCCAGACAATCGAACTTGTGCGCAAGCTGAATGCGCCGAACCTCGACCGCAAAGTCGCCGCTGCCGTGCAGGACGGGTGCAACGCAGATTCGAGGACTCAGTTGCAGAGATTCGTCGAGCATTCGAAAGGCCAATCCCGAGAACCGTGATTAAAAAGAACGCGGAGTGTTTCACTCGAACTTCAATACGGGACGTCCTCGTCATCATCTGGATCGTCACCGAGATCATCGAGAGGCGACCTGCCGTCAAACCCGAAATCTGATGAGTCGTCATCGTCTTCATCAATGAACTCTCGTCTCATTTCGTCTGTCATTCCGCCGTGCATATCGGGATGAAGCGGGTCGCCCGGCGAGAAGAAGAAATCTCCCAACCCCATAGGCACGATATTCCCACCCAGTGACTGGTTGCGATTATCAGCAAGTGCCGACAGGTCCAGCGCATCATCACCGAGGCAGCGAAGAACTGCTTCACGCCAGTGCTCGTCGTTGCTGAGCGGGTGATCGGCAGCCTGAGCAAGTCGCTTTAAGGCGTAGCGAAGAACGTTGATTCCGTCTCTGGTTGAGAAATCAAGTTTCAATTCGTGCGCCTGCTGGAGAAAGTCGACCGTTAAACCAAGCATCTCGTCGTCGGCAAACGGGATGTGATACTTCAAAATCGCGAGTTCGTCATTTCGGTCGGGCGGTTCCAGAGCCAGCGTCGGCTGAATCCGGCTCATGATGTAGTCAGGAATTTCGAAAGTTGACTCGTCGTCGTTCATAGTCATGGCGCAGCGAAAGTCGGCATGTGCCTTAATCGTGATGCCAGCAACGATTGATTCAACATACCGACGATGATCAAGCAGTGGGGCCAGGCTGGCCCACGACTTCTCGTTCATTCGGTTGCCTTCGTCGAGAATGCACACTCCGCCCCGAAGCATTGCCGTCACCAGCGGCGACGCGTGGTATTTGATCCTTCCGTTTTCGCCGAGGACCGGCGTAACGAGCAGGTCTTCAGGCCGGGTGTCAGCAGTGCATTGATAGATGTAGAGTTCCTGGTTTCTCGCATGGGCAGCGGCGATAGCAAGCGTTGTCTTCCCGATACCCGGCGTACCGACAATCCGCGGCGCGAGTGCAAGGTCTTTGTCGTCAACCACGATCCAGCACGCGAGCAGTTGCCTGAGCGCTTCACTCTGTCCGATCCAGTTTCCTTGCGACTGGTCCGGTTTGCTTAAGTGAAGTGAAACTCCGTCGATGTCGACCTGTTCGATCATTTCAGTCGCTCTTTCTCGGTCTCGTTTTCGTTCGATGTCCGCTGGCGTCGTGGAATCAGCACCGGGCATGGGGCGACGCATCCATCACGCAATCTAACGGCGAAGTCATGCCGGGCGTAGAGTCACGATCAGGCAAACGCGTGAGGTCAGCACGAATCCGATGGTTGACTTTGCGCCGATTGATAACTGGGGACGAGATCGACCATAGCTGGTCGACGATCTTGACGGATGCGCCGTCTCGGGGACAAATGGAGCTCTGAGTGGCTCGTGCAGCCTATTCAGAACGGTATTGAGGTCTGTTTCGAAGCAGAAATTTGCTTATAGACGAAGATTCGGACTGATTCTTGTGATGTCAGGCACAATATTCCTGTTTCGAAGTGATGGCTCGCGTTAATTCCCAAGAGAAACTCCGGGCGAACGAAATTTTCGTTAATTAAGAATTTTTCACGAACCGATGTTGAAGTCACGCGATCGCGTGATACTTTACCGAGCTGTATCACACGTTCGCGTGGGGTGGTCGCGCACTTGCTGGGCAATATCCTGCACGCGACCGTTTTGAAGTTGAATTTAACCGGGTTCTGGTGTTCAGGATCTTTAGTTTTTGTTGGTTCGCATTCGGGAGAGCATATTATGCCAAAGCGAGCGAAAAAAGGATTTACGTTGATTGAATTGTTGGTCGTGATTGCGATTATCGCGATCCTGATCGCTCTGCTTCTGCCGGCCGTTCAACAGGCTCGCGAAGCTGCTCGTCGTTCACAGTGCAAAAACAATCTGAAGCAGATTGGCCTGTCGCTGATGAACTACCACGATGTTCACAAAACGCTGCCTCCGGGCGTGACAGTTTCTGCAGGGACTGGAATTTCGAACGGACTGGCGTGGACGTACCACATTCTGCCGTTCTTTGACCAGGCACCGTTGTTCAAGAAGTACAACTCGAAGATCGCTTACACGAATGCTACTGGTACTCCAAACAACGCAGGACTTTCATCAACAATTCTGACTGCGGCCCGTTGTCCTTCTGATGCCGGTCCTGATCAGGATTCTTCTGGTGGGGTCGCCGACATGGGTGTGGCTAACTACGTTGGTAACTATGGCGTTGGAATGCCTTCTGCAACGGCTCACCCAGGCGATGTACAGGGCATCATGGGCGTGAACACAAGGGTTCGTATTCGCGATGTCAAAGACGGGATGTCTAACGTAGTTCTGGCTGCAGAACGACGTAACCCGAAGATTTGTAACACGGTAGGCTGGACCGTGACTGCAGGTGCTATCGTAGATGGTGGGGCTGACGATGCTGTAAGCGGGGTTCTTGGTCCCTGCACCTTCTGGGCCGGTATGCAGGCGCCAGCGGCCACTTATGCAGTTAACCCGCTTCCTCAGGGCCCCGCTGCTGCTGGAACTACGGGCCTCTATCAGGTTCTGGGCACGACACGAAGTGGGGACGTGACACTGAATGAACCTGGTGAACAGAATCAGCTGACCGGGAATCTGACGGGAAACACTCTTGTAACTTCAGTAACAACCTGGTCTGCTGGTGCTGCCGGTACAATCAAGATCAACAAGACTGTTGGTAACGATCAGACGATGTCTGGAGATTACCAGGATGCGACAACTGTTGGTTTCAGCAGCTGGCATACTGGCGGGATTCAGGCTGTTCTGGGTGACGGAACAGTTCGCTTCCTGAGCGAAAACATTGACTCAACCATCTACGAAAACCTTTCTCGTCGTTCTGACGGAAAGACTCTGGGTGAGTTCTAAGAATTGCTGAACTGATCAGCGAACCGACGATGCAAAGCCCTCTGGTTATTCCGGTAATCAGAGGGCTTTCTTTTTGTCTGTTCAATTAGCCATGGTTGAATCAATGGTTCGATTGACTGACCAGCCTGTTTTCAACGAGCCGGCCGCGATGGCTTTGAAGATTGGATCAAGCCACAGTGTCTCGTGATATTTCTGGTCATCGCCATCTGCAGGGATCTCGAAGATGCCAGACCGCGCCGCTTCCAGAAGTAATGAGTCCCCGAATGGCCCGCTCTTTCCGTGTTTCATTCCATGGGAAAGCAGAAGCGATCATTTGAAAGTGCATTCTCGAACGGACTGGCAGTATGCTGGGGCGATTATCCCACGACTCGTCCGGTGAGAATTCGATGAGATTTGGTCGCCATAGAGCCAGTCAGCTGGATATCGTTGCCATGTCGATGTTGTGTGTTTTGTTGCTATGCCGACAAGGTTTGGCGGAGCAGCTCACCTCATCGTCAAGGCAATCAGCCGACAAACGCCCAAACGTGGTGATCATTCTTGCTGACGATCTGGGGTATGGCGATGCTGGTGTCCTGAACCGCGATAGCCGGATTCCTACGCCGCACCTGGACCGGCTTGCAGAAGAGGGACTGATTTTCACGGACGCCCATTCGGCGGGATCGTATTGTGTGCCTTCGCGCTATGGGTTGTTGACCGGTCGGTATATGTGGCGGACTCGGCTGGGGTCAGGCGGGAATCTCGCGAATCTTGCCGGGACATTGATTGAGCCCGGACGCAAGACGCTCGCAAATATGCTTCACGAGGCGGGATATTTCACCGGGCTGATCGGCAAGTGGCATCAGGGGATCGACTGGAAACTGCGCGATGAAAGCGCGCGGGAGATCATTCGGGTTCATCCCAACTACCAGGATTTTCAGAACATCGACTTTGCGGCACCTGTCCTGAAAGGACCTCGCGATTTTGGATTCGACTATTCATTTGGGATCGCCGGATCGGCAGAGATGAATCCTGCTACGTTCATCGAGAATAACCGAGCGACAGTTGTACCATCGCTGTCCTCTCGAACGGCAAAGGCCAGGCTCGGTGAATGGTTCGGGCGGGACGACAATATCATTGCCGATGGCTACACGATGGACTGTCTCGTGCCGATGCTGTCGAATAAGGCGTGCGAGTTTGTGGAGGCGGCAGTTCGCGATCGGCCCGATCATCCATTCTTTCTCTATTACGCGATGACGACGCCTCATAACCCGATTGTCCCCAACAAGGAATTCGTCGGAACCAGTCGCGCCGGAACGTATGGAGATTTCGTCGTCGAACTCGACCACCACGTCGGCAGACTTCTTCGTAAGGTTGACGAACTGGGGATCGCAGAGAACACGATCGTGATCTTCACCAGCGACAATGGACCTGTGAATCGCACGAAGGGATATCCGGCCAGATGGGTCAGGGGTAACACTGGTGTTTACGGACACGACTCGAATGGCCCATTCAGCGGCTGGAAGGCCGGGTTGCAGGAAGGAGGGCACCGCGTCCCGTTCTTTGTCCGTTGGCCTGAGAAGGTCAAGCCTGGTAGTCGCTGTTCAACGACGATCCTCTTCAATGATGTTTTTCCGACATTGGCCGAGATACTGAACGTCAACCTTGGCGAGAAGACTGCCGAAGATGGTCAGAGCTTCTTTCGGGCACTGACTGGCGAACAACGCCCCGTGTCATTTCACGACGCGATCGTCCACAACCACAGCAACGGCACTTTTGCCATTCGTATGGGGACGTACAAGCTGACAGTCAACGGGCCGAAAACCCTCGCACAACTCCTGGACGATGACTTTCCGGTGTCGTTCGCGCTGCATGATCTTGAAAAAGACAATGAAGAAACGACCGACGTATCAGGAGGTCATTCGCAACTGATCAAAGAGATGTTTGGCCTGCTCAAGAAGTTTGTCCGGGAAGGCCGAAGCGATGGCAGATGATGCCTGTGATAAAATGCTGGCCGATTGCCGGTTGGTGAATTTCCTGACACACTCTGCGTACTTCAGTCCTTCCAGACTCGGCCCACCAGGAATCTTCAGGATGCAGAATCCCGCTTTCACGCTGCTTGTCATCGTTGTTTTCACCCTGTCGTCAACGCACGTGCAGAGTGCTGACTACTGGAATCAGTTTCGCGGAGCGATGACTAACGGGTATTCGCCATCGGACAACCTGCCGCTCGAATGGAGCGAAGATTCGAATGTTGCGTGGAAAACGCCGATTCACGGCAAAGCGTGGTCGTCTCCCGTCGTATGGGGAGACCAGATCTGGATGACGACGGCGACTCCCGATGGCAAGGAATTGTTTGCAGTTTGCGTCGACGCGAAGTCAGGCAGGGTTGAACACGACGTCAAGGTGTTCGACATTGCCGAGCCAATGTTCTGCATTCCGTACAACAGTTACGCGAGTCCGACTCCCGTGATTGAAGACGGTCGAGTCTGGGTTCACTACGGCAGTGCGGGCACGGCGTGTCTGGATACCGCGACGGGCAAGACACTGTGGGTGCGGCAGGATCTGCCGTGCGACCATCTCCGCGGAGCTGGATCTTCGCCGGTCATTTTTCGAAATATGGTCATCATCAATTTTGACGGAGCGGACTATCAGTACGTGGTCGCGCTCGATAAGCAAACCGGCAAAACCGTCTGGAAGACTGACCGCACAATCGATTACGGAACTGACAAAGGCGATGCCAAAAAAGCCTACTGCACACCGACCGTGTTCAAACATGATGGGCGACTGCAGATGGTCAGTCCGGCGGCTGTCGCAACGATCTCATACAACCCGCTCGACGGCAAAGAACTGTGGACCGTTTATCATGGCGGTTACAACGCCGCAGCGAGACCGATTTACAGTCACGGTCACGTTTTTATCAACCTGGAAGGTGGCAAGCGACTGCTGGCTGTCCGGCCCGATGGAAGTGGCAACGTGACCGACACACACGTCACATGGACCTGTGGGAAGTCCACTCCGACCCGCCCGTCGCAACTCATCGTCGGCGACCACATGTTTATGGTTAATGACAAAGGCGTGGCGTCTTGCCTGGATATCAAAACCGGAGAACCTGTCTGGACCGAACGTATCGAGGGCCGCCACAGCGCCTCACCGATTTATTCGAACGGTCGCATTTACCTGTTTGACGAAGATGATGGAGTCACCCGAGTCGTCGCCGCCGATCCGACCGCCTACAAACTTCTCGCCACTAATAAGCTCGACGGTGGATGCATGGCTTCGCCGGGCGTCTACAAAGATTCGCTGCTCATCCGCACAAAAAAGCATCTGTACCGAGTCGGGAAGTAGCATGGTTGTTTCCCCGGTCTGAGGGCTTTGCTGTGCCGTCGACTGGACCGAAGCCTGTTCCGGCAACGTGTTGCTGGAATTTTTCCCGTGGCCTGTGATCGGGTAGTTTGCCCGTCGCCGTCGTTCAGTATTTCAGAAACTTGCGTCGTGCCGGAACGGTTTACGAATTTCAGTTCCCGCAGTGTTTGCTGAGCTCAGCTGAGCGAACACTGCGAGAGACAGAAGGGCGTTGACTCAGTTTCCAAATTTTTGATCAACGACCAGGATGTCTTTTCTTTCAACTGTGACCCCGTCACCGCAGACAATTTGGCCACGCTGGAACGGAAACTGACCTGTGAAACTGATGAAGTGCTTTCTACTGCTGATTCTGGTTGTTCGTGCTGCCAGCGTTGCGGACGCACAACTGATCGTGGCTCACCGCGGTGCGTCGCATGACGCGCCGGAAAATACGCTCGCTGCGTTCCGCCTGGCCTGGGAACAGAATGCCGACGCGATCGAAGGTGACTTTTATCTGACGCGCGATCGGCAAATCGTCTGCCTCCACGACCGGACGACGAAACGAGTCGCTCCAGACCAGCCAGAGTTGAACGTCACCGAATCGACGCTGGACGAACTGCGGACGCTCGACGTCGGACGCTGGAAGTCCCCGCGTTTCGTGAACGAGCGAATTCCAACACTCGCAGAAGTCCTGGCCACCGTGCCAGATGGGCGGCAAATCTTCGTCGAAATCAAATGTGGCCCTGAGGTTCTGCCGGTGCTCAAGTCGCAGCTGGCAGCTTCGCCACTCAAGCCTGAGCAGATTACGATCATCTGTTTCAACGAAGCGGTTGTGATGCAGGCGCAGGAAACAATGCCTCAGTACCGAGCAAACTGGCTCACCAGCTATCGACAAAAGGAAAAATCAAATCCCTGGACACCGTCAATTGAGGACGTGTTGAAAACACTGAAGCGTACCGGAGCAACCGGACTCGGCAGCAACGGAAATCTGAAGGTGATTGACTTGCCGTTCGTTGAAAAGGTCCGGCATGCCGGTTTTGGATTTCACGTATGGACGGTCAACGATCCGCAAGCGGCCCGGAAGTTTCGATCGCTGGGGGCCGAATCGATTACGACCGATCGCCCGGCGTTCATCCGCAAGGCACTCGACGGTAATTAGACCATCTTCATGGTTTCTGTGCAGGAGCTGACGCCCGGGATAACCATCGTTTTCTTTGTGGCCTTCCTGCAGAACACTGAAAACGAATTCTGAAAGTGCTCTGGTTTTGGTCGAGTGTTTGAGTGGCCGCAGATAGAGACCTGACGCGACTTCCTGGTGACGTTTCCTGTGACCGTTGGCGAATACGTTGTTTCCTGCGAAGCGGGTTGTCCGATTGTGGCAGAATGCTTTCGAGGCGTTATCTTCACAATGCTGCTCATGGGATCGGTGAGACGACAGTTGAGCCGCTTGCCTTTTTCAAGCACCTTTATCCGGGATGTGAGATGCGATTCGTACTCCAGTCAGTGGTTGTGGCAGCCGCATTGATTTCAGGCATGAAAAGTGTCGAGGCGGCTGATCAGCCAAACGTGCTGATCATCATGGCCGACGACTGCACGTTCAGCGATCTTCCGTTGTACGGTGGGCTGAATGCAAAGACACCAAACATTGACCGACTGGCCTCAGAAGGGCTGACTTTTAATAAGGCCTACCTTTCGTCGGCGATGTGTCAGCCCTGTCGTGCGGAGTTGTTTTCCGGGCAGTATCCGATGCGGAACGGTTGTGCCTGGAATCACTCGGCCAGTCGACCGGTCACGACCAGCATGCCGCAGCATCTGGGAAAGCTTGGCTATCGAGTCGGTCTGGCCGGCAAGGTCCATGTCAAACCGCAGTCATCATTTCCTTTTGAGAAGGTGGAAGGGTTTGATCCCAGCTGCGTTCGCAACCCGACGCAGGAACACGATCTGACGGCGTTGCGGGAGTTTGTCACTCGAGAGCCCAACAACCCGTTCTGTCTGGTCGTCGCTCTGGTCGAGCCGCACGTTCCGTGGGTGATGGGTGACGTTTCGCAATACCCTCAGAAGAAGTTGAAGCTGCCTCCCAACATCGCCGACACGTTGAGAACCCGGCAGGACTTTGCCAGTTACCTGGCCGAGATCACGTATATGGACGGGCAGGTTGGTGAGCTTCTTGACACGCTCGACGCGGCTGGTCGAGCGCAGGATACGCTCGTGCTGTTTACTTCGGAGCAGGGGGCGCAGTTTCCAGGTTGCAAGTGGACGAACTGGGACACGGGGCTGCACACCGCTCTGATTGCTCGACTGCCGGGTGTTACACCAGTGGGCCAACGCACGGACGCTCTGGTTCAGTATGCCGACGTCCTGCCCACGCTGCTGGAGCTGGCTGGCTCGCCTTCTGAAAATGGTCAACACGACGGCCGCAGTTTTCTTCCCGTGCTCAAGGGCGAAAAAGACTCGCACCGCGAATTCGTTTACGGCATGCACAACAACATTCCGGAAGGCCCCGCCTATCCAATCCGCACGGTTAGCGATGGAACGTGGCGATACATTCGCAACCTGGCGCCGGACGAAATTTATATCGAGAAACATCTGATGGGGTTGCAAGGCAAAGCTGCTTTAAACAATCCCTACTGGGCGACCTGGGTCTGGGACAGTCATTCGAATGCTGAAACGTACGACCTTGTGAAACGCTACATGCGTCGCCCGGCCGAACAGCTTTACCGAACGGCGAATGATCCTTTTGAAATAACGAACCTGGCGGGTGACAAGGAACATGCCGCTGTCTTGAATCGACTGAGTCAGGAACTCGATCACTGGATGGCGTCACAGGGAGATCCGGGAACGCTCCAGGACACAACAGAATCAATTAACGCAGCTCGCCGCGGGCAGCACCGGTTCTTCCCACCTGACACCCCGTAGGGGGCAGTGCCCACCGGACCGTAGTTCTGCTGGGTGTGTCTTGACGCACTATCGATGGACGTGAAGTTGTGGTGCGTGCGAGAAGCATCTGCACGGACTTATTCAGTTTTCAGTCTGAAAAATTGAACCATGAAATATTCACTTCAAGGTCGTTTTGTGAGCAACATGTTTGTGTTGGCTGCGGGTCTGGTTGTGGCAGGGGGGGGCGAACTTCCGGCAGTGGAAAAGTCTGCCGACAAGGTGCCTGTCGACTTCGCACGGGAGGTGCTCCCAATACTGTCAGACAAGTGTTTCGTTTGTCACGGGCCTGATTCTGTCGAAGATGGTCAGCTTCGACTTGATACTTTTGAAGCGGCAACGCAAGCCCGCAGCGGCTATCAGGCGATCAACCCGACGTCGCCCGAGCAAAGTGAACTGCTCGCAAGAATTCATTCGGTCGATGAACCGATGCCCCCCGCCGATGCCGAGAAACAGTTGAGTCGCCGCGAACGGGATGTGTTAACGCGGTGGGTAAAGCAGGGAGGAGATTACGCCAGGCACTGGGCGTTCGTGCCACCTCAGAAGGTCACTCCGACGATTGATGACCCTTCTGTGCGAAATGAGATCGACGCATTCCTGCTGAAGAAGATGCGCGCAGAAGGTGTCGCTTTCGCCGCCGAGGCCGACCGCAGAATTCTCGCGCGACGCGTGGCTTTGACATTGACCGGACTGCCGCCTGAGCCACTGCTGTTGGACCGGTTTCTGGATGACTCAAGTGACGAGGCGTACGGAAAGCTGGTCGATGAGTTGATGATGAGTCCTCGGTTCGGCGAGCACCAGGCACGCTACTGGCTGGACGCCGTTCGCTACGGAGACACTCACGGTTTGCATCTCGACAATAAGCGAGGCATCTACCCGTATCGCGACTGGGTCGTGCGGGCGCTGAATCAGAATCTGCCGCTGGATCAGTTTATCACGTGGCAATTGGCCGGGGATCTGCTGGCGGAGCCGACACTGGAGCAGAAGATTGCCACCGGGTACGTACGCTTGAATCCTTCAACAGGCGAAGGCGGGGCAATTCCGGCCGAGTTTCAAATGAAGAACAATTTCGACCGGGTGGAAACCCTGGGAACAGTGTTCCTTGGAATGTCGCTGACGTGTGCCCGCTGTCACACTCACAAGTACGATCCGATTCCTCAGACCGAGTATTACCGGCTGCTTGCCTTTTTCAACAGCACCGCCGAGCCCTCAATGGACGGCAACAAGTATGAGTACGGCCCTGTCGCAAAGGTTCCGAAAGATCAGGCGTCGTGGAAAGAGTGGAGCCAGCTTCTGAAGCTGCGTGGCGATCTGATCCGTCAGGTCTACAACCGCCTGGAGAGTGGTGAGTCGGTTGCTGCGGCGACTCTTAAAAAGTGGCTGAGCAGTTCGGATGCGGAGCGTTTGAATCTGCTTGCCGCACCGGACGGTGGCTTTGACCAGTTCGAACTGGCTAAGCACGCAGTCGAGCTGAAAAAGCAGATCGAGCAGGCAGAAGCAGCCTTTACCACAACGCTCGTTGCACAGGATCTTCCTCAGCCACGAAGTACTCACGTTCTCAAACGCGGCGAGTACGATTTGCCGATCGGTGAGCTGTTGCAGCCGGGAATCCTCGAAGTGATGGGAAGTTTTCCCGAAGACTCGCCGCGCAACCGGTTGGGTCTCGCAAATTGGCTGACTGCGCGCGAGCATCCGCTTGTCGCCCGAGTCCTGATCAATCGGGTCTGGCAGCGAGTGTTCGGCTATGGACTGGTGCGGACTCCGGAAGATTTCGGACTGCAAGGACAGCAGCCGACTCATCCTGAACTGCTCGACTGGCTGGCTGTCGAGTTGCAGGATTCCGGCTGGAATCTCAAGCACATGCTCAGGCTGATGGTGACCAGCCGAGCGTTTCGACAAAGCTCTGCGTGGCGGAGCGATGTGTCGGATCCAGAGAATCTGCTGTTTGCTCGCGGGCCGGCTTACCGACTTGACGCTGAAGTGCTGCGGGATGTTGCTCTGTGGGCGAGCGGCCTGCTCGACCCATCAATGGGCGGCGAAGGCGTGAAGCCGTACCAGCCCGTTGGCATGTGGAAGGCTCTGGCACACCCCGCCAGCAACACCAAAGAGTATGTCGCCGATAAAGGGCAACTGCTCTACCGCCGCAGCCTTTACGTTTACTGGAAGCGGACCAGCCCGCACCCCATGATGACACTGTTCGACGCGCCGGACCGCGAATCCAGTTGCGTCCGCCGATCCCGTACAAACACGTCGTTGCAATCGCTGGGCCTGCTCAACGAGACGCAGCGGATCGAAATGTCCCGGAAGCTGGCCGAGCGACTGTTACTCGAAGCGGACGGCGATGAGGCTCGACTGAATTTGCTCTTCGAACTGCTCGCCAGTCGGAGTCCGACTGATCGTGAGTCGGTCGCCTGCCTGAATCTTCTGGCGGCTATGAAGCGACGATTCACTCAGTCGCCCAACGACGCGCTGGCACTTCTTTCGCTGGGCGAAGCGGTTCGAAATGAGAAGCTGAATCCTGCCGAACTCGCCGCCTGGACACAGGTCACGGTGACGGTTCTCGCCAGCGACGTCGCGATACTCCTTTATTGAAGACATTTTCGACTCAGGTGCCACAAGCAGAATTTTCAAAGGTATTGATCGATCTTTTCCGTGTGCCACTGGCTTTGCCAGTGCGTGCGTTTCTGTTGGAGCGAGAGTTTTGGAAACACTGGCGAAGCCAGTGGCACACAGTTCGGACTTTAATCCGACCTCACTACCGAGGTCAGAATTTTAGAGACACACGGTGACTGTCATGGTGAATGAAAACCCGATTCGTGAACACGAGCTGATGGTCACGCGGCGGCAGTTGTTTGGTCGCGCAGCGTTGGGGCTGGGCACTGCTGCTCTGGGACAGTTAATGGCTCGGGAAACGCATGGCGCACGCGGTGGAGTGCTGCCGGCGACGCATCACGCGCCGAAAGCGAAACGCGTGATCTACCTATTCATGAGCGGAGGCCCCAGTCATCTCGACCTGTGGGATTACAAGCCCGGTCTGGCGAAGAAATTTAACGAGCAATTGCCGCCGGAAGTTCGTAACGGTCAACGCGTCACCGGTATGACAGCCAACCAGAAAAGTGGCCTGCCAATCTGCCCTACTAAGTATCACTTCACGAAATGCAACAACAACGACAAAGGATTGTGGGTCAGCGAGTTGCTCCCGCATATGGCGAGCGTTGCTCAGGACATTTGCGTGACCTATAGCACGTTTACCGAAGCCATCAACCACGACCCGGCCATCACGTACATTCAGACCGGAAGTCAGATTCCAGGCAGGCCGAGTCTTGGAGCGTGGCTCAGCTACGGCCTGGGCAGCATGAACGAGAACTTGCCGCACTATGTGGTGATGCACGCTCGTACGAATCACGCCGAGCAGAGTCTGTTCAACCGGCTCTGGGGACCAGGTTTTCTGCCGTCAGATCATCAGGGCATGCTGATGCGCAGCCAGGGCGACCCCGTTCTGTACCTCAGCAATCCGAAGGGAATTTCCAGTAAGGATCGCCGCGCTCAACTGGACGCTCTGTCGGCGTTGAACAATGAGCAGTACCAGCGCTTCGCGGATCTGGAAATCGTCGCCCGCATTCGTCAGCACGAGATGGCTTATCGAATGCAAACGTCCGTGCCGGAGCTGATGGACCTTTCCGATGAAACGAAAGAAACGTTCGACCTCTACGGCGACGATGCCAGAACTCCGGGGACGTTCGCGGCGTGTTGCCTGAACGCTCGACGGCTGGCTGAACGAGGGGTGCGCAACATTCAGATTTTTCATCGAGGCTGGGATGCGCACGGCGGACTGCCGCGCGAACATGGCTCGCAGTGCAAAGACATCGACCAGGGCAGTGCCGCTCTGATCCGAGACCTCAAACAGCGAGGGATGCTTGAGGACACGCTGGTCGTCTGGGGTGGCGAGTTCGGTCGCACGGTGTACTGCCAGGGAAATCTCACCCGGGAAAACTACGGTCGCGACCATCACCCTCGCTGCTTCACCACCTGGATGGCTGGTGGCGGAGTCAAACCGGGAATCACCTACGGCCAGACTGACGAGTACGGCTACAACATCGCCGACTCGGATGGCGTACCACTTTCACCGCAGCCGAGCAAAGAAAAGTGGACTCCCGGCACGATGCACATTCACGATCTCAACGCCACGATTCTGCACCTGCTCGGCATCGACCACAAACGACTCACCTATCGTTACCAGGGCCGCGACTTCCGCCTGACCGACGTCCACGGCCATGTAGTCCACGACGTGATTGCGTAGCCGTTGTGGATTTCCATCAGCCTTCGTCGGAGCATCGATTGTTTCCTCGGATAGTTTTCACTGGGTGCGTCTCGACATACCAATTCTGAAAATTTGCAGACGACTGGTGCGTCAGGACGTCCTCTACTCATTGGATTTTGTCATGAACGATTCATCCGTCGCGGCGAAGACTTTCTTCAGGCTCCTGGTCATTGTCGTTTCCGGTTCAGGTTTCTTTGATAACGTCGATGCTTTCGGACAAATCGATCAACAGCTTCTGCCTCCGGAAGAGGCCGCCCGGACGATGATCGTTCCGAACGGCTTCAATGTGACTCTGTTTGCGGGCGAGCCGGACGTTCAACAGCCGGTAGGGTTCTGCATCGATGACCGAGGTCGTCTATGGGTAGCTGAAGCGTACAGCTATCCGAACCACAGCGCGACTGGCAGCGATCGGATCGTCATCTTTGAAGACTCTGACGGCGACGGTCGACATGACAAACGCACGGTTTTTTACGATCAGCTCAACTATGTGACCGGTATCGAAACTGGTTTTGGCGGCGCGTGGGTGATGTCGCCTCCGAATCTTTATTTCATCCCCGATCGCGACGGTGATGACCGGCCGGATGATGAGCCTCAAATCCTGCTCGACGGTTTCGGGACTCACGCCAATGCGCATAACCTGGCGAATGGTTTTGCCTGGGGACCGGATGGCTGGCTGTACGGAACTCACGGTCGGACGAACTGGTCGATGATCGGTAAGCCGGGCACGCCAGAAGAGGATCGCGTTCGATTTGACGGCGGTGTTTATCGGTATCACCCCGTTCAGAACGTGTGGGAACCGTACGCTGACGGAACGACGAACCCCTGGGGCATCGACTGGAATGATCACGGCCAGGCATTCATTACGAACTGTGTGAACCCTCATTTGTTTCACGTGATTCCGGGGGCCCATTACGAGCCGTGGCGCAACCGGAAGTCCAGCGAGTTTGCTTACGAGCGGATTCCGACGATCGCCGACCATCTTCATTACACCGGGACCGCAAACTATCGCGATGGAGCTGGCACGGAAGCGGAAGACGCAGCAGGCGGCGGGCACGCTCATTGCGGAACGATGATTTACCTCGGCGACAACTGGCCGGACCGATACCGCAACACGCTCTTCACAAACAACATCCACGGACGGCGCATCAACAATGACATTCTTCGTCGGTCCGGTTCGGGGTACCTCGCCTCGCACGGCCCGGACATCATGCGGTCTCGCGATTCCTGGTTTGTCGGCGTGACCTTGCAGTACGGCCCGGACGGTAGCGTTTTTGTGATCGACTGGTCAGACACCGGCGAGTGTCACAGTGTGCGGAATACGCAGCGCCAGACCGGGCGACTCTATAAGATTTCGTACGGCACAGCTCAGCCGGCAAAGTTAGAACTGTCGACTGCATCAAACGAACGGCTGGTCGAACTGCAGACTCATAAGAACGACTGGTTCGTTCGCCACGCTCGACGACTTCTGCAGGAGCGAGCGAGTTCCGGTGTTGAAATGGGCCTGACGGTGGAGCGACTTCGGGCGATGTTCGAAACCGAAACCGACGTCCCGCGAAAGCTGCGAGCGTTGTGGGCACTCCACGTGGTCGGCGGACTCGACGAAGCGGCCTTGCTGAAGCATCTCGAAGACCCGAGTGAACATGTCCGTGTCTGGGCGATTCAGTTGCTGGTTAAGAATCGGCGGAAAGGCTCGAAGAACAGTCCGGTGGTCACAAGCGACCTGTCTCAAAGTGCTGAGTTGTCGCCGTCAGCTTTGCAGAAATTGATCAATCTGTCTGTGGCTGATCCGTCACCGCTGGTTCGACTTTACCTGGCGAGTGCATTGCAGCGGCTGAGCTTTGAGTTTCGATGGTCAATCGGGGAAGCTCTGGCTGCCCATCCAGAGAACAATTCCGACGTCAACATTCCGCTCATGTTGTGGTATGGCGTCGAGCCGTTAATTCATGACGATCCTCTACGATTTGCGTCTCTGACATCGACTTCGAAGATTTCGACGTTGCGGCGTCACGGAGCGAGGCGAATTGCCTCACTGGTCTCGGACGAGGCTCGCGCTGAGTTGTTAACAGAGGTTCTTACAAGGGCCAGAGACGCTGAGTCGCAAAGTGACGTCCTGAATGGAATTCTGCGAGGTCTTGAAGGTCGGCGTCGCGTCACGGTGCCTCCTTATTGGCGCGAAACTTATGCTCGTTTGCAGGAGAGCGAGAATGAGGACGTTCGACAAAGATCGATTCAGCTTGCTCTGATTTTTGATGACAAGGACGCGATTGCACAGTTGAAACGAGTCGCGGAAGATCGCTCGGAAAAATCAACGAAGCGCGTTGTCGCCATCGATTCTCTGGTGGCGAGCAGGGTTTATGGTTTTGCTGACGTGCTGCTTCGGCTGATTGATGATGAGGCTGTGCTTTCAAACGTGTTGCGAGGATTGGCCGAGTACGACCATCCTGACACCGTGCAGGCGATTCTTCGTCGATATGCGCAGATGTCCGTTGTCGCTCGGCAACAGGCCATCCAGACTTTGGCATCTCGTTCTGCATGGGCTGGGCGCTTGTTGTCAGAGATTGAGGCCGGGCGGATTGAAGCGGGCGATGTTTCGGCTTTCGTCGCGCGGCAGATTCGGAATCTGGGCGATACTCGACTGACCGCTCGCTTGAATGCAGTGTGGGGAGAAGTTCGCGAGACGCCTCGAGACCGTGCGCGGCGCATCGCCGGTTTCAAGGAGCGACTGACGCCGGACGAACTCGCACATGGCGATCTGAGTGCTGGCCGAGCGGTCTTTGCCAGACTGTGTGCTAACTGCCATCGATTGTTCGACGCCGGTCGGGAAGTCGGCCCCAACATCACCGGAGCTCAACGGAATAACCTCGACTATCTGCTGGAGAATCTGATTGATCCGAGTGCTCAGGTTTCTCGTGATTTTCAGATGGAAGTCGTCGTGACTGAATCCGGTCGAGTGGTGACCGGCCTGGTTAAATCGGAAACTGACGCGGCAATCACGGTTTCAACGATCGAGTCGGAAATCGTTATCCCGGTCAACGAAATCGAAGCTCGAAAAAAATCTGATGTTTCGATGATGCCAGAAGGGCAACTCAGAACCCTGACGTTCACTCAGACGAGAGATTTGATTGCGTACCTGGGCAGTCCGAAACAGGTTCCGCTTCCGGCTGATGACGAGGACTGGGTCTCGTTGTTTAACGGTCGAGATCTGACTGGCTGGCGGGCGAATGAGAAGCCGGAGTCGTTTATCGTCGAGGATGGCCTGTTGAAAGCGCACGGTCTCAACGGCATGTCGCATCTCTTTTACACGGGTGATGACAGGAAGGATGACGCGTTTGTGAACTTCGAATTCGAGGCGGAGATCCGGGGCGAACCGAATTCAAATTCGGGCATCTTCTTTCATACCGACCGCAAGCTGCGAAACGGTAAGTACCTGAATAAGGGCTACGAAGTTCAGCTCAACAGCACGGCAAAAGAAAAGCGAAAGACCGGCAGCCTGTACGCCGTTGTTGACCTGGCTGAATCGCCGGTGGATGAAACAAAGTGGTTCACGCTGAGATTTAAAGTTGACGGCAAACACATTGTAGTCTGGCTCGACGGTAGAAAAGTGACCGACTACGTTGAACCGAAAAATCCAGATCGACCAGCATCGCGAGTAAAACGTTTGATAGATCCCAGAGGCGGCGCGATCGCCATCCAGGCTCATGATCCAGGCAGCGTCTTCTACTTCCGCAGCATCCGCATTCGGCGATTGCCGTAAGTTCCTCGATCAATCGACCGTGTGCGGTCAGAAGTCTTCGTTGGGTGAGGGCGCAGCCGTAGCTTTTGGCCGATTTGGGAGCATGTCAGAAATAGCTTCCCGATTGCAGCCGGCGACTCGCAGCGCATCGGTTATCGGGAATTTCTTTTCGGCACATTCTTAAGCAGACTGATTGCCCAGACTGCAAATGAGGCCACCATACCGGGAAGCAGTTTGAAGATGTGGGCGTCGTAGCCGGAAGCGTTCCAGGCAATGACGGTGGCGACTCCGGCGGTCATCATCAGGGCGACGGTAAGTGACGACAGCGGGACGTGGAACAGTCGCAGCATTAATGCCGGGCCGAGCCCAGCTCCGAGGGCCGACCACGCGATCAGGACCAGTGAGAAGACTCCTTGTCCGGCAAACAGAGCGATCGATAGCGCCAGTGCTGTGACCGCCAGCGTCGCAAGCTTTCCAGCAAGGTAAGAGTCTTTCCAGTTCGGGTTGATATCCTGTGTGATCGCGCCGGAACAGACGAGGATCTGCGAATCCGCAGTCGACATGGTTGCGGCGAACAGTCCGGCCAGTGTCAGGCCAATCAGAACATCCGGAAGCAGGCGGCGAGCCATTTCGGGCATGGCAAGTTCAGTCGCCGCTGATTCGCTCATGCCAGCGGTCAGAGGGATATCCAGCAGGTCGGGCATCAAGGCGCGAGCATAGAGTCCGACAGCAATACTCGCCAGAAAAAACGGGATGAACCACAGGAAGTACACATTGCGGGCTCGTGGAATGTCGTCAATTGAACGGATCGCCATGAAGCGAACCAGAATGTGCGGTTGACCGATCGCCCCGAAGCCACCGAATGTCATACCCAGCAGGTACATCGCGAAGCCGAACTTCAGGTCTTGTGGAAACCATTCGACAAGCATTGGATCCTGAGTCTTGAGGTTGCTCCAGACCTCGGACGGACTGCCGACTTCAAAGCTCGCGGCAACAAGCAGGGTCGCCATTGCCGAAATCATCACGAACGACTGAGCGGCGTCCGTCCAGATGGATGCTCGAATTCCCCCCGAGAAACAGTACAGGACCACGATCGCCGCTCCAATCACAGCTCCGAGTCGTGGGTCCCAGCCAAACAGCGTCTGAAGAGCCGTGCTCCCCGCCTTCAGCTGAGCGGCCGCATAGACGCCGAGCAGCACAAACGTAAGCAGTCCTGCCAGGATGACGATGACTCGTTGCGAACCATCACGGTGACTCCCCAGCAAAGCCGGAACGGTCGCAACACCCGCTTCTTCCGACTGACGCCGTACTCGTGGATGCACAAGCAACCACGCAACTAAATCGCCCATCACCCAGCCAACCATCATCCACACTGATTCGATACCAACTCGGTACGTGTAGGCGATCAGGCCGATGAACATAAATCCGCTATTATTAGTTGCTACGGCAGATAATGCGGCGAGCCAGGGAGCCACCGATCGGCCCGCCATAAGATAATCATCGGTTGTGTTTTGAGCTTTTAGTGATGATGCCACGCCGATCGCCACGAAGACTGTAAGAAACACCAGGAAGCTGGCAATGACCGTGGACATGTGGATGATCTCTAAGGGATGTTCGACGCAACTCTTGTCGTACAAGAGTATTGTGGCGCCGTTCGTGCGGCAGGAAATGATGACGCTGAAACAAACGAGCACTTCAGCTGGTTCAGGCGACTGGGGAGCGATCACGGAAACTGTGATCTGTCATCCCTCTTGAAATTTTGTGGGCGTTGAGTATGGTGCATGCCACAGAAATAAATGCAAGGCTAAATAGTTCCTGCATATTATTACCGGTCGGCTGTGATGGCTGGGGACCGCCTTCGTTAACGCCTCAGAGTTAGACGTTCAAAGTATGCTGGAGTCTGAGAAACGGGAGTTCATACTCCGACGTCCACGCCTCGAGGATGCCCCCTGGATCTGGCGACTGGTTCGCGAGACCGGTGTGCTCGATGAAAACTCGTCGTATGTGTACTTGCTGTTGTGCCGCGACTTTGCTGACACATGTCTCGTGGCGGAGCGGGATTCTCAGCTTGCCGGGTTCGTGACGGCGTACCGTCTACCGCTGCGGACGGATGTGTTGTTTGTCTGGCAGATCGGCGTCAGCTCGATGGCTCGCCGCCAAGGGCTTGGATTGCGGATGCTCACGGAGCTGATTTCTCGCTGCCGTGATGAGAATGACGGCGGAGTCTCATTCGTCGAGGCGACTGTAGCGCTGTCAAACGAACCATCACAGAGGCTGTTTAAGTCGCTGGCGGCACGTCTGGAAGCACAGTTGGTTCATGGGGAAGGATTCCTGGAGACAGACTTCCGTTTTGGCAATCACGAAGCCGAACCTCTGATTCGGATCGGGCCGATCGGTGACAACTGACGACGGCATCTAAAATCGAGGTGTAGTCCGGGATGGTCAGGCTGCAACCTGGGTTCGATGCACTTTCAAGTTACCGTCAGGCAATTACTCGACAAACTCACTACGCGTTCAGGAGCAACGATTTGATGGATACCTTCGAAAGGCTTGAGAGCAATGTTCGTGGTTATTGCCGCGCATTTCCGACAGTGTTTGAAACCGCGAACGGTCATACGCTGACTGACGAGGACGGTCGCGAGTACATCGATTTCTTTGCTGGGGCCGGGGCGCTGAACTACGGGCATAATCATCCGGTTCTGAAGCGGAGCCTCATCGAGTACCTCAGCGGCAACGGCATTGTGCATTCTCTCGACATGGCGACATCGGCCAAGCGACGTTTTCTGGATACCTTTGAAGAGGTCATCCTGCAACCGCGGAATCTTGACTACAAAGTTATGTTTCCAGGGCCGACAGGCACGAATTCTGTGGAATCTGCGCTCAAGCTGGCTCGCAAAGTAACCAGTCGACACAACATCGTTTCGTTTACCAATGGCTTTCACGGAATGACACTCGGATCACTGGCGCTTACTGGCAATAGCGGTAAGCGTGCCGGAGCTGGCGTGCCCCTCAGCCATGTCAGCCATATGCCTTACTGCGACTACCTCGGAACCGAAGCTGACACGATTGCTCAGCTGGAGCGATTTCTGGAAGACTCAAGCAGCGGTCTTGATTTGCCAGCGGCGTTCATCCTCGAAACGGTACAGGCCGAAGGCGGTGTCAATGTGGCGACCTGCGGTTGGCTGAAGGCACTGGCTGAACTTGCAGCGCGCTACGAAGTGCTGCTGATTGTCGACGACATTCAGGTAGGCTGCGGCCGCACCGGGCCTTTTTTCAGTTTCGAGTCCTTCGGGCTGCAACCGGACATTGTCTGCTTGTCGAAGTCATTGTCCGGTTACGGGCTACCGTTCGCGATTACCTTAATGAAGCCGCACCTCGACGCGTTTGATCCGGGCGAACACAACGGCACGTTCCGCGGCCACAACGCAGCGTTCGTCACAGCGACAGCTGCGATCGACGAGTTCTGGCGCAACGATGAGCTGTCTCGTAAAGTCCGCCGCGACGCTGAACTGATCAGAGACACGTTGCTCGATCTCGCGTCTGAGTATGACGGTGAGATTCGCGGACGAGGGATGATTCAAGGTATCCAGTTCGAGACTCCGGATGTGGCCAGTGAGATTTCACGAGCTGCCTTCGAACGTGGATTGATCATCGAGACCGCTGGCCCGCAGGATGAAGTCGTCAAGGCGTTGCCACCGCTGACCATCACTGACGAGGGGCTCCGCGAGGGGCTTGGTATTCTGCAAGATAGCGTTAAGGCTGTTATGTCTCGCGAGTTTGCAGGAGCGGACAGGTAGCAAGCATCGATAGACGCGTCTGGGGCAGACTCGATGCCTGAAGGCTGCCACCGTAGGCATCTGTAAAACAACTCGTAATCTTCGAAAAAGCCACGATCGACGAAACACTATGAAAATTGTCCGACTCAATGATCTCAAAGGATCAGACCGTGAGGTCATTAGCCCTGATGGCTGGACCAGTTATCGGTTTTTGCTCGCTGGCGACGGCATGGGCTTTTCGATGCACGAGACTGTCTTCCCGGCAGGGCTCGAATTTCAAATGTGGTACAAGCATCATCTCGAAGCGGTGTACTGTTACTCGGGTACGGGCGTTATCACGAATCTCGAAACCGATGAGCAGCACGACATCAGCCCTGGCACGCTGTACGCCCTTGACAAACACGATCGACACATCCTGAAAGCGCATACGGAATTGCGACTCGTGTGCACATTCAACCCGCCGGTTACCGGCCGTGAGATTCACGACGAAGATGGTGCCTACGCCGTGCCTGATAATGGTACGCCGCGGTAGGAAATCACGGGCTGGCTAGTAAAGAGTTTGCGACTATGACCGCTGCAACATTCACCGATCCCTACCACTCCCGAACGACCGACACCTGGGAAGCAACAAGTCGGGTTGACCCGACTGTCTGGGGTGATACTTCCGGACCGCTGACTTCACAGCAACTGGAGACCTACCGGCAAGACGGTTTCCTGTTCTTTCCCAACCTGATTACCGGTGACGAAGTTGAGTCACTCATTGCCGAAGCCAAGTCACTATCTGCCGAGTGGCCCTCTGAACGAGCAGGTCTCGTTCGTGAGCCGGATTCCGACGTTGTGCGGTCGATCTTCCGACTGCATCGCATCAGCGATCTTTATCAGCGGTTGTTTGCCGACTCGCGACTCGTAGACAGAGCACGCCAGTTGCTTGGCTCAGACGTTTACATTCATCAGTCGCGCATCAACTACAAACCGGCACTGGACGGGAAAGAATTCTTCTGGCACTCAGACTTTGAGACGTGGCACGTCGAAGATGGCATGCCCCGGATGAGAGCGGTCAGCATGTCGGTGTTTCTAACCGAAAGCCACGAGTTCAATGGCCCACTCATGTTGGTTCCTGGCTCGCACGAAACTTACATCCGCTGCGTCGGCGAGACGCCGGTCAATCACCACGAACGATCACTGCGTCGTCAGGAATACGGAGTCCCCAGCCGCGAGGCTCTCAAACAACTGGTACGCCAGAGCCGCGGCATAGAAGCCCCGAAAGGCTCAGCCGGCTCAGTCATCTTCTTCGAATGCAACATCATGCACGGTTCGTGTGGCAATCTAAGTCCTGAGCCACGAGTCAACCTGTTTGCTGTTTACAACAGTGTCAACAACTCACTCGTTGCTCCGTTCAGCAGTCGGCATCCGCGCCCAATGTATCTGGCAGAACGCGAGGTCACACCGATCGTTTAGTGACGAAACGACAGGACGTCGGCACGGTCGTGAGTCCTTAGGCCCAATCGCTCGAACTCTTAAAACCCCGAAGACGTCTCTCGCACCGGTGGCTTTCCGGTCGCAGCATTCGGACGAACATCCAGTTCCGGAGTCAGAACCGGTGCTGCATCCAGTCGCTCAGCATCCATCAGTTCTACGATTCGCTCCAAGGCCTTGAGCAGCCCCAGCCGCTCAACCGGATCAAGAGTTTCGAGCCCTTCCAGAAACTGCTCATGCAGCGGCGTCGGCAAATTATCCAGACGCTGTTGTCCTGCTTCAGTCAGTGACAGGCAAACTTTGCGGCGATCGACACTTCGCCGCTCACGACGAATAAATTCGTTCTTCTCCAGCCGATCAAGAATCCTTGAAACCGTGGCGGCAGAAAGTTGCACAGCATCAGCCACCCTGGCGACGGTTACCTCAGTTTCCACTGGGAAATCAGCAATCGCTTTCAGACAGAGCATCTGAGGGACGCTCAGGCCGCCGTGTCTGCCAACACTGCGCGAGTGTTCGGACGTCCGTCGAATAATTCGACGAATCGCTCGCAGAATCTGAAAACCAAGTGAGTTTTCCTGCTCCAAAGCAGCACCCTTCACGCCGACATTCCCCAAATATATCTCGGCGATGATATCCAGGAACTGTCGACAAATCCCCTCTGATCAGCACCGATCCGACAAATTCGAACGACAATTCAGCCGGGGCAGATGAATTCAGCCGAGTCCGAAATTGACTTGGTTGTGTCGACCATCGCAGCGCTCAGTCTGAATTCATGATGCCTGCTGATCGGAAGAGAACAGCAGTTAGCGTGACTCAATCACGATCAGTATCGTGTCTCCGGACTGTGACGGGCCAACAGTCCGTCGCCGTTTTCGTTTCAGAAGAATTTTGACCGCTGTTGTGTAAGTCACTTCTAAAACGATTGGCTATGGTGCCGAGAAAACTGTTGCTGGCAGGCCGTCTTTGTTGAAGAGGTTGGCCCAGCGGCGGTTGGCGGCGTAGGCGTAGCGGATTCGGGTTGGGGCGGGGACCTTGTCGGACCAGGCGATGACATTGTGTCCGTCAATCTTTGCGTTGGCCCAGTGCCAGACGCCATCTTTTCCGGCGATGGCGAAACCCTGGAGTGTGTCGCTGTGGGCGGTGGTCAGACCTTTGCCGATCTGGTCGTAGCTGACAATGACTTTGCCGCCTTCGATTTTGTGGGAGCGGTACATGGGGCCGTAAGCCTGTAATCCGGTTTTGTAGACTTCGCTGAGTGCGACTTCGGCGGATCGGTTTCCGTAGCCCCATTTGTTGGTTGGATGAATGCTGGCTCCCAGGTCAGAGGCGGGCACCATGAACGCATTCGGGGTGTCACGCATCAGCCGGACGTAAAGAAAGCGTTGCTCGCCGGACATCGTGTCGAGGTTCGCCGCTTGTGGAAGCAGACTGAAAGGTTCGCCGTTCCGTGTGATGGGGGCGTCGTTTGAAAACGCGTTGCCTCCGCCGCTGGGTTTCTGCACGAAGAGGAACGGGAAATCGCCCTGACCCCATAGTTCACGCCAGCCACGAATCAGTTCGCTCATCATGACGTACTGATCAACTCCCTGGACGCCGGAGCGAGCTTCGCCCTGATCCCAGAGAACTCCTTTGATTCGGTATCCAGCTGCCGAGCGGATGTAGCGATCAAAAAGTCCGCCAATCTGGCCGCCTCGTAACGAACCACCGGGGCCAACCGGCGGAGCGGGCTTGCGACCCCGCGGTTTTCCGCCTTCCGCTTTGGCTTTCTCAACCGCCTTTTCCCAGGCGGCGAGTTGAGCCTGGTACTGTTTCTGATTCTTTTCGGCATCGAAGGTTTTGCTGAACTCAGCGATCGAAGCTTTGCACTTTTCGCTGGATGCGAAAGTTTCGGACGGAATCCAGTAGCCCGATGGCGTGCCGCCAACGGCTCCCAGAATCAGTCCAATCGGTACGTCGAGTTCTCGTTGCAGCCGTTCGCCGAATGGAAAGAGCAGGGCGGAAGCTCGTGGTATCGTTTTGCTGGTCGTTTCCAGCCATGTCGGCTTCGGGCCGCCGTCCATCAGGCGAATTGTCGGAAACGATCCCTGCTTGACCAGTGCGGCGAGTGTTTCGTCGTTCTTCGCGTACGAAGCCGCTCGCCCCGCCATGTTGGACTGGCCGGAACCGATCCAGACGTCGCCGACGAGAACGTTTCTGATTGAGACGCTTTGATCATTACTCGAAATCGTCATCACGCCTGGAGTGGCGGATGCTTTGAGCGGCTGAAGCGAAACCTTCCAGGTTCCGTCATTGTTTGCCTGGACGCTGACTTCCTGCCCGGCGAAAGCAATCGAAACTTCGCTTCCGGCATCAGCTGTTCCCCAGACGGACACTTCGGCGTCTCGCTGAAGAACCATATGATCACTGAAGAGCGACGCGGGCTGTGGTGGAGCGGCAATGCCGGACACAGCCAGGATGTTGGCGAGGACAAGCGACGATGCGAGTATTCGGGTGGCGCAAATCATGGTGATGTCTATTCCTTGCGGTCGTTAGTGGAGAAATGATGGAATGCTGCGAGACGCTACCGAGCGCGAATGTCGAGACAGACGATTTCGGAACCGTCTCGCAGGAACAGGTGCCCGTTGGCCAGCGACGGGGCCTGGCGTGTCGTGCCGATAACTTCGCTGCGGCCGATTTCTTTGTAGCCGTCCGGAGTCGCGCGGATAACAATCAGCTCCCCCTTCATTGTCGTCGCGAAAAGCTTTCCGTCGGCAGCGATCATGTTGCCTTTGCCGAAGCGAGTTTTGCTCCAGATTTGTTTGCCGGTCTCCGCTTCAATGCAGACCAGATGTGTGACCGGTCCGGCGCTGCCGACATTGTCGAAAGCGTAGAGGTAGTCTCCAAGATGAATCGCGGTTTGCCATTCGTTTCGCATGACGCTGCCGCCGCCGATTGACGCCCAGACTTTGTCGACTTTGAAGTTGTCGCCCTTCGAGCCGACCTTCAGCATGGTGCTGCCGTGGTTTTCGCCAGCTGAGATCAGAACGTTTCCGTCGACCAGAATCGGCGATGCGGTGTTGCAGTCGTAGTCTGTTTTGTAGGGGTATCGCCAGAGTTCGTCGCCAGACTTCAGGTCGATGCCAGAAACGGACGCCCCCTTGAAAGCGACGATCTGCGACCAGCCGCTGACGGTGAAAATCGCAGGCGAGGAGTAACCGGCAGCTTCGCCTCGCCCCGATGTCCAGCGAGGTTCTCCCGTTTTGATGTCGCACGCGACTACGGTACCAGCCGTTGCTCCGGCCTGAACAACAACCAGATCGCTGATGGCGAGCGGCGAGCATGCCATTCCGTAGTCAGCGGGTCGTCCACCATGTCGCTTCAGAACGTTGTGTGACCATTCAACCGTGCCGTCCGAAAGTTTGAGCCGCGCGAGTGTTCCGTCGCCCGTGAAGACAAAGGCTGATCCGCCGACAATCGTCGGTGTACCTCGCGGCCCGTCGCCCTGTCCGTTTTCATAGGCGGACGCAACGGGAGTGGTCCATTTCGTCGCTCCCGTTCTGGCGTCCAGAGCGAGCACTCGCTGCTGACCGTCAGTCTGGATCACTGTGCAGGCGGTGCCACCCTTCACCGAAACTCCGGTCATGCCGACTCCGCCCTTCACTCGCCAGACTTCGCGCGGTCCACCTTCTGGCCAGGAGTCGATCAATCCTGTTTCTGTCGAGATGCCATTTCGATCCGGCCCCAGAAATTGCGGCCAGTCGGCGGCATTTGCGTTGCTGATTGCGTCGGTCGGCGACGTAACGGTCAGAAGAAGGAGTGCGAACCCTGCTGCTGAGAATTGTCGAGTAAATTGTGTCATGGCCGTTTTCTCCACGCTGGATGCTCGATTGCGAACTCGGTTTTCGGAATCGTTGCAGGACGCCTGCCAGTGAGCAATGCCGCGAGGCGTTTGCACGATCACTGGTCAGCATTGCTGGTCGTCTGACGTTTCAGGTCGTCTCGCTACGAATGGATCGTTCGCTAAACTTCCGCTGCGCTGTTTGATGGCGGGCAGGGCGAATGATCCATGCACAATGACAGAGAGCGGAAGTTTATGAATCAGGAAATGTCTTCGACGGTTGCTTCCGATAGTTTGCCGCCAGTTGCGGATCCGCAGAACGACCCTCGTCCGGCTGGGCGGAAGATGGTGCTTCGTCTGGCGGCCCTGATTGCGGCGAGCCTTGCGCTGTTGATCATCGGCCTGCCGACGATCGTTGCGACGACCGGCCTGTACAATGCAATTCTTGAACGTGCTGCGGAAGGGCGGGAGCTTTCTGTGGAGCTATTGTCAAATGTCGTGGCCTGAGACTGAATCAGGCGGCG
>TARA_R110002072_G_scaffold121618_1_pt1 | contig 68327 bp, 60 predicted proteins | sample TARA_R110002072 | Tara Oceans TARA_R110002072 (sample SAMEA4397118) | marine metagenome | biome: Polar Biome; feature: [SRF] surface water layer (ENVO:00010504); material: water (ENVO:00002006), including particulate matter (ENVO:01000060) such as... | depth 5 m | reverse complement strand
ATTATCTGTATGTCCACCGGAATCAGCTTCGACAGTCAGATCCTGTGCCATCGGTATTTCTTTCGCTAGTTCGGCTTCTTCATTGGTAATTGCGCCTTGGGCTAGTAATTCGTTCAATAACTTTTCTGGTGGAGGACTAAACCATTTACTGGCTAATTCAACACGCGATGCCTTGGCAATGATTCTATTCGGCACAACCATATTCCCTTGCGCATCTTTGTGTATACCTTTCACGCGATAGCGAACTACCGGCAATGTCAGTTTCATATAGGCCGAAGTTTCTACCAGATCAACACCATAGCGAAGATACAGATCAACGATGGCATCTTCGTGACCCTTTTCATTCGGACTATAAATAAGATTAAAACAAAACGGTTTATCTGGAATAGCGGCTTGTAAACGCTGAATTGCTTTTTCAACTTCTGCCAACGATAAACCTGCTGCGCCAAATGAAGCCAACATATCCGCCTTGGCGATGACCTCAACCAGCTCGACAGAGGCGATGCCATTTGCCATGGACCCCGTCATGTAAGGATACTTAAGCCCGTAATCCTGACAAAACTGCTTATTGCCCAATGCCTGGATTGATTGCTTTGGCACAAAAGCCAAGTGTTGGTGGGCACTTTCATCCACAGTGTTGGCATCAAGATGGATTGAGCCGCCACACGCTAATTTGATTTGGGATTGTTCTGATACCAATGAAAATGGAACATCAAGCGAGCAAAGTCGTTCTGGTAGTGTTGCTAGCTCAAATAATTGTCCATTTGGACCTGCGTGCCAATGAACTTGGCCTGGTTGAACCTCAGCGTCAGCAATACCTGCCGACGGGATGATGTCAGAAACTGAACTCACTCTTTTACTCTCTATATATAAGGTGTGTGAAATGCCGGAAAATTATCAGACATTTAAATTCCATTCATTAAAATTAGTGTTGGGGATTCAGAATTGATTATTTGCATCCGTATAATTCAGGCTGTAATGTGCAGCACCGAATCGCCCTAATTGTTGAATTGTATCATTTTTCTGAAATTATACCCTGTAACATCATGATTTCTGATGATTCGGGGAAGAGGCTTTCAGATGGGGTTTATAATAGTAAAATTTTACATAAAATATTGATATTTATAAGATTATTGTAAAGCATGAAGTCTAAAACCGAATTTACGACCACACTGGATGATATCGCCTACCAAAATGAGATATTACAGCATGTGTCCCGCACATTTGCGCTAACAATTCCACAATTACCAGAGTCACTCTGTCAGGTCGTGGGTAATGCCTATCTCTTATGTCGTATAGCCGACACGATCGAAGATGATAAATTGATGACGGCTGACCAGAAACGCGAATACGCTGAACAATTTATTGCTGTAGTAAAAGGCACTGCTGGCGCTGAAACCTTTTCTGAAAGCCTGTTTCCGTTACTCTCGCCCACGGCAACTGAGGCGGAGCATGATCTGATTGCCAATACGACCCCCGTAATACGTATTACACATAGCTTTAATGAACGCCAGCGCGCTGCACTTGAGAGATGCGTCTCGATCATGGCCGAGGGCATGATTCGTTATCAAAATGCCGAAACGTTGGATGGCGTCGCTGATCTGAAAGACATGGACCAATATTGCTATTTCGTTGCCGGTGTTGTTGGCGAGATGCTAACCGAACTATTTTGCGATTATTCTCCTGCAATTGATTCGCAGCGAGAAGAAATGATGCAATTAGGCGTGTCATTTGGTCAAGGATTGCAGATGACTAATATCTTGAAGGATATCTGGGAAGACCATGAACGTGGGGCTTGCTGGTTGCCGCGGGATGTCTTCAGCAAACATGGCGTTGATATACGGCACAAGGTTCTCGGAAAGAATGATGTCGGTTTTGAAGAGGCCTTGCTTGAATTACTCGGTGTTGCTCATGCCCATATTCACAATGCATTACTTTATACGCTGAAAATACCAGCCAAAGAAAAGGGTTTGCGTCGTTTTTGTTTATGGGCATTAGGGATGGCGGTTTTAACCTTGGAAAAAATTCGACAAAAACCTGACTTCACAACTGGGCAAGAGGTGAAGATAAGCCGTCGAAGCGTCAAAGCGACGATATTTTTCACCAGTCTCTTTGTTGGCAATGATTGGGCTTTAAATTCACTTTTTCGGTTCAGTGGCCGGCGTTTGCCTATGGCTGATATTCATGAGAAACTCTGATGATATCAGCGCGTTGCATTACAACCGCTGATTAAAATTGAGGGGATGAGAATGGCTACAAACATTAATAATTTTTTATTATTAATGTTTGTAGCTATGTACCCTAATTTAACATTTCTGCGTATTGTCAAAAGATAGTAATGAACCTCGAAACACGAAACGAAAACATCACCAATCATCCATTGGATGAAACTCACCCGTCTAAGATCAATGCTGATCTGGATGGGGTCATCCTATCTGCCAAAGATAAGTTACTCGAACAACAGCACGATGACGGTCATTGGATATATGAACTCGAGGCCGATTGCACTATCCCTGCTGAATATATCTTAATGAACCATTTCGTCGGTGAAATCGATGATGAAACCGAACAGAAGATTGCCCAGTACTTACGTGACCAGCAAAATGAAGAAGGTGGTTGGTCACTTTATACTGGAGGTGATTTTGATATTAGCTGCTCAGTCAAGGCCTACTATGCATTAAAGATTACTGGCGATGATCCTCATGAAGAACACATGATTCGTGCAAAGAATATGATTCTGAATCATGGCGGTGCATCACATGCCAATGTATTCACCCGAATTACCATGGCATTGTTTGGTCAAGTACCATGGCGAGCAGTCCCCTTCATTCCAGCAGAAGTTATTATTTTGCCTAAGTGGTTCCCGTTTCATATCGACAAAGTATCTTACTGGTCACGTACAGTAATGGTACCCCTGTTTGTTTTATGCACAATGAAACCCTTGGCAGTGAATTCGCGCGGCATAGACATAAGAGAATTATTTATTACGCCGCCAGAGGATGAACAAAATTATTTCAAGGTGACGACACCACTTAGCAGGGCGTTTCTGTTGCTTGACAATATTGGTCGTCTGGCAGAAAAACTGGTTCCCAAATTTATACGTCAATACTCCATCCGTAAATGTGAACAATGGTTTCTGGCGCGTATGAATGAAGAACATGGCATTGGTGGTATTTTTCCAGCAATGGTAAATGTTTATGAATCATTAGTTATTCTTGGTTACTCGAAAGAACATCCTTCACGTAAGTTGGCACGACAGGCTATTGATTCATTACTCACTAAACGTGGTAATTCAATGTATTGCCAGCCCTGCTTATCACCGGTCTGGGATACTTGTCTTGCAGCGCAAGCAATGATCGAAACGGAAACAGAATCAAACATTACGCCTGAAATTGAACATGCCCTCGACTGGCTTAAGGACCGACAACTAAGCGATGAACCGGGTGATTGGCGTATACCAAGACCACAACTTGCTGGCGGCGGCTGGGCGTTTCAATACAGTAATTATTTTTATCCTGATCTGGATGATACTTCCATGGTGGCCTGGGCAATGCATCGTACCGGCAACGAGAAATATGCAGAAGCCATTGAACGAGCAGCCGTTTGGGTGGCGGGTATGCGATCCAACGGTGGCGGCTTTGGATCATTTGAAGTCAATAATACCCAGTATTATCTCAATGCTATTCCATTTGCAGATCATGGCGCCCTGCTCGACCCACCCACGGCTGATGTTACCGGTCGAGTAATCGCATTGTTATCACTCGCTGATAAAGAAAAATATGCAACAACCATTGCTGAAGCTATTCAGTTTCTAAAGTCGGACCAGGAAGAAGACGGTTCCTGGTTTGGTCGTTGGGGAACAAATTATATCTACGGTACCTGGTCTGTATTAACAGCGCTTGAACTTGCCGATGAAGACCCGCAACAAGATTACATCAGAAGAGCCGTCTCATATTTGAAAGAAATACAAAACGAAGATGGCGGTTGGGGTGAAAGTAATGATAGTTATTACCCTCCTCGACATTACCGCCCGTACCAAAGCACAGCATTCCAAACGGCATGGGCCTTACTTTCATTATTGGCAGTAGGTGAGGCTGAAACAGATGCTGTAAAACGTGGTATTAATTATCTAGTAGCAAACCAATCTGCTGATGGTCATTGGTATGATGACAGTTACACGGCACCGGGATTTCCACGGGTGTTTTATTTGAAATACCATGGCTATACGAAGTATTTTCCGCTTTGGGCATTGTCTCGTTACCGCAATATTTTAAAAGCTCAGTCTTGAGTAGAATTGGCATCATTGCAGCTTTGCCCGCAGAGGCAAAATGTCTTCATCGCAAAAAGTTAAAAGTTGGCCTACCTGTCGAGATACAGCAAGACGTTTTTTTATGTCTGTCGGGTATCGGTTATGAATCCGCCCTCCTTGCTGCAAAAAAGCTAAGTTCATTAAAGGTAGGTGCCTTGGTAAGTTGGGGAGTTGCTGGAGCGATTGATAGATCTGTAAACTCAGGTGACATTGTCCTCGCTAATACCATCATCAATGAGAACAATCGTTATTCAGTATCGAAGGGTTGGTTAAATCGTGTATCAGGCCAGCTTCAATCAGCTTCTCTATTTGCTACTGCTGATATTACATCGAGTAAGAACATGTGTGCGTCCATTGCCGACAAGCAGCATCTATTACAAAAAACCGGGGCCTTGGCAGTTGACATGGAAAGCGCTGCTATTGCAGAAATTGCAGCGATAAATAATCTTGATTTACTTGTGATACGAGCAATCTCTGATAATGCAGATACCGCTATTCCAGAGGCTGTCTTAAAACACACCAACAATCTGGGACAACCCAGGATTTTTAATTTTATGCGTTCCTGTATTTTAAAACCTGGTCAAATTCCCGAAATAGCTTCTTTGGCAACGGGTTATAAAAAAGGACTGGCATCATTATCCAGTATTTCTCAAGCCTTGAAAGACAGTCATTTTTTCTATTCCGCCAGTTAATTGATCCAGTCACTTGTCATAAATTACTAACTGGTTTATAAGAGCGACATTATTAATATAAAACATCATCAATCATGAAAATAAGTAACGAACAAATTGAAGAATTCAGAAACACCGGATTTCTTGTTATACGGAATTTATATAATACGGAACGGATGCAGGAAATAATTGATTGGACAGAAGAAGTCACAAATTATCCTGAAGTCCCCGGCAAATACATGATGTATTTTGAAAAAAGCAAACTAGCATCGGGAGAACGGATATTGTCACGCATGGAAGACATAGAACCCTTCCATCAAGGCTTCAGCGATCTTTTCGTACGCGGCGAGATACAACAAATCACATCGCAACTATTCGATGATGAAGCAATCTTGTTCAAGGATAAAATCAATTTTAAAATGCCGGGTGGTGATGGTTTTAAGGCGCATCAAGACGTACAGGCTGGTTGGGATCGATATGCTAAGCTACATATTACCGCTCTGGTCAGTGTCGATGCATCTACCATTGAAAATGGCTGTCTGGAAATGGCTAGTGGTTCTCACGATAAAGGCTTAATCGGCGAAGCATGGAAGCCGCTTGATGAAGATGCCCTCGATTATATATCGGTTACAACCAATCCCGGTGATGCCGTATTTTTTGATTCCTTTGCTCCGCATCGATCAAAACCGAACATGACGGATGAACAGCGAAGAGTACTTTACGTCACATACAATGCAGCAGCAGAAGGCGATCACCGAAGACAGTATTATGATGATAAACGTCTTAGTTACCCTCCTGATATTGAACGGGATGCAGAGAAAGAATACGTGTTTAGAGTCTAGCGGTTAGCAAACAAGCACCGATTAGCTTGCCAAAACTGGATAAAAAATAATGAGCCAAACCCATTCATCGGTATCCGAACGTATGATACTGTCCTGGTTGAAATTCATTGAGCGATTTCGGATCCCGATAATCATTGGCATTGTTGCGCTAACTGTTGCCGCTGTATTTTATATCAAAGACAACCTTGATATGAGTACCAGTACCACTGATATGCTGTCAAAGGATCTCCACTGGCGAAAACTTGATATCGAATACGAAAGATTATTTCCACAATTCAACGATAACATCCTGGTTGTTGTAGAGGCAGCGACGCCTGATCAAGCAAGTGATACAGCAGCGTTGTTATATTCAAGGTTTGAGGATAACTCAGACTTCTTTAATGATATTTACTACCCCTCGCTATTACCTTACTTTCGTCAATCTGCTTTTTTGTTTCTCGAACTTGATGAACTGCAAGACCTTGCTGATCGATTAGCGACCATCCAACCTTTTCTAGGGACGTTGATAGACGATCAGAATCTACGTGGTTTGTTTAATATGTTGAGCGATGCAATTCAGGCAAAGCAAGACGACGAAGACATAGATATTAAACCATTGTTACTTGAGATTAACCACGCTCTTGATGATGAAAACCATCAAGTCTCCTGGCAACGTCTGATGAATCCTGATGATGATATTGAAGATGTCTACCGTGAATTCATTGTATTGCAAACTAAAGACAATAGTACGTCATTGTTACCTGATGAGGACATAATAGAACAAGTACGCGCAACCATAGAATCATTAAAACTTGCTGATAATACTGCGATTCAAGTCCGCTTAACAGGCGGCACTGTGCTTTCCTACGAAGAATTAAAGAGTGTTTCTAAAGCGAATATTCAGGCCATTATCATCTCCTTAATTCTGGTCGCGATTATTCTTTCAATAGGACTGGGTTCAGTACTGTTAGTATCGGCATGTCTGGTTACTTTACTATTTGGTTTGATCGCAACTACTGCTTTTGCAACTGCAACGATTGGAGAGTTAAACCTGATATCAGTCGCATTTGCGGTTCTGTATATCGGCCTCGGAATTGACTTCGCTATCCATCTATTATTGCGTTTCCGAGAAGAAAAATTTGCTATAGCCGATAGCAGTCATGCTTTACAAATGGCAATAACGCATATTTTCAAGTCATTAATCCTTTGTGCAATCACTACGGCAATTGGTTTTTATTCTTTTATACCAACCGACTATCTGGGTGTTGCAGAATTAGGCTGGATTGCCGGCAGCGGTATGTTCATCAGCCTAATATTTACATTCACATTATTACCCGCACTATTAACCTTTGTTCATTCAAAACCAAGGGTGGAAATCAAGGACAAGAAGAAGCACCGTGTGTTAGAAGCAATAATCAACCTGCCATATAAACATACAAAAAAAATACTTCTATTCACGTTAATAATTATTCTCAGCCTGAGTTTTCAATTCAATGAAATAAGCTTCGATACAAACACGTTAAACCTTCAAGACCCTGAGAATGAATCTGTACAAACCTACCGTGATTTATTAAAAGATAGCAAAACATCCCCATGGAGCGGTGTTTTACTTAAAAAGAACACAACTGATATTCAATCAACAAAAATCAATATTGAATCACTTGCATTAGTTGACCATGTTGTTTCTCTGAATAATTTTATTCCTGAGGAACAAGAAGATAAATTATTTATTATTGATGACATGAATTTATTATTAGGCGTACTAACTCCGTCTGGGTCAAAGTCAGAAATCAACAATGAAGAACGACTAAACACCATCCATAACTTGATCAACAAGCTTAATGTTATGCCCATAGAAAAGATGGATGAAGAATTAAAGTCATTAAAAAATAACCTGAATAATTTATTATTAATATTAAAGAACCCTGAAAATGGCGAGAAGATTGAGCGCTTGGAACAACAATTATTAAACAGCTTTCCTGGCAGAATGCGTTCTTTATCTGATGCGCTCAATGCGAAAGAAGTTGAATCAAACAACATTCCTGCCGAGATTCATCAGCGCTGGGTCAGTGATAGTTATTACAAAATGCAAATACTGCCTGTTGAGAATCTTAATGATAACGCAGCAATGAAACGATTTGTAAAAGAACTACAATTATATGATAACAATGTCATAGGCTCTCCCGTTATTAGTATTGAAGCAGGAGAAGCTGTCATCACCGCATTTAAATCTGCATTTACTTATGCATTTATCTCAATCGCAATATTGTTAGTCCTGCTAATGAAAATAAAAATTGATGCATTAATTATATTGTTATCTGTGTTTATTGGAGGCACTTTTACCTTTGGTTTTATGTTGTTATTTAATATTCCACTCAATTTTGCCAATATTATTGGTCTGCCACTATTACTAGGTATCGGAGTAGATAGCGGCATTCATATTGCTGACCGCTTTCGTCAGGAACAGCAATCTCAGAGAAATATCTTTATGACCAGTTCTTCTCGTGGCGTTATCGTTAGTTCATTGACAACGATCTGTAGCATCGGAAATCTGGCGTTCGCATCTCATCAAGGCATGGCGAGCATGGGTTTACTCTTGTCTTTGGGTCTTGCCTCAATGATGATCTCTACTATGATAATACTTCCCGCATTTTTAATATGGCAAGATTCATTAAGTTCTGGATTATTTCACCGTGATTGAACTAAATAATTTTTTCACATGAAAACATTAATAACAGGCGCCAATGGGTTTGTCGGCTCAGCCGTATTACGTCTTCTAATCAATAAGGGTCATGAAGTACGAGTTTTAGTCAGACCCGGATCAGAAAGACGTAACCTTGAAGGCATTGACCTTGAAGTTATAGAAGGAGACTTGAGAGACTCGCATTCACTAGAACGTGCTGTCACTGGTTGTAATACCTTGTTTCATATTGCCGCAGATTACCGCTTATGGCTCCCTGAGCCTGCACCAATGTATGCAACAAATGTAGACGGAACACGCGACTTAATTATTGCTGCCACTAAAGCTGGTGTTGAAAAAATTGTCTATACCAGTAGCGTCGCTACATTAGGTATCGATAAAAAGGGTATGGCCTCTGATGAAACAACACCGGTAACACTTGAAGATATGATTGGACATTATAAACGTTCAAAATATCTGGCTGAACAAGAAGTACATAAACTCGTTAAAGAAATGGCTAGCCCGGTTGTCATAGTTAACCCTTCTACTCCAGTTGGGCCGCGCGACATAAAACCGACACCTACTGGAAGGATCGTCCTGGACACGATTCGTAATCGCATGCCGGCCTATGTTGAAACGGGACTAAATATAGTCCATGTTGATGATGTTGCGAATGGACATTTTCTTGCGTTAGAAAAAGGGAATATCGGCGAACGGTATATCCTTGGTGGCGACAATATGTCTTTGGCGCAGATATTAGAATACATTTGTATCAATCAAGGAATGACGCCACCATCTATTCGCTTGCCTCATAATTTAGTCCTACCTATTGCATGGATAATGGAACGCATTGCCAACGTTACGCATAAAGAACCCAGAGCCACTGTAGAGAGCGTCAAAATGTCTAAAAAAATTATGTTTTTTTGCAGCGATAAAGCAAAAGAGAAGTTAGGCTATCAATCAAGACCTGGTATTGAAGGTCTCGATGATGCCATAAAATGGTTTAATGCCGAGAACTACCAATAGAATAAATTTGCAGTATAAATTTTATTATTGGTTGCGCCGTCCATAGCGCAGACTCTTCCATGACAGCATCCTTTAAGTGCTAGTGATTAAAAATCCGACTTTAATCATAAACAACATCCGTGATGTACCTATAATATAAACATGTACCCAAGATAGGTCTATTACCTTAATCGGGGATTTTTTTATCGTTGTTAACTACTCTCTAATAAGTAAGCTAATTAGAATATTTATTCCAGACATAAAAAAAGTCGAATGCCTAAAGGCATCCGACTTTTATTTTATTAATAAACCCTGTTAAGTCTTAAACAGCCACACCTATAAAACGGCTATTGACCAGGAAGTGAACCCAAATGCTAGCGGCATAACCTAAAGCGATAGCCCAAGTCCATTTAAGGTGTGCAAAAAATGTATATATACCTCTGGCCTGTCCCATAACTGCAACACCAGCAGCAGAACCAACCGAGAGTAAAGAACCACCCACGCCAGCAGTTAATGTCACCAATAACCATTGCGCTTCGTCCATATGTGGCATCATCGTTAATACCGCAAACATTACCGGAATATTATCAATGATGGCTGACACGATACCGACCAATATATTCGCTGTTGTCGGGCCCAAGTCGATATACATAAATTGAGATAGTGCAGCAAGATAACCCATAGTACCTAGGCCACCAACACACAAAATGACACCATAGAAAAACATCAATGTATCCCACTCGGCCTTTGCCAAGATACCAAAGATGTCATAGGTCTCTTCATCTTTGTGATCACTTGCACTGATCGACTCTGCATCTAAAGCACCGGCACCTGGCTTGTATTCATACTCTTGTTTTTTCTGTTTCAGAGCACGCATATTCTTCACCTTCAGGTAATAACCAAACAATTTCAGGAAGCCTAAACCAGTCATCATGCCAATGACTGGTGGCAAATGTAGGAAATTATGTGCACTAACCGCCATGCTGATAGTCAAGATAAACATGCCAACAACAATAAAAGCACCCTCTTTTAATTCGACTTTCTCATTGATCGCATCGGGTTTTTCTTTAGCCACAAACATTGACATGATTACGGCGGGGATTAACCAGTTAACCACGGAAGGAATGATTAAGGCAAAGAACGTTGCAAAAGGAACTACACCTTTTTGCCAAACCATTAAAGTAGTGATATCGCCGAACGGGCTAAATGCGCCACCCGCATTAGCAGCCACTACAATATTAATACAGGCAAGTGCAATAAATTTAGTATTCGTACCGCCTACCGCCATCGCCACTGTGGACATCAATAATGCCGTTGTAAGATTGTCAGCTATTGGAGATAAGAGAAAAGAGATAACACCCGTAATCCAAAAAATAGTTCTTAATGAAAACCCTTGAGATACCAGCCAGGCACGTAAGGCATCAAATACATTTCGTTCCGCCATAGTATTGATGTAGGTCATCGCAGCGAGTAAAAATAAAAATAACTCACCGAATTCAAGCAGGTTATGACGAATCATGATTTCTGCCGTATGCTGGTCGCCGCTTTGTGAATATACAATGGCGACAAACATCCAGATAATACCTGCAGCAACCATGACCGGTTTAGACTTTCGCATATGAAGCTGATCTTCAAAAACAACCAGTGTGTAGGCGAGGACAAAAACGACAAGACAAACTATGCCAGCCCAATGAGCAGTAAAATCTTGCAAATGTGCGTCTCCTGCTGCCAAAACACTATTAGGTAAGAATAAAAACACTGCTAAAATTGAAATTATGTACCTGCTAAGTCTCATTGCCTCACCTCTTAATTATGGGTGCCCATAAATCATCTGGGCTACTTCAGAATACTAATACTGCCACATTTACCGCTATTTATTAAACACAATAGCTAAATATATCATTGATTTAGCAGTATATTCACAAATTTTAAAATTGAACGGATCATGACCATTATGTGGTCAAAATTTAAACGTAAAATGAGTCGATCATTCGTAAATTGACATCTTCTAGCTTAACCACCATGAGTTCATAGTGAATATAACGGGGTCTTTTCCATTTTCTTTAAAATATTCCGAGTAATTCACATCTAAAGTGATCATTTAAGCACGCAAATCATCGGCCTAGTTCAGGTATAATGCCGCAATGTTAAAAAATCTAAGCAATAGTAAGTTTTTAATCCCGGCAATGGCTATTCTCGCCATATTCGCAATCAGCGCCGGGTTTTATATCTCACTAAAACAAGCTCAACAGTCTCAACTAGAAACTCCTAATATAGAGGGCTTATTTTGGCCAAACCCAAAACAAATAAATGAGTTCTCTGTTCTTGATCACGATGGAAAAATTTTTGGTTTAGAGCAAATGCGTGGGAAATGGTCTTTCATCTTTTTCGGCTATAGTCATTGTCCGGATGTTTGCCCAGTAACCATGGCGATAATGGCAGATGCCTATAAAGAGCTTGCCGCTGACAATAGTGATCTACAAGTCATATTTGCCTCGGTCGATCCGGAACGTGATACAACAGAAAAACTATCCCAATACGTCAATTACTTTCATCCCGATTTCATTGGTCTTGGTGGCAGTGATGAAATGATAAAGAGCCTGACTGGTCAAATAGGTGTGGCTTATTATCTTAATAATGAAGATCAAACCGAAGGCTATCTGGTGGATCATTCGGCTTCAATATTTTTAATCGACCCCTTTGGACGCTTGGTGGGTAAACTATCTCCTCCTCACGAGAAAGATAAGATCATTCAACAATTTACTAATATAAAAAATTTCATAAATGAACAAAGCTAATTTATTTCTACTGACTACATTTCTCTTCCAGCAGATTTTTTTCAATTCAACCTTTGCCAATGAAAGTATGACTGTTGATATTTCAGGGGCATGGATTAGTGAAGCACCGCCAACGGTGTCTACGCTTGCAGGATATGCAAACATTCACAATGCGTCAGATAAACCAATAATACTGCTAAACGTTACTAGCTCAGACTTTTCTAAAATCGAAATCCATCGTAGCGTGTTAAACGATGACATGGTTTCGATGGAAAAACAGGAATCACTAGCAATCCCCGCAAAAAATACTATCAAGCTATCACCCGGTGATTTACACCTGATGTTATTTGATCCAGAAAAGCCATTACGCGTCGGCGATACAGCGTTACTGGTGTTCTCATTCTCTGGTGGTCACAGTCAAACTGTAGAAGCAAAAGTAGAACGTCGAAGTAGTGAAGATCATTCACAGCACCATCATCATTAAATATGTCTGAAACACCAACAACTGGTTCAAGCTTTATGGACTATATCAAGGTCTGGCCTCAATACCTTATTCCACAACATAGTTTATCAAGGTTAATGTATTGGCTAACAAGAATTCAATTTAAACCCTGGAAAAACTTGTTAATCAATCAAGTTGTCAATCTATACAATGTTGAGCTTAATCAAGCAGAAAGAACATCTGCAGATGACTATATTTCATTTAATGATTTCTTCACACGCCATCTTAAACAATCCGCAAGAAGCTGGAACTTGAATAAAAGCAGTATCCTTAGTCCCGTAGATGGTGCCATTAGTCAAATTGGAAAACTGGAAAACAACAACATAATACAAGCCAAGGGCAAAAACTACAGCCTTGATACTCTCTTGGCCAATGATACAGAGTCAATCGCCAGACTAAAGGGCGGCTTGTTTACAACTCTATATCTATCACCCAGAGACTATCACCGTATACACATGCCAGTGAGAGGCAAATTGATAAAATCAATCTATGTCCCGGGTGATTTGTTTGCTGTGAATAACGCTACTGTCAGAAAGGTAGACAATCTTTTTGCGCGCAACGAACGATTTATAAGTCTATTTGAAACAGACTTTGGTCTGATGGCTCAAATCATGGTCGGCGCTATCTTCGTCGGCAGCATGGAAACCGTATGGTTAGGACAGATAACACCGCCTTATACACACCAAATAATTAGTAGAGAATACAAAGATAACCCTGTGATCCTTGAGCAAGGACAGGAATTCGGTCACTTCAATATGGGGTCAACAGTCATACTTGTATTTGAAAAAGAAAGTTTAAATTGGTTAGCAAAGTATAGTGCCAATGATGCTATAGAAGTCGGACAAGAAATAGGAAAAGCTGGTAACTGAAAATGATTAAAGAATACAGTATCAGCTATGGCACAGGGGATAGCTCTTTTCAGGCAGCAGGGGGTGAAGCAGGCATTAAACAGCTAGTGAATAAATTCTATGAACGCATGGGCAACGATGCAAGGTTCAGCACAATTTATAATATGCATCCTGATGATATAGCAACATCAATAGACAAACTTGCAAGATTTCTATGTGGTTGGTTGGGTGGCCCTAAACGATATCAAGAAAAATACGGCCCTATCAGTATCCCTGCTGTACACCAACATTTAGCCATTAGTACAGATGAACGTGACCAATGGCTAAGCTGCATGAAAGAAAGTATCGATGAACAAGCTTACGCAGCAGACTTTAAAGACTATCTAATAACTCAGCTCAGCATACCCGCCGAAGTCATACAGTCACGCAGTAAACAATAACAGTAGCATTTGAAAACCGTGGGCTGCCTCAATTCATTACCTCACGAGAAGATCGCCAAAACCCCAGAGAAAAGTTCCAGTCAAAAGTAGCGACACTTCGAGAATGCCTATCGACATTCTAAGGTTTTGTGTTGCCTCCTCTATTTGATTGTCAAAGGCATCATTTATCTCTCTTAGTTCTTTTTCGCTCTGTTCATCATCTTCTCTTTTTTCTCTCAAGCGTGCTTTAGCCGCTGTTATCGCATTCCTTCGACGCCATTTTGTACGGCTAACGAGAAGGCGTTCCTGAAAAATCCCTCCTACACCTGACCATATTCCCAACATGACGACCATGCACCCTGCCCTGCTAAGCCATTCGTTGTTCATGAATTGAATCAATGAGAGATAAATGCCGAAGCTTATGATCATAAACGCGGTTATCCATAAGATGATTCTATAACTTTGTGAATGAGGGCTTATGTTTGATTTTGACAAGACATACTCCGAAACCTATTTAAGTATTATGGCTCAGTTTGCTTATTTCATTATCCATTTCAACATGCCACTATAAGTTGATAACGATATATTAGCATCTTCACTGAACTCATATGGTAAATGTGGATAGTTGTCGAAGCAGTTCAATTCTGAAAACAGGCTGGCTAATTTGAAGGGGTATATAAAGCATTACCTCGGAGATATTTTTGACTGGAATAAGATGAGAATTTCTTGGGCATCCTCTTTGTTATGAAACTTTACCCCGGTGTCGCACAGGAATGACGCAAAAGAAACTATCCAGCTAATGCCACTAAACACAAGCTCATTAGCATATTAGGCGCAAGCCCCAGTCCCAAAATCAATACCCCGTTCACACTCAATACAAACCGCATTTGTTTTGATGACTTAATCGCCGTCATTGAATCTGGTTTGTCAAAATACATTAGTTTAATGATTCGAAGATAATAATAAGCACCGATTATCGAGAATAAAACGGCGATAGCTGCCAGTTCAACAAAGCCTGATGCAACGAGTTCTTTTAACACAAACCATTTTGACCAAAAACCCAGAAACGGCGGAACACCAGCCATAGAAAACATGATGCAGAGCATAACAAAGGCAAACCAGGGAGATCTTTCTGACAAACCTTTAAAATCATCAAGCATATCTGCTTCGAAACCATTTCGTCCAAGCAAGATAATCATACCAAATGCAGCCATACTCATTAATGCATAACTAATGATATAAAACATTGAGCCAGAGAAACCCGACGTTGTTCCAGCGATCAAACCCAGAAACAAGAAGCCAACATGAGCAATTGTTGAATAAGCCAACATGCGTTTCATATTGGTTTGTGCGATAGCAATGATGTTTCCAGTGGCCATTGACAATACTGCCAGAATCATCAGGATTGATTGCCAATCGCTAACTAAAGGCATTAAACCATCAACCAGTACTCGCATCGCCATAGCAAATGCAGCCAATTTAGGTGCTGTACTAATAAACAAGGTTACTGATATAGGAGCCCCCTGATAAACGTCTGGTACCCACATATGAAACGGTGCTGCACCCAATTTGAATGCAATTCCTATGATCAAAAATATCATGCCGTAAACCAGATACATATGATTTGCATCATCAACATTGATTCTTTCAGCGATGCTAAGTAAATCCAGAGAGCCGGTTAACCCATAGATCATTGAAATACCATAGAGCAACATACCCGACGCGATTGCACCCAGGACAAAGTATTTCATCGCCGCTTCTGGAGCAGTTTTTGAATCACGTTGCATGGCAACCATGGCGTAGAGAGAAAGCGATAACAGTTCAAGTCCTAGGTAAACAGATAACAAGCTATAGGCTGATGCCATAATCATCATGCCGAGTACTGCGAACAAGCCAAGTACGAAATACTCACCTTTCAGAGATTTGTGTTCTTTTAGATATTCATACGAATAAAGAAATACTACATAGGTGATGCCACACATAAATGCTTTAAGGATCGCACTCATGGAGTCACTGACAAAACTGCCATGAAAGCCTATCTGTGCATTATCCGGAAAATAATATAATACTAACGCTAGAACGACCAGCAAGCTTGCTTGAGTAGTCCAATACGTCAACAAATGTAATGGATCTTTGTTAAATGCGTCCACTATCAATACCAGACACGCCAACGCCAGGAGTGTTATTTCTGGTAATACAATGATTAAGTCAGCATTCATAATTCACCATCTATAAAATCTTTGGTTGTAATACATGCTCGATGAGCTGTTCAACTGACACATGCATGATTTCAAATATCGGTGCTGGCCAAATACCAAATGTTAAAACAACAACGGCCAATAGAAAAAGAATTAAAGCTTCCCGCCCGTTGATATCTTTTAATTCTGCAACAGACTCCTTGGTAACTTCACCAAAGACAACTCTTTTATACATCCATAAAGTATAAGCCGCACCTAAGATTAATGTTATTGCTGCCGTAAATGCGATCCAAAAACTTGCTTTGAAGCTACTCAGGATAACCAGAAACTCGCCTACAAAACCCGAGGTGCCTGGCAAGCCAGCATTAGCCATCGCGAACAACATCATAAAGGCAGCAAAGTACGGCATACTATTCACCACGCCGCCGTAATCTTTAATCATACGACTATGCATGCGGTCATACATAACACCGACACACAAAAACATGGCCGCCGAGATAAAACCATGAGAGATCATCTGCATCATTGCGCCTTCCATGCCCATGATCGCACCTGATGATGACCCGGTAGCGGCAACAATACTGAAGGGGATAAAAAATCCGAGTGTCACAAAACCCATATGTGATATAGATGAATAAGCAATCAGCTTTTTCATGTCTTCCTGAACCAGTGCAACAAAACCGATATAGACTATGGCTATGAGTGAAAGCACAATCATTACATCATCAAAGAATAAGCTTGCATCCGGAGTGATAGGCAAACTAAATCGCAGAAAACCGTAACCACCCATCTTCAACATAATCGCTGCTAAAATAACAGAACCGCCAGTTGGTGCTTCTACGTGCGCATCTGGTAACCATGTATGAACTGGCCACATTGGAATCTTTACTGCGAAGGCTAAAAAGAATGCCACGAAAATAAACTTCTGTGCCGTTAACGTTAGTGGCACATCATGTAAGGCTTCGATATTAAAACTATTTGCTTGAGAATATAGATAGAGAAAAGCAACTAACATAAATACCGAACCGAGGAAGGTATAAAGGAAAAACTTGATCGTTGCATAGACCCTGTTCGGCCCACCCCAAATACCAATAATCAGGAACATCGGTATTAACATTGCTTCCCAGAAAACATAAAACAAAATGGCATCTAGTGCGACAAAGACACCATTCATTAAGCCAGTCAATATCAGGAATGCGCACATATAATAGGAGATGTGTTTTTCAATCACTTCCCAGGCTGCCAAAATAACCAGAATCGTCGTAAAGCTGGTCAACAATATTAATGGCAGGGCAATCCCATCAACACCTAAGTGATATTTAATATCAAAGGCCGCTATCCAGTCAGTTTCTTCAATAAACTGCATCCCGGCATAGGTCGGATCAAACTGGCAATACAGAATGACAGAAAATATAAAGGTAAGAACGGAAACAGCCAAAGAAAAATACTTGACTGTTTGCTCCTGCCTATCGCCCGCAATCAATGCCCAGATACCACCGATAACCGGAGTCCAGATAAGAATGCTTAGTATGGGTAAACTATTTAATGTCATTGTTTAAATTTATTTTTCTTTAGTTCTTCTATTTTTTATTCATGCTTTTTTAGTTCAATCCAGAACACCATGTACAAACACAGCAAGTAACACGAGTAAGCCGATGATAATGGAAAAGGCATAATGATAAAGGTAGCCAGACTGTACATGACGAACAATACTTGAGAAAACACGTACACCTTTCGCTGTACCATTGACGAAAAAACCATCAATAATATTAATGTCCCCTATCCGCCATAGTAATTGGCCAATACCTGTTGAGCCTTTTGCAAATATGAGTTGATTAAAATCATCAAATCCATATTTATTAACTAATAATTTATGTATAGGTCCAATTTTACTAACGAGTTTTCCAGGAAAATCAGGGCACTTGATATAACACAACCAGGCAACAAAAATACCTGAAGACATCAAGATAAGGACTAGTGGATGTTGAATGGAGTGCCATAAAAAGCCAGTAATGCCATGATAACCTTCTCCCATCTGAGCGAGCACATCATGTCCACCGCTACTCGAAACATAAATTGCGTCGCCAAAATATTCTCCGAATAACATTGGCCCAATCAAAAAGGCGCCTAATATTAATGAAGGGATAGCCAGAACGATTAATGGCACAGTCACAACAGCCGGTGCTTCGTGTAGATGTTTCCAGGTTTCCATATCCATTCTTTGTTTTCCATGAAAGGTCATGAAAAATAAACGGAAACTGTACAAGGCCGTAATAAACACACCTGCCATGACAGAGAAGTAAGCGAAACCAGACCCTGCTATATTAGAATGGTGTACAGCCTCAATGATAGCATCTTTAGAAAAGAAGCCCGAAGTACCAGGAAAACCAATCAATGCAAGTGTCCCAAATAAACAAGTAATCCAGGTGATCGGCATTACTTTATATAAGCCGCCCATCTTCCTCATATCTTGCTCATGATGCATGACAATAATCACCGCACCAGCACCAAGGAATAGTAATGCTTTGAAAAAGGCATGTGTTACTAAATGAAACATGGCTGCTGCATAGGCCGAAGCACCAAGTGCAACAGTCATATAACCTAACTGAGATAGTGTCGAGTAAGCTACCACACGTTTAATATCGTTTTGCACTAACCCCAATAGACCCATGAATAAAGCGGTAATGGAACCGATCACCAATATAAAACTCAGTGCCGTTTCTGATAATTCAAACAATGGCGACATTCTAGATACCATAAAGATACCGGCAGTCACCATCGTTGCAGCGTGTATCAATGCCGAGATGGGTGTTGGACCTTCCATAGAGTCAGGCAACCAAACATGTAGAGGGACTTGTGCAGATTTACCCATTGCACCAATGAATAAACAAATACAGATCACGGTCATTAACGACCAGGACTCATCACCCCATATCGTTATCGTTGCATCCGCATACTGACCTACATTGCTAAAGATTTCGGCATAATCAAGTGAATTAAAGGTCATGAGTATTGCAGCGATACCTAATAGGAAACCAAAGTCACCTACCCGGTTTACTAAAAATGCTTTCATGTTTGCAAAAATCGCGGTTTCTTTTTTATACCAAAAACCAATCAATAAATAAGAAACCAGGCCAACTGCTTCCCAACCAAAGAATAATTGCAGGAAGTTATTCGACATAACTAGCATCAGCATGGCAAAAGTAAATAAGGAGATGTAACTAAAGAAACGCTGATAACCCGGGTCATCATGCATGTAGCCTATGGTGTAGATATGAATCATCCATGAAACAAAAGTAACAACGACCATCATGGTGACCGAGAGTGGGTCAATTAGAAACCCAATCTTGAAATCTATGCCACCACTACTCAGCCAGGTATATAAAGTTTGATTATAAATTTCACCGCCATCAAACATATGATATTTATAAGCTACCATGGAAAGAATGCTGGATGTGGCAACACCAATTATAGTTACCCAATGCGCACCGCTCCTTCCAATAAACTTACCAAACAGACCAGCAATCAATGAGCCGGTTAATGGGGCCAGTACAATAGCAAGGTATATTTGTTCCATATTATTCATCATTGACTATCCTTTCATGCTATCCAGATCATCAACATTAATCGAATCCTTACTACGAAACATAACAACCAAAATCGCTAAGCCAATTGCTGCTTCAGCAGCCGCAACAGTCAATATGAAGAAAACAAAAATCTGTCCATGTATATCACCAAGAAAATGAGAAAAAGCAATAAAGTTCATGTTCACCGATAACAACATCAATTCAATACACATCAAAAGAATAATAACGTTCTTTCTATTTAAAAAAATACCGGCAACACTAATACAAAATAGTAGTGCTGCTAATGATAAAACTTCGGGTAAGGTAATCACGCTTCAGATCCCCCACTTTTGCTATTGTTCTCTGACTGCATCTTAACGACTCGTAATCGATCTGCTTTTTTGACAAATACCTGAGACTCAGGACTTATCGACTTATTCACTTTCGACTTACTCATACTGAGAGAGATTGCAGCAATAATAGCGACTAATAATATTGCACCCGCTATTTCAAATTGATAAAGGTATTCGGTATATAAGGTCATACCTAACTCTTTGGTGTTACTGTAATCGGCCCCAACAGATCTAATTGCCATATAGGTATCAGACAAAAAGTAATCAGAACCAACAACAAGACCCATCGCTGCAACCATCAAAACTGCGACAGTAATGCCTACAGGTAAAAATCGTGCAAACCCTTCACGGACTGTGACCAGATTAATATCCAGCATCATGACAACGAACAGGAATAACACCATAACGGCACCGACATATACTAGTACCAGCGCAATAGCCAAAAATTCTGCCTGCAACAACAACCAGATTGCAGCGGACGCAAAAAAAGATAGCACGAGAAACAAAGCTGAGTGTATCGGGTTACGCATAACCACAACCATCGATGCAGACAGCAGTAGTATTCCGCTAAAAAGATAAAAGACTATTTGTTCTATCATTTATTCTTATCTTATTTATATGTTGTTATTAACGATACAAGGCATCTTTTGCCCGATCTTCTGCCAGTTGTTTCTCGACCATATCACCAATTTCTAACAACCTTGGTTTAGTCATCAATAAATCGCCGCGTTTCTCGCCGTGGTATTCGAAAATTCGTGTTTCTACAATAGAATCTACTGGACACGATTCTTCACAAAAACCACAAAATATACATTTAGTCAGATCGATATCGTATCTAGTGGTACGTCGACTTCCGTCATCACGCGGTTCTGATTCAATCGTTATCGCCACTGCCGGACATACGGCTTCACATAATTTGCACGCTATACAACGCTCTTCACCATTTGGATAGCGGCGCAATGCGTGCAAACCACGAAACCGATGTGATTGCGGTGTTTTTTCTTCCGGGTATTGCACCGTTATCTTACGCTTAAACAAATACTTTCCTGTAAGACGTAAGCCTTTCAGTAATTCCCAAAGGAATAAACTGGTAACGTAATTTTTAATTTTATTTGCCATTATGATTAATTAAACCAAGGTGGGGTATTGGTAACGACTAATGCCGAAACAACTACTAACCAGACTATTGTTAATGGAATAAATACTTTCCAGCCCAAGCGCATAATTTGATCATAGCGATAGCGTGGAAAGGTAGCCCTGAACCATAGAAACAAAAACATAAAGAAAGAAGTCTTGGCTAACAACCAAAACATTGGCGGTACCCAGGTAAAAATGTCTTCTAGACCAGGAATCCCCTGAAAAGGCGAGAGCCAACCGCCGCAAAACATAATCGCGGAGAGCACGGAGATTAAAATCATATTGGCATATTCGGCCATAAAAAAGACAGAGAATGCCATGCCACCATATTCAACATGAAAACCAGCTACAATTTCAGACTCGCCTTCTGCTACATCAAATGGTGCGCGGTTTGTTTCTGCCAAGCCAGAGATAAAATAGATTACAAATAATGGAAACAGGGGAATCCAGAACCAATGTATTATACTTCCTGCCTGAGAATTAACTATATCACCGAGGTTTAAACTTCCTGCGGCAACCAATACACCAACAAGCGCAAACCCCATCGCGATCTCATACGCCACAATTTGTGCCGCTGAACGCATCGCGCCCAGAAACGCATACTTGGAATTCGAGGCCCAACCAGCAATAATAACACCGTATACTGCCAATGATGTCAGTGCCAAGACATACAATAATCCAGCGTTTATGTTTGCTAATACCTTCGTGTCGTCAAATGGGATAACAGCCCATGCTGCTAATGATGGAGCTAAGGAAAGTATCGGTGCCATAACAAACAAGGCACGGTTAGAGCCGGTAGGCACTATAATTTCCTTGACGATTAGTTTGACCGCATCAGCGATAGGCTGACCCAGTCCCCATAAACTAAAACCAAAGAAACCCACTCGGTTCGGACCAATACGACCTTGAATAAAACCAATGACCTTTCGTTCAAAATAAGTGAAGTAAGCAACTGTGATTAACACGGGCACTAATATAGAGAGAATTTTTACGACCGTCTGTAAAACAGTCAGCGCCTGAGCTTGATAATCGACAGGTAAAAGTAGCGTTGTTATCGGTGACAACACATTTTGACTTATAAAGTGATAGATTATTTCTAACATGGCATCAAGCCTTTCCGATCCTGATTGAACCGAAAGATGCACCCAAATCAATCTGTGCCGGATGAGCTGATTGAATCAGGACACAATCGTCAGGAACTCTATCATCAATAATTACTTTCAAATTAACGACGCTATCGTCTTGTTCAACTTTCGCAGTATCAGAATCGTTTAAATTATTTTTATCTGCCAATGCTGTATTGATGTGAATTGCACCATCAGAAACATTATCGGTTTGCTGTAATGAAACGGCACGTCGACAAATTGAGTCGATCATATTCATCGGTGTTTCAGTAATTCGTTGTAAATCTGTAGTATTTTTTTCAGCAGCGACAGGTGAGCGCCAGTGATCCATATTATCAGCCTTGATATCACCTATTATTTGCATCACGTCATTATGTACATCTGATGAAGATTGATATTCAAAACCATCAAGGTTAAAAATATTTCCTAGCACTCTTAACAGTTTCCAGGCCGGCCTTGCCTCGCCAAGCGGCGGAACTGCCCCGGTAAAGCCTTGGCTAACACCTTCATTATTTATATAGGTACCAGAGGTCTCGACAAACGCAGAAACAGGCAACATGACATCAGCATAGTTTTCTATTTCATCACTTCGGTATGCGGTCAATGAAATGACGAGTTCTGCATCATGCATTGCTGTGCGTGCGGCACGACTGTCCCAGCAATCCAGTTCTGGTTCAACGCCCAGGAGCAAATAGGCTTTTAATTTTGCTTGCAGCATTTCATTGCTGTTAAGTCCAGCGCTAGTACATTCTTTGCCACCAGCATGACGATGGGGAACTGCACCCGCTAACCATGCCCCAGAACTATTTGCCGCCTCAGATAAATAACCTAACTTAGAGTTACTTAGCTTGGCAATTAAGCCTGCAAGTGTACGTAATAATGAAAACTGCGGGTGCGCAGTTGCAATATTACCCAGTAAAACGATTGCGTTTTCCGAATCAATAAGTTTGCTGGCTATTGTTCGGTGCGCATCTGTAACATTTACATTTTCGACACACTGTTTTACTTGAGCGTCAACGGAGCCATCGCTAGATTCAATAAGTGCCTTTAATATAGCAGTCAATTCAACCGGCAATTGATCTGGAGCAACAATACTCTTCGCTGCCAGCGGATAATTGAAATCATAATCAACCGGGTTCAACATCATAACTGCAGCGCCATTCAGTGCCGCCTTACGTAATCGATGATTAATGATCGGCTGCTCTTTTCTAACATTACTGCCTATCAAGAGCGCTGATTGCAAGGTTTCAAATTCTGACACAGCTTGCCCCAAATAAGGGAACTGTGACACAACAGTCTGATCTGAAAAATCAGCCTGTCTTAAACGGCTATCAATATTGTTAATACCAAGACCACTTGTAAACTTTTGTAATAGATAAAGCTCTTCCAACGTTGAAGATGGAGATGCCAACACACCTATTTGCTCAGTACTATGCGCATCAATGACGCTATTAAGTTTTTCCCTAACAACATCCAGCGCAGTCTCCCAGTCGACTACTTTCCAGGAACCATCTTCTTTAACCATTGGTGATTGCAAGCGATCATCACTGTAGACGCCTTCATAACTAAATCGATCCCGGTCGGAAAGCCAGACTTCATTGATTGATTCATTTTCAGCAGGCGCCACCCGTTTAACACGATCTCCTTTTACGTGAAAATGGATATTTGATCCTACTGAATCATGTGGAGCGATACCGTCTTTTTGTACCAGTTCCCAGGTCCTGGCAGAATAGCGAAATGGTTTTGAAGTTAATGCGCCAACAGGACATAGATCGATAATGTTTCCGGATAATTCAGAGCTAACACTTTTTTCTATGTAAGTACCAATCTCCATATTTTCACCGCGTCCAGTGGCACCCATTTCACGTAAGCCAGCAACCTCTTCACCAAAACGAACACAGCGCGTGCAATGAATACAACGCGTAAGATCAGTTTGAATTAACGGTCCAATATTCTTGTCTTTTACGACGCGTTTCTTCTCTTGATACCGAGAAACGTCACCGCCATAACCCATAGCCAAATCTTGTAATTCACATTCACCGCCCTGATCACAAATAGGGCAATCCAACGGATGATTAATTAACAAAAACTCCATTATTGATTTTTGCGCATCAATCGCTACTTTTGATTGCGTTTTCACTATCATGCCATCCATAACCGGAGTGGCGCATGCGGGTAATGGTTTCGGGGCTTTTTCAACTTCAACCAGACACATTCTACAATTTGCAGCGACAGTTAATTTCTTGTGATAGCAAAATCGTGGCACATAGACGTCATTGGCATCCGTTACCTCAATGAGCATTTGTCCTTTTTGCGCCTTTAAGGACTTGCCATCTACTTCAATTGTTATTTGATCGTCTGACATACTATTTAATACTATTTGTTATGCGGCCTCTGAGTCGTCGGCATGCCCTGAACCTACCATGCAACGTTTATGATCGATGTGATACTGGAATTCATCGCGAAATTGTTTAATAAAACTTCTCACCGGCCATGCGGCCGCATCTCCAAAGGCGCAAATAGTACGGCCTTCAATCTTGCTCGCAACATCATCGAGTTTATCCAAATCACCTTGTTCACCTTTTCCATCTTCGATGCGTTTCACAACACGATATAACCAACCGGTACCTTCGCGGCAGGGTGTGCATTGTCCACATGACTCAGAAAAATAAAAACGCGACAGTCGTTCCAATGCCTTAACCATACAAGTCGTGTCATCCATCACTATCACGGCTCCAGAACCCAGCATAGAACCAGACTTGGCGATTGCATCGTAATCCATATTAGTTTCAAGCATGAGATTCCCATGCACTACGGGCATAGAACAACCACCTGGTATCACTGCTTTTAGTCCACGGCCATCACGTACGCCTCCAGCCATCTCTAATAACTTGGAAAACGGAGTACCCAATGGAATTTCAAAATTACCCGGGTTATTAACGTGTCCACTAACAGAAAAACATTTAACACCGCCACTATTAGTCACACCTTTTTCGGCAAACCAGTTACCGCCATTACGTATGATGTTAGGTACTGAAGCAAAGCTCTCAGTATTATTGATCGTTGTTGGCTTACCATATAAACCAAAGTTTGCGGGGAATGGCGGTTTAAATCTTGGTTGGCCTTTTTTACCTTCCAAAGACTCAAGCAAGGCCGTCTCTTCACCACAGATATAAGCTCCCGCACCCAAACTTGCGTGTATATCAATACTGATATCACTGCCTAAAATATTGTCACCCAATAATCCTTCACGACGCGCCTCTTTCAGAGCATTATCAAAACGCGGAAAGGGTTCGTCCATAAACTCGCCACGGATATAGTTATAACCAACACTTGAGCCCGTCGCATAACAAGCAATAGCCATCCCTTCAACGATTGAATGAGGATTGTAACGAAGAATATCCCTATCTTTACAGGTGCCTGGCTCACTCTCATCAGAATTACACACAATGTACTTTTGACCTTCGAAATTGCGTGGCATAAAACTCCATTTCAAACCAGTCGGGAAACCTGCCCCGCCTCTACCTCGAAGACCGGAAGACTTAACTTCTTCGATAACATCCTCTGGTGGAATTTTATCGTTGATAATTTTCTTTAACGCTTCATAGCCGCCTACCTTCAGATAATTTTCCAGGGTCCAGGGCTCATCAAACTTGAGCGTGGCAAAACAAACGCTGTTCATTTCCATAATATTAATCCAGGCTATCCAGAATCTCGTCGACCTTCTCTGGTGTCAGATTCTCATAGTATTTATGGTCGATCATCATCATTGGCCCACCACAACAGGCAGCCAAACATTCTTCTTCGCTCTTGATATAAAACTTTCCATCATCAGTTGATTCGCCAGTTTTAATACCTAACTTCTTCTCAATATGATTAACGATGCCATCAGATCCCATGAGCAAACATGAAATATTTGTACACACTGAAATACTGTGTCGCCCTACTGCTTGTGTTTCAAACATGGAATAAAAAGAAGCAACTTCATAAACTGCGATTTTCGACATACCAAGATAATCAGCAACAGCATCCATTAATTCTGTCGTTAAATACCCATTATTTTGATGTTGTGCCTCACGTAAAGCCGCTAACACAGCAGATTGTTTTCTGTCTTCAGGATACTTTTCCAGCCACATATCAATCTCTGATCGAGTATGCTCTGAAAGTATCGTTGTTTTTGTATCAGTCATTCTTTTACCTGTCGATCTCACCAAAAACGATGTCTTGGGTGCCAATAACTGCAACAACATCGGACAACATGTGGCCTTTTACCATCTCGTTCATAGAAGATAGGTGAGCAAAACCAGGGGCGCGAACCTTTAAACGATAAGGTTTATTAGCACCATCCGAAATCAAGTAAATTCCAAACTCACCCTTAGGATGTTCTACTGCTGAATACACTTCCCCTTCCGGTACACAGTAGCCTTCTGTGAACAACTTGAAATGATGGATTAATGATTCCATATCTTCTTTCATTTCTTCGCGTTTAGGCGGAACCAGTTTATGATCATCAATCGCAACCGGCCCTGGATTTTGTCTGAGCCAATCGACACATTGTTTTATGATTCGATTTGATTGTCGCATTTCTTCAACACGAACCAGGTAGCGATCATAACAATCACCATTAGTACCCACCGGGATATCAAAATCCAACTGGTCGTATATTTCATATGGTTGCTTCTTCCGCAGATCCCATTCGATGCCTGAACCACGTAACATCGGCCCGGTAAAACCTAGTTGTAATGCGCGTTCAGGGCTGACTTCAGCAATCCCAACCGTACGTTGTTTCCAGATTCGATTATCCGTTAATAAAGTTTCATATTCATCTATACAACCCGGGAAACGTTCAGTAAACGATTCAATAAAATCTAGTAATGAACCTTGTCTATTCTCATTAAGACGATCTACTTCTTCTTGCTTATGCCACTTGGAAGCTTCATATTTTGGCATCATTGAAGGTAAATCACGATAAACACCGCCGGGACGATAATAAGTCGCATGCATACGCGTTCCCGACACAGCTTCATAGCAATCCATTAAATCTTCGCGTTCACGAAAACAATAGAGAAACATAGTCATGGCACCGATATCCAACCCGTGTGTTCCTAACCACATAAGATGGTTTAAAACACGCGTGATCTCATCAAACATGACGCGAATATATTGCGCACGTATTGGTGGAGCAACGCCCAGTAACTTTTCGATAGCCATAACATAGGCATGTTCGTTACACATCATGGAAACGTAATCGAGTCTATCCATGTAACCAATGCTTTGATTAAACGGTTTACTCTCTGCTAACTTTTCAGTTCCTCGATGCAGTAAACCAATATGTGGATCGGCCCGTTCTATAACTTCTCCATCCATCTCAAGAATAAGTCTAAGCACCCCATGAGCGGCAGGATGCTGTGGGCCAAAATTCATAGTCATATTACGAATCTCAGGCATCGTTTTGCTCCTCTGTTGGCGTGGCAAAGCGATTGTCTTCGCGAATTACCCGTGGCACCAATACCCTGTTCGTGATGGTGACAGGTTCATAGACCACGCGTTTTTTATCCGGGTCGTAGCGAACTTCAACATTACCTTCCAAAGGAAAATCTTTACGAAAAGGATGACCTATAAATCCATAGTCTGTCAGTATACGGCGCAGATCCGGGTGTCCCTCAAACAAGATACCAAAGAGATCAAACGCCTCTCGTTCAAACCAATCCGCTGAACTCCAGACATCGGAGACTGAAGCAATACGAGGATATTCGTCAGACACATAACAGCGAAGTCGCAAGCGAATATTGTGTTTTATTGATAATAGATGGTAGACAACAGCATAACGCTCATTGGTGTTATTACTATTTTCCTGATCATTTCCCTTACGTCCTCGACTAAAACCAGTTGAACTTGTTTCGTGAGTAGACCAATCGACTTGCCCATACGTTGAGTAGTCGACACCGCACAGATCAGACAGTTGCGAAAAAGCGAACTCTTCATCATCACGTAAAACTTTGCATACTGACAATAAATCTTCTGCAGATAATATTAGTGTGACTTGATCACGATCAGTAATGCAATGAATCAACTCATTGCTGAATCGTTCTTCAAGTTTTGCCGCAAGGTTAGCGGTAGAATCCGTCATGCTTATAAAATATTTAGTGGTGTTATCGAGCTATTGTATTAGTTCGTTTTATCTTTTTTTGTAATTGTATTATTCCGAATAACAAGGCTTCTGCAGTTGGAGGACACCCTGGAACGTAAACATCAACAGGGACTATACGATCACATCCTCTTACGACCGCATAAGAATAATGGTAATAACCACCGCCATTCGCACATGAGCCCATAGAAATAACCCAACGTGGTTCCGCCATCTGGTCATAAACCTTGCGTAACGCTGGTGCCATTTTATTCACTAATGTTCCTGCAACAATCATTACATCAGACTGTCTGGGACTAGGTCTAAAGACAATACCAAATCGATCTAAATCATATCGCGAAGCACCTGCTTGCATCATTTCAACTGCACAACACGCGAGGCCAAATGTCATCGGCCACATCGAACCCGTTCTGGCCCAGTTAATTAGGTTATCTACGCTTGTCGTAACAATACCCGTTTCGTGAATCTTTTCCTCAGCACCCATCTTAATATTACTCCCAATCAAGCGCGCCTTTACGCCATTCATAGATAAAACCAACTACGAGTACACCAAGGAATATCATCATCGCCCAAAATCCTGCCATGCCAATACCATCCAACGCGACAGCCCAGGGAAACAGAAAGGCGATTTCAAGATCAAAGATAATAAATAGAATGGCAACGAGATAATAACGGACATCAAATTTCATGCGGGCATCTTCAAATGCCTCAAAACCACATTCATAAGGAGACTGCTTTTCTGAATCGGCACGAGCATGCCCCAGTAATTTACCCAACCCTAAACCCAACGCAATCAATACTATACCCATGACTAAACCGACGCAGGTAAAAATAAGGATGGGAAAATAATTCGCCAACATTTGTTTATTCCAGAGATCTTTAAATAAAGTGAATTTATAACTTGTTAAGTATACTAACAAGATTCGAGCCAATCACCTAAAAACACTAATATTTTTTATATTAATCAGTTTATTTTCGGGTGACGTAATAAATTTCATTAGAATTACATTGAAGTTTCAATTACCTGAAAGATAAAAACCGATAAAAAATAGATCTATCTATAAAGAATATGGGCAAAATCAGAACGGGTATCTCACGTCTTATAAATGAAACCGGTATCTTAAAAATTCTTTAATTATATTATTTGTTCCATTGACCAACTCAAAATGCTACGAGATAACGCCCTCTACACACCTGATATTGTAAACAACATTACACTATAATAGAGGCAGATCTTTTGCTTCGCGTCACTCAAATAATATCTCCGGGTATACGCACCCAACCTTCCATAATAATTCGGGCACTACGACTCATGATCACTTTAGTGGCCGTCCATTCACCGTCCTTTTGAATTGCCTCTGCTCCTACTCTCAAGGTGCCCGAAGGGTGCCCAAAGGTAACCGCGCTACGTTCACCACCACCAGCGGCAAGGTTCACCAGCGTCCCGGGAATGGCTGCGGCTGTACCAATAGCTACTGCGGCAGTACCCATCATGGCATGGTGTAACTTCCCCATTGATAATGCCCGAACATTCAAGTCGATATCTGCGGCACTAATCTGTTTGCCACTGGAAGCAACATAGTTTGTCGCCTTGGCCACAAAAGCAACCTTAGGCGTATGTTGTCGAGCTGCGGCTTCTTCGATATTTTCGATCAGGCCCATGCGCACTGCTCCATAGGCGCGAATGGTTTCGAACATGGCAAGTGCCTTGTCATCGCCATTAATCGCTTCCTGCAATTCTGTACCTGTATAGCCAATGTCTTCAGCATTGAGGAAGATAGTCGGGATGCCTGCATTGATCATCGTCGCTTTGAATGTGCCAATGCCCGGCACCTCCAAATCATCCACCAGATTACCCGTAGGAAGCATCGCACCTTCACCGTCAGCAGGGTCCATGAATTCCACCTGCACTTCCGCAGCGGGGAATGTCACCCCGTCGAGCTCGAAGTCACCGGTTTCTTGTACTTCACCATTAGTAATAGGGACATGGGCGATGATGGTCTTTTTGATATTGGCCTGCCAGATTCGCACGATAGCTATTCCGTTATCCGGAACACGATCAGCACCAACCAGACCATTACTGATCGCAAAGGAACCTACCGCCGCAGTCAGGTTACCGCAATTACCACTCCAATCGACGAAGGCCTTATCAATGGAGACCTGTCCAAACAGGTAATCAACATCATGATCCGGCTGTGTACTTTTCGACAAAATCACTGTCTTACTGGTACTGGAAGTCGCTCCCCCCATACCATCCGTATGCTTACCATAGGGATCAGGGCTACCAATCACGCGTAATAATAAGCTATCGCGCGCAGCACCTGGAACCTGTGCTGATTCGGGCAGGTCTTCAAGACTAAAGAACACGCCCTTGCTGGTACCACCGCGGATATAGGTAGCGGGAATCTTGATCTGGGGTACATGGCTCATATTTTTCTCCTGCTTAAGCCGCGTTAGATTGAAGAAAGTCTTGTGCGAAACGTTGCAGGACACCGCCTGCGGCATACACATGTACCTCTTCAGCCGTATCGAGACGACAGGTGACAGGAATTTCAACGGTCTCACCGTTGGCACGCGTCATTACGACCGTTAGATCTGCTCGTGGAGAAACCTCACCGCTTACATCATAAGTCTCAGTCCCATCGATCGCGTAGGTGTTACGGTTTTCACCGTCTTTAAACTCTAATGGTAAGACGCCCATACCAACCAGGTTAGTACGGTGTATACGTTCAAAACCTTCGGCGACAATCACTTCCACACCGGCCAGGCGCACGCCTTTAGCCGCCCAGTCGCGCGAAGACCCCTGTCCATAATCGGCACCGGCAATAATGATCAACGGTTGCTTACGTTCCATGTAGGTTTCTATGGCTTCCCACATACGGCTCTCTTGACCTTCCGGCTCGATACGTGCCAGCGAACCTTGCTTCACCTCCCCGTTCTCGTCACGACACATCTCGTTTAACAATTTAGGGTTAGCGAAGGTCGCACGTTGCGCAGTAAGGTGATCACCACGATGCGTCGCATACGAATTAAAGTCTTCTTCCGGTAGCCCCATCTTATCCAGATAAGCACCGGCGGCACTCTCCAACATAATTGCATTCGAAGGCGACAAATGATCGGTAGTAATATTGTCACCGAGTACAGCCAGTGGACGCATACCTTTCATCGTGCGCTCTCCCGCCAATGCACCTTCCCAATAAGGTGGACGACGGATATAGGTACTCTGCGGACGCCAGTCGTACAATGGACTTTCGGCCGCGGCACCTTTAACCAGATTGAACATCGGCTGATAGATCTTATTAAACTGTTCAGGCTTGACGCTTGCTTTCACTATCGCATCGATCTCTTCATCGCTAGGCCAGATATCTTTTAGCGTAATTGGATTGCCTGCTTTATCTGTACCCAGTGCATCCTGCTCGATATCGAAACGAATGGTACCAGCAATCGCGTAAGCCACCACCAACGGAGGTGAGGCAAGGAAGGCCTGTTTTGCATAAGGATGAATACGACCATCAAAATTCCGGTTACCTGACAATACGGCAGTCGCATACAGGTCACGGTCGATGACTTCTTTCTGAATCTCAGGGTCGAGTGCGCCACTCATGCCATTACATGTAGTACAGGCAAAAGCCACGATGCCAAAACCAAGCTTTTCTAATTCGGGTAACAATCCTGATTCTTCCAGATATAGTTGGACCACTTTAGAACCCGGCGCAAAAGAAGACTTAACCCATGGCTTACGAATTAAACCCAGTTCATTAGCCTTACGCGCTATTAGACCTGCGGCAACCATATTCCGTGGGTTGCTGGTATTCGTACAAGAAGTAATTGCCGCTATGATCACAGCGCCATCTGGCATCTTGCCATCTGCCTCTTCCGCATTTGCCTTGTCGAGATCAACCGCGATACCGCGTGACTCCAGATCCGAGGTTGGTAAACGTCGATGCGGGTTTGAAGGTCCTGCCATATTGCGGCATACCGATGACAGGTCAAAGGTCAGTACACGACCATATTCAGCTTGTTTAAGATCATCTGCCCACAGCCCAGTTACTTTGGCATAGTTTTCTACCAAAGCGACTTGTTCTGGTTCTCGACCCGTCAGTTTTAAATAGTCGATGGTCTGTTCGTCGATATAAAACATACCCGCAGAAGCACCGTATTCCGGTGTCATATTAGAGATAGTGGCACGGTCACCAATAGTCAATCCTGCAACACCTTCACCAAAGAATTCAAGGTAGGCGGAAACCACCTTCTCATTACGCAAAAATTCAGTTATTGCCAACACGATATCCGTCGCCGTGATACCTGGCTGACGTTTACCTTTTATATTAACGCCAATGATCTCCGGTAGACGCATCATCGTTGGGCGCCCCAGCATGACGGTTTCGGCTTCAAGTCCCCCAACACCGATGGCGATGACACCTAAAGCATCTACATGAGGGGTATGACTATCAGTACCGACGCAGGTATCCGGATAGGCAACACCACCTCTCGCCTGTATCACCGGAGACATCTTTTCCAGATTGATCTGATGCATGATGCCATTACCGGCGGGTATGACGTCGACGTTATCAAACGCCGTCTTGGTCCATTCAATAAAATGAAAACGATCTTCGTTACGGCGATCTTCAATAGCGCGGTTTTTTTCAAATGCATCTGCTTCGAAACCACCATGTTCAACGGCTAGAGAGTGATCAACGATCAACTGTGTAGGTACCACAGGGTTAACCTTGGCCGGGTCACCACCTTGATCTGCAATGGCATCACGCAGACCTGCCAGATCAACCAGCGCAGTCTGTCCCAAAATGTCATGGCAAACCACACGCGCTGGATACCATGGAAAATCGAGATCTTGCTTACGTTCAATAATCTGCTTCAGAGAATCCGTCAGCGTCTCCGGGTCGCAACGACGTACGAGTTGTTCCGCCAATACACGGGAAGTATAAGGTAACGTTGCATACGCACCGGGCTTGATCGCTTCAACCGCTTCACGGGTATCAAAATAATCCAGATCAGAATCAGGCAAGGCTTTACGATAATTGGTATTCATATTGTTTACTCTCAATTTTGGGGTTTTTACTACTTTCAAGCACCTGCTCTACAATCGCTGAGCTGGTGGGGTGAACATTTTCAGGCATTTCTGTGTTCATAAGCAAGCGGTCATATTGTCGACATATTGCCTATGAAAGTAGATTGTAATGGCTATATTACCTTATTTTCAATCACTATTGTCGACATTTTATATCGTTTAATGGGGCTGGGACAGTTTGATATTTCGATTCAAGATACTCAAGTTGCCCGCGGGAGGGCCCAAAACGCTGCAAGGTGACTCCTGTAACCCGCTCAAGATTGGCAGAGGCTTGCTTATAATAAGGTATCTAAGCCTTTTAATGTGAACTTGTCATACTCGAATATCGATCAAACTTCCCTTGAGTTGATCCTCAACCTGCAAGGCCTTGGCAGAGGCCTCCACCTGAAGCTGACCCAATTTTAAATCAGCAATGTTCATGGCTAAATCAGTCGGATCAATGTTTCCATTTGCAGTGGCAATATTATTCGCAGCATTTGTTGTCTGCTGCAAACCGCGCTGGATACCAGTAACGGCAGATTGAGATAACGCAGGGATCATATTAATTAACCGTGTTTAGAGTGATAAAGGATTTAGCTGCCATTTCAACAAATCCTTGAGAAAGATCATGTTAAATTATGACGCACATCACAAAATCGTTATAACGCATCTGATCCGGGGGCTTGTAATTCAAAGCAAGCTGCACGGATGCACAAATTAATTCTCTTTTGATAATTCTTTTAGAGGTTGAAAATTGTCAGAGGGCTTTAAGACCTGTTTCACATATTCTCCATGATGCCAATAAATCAGGTACGCTTTTTTATATTGCTTTGATGCGAGAATTCGATATTGATCATTTTTAATGTGTAAAGCAGCACGATTATCTAAAGCAACAGCGACACCCTGCGTTGTTTTCATCATCGTTTTCAAAGCAGGCTGACGATGTTTTTCAACATCATAATGCGGACACATCAACACATCAGCATAATTCAAACCGGTGACTTTTATTAAGGTCTTATTACTTGCGTCTTTGAACTTGCGCGAATCACTATTGCCTTGTCGAAACCAACAAATCGCACCCGCACTCAAGCCGCATAAGATAGCACCACGTTTTCTGGCTTTGTCTAACGCCTTATCAACACCTAACTGTCGCCATAGATTCATCATACGCAGCGTATTACCACCGCCGACATAAATAATATCGCTTTGTGCAATAAGCATTTGTATTTTTCTGTTAGAAGGTCGATTCCGATACAACAACAACTCCTGCACAGAACAGCCTAAGCGTTCTTCATACTGTTTGCGAAAGGCTTCACAATAATCCACATTGTCTTCACTCGCAGTAGGGATAAATAACACCTCGGGTGATTTTCTATTGACCTGTTGAACAATACTTTGATCAATCGATAAGGTTTGTGCCTCACGATTGGTAGGCACCATTATCTTTCCGCCACCAATGGCAATAATATTTCTTTTCATATTTTTTAAGTTAATAAATAGTGACTGTCTTTATATTAGAATGATTAAAGGGAAGCGTCCCTGATCCCGCAATTTATTAAGGAACATCAAAATCGAACTCAAGCGAATCTTTCTGTAACCCTACATTTTCGAATAAAGCTGGGCCAAGTTCAGATATTAACGGACCATCACATGCGACATACGCAATTTGTTTACCCGATTTTTTTACAACAACACCTTCTTTTTCCCAACCTTTACCAATACCTGTAAACACCGTATAGGAGTATTTACCTTTGCTAAATTTCAGATACGAAGCGCCGCCACCTGAATAAGGAACCGTTCCTGATATAAAATGCTCTTTCGGATGTTCTTGTCTTTTCGGATAAATAAGCTCAGGAATTTCACCAATAACACCATAACGATATTGCAAGTAACCGTCAGACTCCGTAAGCACAGAAGAAGAACATAAGGAAATAGTTTTTCCGCTTGATGAACCACATGAAAAGACAACTTTCTCACCAAAGAAGCAAAGACTTCCAACTGCCGAAGCAGCAGAAACGTAATAGACCTTCGCAAAGAAGATAAAGATAAAAAATAATAGTCTACTCATGTTTATATCTCTATATAACCCTCAGATTATTAAGAGCTCTGGCTCCTTTAATTTGTCTCAAGTACTCTGTCCCCTTGATTTTCTTCAGGCAATCGTTTTACTAACAGCATCGTCATGTCATCGACTTGAGATTTGCGTCCGGTGAAAGTCGTTATCGACTCCTGTAAAATATTTATAATTTCTTCAACCGATTTATCCTGATTTTCTTTTAACAAAGCGATCACTCTTGTCAGTCCAAAAGCTTCATCTTCATCATTTTTTCCTTCGTAACAACCATCAGAAAACATTGCGACGATATCATCCGGCGCAAGCGCGAATTCAATTGGTGGCTCCATGTTTAAAGGGGTATCAATACCCAAAGGAATCGATTGCGCTTCCAGGTTTTCGACCGTGCCTGTCTGTTTACGAATAACCAGGGTTGGGCCATGTCCAGCAGAAAAATATTTTGCCGTATGTGTATTCATACATAAGACCAGTGCCGTCAACGTAACAAATTGTCCAGAAGGCAAATCATTTGATAGCAACTGATTCACACGTTGGATGATTTCAGAAATATTTTGATGTTCTCCCAACATTGCCCGGAAATAAGCGCGACTCGATACCGTCAACAGTGCCGGGCCAATACCATGCCCTGAGACATCAGCCAGCATAAAAATCGTTTGACCAGGATCTGGTGTTACTAAATCATAATAATCACCCCCCGCATGTCTGGCAGGCGTGCTAAAGGCAGCAACATCATAACCCTGTAATTTCGGCAAGGGTGAAGGCAACAAGTTTTTCTGGACTTCGCTCGCCAGATTCAATTCATCCTGCAACGCCATGTCTTCTACTGCGAGATCGACATAAGAACGTAACTCAAGCGTAATAAAGTACATAACAATTGCCGCGATGAATAACATCAACGACATAAAGAGATACAAGGTATTCGGATGCGGGTTCAATTCCTGAAAGTCACCAAAATATAACACTCTTATCGTCAATGCCAAATAACATACTGAACTAAGCAGTCCTGTGATTAATGTCAGGCCTGGTGTCAGACGTAATGCCGATGCAGAAATAATGATTAATATAAAAACATATACAGGAGATATTAAAATAGTAAATGGATTGTCGGCGACATCCATAATTATCACCATCGCGACAACCGGCAATAGACCTTCCACTACAGACTCAAAATACCTCAAGAAACTCATGATCCGTTTTTTCTTTTTTATCGCATTACGAACAACAAACAAAAAGATCGCCTCAAAACAGGCGAATATAAAAACGGTATAAAGTATCGAACGCCCAAGGCCAATTTTTGATTCAGGCGCAAAGAAAAAAGTATAAAAACCAATCAGAGAGACGACAGCTAAAACGATCAACATCCCTTTTGCACGCAAATGTTCGCTTTTGAGTCGAAGTAAATGAAAATCGGTAAATATGTCTGTCATATGAAAAGTATATCTTATGGGAAAAGGGGACGTTACCCTTTAAATCTTCATAAAAAAATATATTCTTGTAATAGCGTATTTTATTTTTATGAAATAATATGTTTTTACATTTGAAAACGCTTGGAAAAGGAGGGTCAATTGAAGTCCACTATTTGCAGATTAATAGCGTTATCATTTATCACGATATTATATGGCTGTAATACTATCGCCCCCGTAGTACGGACAAATATTACCGTATTCTATACAGACCAATACAGCCCCAGTGGTACTATCGCAGTTGTCGCATCCGATGTTAGCGTCAATAACTCTTTAGAGTGGGCCGCATATAAAAAGAAATTTGAAGCCAAGTTTGCTGACAATGGATATATCATCGAACAAGATCCAAACAACGCTCGTTTTATAGCATTAGTTGCCTACGGAATAGACAATGGAGAAACCGCTATAGTTTCTACCCCTATTTATGGACACACTGGTGGCGGCACAACCACAACAACCGGAACAGCTGGAAACGTTAATTATACAGCTACAAGCTACACCATGACGACTTATGGTGTTGTCGGAACCGCTACCAGTAGCCAGACTGAATACACTAGCGCCATAGCATTAGATATAGTTGAATCTGATAGCATGAAAGAAGACTCGCCTAATAAAGTCTACGAAGGTCGTGCAAAAAGCACAGGCACTTGCTCCGTTATTGTAGAAGTTTTTGATGAAATGCTAGAAGCAATGTTTACGGATTTCCCTGGTGAAAATGGGCGTAATCGAAAAATAGAGACTCCGAGTATTAACAACTGTTAATTGAAATTAAAGGGTAGCATCCACTTTTATGTTTAAAAAAAGTGGGAGCAGATCACACTTTTTTCCCTTAAATTATAGCTATATAATATTTAAATAAATCTGTCCCCTTTAATTCGTGGAACGAACAAATGTTTCCCAACTATATTGAACCACTCTATAGACCACCAAGCGAAGCCAATTCGCTAATCCTTCAGGTAACCAATGGATGTTCCTGGAACAAGTGTACTTTTTGCGATATGTACACAGCGCCGCAGAAGAAATTTCACCTAAAACCACAAGAACAGATCGAAGCTGAATTGAGCAATATTGCAAACTCAGATCCATCGATAAGAAGAGTTTTTCTGGCCGATGGCGACGTCATGACCTTATCCTTTCGACGCCTGAAAGATATCATGCGCGCGATTAATCAATATTTACCAGATGTACAGCGAGTTTCATCTTATTGTCTACCGAGAAATATCAAGAATAAAACAGTAGAAGAGTTACGCGAATTACGTTCAATGGGCTTGGGGCTGGTTTATATCGGTTGTGAATCTGGTGATGATGAAATACTTGAAAAAATAATCAAAGGTGAAACCTACCAGTCTTCGTTAAGCGCCCTGCAAAAAACACAACAAGCAGGAATAAGTCGATCAGTGATGATTCTCAACGGCCTTGGAGGAAATAAATATAGCGAGCAACACGCCATCAATTCAGCACGACTGATGAACGATACTCAACCAGAATACATCTCAACATTAGTCGTTTCTTTTCCATTGGGTGTAGAAAGATTTCAAGATAATTTTGGTGGTGATTTTACGCCACTGACTCAAATAGAATTGGCACAGGAAATGGAAATACTGCTCTCAACCTTACAACTGGAAAAAACGATATTCCGCAGCGACCATGCATCAAACTATCTTATCTTAAGAGGTACGCTCAATAAGGATCGTGAAAAATTATTACAGACCGTACGTTCTGCAATCTCAAAACCGGGCTCAGTCCCCTTACGCCAGGAATGGCAACGTGGTCTCTAGATAGCGCTTTCCACTGAGACAAGCTCGATTACAAAAACCGTGGGCTGCCCCCTATTGGTCCTTATTTCTTTTTCAATCCCAAGCATTCTCTACTACTAATACCGTTATAATCTTGTCTTGTGATACTTCAATTAATCCAAGCTGAGTAAGTTTTTTGATGTCTCTATATTCGGTTCTAGAAGTCAACCCCTCGTACAACCCTTTGAACCATGGCTTAGATTGAACATCTTTCAATTTATGTTGTATACCTTGGGGGAGCAGATTATTAATTATAGTAAACTGCCTAATATTTATATCTTTTTGCTGCAAATATGTATTAACTTTATTTTCATATAAGATATAAGCTAGCAAGTAATTCATCCTATCGTGAAGTTGATTGATTACTTGCAACAAACCCGTTAGAAAGAAGTTTATAAATATAGTGTTAGGGTATTTTTCATTATTTTCTTCTGCACTTCTTACTTCATTAAACTTTTTAAAGTACTCATCTATGTTTTCCAAATAATACTTAGCCATCGCAAAAGGTGCATATTTAAAACCCGAACCTCTCAATATATATGCTTCAAGAACACGGCCTACTCTTCCATTCCCATCCCAAAATGGATGTATTCGTTCGAAATAATAATGCGCCAACGGTGCCCTTACTATAGGAGGCAGGTCTTTAACTTCTTCCGAGTTAATCCATTCAAGAAACCCATCAATAAGCATTTTTATGTCGTCATAACACTTAGGGGGAACATATACTCCTCCATGTTGCTGAGATCCTATTTTAGTAATTTCACCTTTTTTATTTTTTCTATATTCTCCAGGAATATTTCTAGGCTCATCAGTCAATTTATTGGTAACTAAAAAGTGTAACTCCTTGATCATAGATTCTTCGATTACTGGGATTTCCTTTATTCCAACAAATACTTCAGCGTTTTCAATGGCCTTGTCATAAGCAGCGCTGATATTTTTAACTCGAATCTCTTTTTCTATTTTTGTTTCAACAGAACTTTTTAAGACAGCTTTGGTTTCTTCTAATGTTAATGTCCCTCCCTCAATAGTATTTGTGCCATGAATACTGCTCGCCAATACTTCCTCATGAAATGCGTTAACCATGTTAGGGAGACTAGGCACACTTTTAAATCTTAATTGTGCGTCATGAACTCTTTGCTCAATCATGTTCAAGGCATCCAGATCAACACCTACCTGAAAAGTAAAAACCCCGGATCTATGTGTTTCAATCCTTATTTTTTCTGTTTTGTTGTCACCAATCATGTCATTTTTTTATTCTTATTTTATTGATAAAATTCATATACTTATTATTATTTAAACGCATTTCTTATGTCTTTTTCTGGGATATTATGTCAAATGTTTTGTCCATTGTATAGTCAATTTTAGAGAGGAGGTTGCTGGAATATTAGAAATTCCAATGTCTTGCTATATAGATAATTCGGAAAAAGATAATTTCTGAAAATACAGAGGAATCGATCCTATAGCTTTAAAGTTAAGAACTTCCTTTTCAGACAGAATTAGTTTTCGTCAGCGCGAGGTTTTCGAGCAACGGAGTTTATGCGTTATAAATGAGTAGCGCAGAAAGCTGAAGCAACGAAGCTCTGGGACAAAAAGTGCCTTTCTGCTACCCGGTCCAGCCCAGTCCCGCAGAAATACAATTAATCGATAACAACAATGGCACCAACCCTCCCAAATCATCATCACCCTCTTCGCGGTTACGAAATTCCTTCACCAGTTGCACTTGTTCCATGCCTGCTTGAAACAGTACGGGAGAACGACGATTGAGTTTTCGGCTGAACTTTTTAAAGCGTTCACAGAGTTGCTCTTCGCCTGTGATCTTCAAGACCATTTCGACGGATAAGTTATATTCATCGACGACCATGCCGAATACGGTGTCGCGTAATTTTTCATTTTCGACGAGTCTGGAATAGGACGCTGATACCTCCAGGTCAACCAGTGCTAGTGTCTTTTCAGCCTCATCAAGGATCAGGCGGAACAGTCGCGTATCGTTAAACATACTCTTAATTAGCTGTTCACCTTCGGTGCCGCATTCGTCAATAAATGACTTTAATGCGGTACCGATACCATACCAACCGGGTACCAGGTGTCGGTTTTGTGTCCAGGCAAATACCCAGGGGATGGCTCTGAGATCGCTTAGCGACTTGGCACCAAAACGTCTTGCCGGTCGCGAACCGATATTCATCTTCGCCAGTTCTTCAACCGGACTGGCAGCACTGTAGTAATCAACCAATCCTTCTGTCTCTGCCAACTCCCGGTACTTGTTGAACGCAAGCTCAGACAAGTGTTCCATCGCCTGGTCGAAATCCGGATTCGGTTTTAGTGCCTCTTCGTCTAATGATTTCAAGGTATGTTCAAACACACTCGCGGCCAGCAGTTCCATTTGGTATTGCGCGGTACCTTCATTGGCATACTTGGATGACACCACTTCACCTTGTTCGGTGATGCGCATTTGTCCATGAATTGAACCGGCCGGCTGTGCGGCGATGGCATGACCCGTCGGCGCACCACCACGACTAACCGAGCCACCTCTACCGTGAAAGAAGGAGAGTGGGATGCCTGCTTCCTGCCCTGTTTTGGTGAGACTGGTTTGCGCCTTGGTCAATTCCCAGTTTGCCGTGAAGTAACCGCCGTCTTTATTCGAGTCGGAATAACCGATCATGACTTCCTGCACACCGGTCTGGTGTTTAATCGATTGTATGATGATCGGTATACGTAATAATTCTGCCATCATGTCCGGCGCACGTTGCAAGTCATCAATCGTTTCAAACAAGGGGACTATCGGTAAGCGACTGTAGACTTCACCATTTTCAACTGCAAACAATCCTGAGTATTTTGCCAACAGATAAACACCTAACAGATCACTGACAGATTGCGTCATGGATAAAATAAAATGACCAAAGGCTTCGCGATCCAGTTTGTCCATCATCTTGGCAGACATCTGGAATAACCCCAGTGTTGATGCAGATGGCTTATCCAGATTGGAAAAGATCGGCAGCTTTGCCAATGGTTTATCCAGTTCGGTTAATAACCAGGTCTTCCATTCATCACTTCCGTGTTCAGGGTTAGTGTCATGCCCATGAATGGCTTTATAGATAGAAACCAGTGTGTTGTTTACCGTGGTCGAATTCTCGCGCAGATCCAGTCGCACGGTACGAAAACGAAATGCCTCTGCTTCCTGCAATAAAGGCAGAATGGATGTACCCGCCAGATGTTTACAGTCCGCAGTACTTAACCCGAACATGAGTTGTTTAAGATGTTTAATAAACTCATCTGCATCGATATAACGTATACCGCTATGATGACCGTCCTTGTCATTCTCGACTGTGCCACGAAGTTTGATCAGCATGCAGGTTAGAAATTGGCGGAATACTTCACCCGGATTTCTGCTAGTAACATGTTCAAGTTCATCGATACCTTCCAGTATCGATTCAAGATCTTTGACAAAGGTATCAGGCAGTTGAATATTTTCTTTAGAGACACTCAGCTTATGTACCAGATCTTCCATGCGCTTGATGTAATGCAACAACACCATCTGTCGGTTTTTAAGCAATGTATCGCGGGTAACCTCATTAGTGACAAACGGATTACCATCGCGATCACCACCAATCCATGAACCAAACTGAAAGAACGGTTTTATCGAAAAGTCATTTTCAGGATAACTCTGTTTCAGCGCCCATTTTAATTTTTCATGCGTTTCCGGAATTCGCTCGTATAAGGATTGCTCGAAAAAATGTAGGCCCCAGGCAACTTCTTGTGCAACAGAAGGTTTTTCCCGTCGCAATTCACCGGTTAACCAAAGCAGATCAATTTCATTTCGTAACGCATCAATAAATTTTTCACGTTCGCGAGTTGTCCAGCGAGAACCTTCCAATCGATACAACAACACATAAATGCGGCGATGGATCTCCAATACAGTAACCCGTTTTGCCTCAGTCGGATGCGCCGTTAATGTAGGGCGAATATGTGCGACGTCCAGTAAACGCTGAACCTCGTCACGACTGACACCAGCTTGACTTGCCTGTTTGAACACATTAGCGAAAGTGCCCGGCATGTTCTCCAGACCATATTCTTTCTCGCCCATACGTCGTCGACGCATACCGGTATTTTCTTCCGCTACGTTGAGTAACTGAAACCAGATACCCCAGGCCTGAAGTATACCCAGTAGTAATTTACCGTCTCCCGGCGGGATTGCTAACTCGCCACGGACATAAGGCAGGATTTCTTTGTGGCGATGTTCAATTACCTGAATCAGTTGATCGGTTAAAAGACCAACGACTTCTTTTACGTAATCTGCTGAAGCTTCGTCTATGGCTTTTTTGTTCAATTTAGCTTGTGCTGGCGTCATATAAGATATTGTCTACTAATAAGTTTAAGCAACACGGTCACCGGGTTCATTCCCATCAAAGAACGCCTTTACGTTTGCAAGAGATCGAAGCCCCATAGCAACGCGGGTTTCTGTTGTTGCACTACCTAAATGCGGTAGTAGCACCACATTTTCCATCGATAATAACGCTTCTGTCACTCTGGGTTCCTTGGCAAAAACATCTAGTCCTGCACCGGCAATCGTACCGTCTTTTAATGCTTGTACTAATGCTGGCTCATCAACCACATCGCCACGGGCAGTGTTGATCAAGAACGCAGAGCTTTTCATCATGTCTAGACGTTCTGCATTCATAAGATTGGTATTCGCGCCGCCGCCTGGACAATGTAACGTTACAAAGTCTGAGTCTTTCAGTACCTCATCAACTGTATCAAATTGCTTCGCACTGTATTTCTTAATCACTTCATCCAATGGTGGGTACGGATCATAAAAACAGATCTCCATACCAAAACCAAAATGTGCTTTTTGGGCAACGGCTTGTGCGATTCGACCAAAACCGATAAAACCGAGTTTCTTGCCCGTTACTTTGGTTGCCAGCATATGTGTTGGACACCAGCCATCCCACTTCTTATCACGTACTAGTCGTTCTCCTTCGCCGACACGACGCGAAACCGTCAGTAATAAACTCATGGCAATATCCGCGGTACAATCAGTCAAGACTTCGGGGGTGTTAGTGACTACCACGCCCTCTGCTTTCGCCGCGTCGATATCAATGTTATTAAAACCGACACCGAAGTTTGAAACGATCTTGCACTTGCGTCCTTCGACTCCAAGAATATCTTCGTTAATCTGAAAGTCCGAAACAGTCGGACAAACAGCATCTGCGTTTTGCATCGCTGCTTTTAGTTCTTCGATCGACATCTTATGATCGTCTTCATTCAAAACGACATCGAACAGTTCTTGCGCCTTAGCTTCTGCTTCTGTAGGCCATTTACGGGTAAGAACAACCTTAGGTTTTGACATATAAATAGGCTCCGCTTAACTTACTTTAGCCAGTGCTTCTTTTACTATTGAAGCAAATGATGAAGGGTTGGGCACAACTATCACACCACATTCCTGAAGGATTTCTACTTTCTCTGCGGCACTTTCACCAACAGCAGAAATAATCGCGCCAGCGTGTCCCATGCGACGGCCTTTGGGTGCAGTTAAACCGGCAACGTAACCAATCACTGGTTTGGACATATTTTCTTTTGCCCACATCGCAGCATCTACTTCTTGTGGTCCGCCAATCTCACCAATGATAACGACCGCAGAGGTTTCATCGTCTTCTTCAAAGGCGGCTAAATGATCACGGAATGAACTGCCGTTGATCGGATCGCCACCGATACCAATACTGGAAGAGACACCAATACCAGCATCTTTCATCTGTGAAGCAGCCTCGTAACCCAGGGTGCCGGAACGACTGACGATACCCACATTTCCCGGGAGATAGATATAACCCGGCATGATGCCCATCATGCATTTTCCTGGACTAATAGAACCAGCACAGTTAGGGCCGGTCAGTAACATTTTATCACCTGCTTTGTAGCGACGCATGTAGCGTTTAACACGGATCATATCCTGCGAAGGGATACCATCGGTGATAGCTACACAGTATCGAATACCGGCATCTGCCGCTTCCATAATACTGTCTGCTGCAAACGGTGGTGGCACAAAGATAATACTCGCGTCTGCACCTGTCGCTGCGACAGCATCTTTCATCGTATTGAATACTGGTTTATCCAAATGTTTAGTGCCGCCCTTCCCGGGTGTGACACCGCCAACAACATTTGTCCCGTATTTGATCATGTCGGTCGTATGGAAAGATCCAATTTGACCAGTAAATCCTTGCACTAAAACTTTTGTACTTTCACTTAAGTGAATTGCCATGTTCGTATCCCCCTTACTTACCAGTCGTTTCTTTCCAGACAGCGACAGCTTTATCTGCAGCTTCCTTCAAGGTATCAGCCATAATGATAGGCAGGCCACTATCAACAAGAATCTTGCGACCTTCTTCAACATTCGTACCTGACAACCTGACGACCAATGGGACTTTTAGATCAATTTGTTGAACTGCGTGAACCACGCCTTCGGCGATCCAGTCACAACGATTGATACCGGCAAAGATGTTTACGAGAATACATTCAACATTTTCATCGGAAAGCACCAGATTAAATGCCTTGGTAGTACGCTCGGGAGAGGCACCACCACCGATATCAAGAAAGTTAGCGGGTTCGCCACCAGCATGCATGATCATATCCATGGTCGCCATTGCTAAACCTGCACCATTAATAATACAACCAATGTTACCGTCCAGACCGACATAACTCAGTCCACGATCTGCTGCCCGCATTTCGCGCGCATCTTCTTGTGACTTATCTCTCAACTCTGCAATATTGTGATGACGGAACAATGCATTATCATCGAATCCCATCTTCGCATCGACGGCCATGATGTTGCCTTCTTTGGTAACAACCAGAGGATTGATCTCAACCATGGTCGCATCCAAATCGCGCATCGCGCGATAACAACCAAGGAGAGTCGTGACCGCCTGGTTAACCTGTGTTTTATCAAGACCTAATGCAAAGGCAATTTCACGCGCCTGAAACGGTTGCATGCCAACTGCAGGCTCAACTGCAACTTTGATTATCGATTCAGGTTTGCTTACCGCAAGTTCTTCAATCTCCATACCACCTTCTGCTGAAGCAACGACCGTGACACTTTCATTAGCGCGGTCTAATACAAAGGCCAAATATATTTCACGTTCAATATTACAACCGGCTTCTACATATAAACGATGACAAATCTTGCCTTTTGGTCCGGTTTGATGTGTTACTAATTTTGCACCGAGTAACTCTTCAGCGGCCTTTGATACTTCGCCCTCTGATTTACAGACTTTAATTCCACCTGCCTTACCACGCGCTCCGGAATGTATTTGAGCTTTCACAACCCAGACTTCGCCACCGAGTTCAATAGCTCGATAGGCAGCTTGTTCCGGACTGTATGCGAGTCCACCAGCAAGGATAGGTATGCCGTACTCTGCAAGGATTTCTTTAGACTGATATTCATGTATATCCATGATTACAACTTCCTAATAGTTTGAAATAGAATTCTTTAATATTTAGTTGGCCGCGATCTGGGTCGCTTGCGCAATCACATTACGCGCCATACGTTCAGAAGCGATATCGATCATTTTACCATCTAATTGTGCCGCACCCTTCCCGGCCTTAGCTGCTGCATCAAGCGCTTCAAGTACACGGCGTGCACGCGTCACTTCTGCATCGGGAGGAGACATGACTTCATTTGCTAATTCGATTTGCGAAGGATGAATGGCCCATTTGCCTTCGTAACCTAAAGCAGCAACACGACGTGCTGCTTCTCTAAAGGCATCGGCATCAGTAAAGTCACCAAAAGGACCATCAATTGCACGTAGACCATAAGCGCGACATGCTGTTAGCATTTGCACTTGTGCAGCATGCCATTGGTCAATCTCAATACCTTTACAAACATAGTCCGGATTTAATCCACCAATCACAGTAGTACGAGAACGTAAACTGGCAGCGTAATCTGCTACACCAAAATGGAAGGCCTCAAGCCGAGGACTTGCCTGTGCAATACTGAAAACATTCGCACCACCGAGTGCAGTTTCAATCAAACATTCAAGACCGATCTTTTTCTTTAGTCCCATCGCGGTTTCGATTTGGGTCACCATCATGTCGACGGCATAAACGTCTTCTGCCGTACCTACTTTAGGAATTAAGATAGTGTCTAGTTTGTTGCCAGCTTGTTCCAGAATATCAACCACGTCACGATACATATAGTGTGTATCCAGTCCGTTAATTCTAACTGACATCGTTTTATTGCCCCAGTCAATATCATTCAAACCCTCAATGATATTCTTTCGTGCCTGCTCTTTATCATCAGGGACAACGGCATCTTCACAATCGAGAAATATATAATCAGCGGCGCTCCTGGCAGCTTTTTCGAACATACCTGGATTGGAACCGGGTACAGCTAACTCACTACGTTGTAGTCGTGCACGTGCCTGCTCATACTGTGTGAAACTCATACTATTTACCCTCCGTTTTACTAAAAACAACGAATTGCATTAGCAAAAACTTATATAAACACTATACATTTAATAACAGAATATTCAGTATCGAAATACTGGAATGTATTTTTAAGGATAAGGCGGGCTAAGCGCCCGCCATTGAAGCTTGATTATTATTGTATTCTTGGTTTAGCAGTTGAACGTAAATATTCTTGTGCTGCTGCAACACCGCTGCCCAATTCAATCGGGTATCCCAGATCTTTCATGGCCATCTCGGCGCCATTGATCGGGGTTAAAACCATCAACTCATTCATATCACCAAGGTGGCCTATGCGAAATGCCTGTCCGGCAATCTTGGTGAGGCTAATAGAAAGAGCCAGATTGTAGTAGTTGTAGGCATGACGAACGACTTCATTGCCATCAAAGCCTTCCGGAACTTTAACAGCAGTAACAGTATCGGAATACCAGTTTTCATCATTCGCTATTGGACGCATTCCCCACGCGCTAACTGCTGCACGAACGGCATTAGCCATACGATTGTGGCGTGCAAAAACATTATCCAACCCTTCCTCGAACAGCATGTTAAGTGATTCGCGCAAGCCACGGAGTAAGTTCATTGGTGGTGTATAAGGAAAGAAACCCAAGTCATTCGTTTTGATTTGATCGTTCCAATCAAAGAATGTTTTTGGCAAGGTAGAACCTTCACGACATGCTAATGCTTTTTCACTGGCACAAACAATGCCCAATCCAGTAGGTAACATAAAACCTTTTTGTGAACCTGAGACACAAATATCTACGCCCCATTCGTCCATACGAAAATCGATGGAACCAATAGAACTCACGCCATCAACGATTAGCAATGCCGGATGGTCGCAAGCGTCTAATGCCTTACGTACACCAGCAATATCAGAAGCAACGCCTGTCGCTGTTTCATTTTGTGTTGCGAAGACCGCTTTAATTTCATGATTTTTATCAGCCGCTAGCACTTCGGCATATTTTCCTACAGGAACACCATCACCCCACGTTTCTTCAAGGTGCTGAACCTCCAGCCCCCAACGTTGGCAAAGATCGACCCACAGATACGAAAAATGACCAAAGCTAGACATTAATACCTTATCGCCCGCATTTAATGTGTTTGATACGGCTGATTCCCAGCCACCGGTGCCCGATGCAGGGAAAATGAACACACGACCATTCTCAGTCTTGAAGACTTTTTTAACATCTTCATAAAGTGGTTTGGTGAAAGCAGGCAAGTCCATCGCACGCATGTCTTCCTGTTCGAGGTTCATCGCATTTTGAATACGACGCGGCACCGTTGTTGGGCCAGGGATAAATAAAAAGTTACGTCCAGGCATGGTATACCCTCCAATGTTATGAAAAAAATGTCCTTTACAAATAAAAAAGGGAAGACCACTTTTTTATTTTATGTTCTCTAAGTTTCAGGAGCTTTCGCTAAGACATCTCTTCAGCGGTGAGCGTGAGTATCAATTCTAATTATTTTATAATTTTTATCGCAATGAGCATCAAGAGCTAGATCGCGGCGATTGATTGCAAGCTGCGCAGTCTAACTAAAAAATAAGGAGCAAATCAATATTTTGAGAAGATTTAATAGTTTTATCAATGATTCATCACTATTTTGCCATGTGCGATCCAGCCTGTTCCAGGTCGTAAATCAAGTCTGATACATCTTCCAGGCCAACCGACAGGCGGATCAAGCCTGGTTTTATACCAGCTGCTGTGGCTTGTTCATCACTTAGTTTATTATGGGTTGTAGTACGCGGATGAGTAATAGTACTCTTGGCATCACCCAGGTTTGCTGTAATAGAAAACAGTCTGATTGAGTCAATAAACCGCCACGCTTGCTCTTTGCCGCCATTCACTTCAAAACTGACGATACCTCCTGAACCAGATTGTTGCTTTGCTGCAAGCTCATGTTGCGGATGAGAATCCAGGCCAAGATAATAGACTTTTTTGACAAACTCTTGATTATTTAACCATTCCGCTATTTGCTGGGCATTTTGGCAATGTGCCTGCATACGGATCGACAATGTCTCCAGTCCTTTCAGAAAAACCCAGGCGTTAAATGGGCTCATGCTGGCACCACCAGTGCGCAGAAAAGCATAAATGTCTTCGCCAAGTAAAGCGTCACTACCAATAACAGCGCCCCCTACACAACGCCCTTGCCCATCGAGGTACTTCGTCGCTGAGTGGATCACGATATCTGCACCTAGTTTCAATGGTAATTGCAAACAAGGTGTACAAAAACAATTGTCAACGATCAGCAATTTATCCTTGCTATGGGCTATATCTGCCAATCTTGAGATATCGGCAATCTCAGTCAATGGATTCGAGGGGGTTTCCAGAAAAAGTAACTTTGTTTCTGGCGTAATTGCCGTTTCCCATGCTGCGTAATCGGTTAGGTCAACGAATGTCGTCGTAATACCATATTTAGGTAATATTTTAGAGAGTAAATTGACTGTTGTGCCAAAAATACTTCGTGATGAAACTATGTGATCCCCCGCCTTGAGAAGACCAAGCAATGTACACAGAATCGCGCTCATCCCGGAGGAGGTGCCGATACAACGCTCACCCTGTTCTAAAGCGGCGAGGCGCTGTTCGAATGTACGAACTGTGGGATTGGTAAACCGCGAGTAGATATTCCCTGGACTATCACCAGCAAAACGAGCTGCAGCCTCAGCGGCATTGGCAAAGACATAACTTGAACTGGCAAATATCAATTCACTATGCTCACCTTCCTGACTCCTGACCTGTCCAGCGCGAACGGCAAGCGTATTAGCGCTTAATTTTTTTGTATTGTCTGTCATATTGGCATCCTCAATAGTAATGATTAAAGCTTTGCAGAGTCAGCCTGGGATAAGTATTACTGAAATGAACGAGGGAATATTCCTGATTAGTTTCGAACTCCTCTAATTTCATCGAGCAGTTACTAAACAACATCGCAACAGGCGTCCTTGGCTCTGGCTCCTGCATCCATGCAGTCGTGTGTTCGCGACATAAAAAAACCCACATTCAGCTTCAGCTAAAGCAGGTTGTCTCTTTAGCGGTATTTTTATTGCGCCCGCAAGCTGATTTCAAATCGGCGCATGCATAGAAAGTAGTAAATTTAATCTCCTATGTCAAATATTTAAAGTCACTTTCTACCAGTAAGTATAGTGGTTAAAATAACAGCTATTATATAAAGACAATAAATAATTATATTTTGCAGGGAGGAAGTATTTTGGCCACATTTAAAAAAGCCCCTAATGGTGGCAAAAAGATTTCTATTAAAAATGGAAAATTAAGCGTACCAGATACTCCCGTCATTCCCTATATAGAAGGTGATGGCATTGGCCCGGATGTATGGAAAGCGTCACAGCGCGTGTTAGATGCTGCCGTTACTAAAACCTACGCTGGGGAAAAAGAAATTAAATGGCTTGAAGTCTATGCCGGTGAAAAAGCTAATCGTATTACCGGTAACTGGTTACCGGATGAAACTATAGAAACTTGTCGTGAGTTTCTGGTTGCGATTAAAGGCCCCTTAACGACACCAATTGGTGGGGGTATTAGTTCATTAAATGTCGCACTTCGGCAAATCCTGGACTTATATGTGTGTCTCCGACCTGTGCGCTGGTATAAAGGTGTTCCTTCTCCAGTCAGACATCCCGAATTAATCGATATGGTGATCTTCCGCGAAAATACAGAAGACATCTACACAGGTATTGAGTTTGAACAAGGTAGTGATGAGAACACCACATTTCTTGAATTGTTTAAAAAGGCTTTCCCCAAATATTATCAAAAGATCCGTTTTCCAAATACTTGTGGTATTGGCATAAAACCTATCTCACAAGAAGGTACTTCACGGCTGGTTCGTGCCGCCATTAAATATGCAATAGATAACAAGCGTAAGAGTGTCACCTTTGTGCATAAAGGTAACATTATGAAATTTACAGAAGGCGCTTTTAGAAACTGGGGTTACGAACTCGCCGAAACTGAATTTGCAAATGAGACCTATAGTTGGGATATCTGGGAACGTACCCGCGCTGTAGAAGGAACGCAAGCTGCACAAGATGAGATGGAACAAGCTGAAAAAGATGGCAAGGTCTTAATCAAAGACGCAATAGCCGACATTACTCTGCAACAAGTGTTGACTCGTCCTGAAGACTTTGAAGTTATTGCAACCATGAATCTGAATGGTGATTATCTTTCAGATGCATTGGCGGCTCAGGTCGGAGGCATTGGCATCGCACCGGGAGGCAATATTAATTACGACACTGGCCATGCAATCTTTGAAGCAACTCATGGTACTGCGCCAAAGTATGCTGATCAGGATAAGGTTAATCCGGGTTCACTTTTATTATCTGGAGAGATGATGTTACGTTATCTTGGTTGGACTGAAGCAGCAGATCGGGTGATCGGAGCAATGGATAAGACCATTATGAATAAAACCGTTACCTATGACTTTGCCCGGCTGATGGATGGTGCAACAGAAGTAAAATGTAGTGAATTTGCAGATGCCTTAATCTCAAACCTGTGATGCCGTGATAGTAATATAACGTTATGCCAGACAGAGAGCTGATTGCAGAATGCTCGCAGATTATCTACGACGGCTTTATCCGTTATAACAATCACTTTCATCGTATGACAAGACGTGCCCGAACACGTTTTGAACAACGAGACTGGAAAGGCCATCAACAAGACATTGTTGATCGTGTTGACCTCTATGAAAAATCAGTGCGACGTATCGTGCTTACCCTGCGTAAGACACTGAACGAGCGTGTTAATGATAAAGAACTTTGGCACAAGATAAGAAGCTACTTTGGCGAGCGTCTGGATCAGGTTCCGGATAATGATTTTATTAAAACCTTCTTTAACTCAACCACTCGTCGTATATTCGGCACAGAAGGTGTTGATCAAGAAATAGAGTTCACCTCATCCAGCCCTTCAGATGATCTGCACCTAATAATGTCACTCAATATAAGACGCTACCCATATTGGGTTTCCTTGCAACGTATCTTTGAAACTATTCTTGATGACTTCTCATTTCGAATACCCTATGACGATATCAGTCGCAATGCCAAACGTATTGAGAAAATGATCAACGCAGACACTAAACAAAAGTTTAGTAACGTTGTCGAGTACATAAGGTTTGAGTTTATCGATTCATTTTTTTATCAAGCAGCACGCGCTTATCTAGTGGGGAAATTAATACTTAGTGAAGGCGAAACACCTATTGTTCTCGCTTTTAAAAATGAAGACAGTGGCATCATGATTGATGCTGTTTTTCTGAGTGAAAAAGAAATCAGTCTAATCTTTGGTTATACCAGGTCATATTACTTTGCTGATCCAAACTCAGTAATAGGTGCCGTTCATTTTCTAAAGTCCATACTTCCCAAAAAACCTATTGATGAGTTATACACTGTACTTGGTCGCTTACGACAAGGGAAAACTGAAAGACACAGAACATTTACCACGCATTTAACTACCACCAAAGATAAGTTTGTACATGCTGAAGGAGATACCGGTCTTGTTATGATCGTTTTCACATTGCCATCGTACAACCTGGTATTCAAAATTATTCGTGATAAGTTTGGTTATCCGAAAACTGTTTCCCGTGATGAAGTTATTGGTAAATACAAACTCGTCTCAAAACATGATAGAGCCGGTAGACTGATCGATACTCAAGAGTTCCTCAACCTTAAGTTCCCTATTAACCGGTTCTCAAGAGAACTATTAGTTGAGTTACTCGAAGGGGCCTCGGAAAGTGTGCGTATGGAAGGCAGGAATCTACTATTGCAAAGGGTCTATACAGAAAGACGTGTACGCCCCTTGAATCTGTATATTAATGAAGTTACAGAAGAAGAGGCTATCGCCGCCATAATAGATTATGGACAAGCTATTAAAGATCTGGCCAAGACAAATATTTTCACCGGGGATCTACTTTTGAAAAACTTTGGGGTTACGCTACATAAACGCGTTATTTTCTACGATTATGATGAAGTATCATTGGTAACCGAATGTAAATTTCGTGAGATTCCTGAAGCAAGTGACTTTGAAGACGAAATGCTGACAGATACCTGGTACTACGTTGGTAAGAACGATATATTTCCTGAGGAGTTTATTAAGTTTCTATCCATGAATGAAAAACTCAAAAGAGAATTCATGAAATATCATCAAGATTTATTAACAGCTCAATATTGGCGAAAGGTACAACAACATCAGCTCGAAGGAGAAATATCATTGGTTGTGCCGTACACATCAACGACTTCAAAATTAAAAGAAATAAAATAAAGTCTGTTTACAAGCTATACAAACTTAATCACACTTAATATCGTGTCTCTTTAAAAGTAACCTAAGACGATCATTTTCGGCATCAACATTATTATGTTCGGCAAACACCCTGTTGATATACACAGAAATTAAAAACATGACCACCCCATAAGCAAGAAATATCCCTCCAAGGAAAGAATGATATTTGTCGCCTTGTGCTATCAACATAAAACTCTGTGGTACAACTGCCGGGAATGAAAAACTTAGATAAACCATCTTGCTAGCGGAATAGGTAATAATTGACCCGCCAATAAGTGATGCAATAAATAAAAATAACATCCCATGATATAAAACTGACTCAAGTAATGGTAAGGATCCTTTTGGAATAAATAAAAACCCGCTAAGTCCCCACATAGTTCCTGATATAGCAGACATAATCAGAAACATGATCAGCCATGTTTCGTTACCTTCGTTATGTGTGGATTGGTTATATCTCCATGTCATAACAAACCGTATAAACGTCAATAAAGTAAAGATAATGAACCAGACATTTAATATCTTACTTTGAGAAACATCCTGAAATAGCCAAAAAGCGAGGATTGCAGCAAGATAAGTCGCGCTATAACTAATATACGACTGACCATATAGTCTTTGAACTGTCTTAAGATTCGTCATAATAAACTAGCTCCATGCTTGAACAATTATCCTTGATTAACACTTTTGAAATAAACGTATTTTTTATACCAGGTTCAATACATCCTGCATATCAAACAGGCCTTTGTCTTTTTCTACCAGCCATTTTGCGGCTCTTACCGCGCCATTAGCAAATGTTTTTCTTGATGAGGCCTTATGAGTGATCTCCACGCGCTCGCCTTCTGTTGCAAACATGACAGTATGATCACCAACAATATCACCTGCTCGTATAGTTTCGAAACCGATTGTATTCCTGTCCCTTTCCCCGGTAATACCTTCGCGTCCATAAACAGCACACTCTTTAAGATCACGTCCCAGAGTGTTCGCAACGACTTCTCCCATACGTAACGCTGTACCCGAAGGGGCATCTTTCTTATGCCGATGATGCGCTTCAATTATTTCGATATCTGCCTCATCACCGATGACCTGCGCCGCCATTTGTAATAGTTTTAAACACAAGTTAACGCCAATACTCATATTTGGTGCAAATACAATGGCAATTTTGTTTGATGCTAATTCAATCTGTTCATGGTCCGCTTTACTGAGTCCCGTTGTTCCGATAACCATCTTACAATTAGCTGAGACACATTTTTTAATATTCGCAGTTACTGAAGCTGCGAATGTAAAATCAATAATTACATCAACTTGATCAGTAATATTTGTAATATCATTGGTAATTAAAACACCTGTTTTACCAATGCCGGCCACTTCTCCAGCATCGATCCCAAGCATAGGGGATTCATCGTATTCTATTGCGGCAGTGACCTCGACTCCATCAGCATCTTTACAGACCTCCATGATAGTCTTCCCCATTCTTCCAGCTGCACCACACACACCAACTCTTACCGACATAACTAATACGCCTATATAGATTCTATTATTTCAGATTATACATCGATTCCTGAAACTGACTTAACATTCCTGAAGATTTTAAGTGAACACCAGCCACATCATAATAACTAGCGCACAGTTATTGTGATGGCGGCATCGTTAGCTTGATCGATTCCCTTTCCTTCCAGCTGGCATACCAACAATCAAGCTTTGAATGTGCTTTATGCCAGTCTTCTTCTGGTAATCTAAAATCAAGATATCCAAGTGCACAAGCCACTGCTATTTGCCCAATCGTGATCGGTCCAATAAGTCGTGTCATTTCTGAGTCTAAAGAATGTAACGAACGCCGTATTACATTTAATTGTCTAGCGCGCATACCGCTATATTGTTCGGCAGCAGGGCGCAAACTGTCATAACGTATCATCACAGCGGCATCGAGGATGCCATCGGCAAGGGCTTGTAGTCGCAAAGCATCCCAACGTGCTTCACCAGAACCGGGGAAAAGTGCGAACTCCGGATTTAGACTATCCAGATATTCACAAATCACTGGTGAATCAAATAATATTTCATGATCAGAGATCATCAACGCTGGCACTTTACCCAGAGGATTAGCCGCCGTTAGCTCCGAAGGATCTTCCCAAGGGTTTGTTACGACTAATTCAAGTCGGTCTGCTAGACCTAGTTCTATTGCAGCAATTCGTACTTTTCGTACATAAGGCGATGTGGGAGAAAAAAATAGCTTCATTGCTTTTGGTTTCCTGTATTTTCCAAATACCACCTCACAATATAGATTGTTATACGTTCATTCTACAATAATCATCGACAAACGAAAAATAGTTGGAACTTGATTGATTTATATCAATCTATTTTTTTTTATGATAAAAGAATCCTATGGCAAGACTTAGAGAATTCGATTACGACAAAACCTTGTTAAATGCGGGGAAGCAATTTTGGGCTAGTGGCTACCAGGCAACGTCCATACAAGACATTGCTTTAGTGACTGGCGTAAAACCCGGCAGCCTATACAAGGCATTTGGTGATAAAAAGGGCTTGCTCCTAAAGTGTGTCAAACATTATATGGAACATACTTCTTATTATGCACTTCTAATTGAAAATTCTGATGTCCCCTTAAAAAAGATTCTAGGTAAGATTTTTAATTTAATGATTGAGAGCTGTGACGATACTACTCGTAAAGGCGGTTGCTTAGTAACAAACACTGCTTTCGAAATGGCTTCCGTTGATGAAGAGATATTTAGTGAAATGAACAAGCACCTCTCCCGTATGAAGCAAGCGCTTCTCAATCATCTTTTGTCAGCACAAGCGTCAGGTGAAATTGATAAAAAGAAGGATGCAGATGCATTGGCTGCTTACTTTATAACATTAATACAAGGTTTATTAGTCTCTTCCAGAGTAACCAAAGACAAGACAGAAATGCGCAATGCAATAAAAACAGGATTGAGTTTATTAGATTAAAATCGTTTTAATCTATACCTTTAAACAACGGTTTATCCCTGATAAGACCTGATTTTCTTGCCTCAATCAACTTGTCATAGAATCAAAAAACTTTTTCACCCCATCAACCCAAGAACTAGCTTGAGGGCTGTGTTTATTCCCACCAGTATTCATTGATGCTTCAAATTCTTTTAATAATTCTTTTTGTTTACTCGTTAGCTTTACAGGTGTTTCAATAATGATACGGCAGAGTAAATCACCAGTTGATGAGCTTCTAACTGAACGAACACCTTTTGATTTCAAACGAAACATTTTTCCACTTTGAGATTCAGCAGGAATTTTTAATTTCACTTTTCCATTTAAGGTGGGCACCTCAAGTTCACCACCCAACGCAGCAGTGGTAAAACTGATCGGCACATCACAATAAAGATCAGTGGCATCGCGTTCAAAAATAGGATGGTTTTTAACAGAGATATGTACATATAAATCGCCAGCTGGCCCGTTATTTTCACCGGCCTCGCCTTCTCCAGAAAGACGAATCCGATCACCGTTATCTACACCTTCGGGGACCTTCACTGAAATAGTTTTACTATCTCTGACTCGACCTTCACCACGACAAGGTCCGCATGGATCACTGATTATTTTCCCTTGTCCTCGACACTGTGGGCAGGCTTGTTGTACAGAAAAGAACCCTTGCTGCATCCTAACCTGACCATGTCCGGCACAGGTTGGACAATTAACTGGAGCACTTCCTTTTTTAGCACCGGACCCTTTACAACTTTCACAGACCACCATTTTGGGAACACGTATTTTAACTGTCGTTCCAGCGACAGCATCTTCCAGAGACAATTCAAGATTGTAGCGTAAATCCGCACCACGATAGACACGATTACCACCACGTCCACCAGCGCCGCCACCTCCACCGCCAAAAATATCACCAAAGACACTATCGAAGATGTCGCCAAATCCGGCACCGCCAGCACCACCACCTGCAGCACTGGTCTCTACCCCTGCATGGCCAAACTGATCATAAGCAGCGCGTTTTTGAGGATCAGATAAAACATCATGCGCTTCTTTTGCTTCTTTAAACTTTTCCTCGGCCTTCTCATCACCTTCATTACGATCGGGGTGATGTTTCATTGCCAAACGACGATAGGCCTTTTTCAATTCTGCCTCATTAGCATTTTTTGAAACACCTAATACTTCGTAATAATCTCGTTTATCTGCCATGCCTATACTCTATTTTAAATTTCTATTTTATGTCTATTTTGCATAAAGCTAATACGCAAATAGCCCGGAGAGCAATACTCATCTCCGGGCTGTTTTATTGTAATTATGCTGCTTTTAGAAAAGCTTCTAACCGATTATTTTTTCTCGTCTTCAACTTCTTCAAACTCAGCATCAACAACGTTATCATCGGCTGCGCCACTCCCCTCTGCTGCTTCAGGCGCATCGCCACCTTCCGGCGCACCCTGCTGTTCGGCATAAGCTCGCTCAGCTAGTTTGCCAGCGACTTCAGTCAGCTTAGTTGTCTTTTCTGTAATCGCTTCTTTGTCGTCACCTTTTAAGGCTTCTTCAAGGTCCGCTATAGCAGCTTCAATATCAGACTTCTCTTGCTCTTCAACCTTATCGCCAAGATCTTCCATTGATTTTTTCGTTGCATGGATCATGTTCTCTGCCATGTTTCTTGTTTCAACCAACTCTTTAGCAATACGATCCTCTTCAGCATGTGCTTCAGCGTCCTTAACCATGTTATCGATTTCTTCATCCGAAAGACCACTCGATGCCTTGATAACAATAGATTGCTCTTTGCCTGTCGCCTTGTCTTTTGCTGAAACGTTTAAGATACCGTTTGCATCTATATCAAAGTTAACCTCAATTTGAGGTACACCTCTTGGTGCCGGTGGAATATCACTCAGATCGAAACGACCTAATGATTTATTACCTGCAGCCATCTCGCGCTCACCCTGTAACACATGCACAGTAACCGCAGTTTGGTTATTTTCAGCAGTCGAAAAGACCTGATTCGCCTTAGTCGGTATCGTCGTATTCTTATCAATCAACTTCGTCATAACACCGCCCATCGTCTCAATACCTAAAGATAATGGTGTTACATCTAATAAGAGTACGTCTTTAACATCACCACCCAAGACACCTGCCTGAATAGCTGCGCCAACGGCAACCGCTTCATCAGGATTGACGTCCTTACGTGGTTCTTTTTCAAAAAATGCTTGAACCTTCTCTTGCACCATTGGCATACGAGTTTGACCACCAACCAAAATAACATCGGTAATATCAGATTTTGATAGACCGGCATCATCGAGTGCAACTTTACAAGGTGCGATGGTTCGTTCAACAAGTTCTCCAACTAATGATTCCAGCTTGGCTCGTGTCATTTTTAAATTAAGATGCTTGGGACCACTGGAATCTGCAGTGATGTAAGGCAAATTAATATCCGTCTGCTGGCTAGATGATAATTCTATCTTGGCTTTCTCTGCCGCTTCTTTAAGACGTTGCAACGCCAAAGGATCGTTATGTAGATCCACGCCCTGCTCTTTCTTGAATTCTTCACAAAGGAAATCAATGATTCGAAAATCAAAATCTTCACCACCAAGGAAAGTGTCACCATTGGTTGAAAGTACTTCAAACTGATGCTCACCATCAATTTCAGCAATTTCAATGATGGACACATCAAAGGTACCGCCACCCAGATCATAGACCGCAATCTTGGCATCACCACGCTTTTTATCCATACCGTAGGCTAATGCCGCAGCGGTAGGCTCATTGATAATACGTTTAACATCAAGACCGGCAATTCGCCCTGCATCTTTGGTTGCTTGACGCTGAGAGTCATTAAAATAAGCAGGTACGGTAATAACGGCTTCCGTAACATCTTCACCAAGATAGTCTTCCGCCGTTTTCTTCATCTTCATCAAAACGCGTGCAGAAACTTCAGGTGGTGCCATCTTTTTGCCATTGATTTCAACCCAGGCATCACCGTTATCCGCTTTTACGATCTTGTAAGGCACAAGCTTAATATCTTTTTGAACGGTATCTTCTTCAAAACGACGACCGATGAGTCGCTTTACTGCATAAAGCGTATTATCCGGGTTCGTTACTGATTGGCGTTTAGCTGATTGGCCAACGAGCACTTCCTCATCATCGGCATAGGCAACGATTGATGGTGTTGTCCTGCCTCCCTCGCTGTTCTCGATGACCTTTGCTTCACCACCTTCTAAAACTGCCACACATGAGTTGGTGGTACCGAGATCAATTCCAATTATCTTTGCCATTCGTCTTCTCCAAAATACTTAACTTACTGATTTATTGTGTAATTAAAAAATTATGTTGTTTGATTAAATATGGACTATGGTTATGTATTTCAAGCTTTTCTATGAAATAGTTACCAAATATTCCGATTATTTAGCGACAACGACCATTGCTGGGCGAACTAAACGTCCATTTAGCTCGTAGCCTTTCTGCATAACCGTCACAACGGTACCTGATTCTGCACCCTCAATTTCCTGCATCGAGACTGCTTCGTGCTGTTCAGGATTAAATTTTTCACCTTGTGGGTCTACCGCTTTGACATTGAATTTATCCATAGCCGTATTAAACATCTTCACCGTCAGATCCATGCCTTCACGTAAATCGTCAATATTTTCTGCGCTTTCTGCGGCTGACATCCCCAATTCCAGACTATCCATAATCGGCAAGAGTTCATTCACAAATTTTTCCAGAGCATATTTATGCGCATTCTCGACATCGCGCGCTGTTCGCTTGCGCAGATTATCCATCTCTGCCTGAGCCCTAAGCGCGAGGTCTTTATTCGTCTGAGAGAGTTCCTTTTCCTTATCAAGCTGATTCTGTAGAGACTCAATGTCGCTAAGCACTTCCTCTGCTGGCTCTAACTCACCTTCGATTTCCAAAGCTTCGCTGACATCATTTAGTAATTCTTCTACCGCTTCAGCTTCTTGCTCAACAACGTCATGCGTTTCATCTTGAGCTGTTTTATTTTCTTGACCTGTCATTTCTAACCTCTTTTTAGACAATAGAATCCCTGCATCCAGTAGGATGCATTTTCACTAAGTGGGGATTAATTTTTTGAGTTCAAGGCAACACCAAGCATTTTTGCCGTAATATCAACAATAGGAATCACCCGTTCATAATGCATACGCGTGGGTCCGATTACGCCTAAAACACCCAGTATTTCACCGTCGACTTCATAGGGAGACGTGACAACACTACAGTTGTCTAGTACGTCATAACCTGATTCTTCACCAATAAAAATCTGCATACCATCCGCATTTATTGCCTGTTCGAGTAAATGCAAAATGTCTCGCTTTTGATTAAAAGTTTCAAATAACTTCTTTAATTTTTCTACATCTGAAAGCTCAGCAAGATCCATAAGGTTGGTTTGCCCGGATAGCAATAAATCATCACTCTGACTCTTGGTATCGTCATTTGTAAATGCCGTTTGTGCCATCTCAATTGCTGACTGCATGGATTGGTTGACCTCTTCCTTCATCCTTTCCAATTCATCTAGGATTGATGCTCGAACAACCTTCAAATCTTTACCCGAAAAGATCTCGTTCAAATAATTAGAGATCTGCTGTAACTCAGAGCTTGAATAATTTTTATCCGTATTAATAATCCTGTTTTGCACTTCTCGATCATTCACAACCAGAATGACCAATACCCGGTTTGAAGATAAGGGAACAAACTCGATGTGCTGCAATTTAGATTGCGTGCTACGCGGCAGCATAACGACCCCTGCCAACTGAGTTATGTCCGATAACATGGATGAGGTACGTTGCATCAATGAGGAATAATCATTTTCAGGAGCCATTTCTCTCGCAATTTTTTCAACTTCGGCTGAATTGAGATCATTCACCCTCAATAGACTATCAACAAACAATCTATATCCCTTTGCGGTAGGCACTCGACCGGCAGAGGTATGTGGTGAATGCAATAGACCATAATCTTCAAGATCGGCCATGACGTTGCGTATAGAGGCAGGACTCAAATTTAAATCTGAATCTTTAGAGAGTGTGCGCGAGCCAACCGGAGCACCATCAGCAATGAAATGCTCTACCAAAGCCTTAAATAAATAAAGGCTGCGCTCTGATAATTGTGACGAATCTGTTGATGAAGCCATACTTAATCGAGTGTTACAGGGATAATAAGCTGAAATTTAGCACTCTCCTGTATTGAGTGCAAAACATCTTCAACACACCTTATAATAAAAGCCAATAAGCAATAACTTTTGAGAGTTATTGGTCGCTATCGCAGGCCATGCTATGTTTGTCTAAAAACCAACAGGATAGATTCAAAACCATGTTTAATCGAATCGGACTTATTACCAATTCTGGCGTCAAAGCCATTCAAACAACATTAAATGAGTTGCTTGAATATCTTGAGTCCCGTGAAAGAACAATAATTCTGGATAAATGTTGTGCCGAATTGCTGAACGATCACAACTTTGATGTGTTTGATGCCAGTGAACTGGGAGCACATTGTGATCTTGTCATCGCCATCGGTGGTGATGGCACCATGTTGATGGCCTCACATATACTTTGTGACTTCAACATCCCGTTACTTGGCATCAATCTCGGACACGTTGGTTTTCTCGCCGATATCCCGGCAGATAATATCCCCGACAATATGGATGAAATATTAAATGGCCAGTATGTCGAAGATGTGCGCTTTCTCTTGCAAGGTCAGGTATTTCGAGGAGAAAAATGCATCTTCGAAGGAAGTGCTATTAACGATATTATTATCCAAAAATGGAATATTGCCCGTTTGGTAGAGTTAGAAACCTATATCAATGGAACGTTTGTCCATACTCATCGTTCTGACGGTATGATTGTTTCGTCGCCGACGGGTTCCACTGCCTATGCGCTCGCAGGCGGTGGGCCGATTGTCCATCCATCGCTTGATGCCCTATTATTAGTTCCAATTTGCCCACATTCATTAACTAATCGCCCAATCGTTATCGACGGCAATAGTCACATCGAGGTCGTTATCGGTAGTAGGGAAATTGATCAGGCGCACCTGACTTTAGATGGTGAAACAAAGATGGAGCTTATCCCTTGCGATCGTGTTCGGGTAGAAAAGAAGAACAAAAACGTACGATTGATTCACCCACCTAATCACGATCAATTTCATATACTGCGCGAGAAATTAAACTGGAGTAAATGAGCTTGTTAAGACAACTCGTCATCAATGATTTAGCCGTTATCGATAATCTTAACATTGATTTTAAACCCGGCATGACAGTGTTAACGGGTGAAACAGGTGCAGGAAAATCTATCTTACTTGACGCATTAGGCCTGGTGCTGGGCGATCGCGCCGATACAAATATTATCCGCGGAGGGTCTGATAAGACAGATATCACCGCCATATTTTCAATCAATACTAATCTATACGTTAATGATCGGCTTGAAGAAATGGAGATAGCGTCTGATGAGGAGTTATTTATTAGACGAACGATTAATAAAGATGGTCGCTCACGCGCCTATTTGAATAACACTCCTGTTCCGATTCAAACCTTACGCGAAGTAGGCGAACACCTGGTTGATATCCATGGGCAACACGCGCACCAATCTTTATCTCGACCAAAAACTCAACGTGAAATATTAGATCAATCTGGAACTTATGACTCTTTACTGAAGAAAGTTGCTGATAACTATCATGAATGGAAACTGGTAGACGAACAACTCCAAGACTTCGAAACCAGCGGAGATGATTTTGAAGCACGATTGTCCTTTCTCAAATATCAAATAGATGAGCTGACTCAGCTTGATATTGGTGAATCAGAATATGAATCACTTGTGGAGGAATTTAAACGCCAATCGCATTCGCAAGACCTGATAGCAACATGTCAGCAAGTCTTGGCTGAGCTATCAGAGTCAGATTCTGCGATCTTTAGTCAACTCGCTCAGCATCAACGTGCAATAACTGATCTCTGCAAGATAGATAACTCACTCGAAGGCATCAATAGTCTACTTGATAGTGCTGCAATCCAAATCGATGAAGCTTGCTCAGAATTAAAAGATTATATCGACCGTTTTGATTCGGATATTAGCCAGCTAAATATAATGGAAAGCCGACTGGACAAGATTAATGAACTGGCCCGAAAACACAAAGTAAAGCCAGGGGCACTCCCTGAACAACTGATTTTACTGTCATCGCAATTAAATCAATTGGAGGGTGGCCAAGAACAACACGAGCTGCTACAGAAAAAGAAGAGCGAATTACTTCATGAGTACAAAAAGCTTGCAGAAAAACTCAGCGAAAAAAGAAAATCAACCGCAAAGAAAATTGCATTAGCAGTAACGAACAAAATGCAAGATCTTGGCATGGGTGGGAAATTCGATATCAGCATTGAAGCAATGGAGAGCTTAGAAACCTTGACGCCTCACCAATTCGGCATGGATAAAATTTCTTTTATCGTCTCAACCAACCCGGGACAACCACTACGACCCATCGCTAAAGTTGCATCAGGCGGTGAATTATCTCGACTCAGTCTTGCAATTCAGATCATTGCATCAAAAGATAATGGTGTGCCCACCATGGTATTTGATGAGGTCGACGCTGGCATCAGTGGAGGTATCGCAGAGATAGTGGGCAAATTACTAAACAGCCTCGCTGAACATCGACAGATATTTTGCGTCACCCACCTCGCACAGGTTGCCTCCTGTGGTCATCATCATTTACGTATCATAAAAGAAAGTAAAAAAGGACAAACCTTTACCCAGGTCATTGAGCTAGCTAAACAGGAACGAATTGATGAGGTTGCGCGCATGTTGGCAGGAATGGAAGTGACCCATGAAAGTCGAGCTAACGCCGCACAAATGCTTGAGTTGGTTTTATAACACGTTAGGAATTAATAAACGGTAACATTAATCGCTGTTTTTATTGAATTCGGATTATTGTGAGACTACCTATTCATTTGGTTTAACATATAGCACGAGGCTATGCTCAACCAAGTCGTAACCATGTTCCTTCGCAATTTCTTTTTGTAAGCGTTCAATCTCTTCATTATTAAATTCTATGACCTTGCCAGTATTTAAACAAACCATATGATCATGATGTGCACCTTGATCTAGCTCAAACACAGAATGTCCTGAATCAAAGTTATGACGAATCACCAAACCCGCTGTCTCAAATTGTGTCAGCACTCTATATACAGTTGCCAAGCCGACTTCTTCGCCATGACTTAATAAAGTTTTATAAACATCTTCAGCACTCATGTGCCGCTCATGTGAGTCTTCAAGGATCTGTAGGATTCGGATTCTCGGTAAGGTAGCCTTAAGACCAGCTTTTTTTAAATCTGTCGCTTCCAAGTAAAACCTCCCTGCAAAAATTAAAGAATGGGTATTCACCACTGTGAAACCGAAAATTGACGATAAAGTATACTTTAAGCCATAATAAATGTCGTTGAGGAATTCCACTGCAACAGTTATCCTCCCTGATATTCCTCCTTATTAACCGGTACGAAACATTAAGCCTTTGCATGAACAAATTAGCTATATTCATTATATCCCTTGTATTTCTCAGCGCGTGCACCAGAAGCTTCGATGGTGGTTACGAAGTACCTTTACTCTATAAAGTTGATATTCAACAAGGTAATGTCATTGAGCAAGAAATGCTCGATAGGCTAAAACCCGGCATGGATAAAAATCAGGTGAAGTTCATCATGGGTACACCTGTACTAATAGACCCGTTTCATAATAATCGCTGGGAATATATTTTCAGCTTTCAGAAAGGTGGTGGTGTCAGGGAGCAGCGCCACATCACACTACATTTCGATGAAGACGAACAAGTGCTTACTCATATCACCGGCGATATTACAGCTGCTGATGGAAGCAGAGATGTGAATAAGATCGTCGAGGCAGATGCCGTAGTTGTGCCTAAATCAAACAAAAAAGACAAAGGCTTTTTTGGTCGGCTTCTCGATTCAGTCAACCCGTTTGATGGCGATGATGCCAATCCACCGAACGACAATAGAACCGATCCATTAGAAGGCAACAAAGCCGATCCATTGGGTGGGGAATAAAGTGACTACTTTTTTGCGCGCTGCCGTCTAGCTTCCTTTGGATCAGCCATTAACGGTCGATAAATCTCTATTCGATCACCATTGTTAAGTTTAGCATCTAATGCTTGCACCTTGCTAAACACCCCTACTTTATTAACTGTTAAATCGATCTCGGGAAAGCGACTTAATACACCTGAACGATTAATGGCCTGATTTATATCGCTTCCTTGTGGTAATTCCAGCGTTAAACTATTTTGACTTTCGGGTGTGATGTAAATGAGCTCCACGCTAATGTTCTCCTGCTCAGTCATAAACATCTCGCGCTCGCTTGATAAAGGCATCAACTAAAGAATCAGTAATCTTTTTAAATGCTGCACCGAGAGCATGTTTCAACAATTTATTTTTAAACTCAAACTCCATTTCCAGCAATACCTGACAACCACCATTGTCATTTTCCAGAAACTGCCAATTCCCATACAACTCTTTAAATGGCCCTTGAACAAGTTTCATAATAACTGAGGTATCAGACTGAGTTCTGTTAGCGGTTGTAAATGTTTGTTTTAATTTACCGACTGCGATTGAAACAGAAGCCACGGTAAAATTATCTTTAGACTCAAGTATATTGGTGTCTGTACACCAGGGAAGAAAATCCGGATAGGACTCAATATCACAAACCAGAGAAAACATTTGATGTGCACTATAAGCAACCTGTGCTTGCTTGTTTATTGTAGTCGTAGTCATTATCTGAGTCAGCTATTCAACGAAACCTAATAGTTTAAAAATGCCAATTGCATTCAGGAATATAACGATCACACCAACTGGCGCGACATAACGAACAGCAAACCGCCAGGCTTGATAAGCAAGACCATCATCCAATCCCAATTCATCCACAGTTGATGATCTTGACATCAACCATGCAGCAAATATGGCAACTAACAAACCGCCTATGGGCAACATAATATTTGAAGTTAAAATATCAAAGATATCAAAGAAGCCATTTTCTTTTATTACACCGGCAAAACTAAAAGGAAATGCCCAATGATTAAATGATAAAACCGTCACCAAACCAAGTGTCCAGGCAATAATCCCGGCAATCGATGTCGCTTTAACACGAGACATATTCCTATTTTCAACTAGCCAGGTCACCGCAGGCTCCAATAGTGAAATAGCAGACGTCCATGCGGCAAATAGTAGCAAGACAAAAAACAGCGTACCAAAAAAAGTGCCAAAGGGCATTTGTCCAAAGGCAATGGGTAACGTGATAAAGATTAAACCTGGTCCACCGGCAGGTTCAAGTCCATAAGTAAACACAACCGGGAAAATCGCAATGCCGGCTAGAATAGCGACTGATGTATCCGCAATTGCAATCGTAAAACAGTTAAATGTGATTGATGATTTTTGCGACAAGTAAGAACCATAGATCATAATCGCACCCATACCAATACTCAGACTAAAAAAGGCCTGCCCTAAAGCAGGTAAAAGAATATCGGCAAAAAAATTCTTGTCTGCTAAACGCTCGAAATCGGGTACAAATAAGTAGGAAATCCCTTCCATAAATTTTTCTGTGCTCATGGCATACCCCACCATGACCAGTAATAAAATAAATAATGCCGGCATCAAAAATTTTACCGCTTTTTCTAAACCGCTCTTCACTCCACGCGAGATGACAACGACACTCATTACAATGAACATAGTGTGCCATGCGAGTAATTTCTCTGGATCAGAAGTTAGATCGGTAAACACCTGTTTAGACAAGGCTGCATCTGCGTCAACAAATAAACCGGTACCGGTCCTGAAAATATAAGCCAAGGTCCAGCCGGCAATCACACTGTAATACGAAAGGATAATAAAACCAGCTACGACGCCCATCCAACCGAGTAATTGCCAATGTCGGCTGAGTCCTTCATCAGCAGCCAAGGCAGCCATAGTATTAATTGGACTTTGACGCCCGCGACGACCTAATAGAATCTCAGCCATTAAAATGGGCAACCCCACCAAGACGACACACACCAGATAAACCAGGACAAAGGCCCCACCACCATTTTCACCAGCTAAATAAGGAAACCGCCAGATATTGCCCAAACCAACGGCAGAACCAGTTGCAGCAAGAATAAAGGCCCAGCGGGATGACCACTGACCATGGATAGAAGAACGTTTAGCGGCCATGTTTTAGACTCTTTTTTGTTTCATTTTCCGTGAATTTGCCAGTTCCTACAAGCAGGCAATATTTCACCGAATTATCTCAAGATACTGACGAATTTGCCGCTATTAATTAAGCACTATTCGGAAAATAACATGAGTTCAGTAGCAGTAAATAAAACAACAAATACTAGTTTACCTGAGCAGTTAGGTCGATTTAAGCCTTGTGATATCCTGGGAAAAGGTGCTCAGGGAATTGTTTATCTAGCTGAAGATACGCAGCTAGACAGGAAAGTCGCCATTAAAACATTGGATAAACGCCGACAAGATGCTGAGCAATTAAATCAGGAAGCAAAAAATGTCAGTAAACTAAGTCATCCACATATCATCCCGCTTTATGAGATAGATTTCCATCAAGGAATCCCTTTCCTCGTTTATCAATACTATGAAGGCGAACAACTCAAACGACGGTTACAACGCGAAGAGAAATTAAAGCAACTTGATGCTGTTAAAATCACAGATCAAATACTCGATG